>WNFO01003448.1_pt1 | contig 18933 bp, 17 predicted proteins | sample 5400251 | NCBI WGS metagenome assembly WNFO01 (sample SAMN13153354, study PRJNA577476) | soil metagenome | isolation source: 100 cm saprolite under Madrone tree | place: USA:California | collected 2016-06-14
CACTTCCACAAAGACAGGTGCGAATCGTGGAAGATTGTTCCAGCGGTTACGCTAAACTGGTAATGGCATGAATCACAGTCATACTGAAAGCGGTTCGCAATATTGGTGGCTTTCGATTCGCAGCGTGGGCATGTCGGGCCTTTGCGCCAGCGCAATTGTTCTAGCGCTTTTCGGCATTTGTCATCGGTTCCGAATTGCTCTGTCAGTTGTACAAGATTGATGTTTGGAGTGTTCATAGCGCCCCCATGCCAAAGAAAAAGCATCCGAAACACATGACTAGCGACGAACTAATGAAGCACCTGTTCCACCCAAAGGTGGTCAGGCACATCAAGAAAGTTGCCGCAGATGCCAAAAAGAAACGCACTAGAAAAGCATAGCAGGGAGCCGATTTTGTGTCAAGTACATAATTCCGGTTGAAGTTCTTTGTTTTGATACACTTTTGCAAGTGTTGATTCTAAAGAGGTTAGAACGAAACATAATTCGCCGGGCAAGACTGGGGTTTGCGCTGTGTTGCTTTCTCTCGGAGCCGAATGGGGCGGTGCGTTGATTCCCGCGGCGCGGCCGACTTCCCAGAAAAGAAAAAAGCGGCAACAGGGTTGCCGCACTAGAGACGAAGAATTGTCCAAGCAGTATATTAAGGGAACAGAACCTTGTGTCAAGGAAAAATTGGCCGGGGGGAGGGCCCAGGTTCCGGAGGGACGCTTTCTTTGTGGCCGCAGCGGGCGTAGAATCCACTCGCCTGCTCGCTTGGCGCGCTCTACCGGCCGGCCCTTCCAGTCAGGAGGAAGTTATGCGGAAAGCTCTCCTTGTCCTGGGTCCGTTGTTCCTCGCAGGTTTCGCCGCGCTAGCCGCGAAGCAGAACACCACGCAGGAAAAAGCGAAAGATTCCCAAGCCGGCTCCGAAGACTACAAGATTACTCAGGAAGACATCGAGAAGAAAAATCCGGTAAAACCCACGCCGGAAGGCCTGGCGGAAGCCCGCCGCATGTACGGGTACGATTGCGCAATGTGCCACGGAGCGCAGGGCGAGGGCAAAGGGGACCTGGTCGAGTCCATGAAGCTGAAGATGAACGACTGGCGCGATCCCGCATCGCTTGCCGGCAAGACGGATGGTGAAATCTTCTACATCATCACCAAGGGAAAAGGAAAGATGATGGGCGAGAACGATCGGCTGAAGGAGACCGTGCGCTGGAACCTGGTAACCCTGGTGCGCACCTTCGCCAAGAAAGAAGCGGCAGAGAAGCCCGCTTCCTGACACACGGAAATCATTGAGGAGGTTTTCATGGCCCACGCACCGCAATTCCTGAAGCTCGTCCAGGATGCCAAGAAGCGCATCAAAGAGACCAACGTTCCGGAAGTGAAGCGCCGCCGCGACGCGGGAGAAAAATTAATTCTGGTGGATGTCCGGGAAGATAACGAATGGGCCAAAGGGCATCTTCCCGGAGCCGTACATCTCGGAAAGGGCATCATCGAGCGCGACATCGAGCAGGCGGTGCCGGACACCAGCGCAAAGGTGATTCTCTATTGCGGCGGTGGGTTTCGATCGGCACTCGTCGCCGACAATTTGCAGAAGATGGGCTACACCAACGTGGAGTCGATGGACGGCGGGTGGAAGGGCTGGCTGGAAGCGGGCTTGCCCACGGCAAAGGACTGACGCCTGCCGAGGCTGTTCACAGAAGAGAGACTGGCTGGGGCGGGAGGATTCGAACCTCCACCGTCCTCATTAACAGTGAGGTGTCCTACCGATTGGACCACGCCCCAGCGGTATTCCGGGTAGGCTCCGCCGTCCATTTAAAAGACAGCGAAGATTATATCTACGATAGCACGAGTGCGGTTGCGGCGCTGCTTCCTCGAAAAAGAATCTTCCGCGAGACATGCGTGGCGCCTCTGAGACGCGAATGGAGCGCGGCGTGCTGGGGGCTTGCGGATTCAGAATGTACGTGACGCTTCGAATTCTTCGGAAGTCTCGGCGCTTTCGCCAGATATAGACCTGCAAAAACGAAACAAAGAAAATTGTGTCCGGAGGTTGCATTCCAGCATCTAATTACCGTTTCGAATTCTTCAGAAGTCTCGGTGGTTTCACCAGATGTAACTGCAAAAACGAAACAAAGAAAACTGCGTCCGGAGGTTGCATTCCAGAAAGTTTTGTCGGAAACTATGCGGTCAATTACGACCCGGGTGTGTACTTCCCGGCTAAACGTGGTGGAGTCTCCCCGCACTCGCGCCCTTCCGGAGAGCTTCCCCGCCAAAGTGCAACCCTGACATGGCTCAGATTTTTCATCGCAGCACGAACTTCATCTCACGGTTCAGTCTGTTCTCGGCCCTGTTTCTGGCGGGACTGGGACTCGCGGGCGTCTTGGGCGTGGCGCGCTCTCCGTACAAGACGAATCAATTCGTATCACGTGAGCAACCGGTGCAATTCAGCCACAAGCACCACGCGGGCGATGACGGGATCGATTGCCGCTACTGTCATACCGCGGTGGAAACTTCCGCAGTTGCGGGCATTCCGCCGACAAAAACCTGCATGAATTGCCATTCGGTTCTTTTCAGCGACGCGGGCTATCTGGAGCCGGTTCGCGCGAGTTTCCGCACGGATCAGTCGATTCCTTGGGTCAAAGTGCATCGGCTTCCGGACTTTGTTTATTTCAACCACAGTATTCATATTTCCAAAGGGGTTGGCTGCTCCTCGTGCCATGGAGCGATTAACCAGATGCCGCTGGTGTTTCAAGCGTCGCCGCTGCTGATGGAGTGGTGCATAAACTGCCACCGGAATCCGGAGCAGGCGCTGCGCCCCATGGACCAGGTATTCAACATGGATTGGAAAGCGCCGGAGGATCAGGCGGAAACTGGCAACAGATTCGCGGTGGAACGCAAGATTCGAACGGTGGCTGAGATGACCGACTGCTCGACCTGTCATCGCTGATGGACGGTATGCGCGATCACAAACACATAGACGGCCATGAGCACCGCCACGACGCACACGAGGATTCCGTGCGCGCGGACGATCATTCCGAAGCACAAGCAGGCGGGGATTTGGCCGTGCGCGAGCACACGCTGGATCTCGCTGCGGTGCGCGCGAAGCTGCGAGCCAATACCGGGAAGCAATACTGGCGCACGCTCGAAGAGCTGGCGGACGATCCGCACTTTGAAGAATTGTTGCACCGCGAATTCCCGCGCCAGGCCTCTGAGTGGGATGAATCGGTGGATCGCCGCGATTTCCTGAAGTTGGCGGCCGCGTCGCTGGCGTTCGCGGGGCTCTCCGGGTGCGGGCGAGAACCGGAACAAACCATCGTTCCTTACGTAAAGCAGCCCGATGGCATGACTCTCGGCAGGCCGCTGTTTTATGCCACGGCAATGCCGTTCGGCGCGGACGCGATTGGCCTGTTGGTCGAAAGCCACGAGGGACGGCCCACGCACGTCGCGGGCAATCCGGATCATCCGTCCAGCCTTGGCGGAACGGACGTCATCGCGCAGGCCTCGGTGCTCAATTTATATGACCCCGATCGCGCGCAGACCGTCACCAACGTCGGCGAAATTCGCGCCTGGTCGGCGTTCATGGAAGCAGCGCAGGCCGCCGGGGCTGCTATTAAGTCCGTCAATGGCTTGGGTTTCCGCATTCTGACCGGCACGATCACTTCTCCAACGCTTGCCGGGCAGATCCAATCGCTTTTGAAACTTTATCCGCAGGCGAAGTGGCACCAGTGGGAGCCCGTGGGGAGCGACGGCACGCGCGAAGGCGCCAAGCTGGCTTTCGGCCACTATGTGAACACCGTTTATCGCCCGGAAAACGCCGAAGTGATCCTGTCGCTCGATTCCGATTTTCTCGCCAGCGGGCCTGGCCACATTCGCTACATGAAAGAGTTTTACCGCCGGCGCAAGCTGGACCAGTTCGTGGAGGCCGATCGCCTGGGCTTGGAGATGAATCGACTTTACGTGGTCGAGCCCACGCCTTCCGTTACCGGCGCTACCGCCGATCACCGTCTGCCGCTGCGGGCCTCGGAAGTCGAGCAGTTTGCACGTGCGCTGGCGGCCAAGCTGGGTCTCGGCGGCGGCGCCACGCTTGCCCCTGCGGCGGAGAAGTGGCTCGAGGCCGTTGCGAAGGACCTCCAGAAGTACAAGAGGAACTCGCTGGTTGTCGCCGGCGAGTATCAGCCCGCAGAAGTTCATGCTTTGGCGCACGCAATTAACGCCGCGCTGGGAGGCGTGGGCACGACGCTTTACTACACCGAGCCGGTGGAGACGAATCCCGTCAATCAGCTTGCATCGTTCACCGAGCTTTGCGCCGACATGCACGCAGGCAAAGTGGACACGCTCATTATCCTCGGCGGGAACCCGGTTTACGACGCTCCGCATGATTTCGATTTCACCAGCAAGCTCAAAAAAGTGCGGATGACGGTCGGCGTGAGTCCCTATTTTGATGAGACCGCCGAATATTGCCAGTGGCACATTGCCGAGTCGCACTACCTGGAATCGTGGGGCGATGTGCGCGCGTTCGACGGCACCGTCAGCGTGATTCAGCCGCTGATCGCGCCGCTGTATCACACGCGCTCGGCGTTTGAAGTTCTTGCGGCTTTCAGCGATAAGCCCGGCCAGACGGTTATGGATGCGGTGCGCGACAGCCTCAAATCGTCCGCGCCTGCCGCGGATTTCGAGAAGTTCTGGCGCAAGACCTTGAACGACGGCGTTGTGGCCAACACATCGTACGCGCCGCTTTCCGCCGTGGTGAAGTTCAATCCCGCGAGCTTGCCGCCGGCGGCCACCACTCCTTCCGGCGAACTTGAATTTATGTTCCGGCCCGATCCCAACGTTTTCGACGGGCGCTATGCCAACAACGGCTGGCTGCAGGAACTGGCGCGGCCGGTCACCAAACTCACTTGGGACAACGCTGCGCTGGTCAGTCCGAAGACCGCTGAAAAACTCCACCTCACCCATCGCGCTGCCGCTCGAGGCGGCGAACACGGGCAGATTCTTTCGAATGTGATCGACATTTCAATTTCAAACAGCAAGGTGACCGCGGCCGCCTGGATCCTTCCCGGGCAGGCGGATGACGTGGTCGTGCTTCCTCTCGGTTATGGCCGCAGGAATGCCGGATACACGGGCTCGAACAAAGGCTTCAACGCGTACGCCGTGCGTACTTCGCAGGCTTTCTGGATTGCAACAGCCCCGCTGGGCGCAATCAAGAAGACCGGTGACGAATATCCGCTGGCCTGCACCCAGTATCACTTCAATATGGAAGGGCGAAAGATTCTCAGCGCAGGCACTCTCGAGGAGTACCGCAAGAATCCCGCGTTTGCCCACGAAGGAGATGAGCAGCCGCCGAGTGACATGTCGCTTTACAAGGGAGAGAAGGAGTTCCCCTACCACGGCAATAAATGGGCGATGGCCATCGATTTGAACAGTTGCAACGGGTGCAACGCGTGTGTGATTGCCTGCCAGTCGGAGAACAACATTCCCGTCGTCGGCAAGGACCAGGTGATGCGCGGCCGCGAGATGCACTGGATTCGCATCGACCGTTACTATACAAATGCAAAATCGAGGACCAACGATCCCGCGAGCTTCGACGAATCGCTCGATAATCCCGAGACGTTCTTCCAGCCGGTGCCATGCCAGCAGTGCGAAAACGCCCCTTGCGAGCAGGTTTGCCCTGTCGGAGCCACCGTACACAGCGCCGAAGGCCTGAACGATATGGTCTATAACCGCTGCATCGGCACGCGCTACTGCTCGAACAACTGCCCGTACAAAGTGCGGCGCTTCAATTTCTTGCGTTTTCAGGACTGGGAAACGCCCTCGCTGAAACTCCTGCGCAATCCGGAAGTCACGGTGCGCAGCCGCGGCGTGATGGAAAAGTGCACCTACTGCGTGCAGCGCATCAACAACGCCCGCATCGACGCAGAAAAGCAGAACCGGCCCATCCGCGACGGCGAAATCATCACCGCATGCGAATCCGCGTGTCCCGCCCAAGCGATCGTTTTCGGCAACGCCAACGATCCGAACAGCCGCGTCTCCAGGCTGAAGGCCCAGCAGCGCAACTACACCATTCTCGGCGAACTGAACACGCGTCCCCGCACCACCTATCTCGCAGCGGTGCGCAATCCGAATCCTGAACTGGAGAAGGCATGAGCTCGGGGCAGCCGCCACTCAACTCTCCGGAAATTCGGCGTCTCACGCAGGTGCTGGAGCCGGGGTATACCTACGCCTCGGTCACGGACAAGATCAGCACCATCGTTCTCACGCGGCCCACTTCGCTGGGCTGGCTCGTGGGATTCGGCCTGGCCTTCAGCATCGTGATGCTTCTTACGGTTTCGATCGCCTGGCTGGTCATCAAGGGCGTCGGAATCTGGGGTATCAACATCCCCATCGGCTGGGGCTTCGCCATCGTCAATTTCGTCTGGTGGATCGGTATCGGCCACGCCGGGACGCTCATTTCCGCCATTCTGTTTTTGCTCAATCAAAAGTGGCGTACTTCCATCAACCGCTTCGCGGAAGCGATGACGCTCTTCGCCGTGGCTTGCGCCGGCATCTTTCCGTTGATCCATACCGGACGCCCTTGGTACGCGTATTGGATGTTCCCCTACCCCAGCACCATGGGCATCTGGCCGCAGTTCCGCAGCCCGCTCATCTGGGACGTTTTCGCGGTATCCACGTACGGCACTGTTTCCTTGCTGTTCTGGTTTGTCGGCCTGATTCCCGATCTGGCCACGCTCCGCGACCGCGCCGTCACCAAACCCAAACAGATTATCTACGGCATGCTGGCGATGGGCTGGCGCGGCTCCGCGCGTCACTGGCACGGCTACCAGTCGGCTTACCTTTTGCTTGCCGGGCTGGCCACGCCGCTGGTGCTGTCCGTGCACACGGTGGTGAGCTTCGACTTCGCGATCGCTATCGTTCCGGGCTGGCACACCACGATCTTCCCGCCCTACTTTGTCGCTGGCGCGATCTATTCCGGCTTTGCAATGGTCATCACGATCGCCGTTCCGCTGCGCAAAGCCTACGGCCTCGAAGATTTCATCACCATGCGCCATCTCGAAAACATGGCCAAGGTGATGCTCGCCACCGGCCTCATCGTGGCTTACGGTTACTGTCTCGAATTCTTCATGGCGGAGTACAGCGGAAACAAGTTTGATGTTTTTCTCGTCCAGCAGCGGCTGCACGGCCCGTATTCGAGCTTCTACTTCGCCCTGATCCTTTGCAACATCGTCACGCCGCAATTGCTCTGGTTTCAGAAGGTGCGCACGAACGTTCCACTGCTGTTCTTGATGTCGCTGATCATCAATCTCGGCATGTGGCTCGAGCGCTTCGTGATCGTGGTCATCAGCCTGACGCGCGACTTCATGCCCTCCGCCTGGGGCCGCTACTCCGCCACGTTCTGGGATTACGCCACGTTGCTCGGCACGCTGGGTCTGTTTACCGCGCTGTTGTTCCTATTTGTCCGCGGGCTGCCCGCGATCTCGATTGCCGAAATGCGCGAACTCGTCGCGGATACGTCTGAGGAACACGAGTGATGGAGCAACGCTCACACATTTACGGCATCGTGGGTGAGTTTGAGACGCCGGGCCAGATCATTCAGGCGGCGGCCAAGGTCCGCGAGGCCGGCTATCGCGACGTCGAGGCCTACACGCCCTTCCCCGTCGAAGGACTCTCTGAGGCGCTGCGGCTGAAGCGTTCCCTGGTGCCGCTGATCACCCTGACGGGTGGATTGATCGGCGGACTCGGCGGATTTGGCTTCCAGTACTGGGTAGCTGCCATTACTTATCCCATGAACATCGGTGGCCGCCCGCTGAACAGTTGGCCCGCTTTCATCCCCGTCACGTTCGAATTGACGGTTCTTTTCGCGTCGATCTCCGCGGTGCTGGGCATGCTCGCGCTCAACAAATTGCCGCAGCCGCATCACCCACTCTTCAATGTCGATCGCTTCCAGAAGCACGCTTCGAACGACCGTTTCTTCCTCTGCATCGAGGCCACCGACCCCAAATTCAGCGTGGCCGAAGCGACGCGATTCCTCAAAAGCATCAAGGCGCAGAACGTCAGCGAGGTGGAAGATGATTAACCCCTCGCGAGCACGGTTCTTAGTTCGCTCCTTGACGGTGCTGTGCGCAGCGTCTTGGATTGCTTTCCTCGCGGGCTGCCGCCAGGACATGGCCAATCAGCCCAAGGCCCGGCCGCTCGCGGCTTCCACCTTCTTTGCCGACGGCCGTTCGGAGCGTCCGCTGATCGAAAACACCGTGGCGCGTGGCTCGATTGCCGATGACGAGCTATTCGTTCCCAAAGAATCGAATGCCTTCCCCCTTCCCATCTCGCAGGACCTGCTGGTGCGCGGCCAGGACCGTTACAAGATATTTTGCTCGCCGTGCCACGGACTGCAGGGCGACGGCAACGGCATGATTGTCATGCGCGGTATGAAGCATCCGCCTACGTATCATCAGGACCGCCTGCGGCAGGTTCCCAACGGTTACATCTACGACGTGATCACCAACGGTTTTGGCGCCATGCTCGGCTACTCCGCGCAGATTCCCCCGCGTGACCGCTGGGCCGTTATCGCTTATATCCGCGCGTTACAGCTCAGCCGCAACGCGCCGGCATCCGAGATTCCCCCCGATTTGCGGCAGAAGCTGAATGCAGGAGGCTCCGCGAAATGACCGCGCAGGACTATAGGGCGCCGGAAAGCGTCAGCCGCATCCAGCAGAGCGCGCTCGCCGTGGGAGTTATTGGCCTGATTGCTTGCATCTTTGGCGCCATCAAGTGGCCGGCCGATTTCTATCCCTCTTATCTCCTGGCCTTCATGTTCATTCTCGGTTTGACCCTGGGCTCGCTGGGCTTGTTGATGTTGCAGCATCTCACCGGCGGCCAGTGGGGTATCGTGATCCGCCGTCCGCTCGAGTCCGCCACGCGGGTGATTCCGTTCGTCGCTGCTTTTTTTCTGCCTATCGCCCTTTTGGGAATGCAGTATCTATATTCCGGCAACGGCAAGGAAAAAGGCTGGCTCAATGCGCCGGCAACGGGCGAAGGAGCCCTCTCGGATTTCCAGAAGTCCTATCTCACTCCAAGCGGCTTCCGGGTGCGCGCGGTAATCTACTTCGCCATCTGGATGCTTTTGGTCTTTCTGTTTAATCGCTGGTCGAAGGAACAGGACGTAAATCGCGAAGACCGCGCCCTTCGCCGCCGCCTGAAAATGGTTGCGGGTCCCGGCATCATCCTCTACGTTTTCATCATGACGCTTGCGGCCGTCGACTGGGTGATGTCCCTCTCTCCCCACTGGGCTTCCACTATTTACGGTTTTCTTTTTGTCGTTGGCCAGCTCATCTCGGCGATGTCGCTGATGATTGCCGTCATCGTTTTGCTTTCCCGGACCCCGCCGATGGCCGGTCTCATCCACCAGCGTCATCTCCATGACCTTGGCAAGCTTCTCCTGGCTTTCGTTATGCTCTGGGCCTATTTCGGTTTCTCGCAGCTCCTGATCATCTGGTCCGGCAACCTGCCCGAAGAGATTACTTTCTTTCGCAGCCGTTTGTACGGGAGTTGGGGCGTCGTTTCCGTGATTGTTCTCGTTTTCCACTTCTTCGTGCCCTTCTTCCTGCTCCTCTCGCGCGACCTGAAGCGCAACCCGCGGCTTCTCCCCAAAGTTGCGATGTGGCTCATTTTTATGCGCATGGTGGACCTGTTCTGGCTGAGCCGTCCGGAATTCACACCCAACGCCATCCCCAGCTGGCTTGATTTTGCCGCTATCGTCGCTCTTGGCGGAATATGGCTCGCCGTCTTTGCGGCCAACTTGAAGACCCAGCCGCTTCTTCCTCTGGGTGACCCGAAAGTGATGGAGGCCATCGCAAATAATGAGCACTGAGCATCGCACCGCCGGCCACGGCTCCGGAGAGACGCCCAGGCACACGGACGTTTCCTTCGAAACGAAGGACGTCACCATCGGCACAATCCTGGCGTATCTCTTCTATCTGGCGCTTGCGGTTGCTGCCACGTTCATCGTCTGCGTTTACATCCTGCGCTTTACCACCAATCTCGCTACCAAGTCCGAGACGCCCATGCCTCCTTCGCACCAGGGCGTGGAAGCCACCATGCCTCCTGAGCCGCGCCTCCAGGGCGTTCCTGGACATGACACCGACCCGCAGCAGGACCTGCGGAACAAAAGGGAAGCAGACGAAGAGGCGAACAAAAAACTAGCGTGGATCGACCAGCAAGCGGGTATCGCGCAGATTCCGGTGGACGATGCGATGAAGATCATCGCCGCAAAGGGTTTACCGGGTGTGCAAGCGCCTCCGGCGGAGAAGAAAAAATAAGATCATGAACCAAATTCGCATCATCTTCGGGATTGCCGCTCTGCTGCTCGCCGTAGCCGCAAGCGCGCAGACCATTCCCGACAACGTGGGTCAACCATCGCAGAAGCTGCCTCCCGTGTTGCAAAACATCGGCTTTGAGCCGCCGCTCAACGGCCAGTTGCCTCTGGATCTTTCTTTCCGCGATGAAGCTGGCCGCACCGTGCAGCTCCGCGACTATTTCGGACCGCGGCCCGTTCTCCTCGCGCTTGTCTATTACGGCTGCCCCATGCTCTGCAATCAAGTCGAGCAGGGCGTTGTGGGCACGCTGCGCATGCTTTCCTTCACTCCCGGCCGCGATTACGAAGTCGTGTTCGTCAGTTTCGATCCGCGGGAAACCCCGGACATGGCGGCGCAGAAAAAAGAAACGGCCATGTCTCACTTCCGCCGCCCGGAGACGGCCTCCGGCTGGCACTTCCTCACCGGCACGAAGGAATCCATCGACGCGCTCACCAAAGCCGCCAATTTCCGCTTTTCGTTTGACCAGAAGGCCGATCTCTTCGTCCATGCCAGCGGCATCATGCTGCTCACGCCTGACGGCCGTATCTCCCGCTATTTTTACGGCGTGGAGTACCCTTCACGCGACGTGCGCCTTGGCCTCGTGGACGCCTCCGCCGGCAAAATCGGCACCCCCATCGATCACGTTCTGCTCTATTGCTATCAGTACGACCCCACGTCCGCGCGCTACAGCGCCTCGGTCCTCAAAATCATGCGTCTCGGCGCGGGCTTGACGGTGCTGACGCTCATCATCGGCTTTGTGGTTTTCCGCCGGCGTGAATCCGCCGCTGCGCGGGCCAGGATTGGTCCACCGCTTCGCGGTTACCCAGAAAGAGGGGCGCGCTAGCCCGTGCAGTCGCAATTGCCATTGTATCCGGAGCAGGCGTCCAATTTCGCCGGCCCCGTCGACGCCTTGATGATCTTCATTACCCTGGTGTGCCTCTTTTTCGCGGTCGGAATTACTGCCGCGCTCGTTTATTTCTTCTTCCGCTACCGCCGCAAGGCGGTGGACGAAGTGGGCGTTCCCATCCACGGCGACATGCGTCTCGAGATGACCTGGATCGTCATTCCTCTCGTACTGGCGATGGCCATGTTTGGCTGGGGCGCGGTCGTCTTCGTGGACTTCCGCCACATGCCCCAGGACACCCTGAACATCTACGTCATCGGCAAGCAATGGATGTGGAAGGTACAGCAACCCAACGGCCGGAGAGAAATCAACGAGCTGCATGTTCCGGCGGGCCGCGACGTCAAACTGGTCCTCGCCAGCGAGGACGTGATCCACGACTTTTTTGTCCCTGCTTTCCGCGTCAAGATGGACGTCGTTCCCGGGCGCTACAACTCCATGTGGTTCCGTCCCACCAAGCCGGGCCGTTACCATTTCTTCTGCGCGCAGTATTGCGGCACCAATCACGCGGTGATGGGCGGATGGGTCACCGTCATGGAGCCTTCGGATTATGCCGCCTGGCTTTCCGGGTCTTCGGGCACCGAGGAAAACGCCGCTGCCGTCGGCGAAAGACTTTTCACCCAATTCGCCTGTGTCACCTGTCATCTCGGCAACGGCAAAGGCCGCGCCCCCTCCTTGAACGGCGTCTATGGCGCGACAGTGCTTCTGGCGGATGGTTCGACCGTTACTGCGGATGACGCCTACATCCGCGAATCCATTCTCGCTCCCAAAGCAAAAATCGTGGCCGGGTATCAGCCGCTGATGCCCGCCTTCCAGGGCTTGGTGTCTGAAGAGCAGGTTATCGCTCTGACTGAGTACATCAAGGCTTTGCAGGGGCAGCCGGTTCCCGCCACTGGCGCCGGCATCGCTCCGGCCACGGGGAAGAAATAAGTTATGCGTACGCCGCCACAATCGCCCGGCCTTCAACTGCCGCGCGAGCATTATCTAAATGCAACCTACGGCATCCGCTCCTGGCTGCTGACCACGGACCACAAGCGCATCGCCCTGCTCTACCTGGCCGCGGTCACGTTCTTTTTCTTCGTGGGCGGGACCTTTGCCGGCATGATCCGCCTTCACCTCCTCACGCCGAATGGCTACTTGGTCTCGCCGGAGAATTACAACAAGCTCTTCACCATGCACGGCGTAGCCATGATTTTCTTTTTCTTGATTCCCTCGATTCCCGCAGTGCTCGGGAATTTTCTCGTTCCTATGATGATCGGGGCCAAGGACGTCGCCTTTCCCAAAATCAATCTCCTCAGCTATTACATCTACCTTCTCGGCGGCTGCTTCGTCCTGTATTCCTTCTCGACCGGCGGTTTGGACACTGGCTGGACATTTTACACGCCCCTCAGCAGCGTCTATTCGAATTCCGCGGTAACTCCCGCCGTCATCGGCATTTTCATCAACGGTTTCTCATCCATCCTCACGGGAATGAATTTCGTCGTCACCATCCATACCATGCGCGCACCGGGCATGACCTGGTTTCGCCTCCCACTCTTCATCTGGGGCCAGTACGCCACCAGCATCATTTTCATTCTGGGCACGCCGGTTATCGCCATCACGTTGCTCCTCGCCGGTCTGGAGCGCATGTTTCATCTCGGCTTCTTCAATCCCGCCCTCGGCGGAGACCCCATCCTTTTCCAGCACCTGTTCTGGTTCTACTCGCATCCGGCTGTGTACATCATGATTCTCCCGGCTATGGGCGTGGTCAGCGAAATCATCCCCACCTTCGCTCGCAAGCCCATTTTCGGCTATTCATTCATCGCCGCCTCCAGCATCGGCATCGCCGTCATCGGCTTTGTCGTCTGGGCGCACCACATGTTCCTGACGGGACAGTCCACCTACTCCGCGCTGGCTTTCTCGCTTCTTAGCTACCTGGTGGCCATTCCTTCGGCGATCAAAGTCTTCAACTGGACGTCGACCCTATACAAAGGCTCCATCTCTTACGATACGCCGATGCTTTACGCGCTCGGTTTTATTGGCCTCTTCTTGATCGGCGGCCTCACAGGCCTGTTCCTCGCTTGCCTGGGCCTCGATGTACATATCCACGACACCTACTTTGTGGTCGCTCACTTCCACTACATTATGGTCGGCGGCGCGGTCATGGGTTACGTCGGCGGATTGCATTTCTGGTGGCCGAAAATCCTCACCTTTTTCCCGCAATTCATTCTTGGCTATCTCGGCATGCCGCGCCGCTATCACAACTATCCGCCGGAATTCCAGGTGCTCAACGTTATGTCCACAGCCGGGGCCTCCATCCTCGCGCTGGGCTACCTGCTGCCCATGATTTATCTAACGTGGTCCATGCGCTACGGCAAAGTTGCGGGTCCCAACCCGTGGCCGGCAACCGGCCTCGAGTGGCGCACCGCGTCGCCGCCGCCGACGGAGAATTTTCCAGCGACGCCGGAAGTGGATTGGGAGCCGTACGACTATAACAACCGGCCGGATCTCGGTCTTGCATCGCCCGTGACGCCGCCGCTTGCGCCGGCTCATGGGGACGATTAGCGTTTTGCTTTGGATCGTCGGGGCGGCGCTTGCCCCGCGCGTGGCGTGGCAGCCAGCACGCTGCGAATCGCTATAGAAGAAGAGGAGTACCGCGTGCATCGCACCGGCGAACTTTACGGGCATTTTCAGACGATGGAGCAGCAGAAAGAATCTGCTACCCTCGGCATGTGGATTTTCCTGGCTACCGAAATCCTCTTTTTCGGCGGCATGTTCCTGACCTATACCATCAACCGTCATACCTATCCCGCTATCTTCGCGGAATGTAGCAAGAGCCTCGACTTGAAACTTGGCGGTTTCAACACCGTCGTCCTCATCGCCAGCAGCTTGACCATGGCCATGTCGGTCTGGTCCGCCCAGGTCGGAAAAAAGAAGCTGGTCACACTCTTTCTTGTCCTGACTTTGCTTCTTGGCTCCGTTTTTCTCGGCGTCAAGGCCATCGAATATCACGCCAAGTATGAAGAGCACCACATTCCCGGCGCGAGTTTTAATTTCGAACCAGGCTCTGACGTGGCCACCAACGCCCACGCGCAGCTCTTCTTTTCTCTCTATTTCGCGATGACCGGCCTCCACGCCATGCACATGGTCGTTGGCGCGGGCCTGCTCATTTGGTTGATCAAGGAATCGCTCAAGGGCCGTTTCACGCCGGAGTACAACACGCCGGTCGAAAACATCGGTCTCTACTGGCACTTCGTCGATATTGTGTGGATTTATCTTTTCCCGTTGTTGTATCTGATTGATCGGCACTAACAGGTGTAATCGAGAGGCGCGCGTGTCCGAGCACATTGTTTCACCGAAACTCTACGTCCTCATCTTCGCTGCGTTGATGACTCTGACCGCCACCACCATCTATGCCGCCGAAGTGGATCTGAATCATATCTTTCCCGGCCTGAACGTCATCGTCGCCCTTGTCATCGCTACCTGCAAAGCCACCCTCGTGGTGCTCTTCTTCATGCACGCCTACTACAGCTCAAAGCGCACCCAGCTCATCATCGTCTGCGGCGTTTTCTGGCTCGCCATCATGCTCTTCATGACCCTTGGCGATTACGGGACCCGTGCCTGGGACTCGCATTAGGATTCGCATTCTCTTGCGCTTCCCCTCACCGCTCGTCTGGCTGTTCGCTTCTTATGATTAGCAGGCTTGCCGGACACACTGCCGCAGGTTCGGGTGTCTTCGGGGAGGCTTGGGTAGGTCACGTTCCGGGGAGAATGTCCCGGTCACGCCTCGGTGGAAGTGAAAAAGGGGGAGTAGCGAACCGGCCCAGCCCTCAATCCCCTAAAGGGATCCTCGGCTCGCCTCCCCCACTGGCTTCTCAGGTGCAAGCGGCAAGCCAGTCTTAACTCTTTTATTTTCTTAATCTTGTCAATCTATTGCCGGGTAAAAAAGCTCTACCCCCCGCGAAAAATTACCCGTCCACCCCCCATCCCGCCCTTCAATAAAGGATTCACCTGACGCATTTATCAGGGGGTTGCCGCGGAATCATCCCCACTTTCTTGACCCTTGCGATTCAGGCCTGCTATTGTGAGAAGTTATTCTGGCCTCAGTGTATCCACTGAGCGCCGGAGCTCCTGTGGAGGGAGCGCTCTCATCTCATGGGCCTGACCAAACTCGTCATTCGAGGCGCGCGGCAGCACAACCTGAAGAACATCAGCCTCGAAATCCCCCGCAACTCCCTGACGGTAATCACCGGCCTCTCCGGCTCCGGCAAGTCTTCCCTGGCTTTCGACACTATCTACGCCGAAGGCCAGCGCCGCTACGTCGAATCTCTATCCGCCTACGCCCGTCAATTCCTCGACCAGATGGAGCGCCCCGAAGTCGACGTCATCGAGGGCCTTTCCCCATCCATCGCTATCGAGCAGAAAACCACCACACGCTCTCCGCGTTCCACCGTCGGCACCATCACAGAAATCTATGATTACCTTCGCGTGATCTACGCCTCCGTTGGTATCCCGCACTGTCCTCAGTGCGGCAAACCCATCACCCGTCAGTCCAGCGAGCAGATTGTTCAAGCCATTCTCAACGGCGAAATCTGCAAGCAAGACGACCGCATCATGATTCTCGCGCCCATCGTTCGCGGACGAAAGGGCGCCTATCGCAAGGAGCTGGAAAAACTCGCGGAGGACGGTTATGTGCGCGTGCGCATCAATGGCGAGCTCTATCCGCTCGACGCTCCGCCTAGCCTGGACAAGCGCAAGAACCATACCATCGAAGTCGTCGTCGATCGTCTCCTCGTCAAGCCGGGCATCGCCGCGCGCCTTGAACAATCCATCGCCGCCGCGCTCAAGCTCGCCGGCGGCCTCGTCACCGTCGCCATCGTCGGTGGCAAAGAACGCGTCTTCTCCGAAAAGCTCGCCTGCCCCGATTGTGGCATTTCCGTGCCGCAGCTTGAGCCACGCTCCTTCAGCTTTAACTCACCCTACGGCGCGTGCCCTGCTTGCAACGGCCTGGGCTCGAAATACGATTTTGATTCCGCCAAAGTCATCGCTGATTGGACCCGCCCGCTCTTCGACGGCGGCCTCGGCCCAGGCTCTGGTTCCGCAAACCTCAAGCACACGCTGGAGATCGCCGCCTACACCTATGGCTTCGATCTCGAAACGCCTTTCGAGAAATTTCCCGCCCGCATACAGAATCTCCTTCTCTACGGCTTCCCGCCTTCGAACGGCCGCAGCGCTTCGAATGGGGCGGAACCCTCCACCAGGAAGGCCAGCCCGGAAAAAGGATTCCGCTTCCAGGGCGTCCTCAAGTTCCTCGAGCGCAATTTCGAGGAATCCAATTCCGACTCTTATCGCGAGTGGATGACGCAATACATGTCCGCGACGCTCTGCAGCGTGTGCAACGGCAAGCGTCTGCGCCCCGAGTCGCTCGCCGTCAAGCTCGCCGGAAAGTCCATCGCCGATTTCACCGCCTTGTCTCTTGGCGCGGCGCGCCCCGCCGTGGACAAAATCCTCGCCGGGCTCACTCCTCGCTGTCGCGAAATCGCCGGGCGCCCGCTCGAAGAAGTTTCCGAACGTATCGATTTTCTCCTCGCCGTGGGGCTCGGGTATTTGAGTCTCGATCGCTCCGCCGCCACGCTCTCCGGCGGCGAGGCCCAGCGCATCCGTCTCGCCACGCAGATCGGCTCGCGCCTCCGCGGCGTTCTCTACGTTCTCGACGAGCCCAGCATCGGCCTGCATGCCCGCGACAACGAGCGCCTCCTCGGCTCGCTCGAGAATCTGCGCAACCTCGGCAACACTGTCCTCGTCGTCGAGCACGACGAAGACACCATCCGCCGCGCCGATTTCGTCGTCGATCTCGGCCCCGGCGCGGGCAACGCCGGCGGCTATCTCGTCGCCCAGGGCAAGCCCGATCAGATCGCTGCCAGCGCCGATTCGCTCACCGGGCGCTATCTCAGCGGCGCCGCGAAAATCCCCGTCCCCGAAAAACGCCGCAGCCCCAACGGCAAGGCCATCCAGATTTTCGGCGCCAGCGCCAACAACCTGAAGGATGTCGATGTTGATTTTCCTCTCGGCATACTCACGGTCATCACCGGCGTCTCCGGCTCCGGCAAATCCACGCTCGTCAACGACATTCTTTATCGCGCCCTCGCGCAAAAACTCTACCGCTCCATGGAGCCTCCCGGCGCGCACCGCGAAATCCTCGGCGCCGAGCACATCGACAAAGTCATCGAGATCGACCAGGCTCCCATCGGCCGCACCCCACGTTCGAATCCCGCCACGTACACCGGCGTCTTCGCCCCCATCCGCGAGCTTTTTGCCATGCTTCCGGAATCGCGCGAGCGCGGCTATCGCCCAGGCCGTTTTAGCTTCAACGTGAAGGGGGGCCGTTGCGAAGCCTGTCAGGGCGATGGCCTTCGCCGCATCGAGATGAATTTTCTTCCGGATGTTTATGTAACGTGCGAAATCTGCCGCGGCCGCCGCTACAATTCAGAAACGCTCGCGGTCCGCTACAAAGGCCATTCCATCAGCGATGTTCTTAACTTGCCTTCTTCCGACGCCCTGAAACTCCTCGAAAACATTCCGCAAATCCAGCAAAAACTCTCGACCCTCGTGGAAGTCGGTCTCGGGTACGTTCAGCTCGGCCAGTCCGCCACCACGCTCTCCGGCGGCGAGGCCCAGCGCATCAAGCTAGCCCGCGAGCTTTCGAAACGCCAGACCGGCCGCACGCTTTACATTCTCGATGAACCTACCACCGGGCTTCACTTCGACGACGTGCGCAAGTTGCTCGACGTTCTCCAGCGCCTCGTCGGCCTCGGCAACACCGTCCTCATCATCGAGCACCATCTAGACGTCATCAAGCAAGCCGATTGGGTCATCGACCTCGGGCCCGAAGGCGGCGACGCCGGCGGGCGCATCGTCGCCCAGGGCCCGCCTGAAGCCGTCGCCCGCACCAAAAAGTCCTACACCGGCCAGGCTCTTACTCGCGTCCTCACGCTCAATGGCAACTCGAGCGGCCTTTCGAGCGGCCACGCAGCGCAGAAATGACCGAGCCGGAGTCGCGGCGGGGAGCCACCGCTCATTTGGTATTCGCTCCTTGACAGGGTACAGTATCTTTTTCTTATGTCTGTCTATTCCATTCAGCCCCTCACCCTCGCTGGTGTTCACACGTATCCGCTTGCTTCGCGTCAAAGCAGAGTCAGCGTCCGCGACTTCGCCAAACGTCCTGCCGCCGGCAACACCTCGCTCACAAAATTCCTCGACTCCCTTCCCAACATCCTCGCCGCCCAAGACCTCCGGCAAGTTCTCGCGGCCATTCACCGCGCGCGCAAGCAGCGCCATGCCATTCTTTGGGGCATCGGCGGCCACGTCATCAAGGTCGGCCTCGGACCCGTTCTCATCGATCTCATCCGCCGCGGCTTCATCACCGGCATCGCCATGAACGGCGCGGCCCTCATTCACGATTTCGAAATCGCTCTCGCTGGCAACACTTCCGAAGACGTCGAAGCCGCCCTCGGCGCAGGCCAGTTTGGCATGGCCGCCGAAACCGGCGAATACGTTAACGAAATCGCAAAGCTCGCCGCCCGCACCCGCGTCGGCTACGGTGAAGCTGCCGGCCAATTCCTCTCGAGCGGCATCCTTGACGCGAAGTTCTCGGAGTTCAGCGTTCTCATCGCCGCCTATAAGCACCGCATCCCCGTCACCATTCATGTTGCCATTGGTACGGACATCCCT
>WNFO01001395.1_pt1 | contig 18923 bp, 18 predicted proteins | sample 5400251 | NCBI WGS metagenome assembly WNFO01 (sample SAMN13153354, study PRJNA577476) | soil metagenome | isolation source: 100 cm saprolite under Madrone tree | place: USA:California | collected 2016-06-14
TCACCTGGGCACGGCGATGGCTCGCGCGGCTGGCGCGAGCGCAACGGGTTGCTGGGCGGAGGGCCGGTGGCGATCATCACGACCTTGTGCGTGTTCCGATTTCCCGAAGGGGGCGGGGAGGCCTACCTGGACACCCTGAATCCGGGTCACACCGTCGAAGAAGTGCGCGAGCAGACCGGGTGGGTTGTGAAGCTCGGCGCGCAGATGGGTGAGACCGCGCCGCCGACCAGGGCCGAGCTGACCGCCATCCGGAGGCGCCTTGCCGACAATTAGGGCCCGGCCGAACTTTAGCTCCCGGGAAGTCCGCTCGCCGCTGACCGAGGAGATGTTGAGTCCATTCCCGACACCGGAAGGGTCGGTGACGTTTACCAGCTTGCTGACCGACTTCGACTTCGAACGGCTGGCGGATTGGATGCGCGGTTATCCGCAGCTGAGCCTGCGGGTCAGCCGCTCGCGTGATAGCGGCATCACCGACCTCGAGTTTCTTCGGTTCTTTCCGTTCATCCGGCATTTCGGCGCCGTCGTCCTATACCACTCGCTGCGGTCGATCGAGGGACTGCGTCACGTCTCAGCGGACCTCGAAAGTCTCGACATCGGTGCGACAAAACACAAGCTCGATCTAACAGTCCTCGGGCGGTTCTCCGGACTCAAGTCCCTGACGCTCGAAGGGCAGACCAAAGGCATCGCCACAATTTCGAAGCTGACCGCGCTCGAAGACTTGACGCTCCGGTCGATAACGCTGCCGGACCTCTCGCTGCTGCTGCCGATGACTGGCCTTCGCGCGCTAGATATAAAGCTCGGTGGGACCAGGGACTTGAGCCTGCTGCCGAGAATCAGAACGTTGGAGTACCTCGAGCTGTGGATGGTGAAGGGGCTGACAGATCTCTCCGCGATCGGCCAGCTGCCGTACCTGCGCTACCTGTTCCTGCAAGCCCTTCGACGAGTAGAGACGCTGCCCGACCTCAGCATGGACAAGGAGTTGCGACGCATTTACATCGAGACGCTCAAGGGACTGCGTGACCTGCGGCCTCTGGCGACCGCGCCAGCGCTCGAACAGCTTCTGCTGATCGATATGCGGCACCTCCAGCCGAAAGACCTCAGGCCCCTCGTCGGCCTTCCGAACCTCAAAGGCGTTACGGCCGGCTTGGGCAGCAAACGCAAGAACGATGCGGCCGAGGCTTTGCTACAGCTGCCAGAGACAACATGGCTGAATGGCGGCTGGCGAGAGGTTTAGCGGCCTACGCGGCCCAGCGCACTCCGGGTCCTCGCGCTCGTCTCATGACAACACGGTGTGGCGGAAGGAAGCGAAACTCGCGTCCGGCCTTGATCACCTGCCAGCCGCCCTCATGCACCAGCCGATGGTGGTAGTAGCAGAGCAAGACCTCGTTGGCGATGTTGTTTGGTCCCCCTCGCGCCCAGGCGACGATGTGATGCGGGTTCGTCCAGTTGACCGGCCGGTCGCAACCATGGAAGCGGCAACCACGATCCCGCACTCGCAGCGCCCTTCGCCTCGGCGCCGAGTTGACTCGCGTCGCCCGACCGACGTCGATGACCATCGAGTCAGCCAGCAGAACGCGCGAGATCGTGGAATCGCAGGCAATTCGCTGCAGCGTCCTGGTGGAGATCGGCAGCGAGAGCTCCAGGTCAGCCGGCGGAGCGCCGACCTCGTTCTTCAGGCCTTCCAACGTCGTCGTGAGATTGATGTGCGGACGGACTCCGTTGCGGCGCGGCAGCGTGCCTTGGTCCATGGCGTGCTGAACCAATTCGATGACGGCGTCGTGCATGCGCTGGGAATGGATGCGCTCGTCTTCCGGACCTCGCCTCTTGGCCAGGGAGTCCAGCGCCGTCTTCAGCGCGGCTCCGCATTCGGGGTCGAGGATGCCGTCGACGGCAAACATGCCATCCGACATCAAGCTGATGTGGAAGCGGCGGCGGAGGTAGTTCTCCTCGGCCTCGGTGAAGAAGCCGTCGGGGTCGGCGGCATGGCGCGCGACTCTGCACAGCATGCGGAGGTGAAAGACCGAGAACCTGCGCGCGTAGTCGAGCATCTCCTCTTCGTCGAAGAGGTCTCGCTTCTCGCCGAGCTGGTCGCGCAGATGGCAGAGGACAGAGGTGGATTGGTAGCCGATCTCGCCTGAGCTCAAGGCGGCGGCGATCTTGGGCAGCGACTGCAACTGCTCGCCGACGCAGAGTCGGTCGGCGGCTGAAGTCACCGACATGCCGCAGCTGCGGCTGATCCACGAAGCTGCGGTGATGTTGCCCTCGACCAGGTGATCCCCTGACTTCTGAGCTTTTCGCGCCTCGGAAGCAAAGTCGCCGTCGAGGGCGTCGATGATCGCTCGGTAACGCTTCAGGTCGATGCCGCCGTGCTCCTCGCGAGCGAAGAACTTGCGGACCGCCGCTTCTAGTTCCGAGAGGGGCGTGCCCCCTCCCCCAGCATTCCGATAGCTTACCAAACATTTGTTTGGCAGTCAATACGTTAACACCCCCAACGCGCCTGAACGTCGCCCAATCCGACCCCAACTCCTTCTTCCCAGTGCTCCTCCGCGGCATCATCGTGGCCCCAGGCGGTAGCATCCCCCTGAATGGGCAGCAACGGATCGTTGGGTTCAGTTCGGGTGGCCAACGAAGTCATCGCCAGCATCGCCGCACTCGCAGCGTGTGAGATGGAAGGCGTCTCGGGCATGGACGAAGCCGCGGCCCGTCATATCGGAGACTGGGTCCGCCGGCAGACCGCACACCGCGGCGTGCGTGTGCAGGTCGAAGCCGATCGCTCGATCCATCTCGACGTCTTCATCACTGTCGAGTCAGAAGCGAAGCTGGCTGACGTAGCGAGCGCGGTCCAGGGCAACGTCGTCGAAGCGACCGAGCGGATGCTCGGGCTCGAGGTCGGCGAGGTGAACGTCTTCGTGTCCAGCGTCGCCTTCGCGAACTAGGACAGAACCGCTTGGGGAAACGGCACCAGGCCAGGGAGCTGGCGCTGAAAGTCCTGTTCCAGCTGGAGGCCTCCGACGACGATCCCGAAGAGGTCTTGATGTATCACGCCGCCGAGGGCGCCGCGACCGCCGACGTCACCGCGTTTGCGGGCCAGCTCGTGCGCGGCGTGCTCGCCAACCGCGACAGGCTCGACGCCATCCTCAGCGAAGCGTCAGACAACTGGAAGCTGGAGCAGATGGCCAAGGTCGACAGGATCGTGCTCCGGATCGCCGTGTACGAGATCACGATCGACCGGCGCGTGCCGACCAAGGCCGCGATCAACGAATCGATAGAGCTCGCCAAGACCTTTTCAGGCGATGAGGCCGGTCGATTCGTCAACGGCATCTTGGGCCGAGTCGCCGCGACGGTGACTTGAGCGCCAGGCCCGAGCCAACCTTCGAAGAGCTGCTGGCGAGCCTCGAGCGAACCATCTCCCGCCTGGCTGACGGCACGGCCCCGCTCGACGAGCTGGTGGCCGCGCATGAACGTGCGAGGCGGCTTCTGGCCGACGCGGAAGCCCGCCTCGAGGCGTTGAAGACGAGAGCCGACGCCCTCTCCGCACAATTGCGATAAGTGGACCGAGTGGACCGCATCGCCCAGCCAGACCGCATCTCATCGGCTCAGGACGCCAATCCGTGCGTCTGGGGGCCCGGTCCGTCGTCGTCACGCATCTCCGATGCGCTCCTCCTAGGACCACCCCATCCTTCGTCTTGGCGCCCTGACCGGCGGCCTAGCGGCCGCCTGCCGCGATCTGCGGCCCGTCTGGTCGCTGCGGTCCATCGTTGAAATATTTACTCGCTCCGATCGTTGCCTGGACGATCTGCCAGGTCGCCAAGGTCACGTTGACCTCCATTCGGCAGCACAGGCTGAACCTGCGCGTTCTCGCGGAGACCGGTGGGATGCCGAGTAGCCACAGCGCCATCGTCGCGGGCCTGGCGACCGCGGTTGGTAAATATTCCCACCTCGATTCCCCTGAGTTCGCGATCGCCCTTATCTTCTCGTTCGTGGTCATGTACGACGCCGCCGGCCTGCGCCGCGCCGCTGGGCGACAGGCCGCGATCCTGAACCGGCTGGTCGAAGACCTGGTGCATATGCGCGGCGTGCAGGAGCCGATGCTTCGCGAGCTGCTCGGCCACACGCCCGTGGAGGTGCTCGTGGGCGCTGTCATCGGCATCGCCGTCGGGCTGATCCTGTAAATGACGCGGCTGGATGTTCTGATCACGAAGAGCGGTCTCGCCGAGTCGCGCCAACGCGCTCAAGCGCTGATCCTCGCGGGCAAAGTGCGTGTCGCGGGCGAGACGATCCGAAAGCCTGACCGATCCGTGAGTGAAGACGCAGACATATCGGTCGAGACCACTCCGGAGTACGCAAGCCGAGGGGCCCTCAAGCTGGCACCGGCGCTCGACGATTTCAAGGTCGATCCGTCCGGCCGGATATGCGCGGACGTCGGCGCTTCGACGGGCGGATTCACAGATGTGCTGCTCCGCCGCGGCGCCGCGCGCGTGTACGCCATCGACGTCGGCCGCGGCCTGCTGCACTGGCGGCTCCGCCAGGACCCGCGCGTCGTCGTGATCGAACGGCTGAATGCCAGGGATCTTGAATCGTTCCCGGAACCGGTGTCGCTGATCGTCATCGACGTCTCGTTCATCGGGCTCGAGAAGGTGCTGCCCGCCCTTCGTCGAGCGGCACCAGAAGCTGAGGTCGTCGCCCTGTTCAAACCGCAATTTCAGGTCGGTCGCGACGAGGTGGGGAAGGGTGGAATCGTGCGCGACCAGAGTGCCGTCGAAGCTTCGCTGATGCGCTTTCGCGAGTGGTGCGCCGAAAACGGATACGAGGTTCGCGGCGAATCGCCGGCCGCCGTCACCGGCGCCGAAGGCAACCAGGAAATCTTCCTTCACCTCATACCGCGTTGAGCGTCTGCATCCTTCACGGTCCGGGCGCTGAGCAATCCGTCATCGAGCGCACCTTCAAAGCGGTCGAAGCCCACAAGGTCGAGGCATGGGAAGCCGACCGCGATGGTCCGCTGACTGCGATCACCACTCGGCTGAAGGGCACGACGCTCATCGTCACGCTTGGAGGCGACGGCACCTTCCTCGCGGGCGGCCGGCTCGCGGCCCCGCGAGGCATTCACGTGCTCGGTGTGAACCTGGGCCGCCTCGGATTCCTGACCGAGATCGAAGCCGACGATGTGGAAAACGGAATTGCACGCTTCTTCAAGGGCGAATTCCGCGTCGAGGAGCGCAACGTCCTCCAGGCCTCATTGACAAGGGATGGCAAGAACATCGCGCGCGCCATCGGCCTGAACGAGGCCGTGATCAACCGCACAGGTGAGGCGAGGATGCTGAGGGTGGAGATCGAGGTCGGCGGCCAGGCCGTGGGCGTCATCGACGCCGACGGGGCGATGGTCGCGACGGCGACAGGGTCGACGGCCTACGCGCTCGCCAGCGGCGGCCCCATCCTCGAGCCGACGCTTCGCGACCTCGTGCTCGTGCCGCTGAATCCGTTTGCGCTGACCGTGCGACCGATCGTGTTCCCGCCCGGACAGGACATCAAGCTCGCAGTGTCGCGCGGCCCCGCAGACCTGCGCATCGACGGTGGCCGGCGTGGTCGCGCGGTGCAGGCCGGCGACATCCTGCGCTGCGGCTCGCTGGCGCGACGTTTGAAGGTGGTGCGGTTCAGCCCGCCGGAGAGCTTCTATCAGCGGCTTGCCGAGAAGCTGGGTTGGGGCCGGCCGCTGGTCCCCTTGAAATGATGGTGTCCGGACCCGGTGCTTAGGGAGCTCAAAGTCCGCGACCTCGCTCTGGTCGCCGAGTCTCGCGTTCGCTTTGGGCCGGGCCTCAATCTCCTCACCGGAGAAACCGGGAGCGGCAAGTCGCTCATCGTCGACGCCCTCGGGCTCACGCTGGGCGCCCGTGGGGGCGCCGACCAGGTCAGGCACGGCGCGCAGCGCGCCACCGTCGAGGGCGTGTTCGAGTCAGGAGGCTCGGCGCTGGTGCTCGAGCGAGAGCTCGGCAAGCGGGGGACGGCGAAGATCGATGGCCGGCCGGCGAACCCCGCACAGCTCCGCGAGCTCGGGCGCAACCTGGTCGCTGTTCACGGGCAGCACGAGCACCACGCGCTTCTCGACACCGATACACAAACCGAGCTGGTCGATGGTTATGCGGGGGCTGGCGAGCTGCGGTCGGCTGTCGCCGCCGCTCACTCAGCATGGGCGGCGGCAGTCAGCACGCTCAGCGAGCTGGAGTCGATGCGTCTGCGCGGCCGGCGTGAGCAGGATTTCCTGCGGTGGCAGCTCGACGAGCTGAGGAATGCCAACCTCCGCCCGGGCGAGGACACCGAGCTGGGCGCGGAGCGCTCGGCCGTGCGGCACGCCGCCCGGCTCGCCGAGCTCGGTCAGGAGACGCTGGGCGCGCTTCACGAGGATGCCATCGCGCGTGCGCTGGCGGCGATGCGCTCGGCCTCGGAGCTCGACGGCAGGTTGGAAGCGCAGGCGTTGCGTCTCGCTGCCGTCGAGGAGGAAGTCGCCGACGTGGCGGTGGAGCTGAGGCGTTACACAGAAACGCTCGACTCCGACCCCGGTCGCCTCGATGCGATCGAAGAGCGTTTGTCGGTGCTCGAGGGCATCAAACGCAAGCACGGCGGCAGCCTGGATGCCGCGATCGCCGAACTGGACAAGCTGGAGCGGCAGGTCGGCGCTACCGAAGACCTCGACGGCGCCGTGGCCGCCGCCGAGCGAGAGCGCGATCGAGCTCGCGCCGGCCTCGAGGCGGCAGCCGTTCGCTTGACCAAGGCGCGAACCGAGGGCGCGCGCCGGATGCAGAAAGCGGTGGCCGCGGAATTGCAGGGACTCCGTCTCGAGGGCGCGCGCTTCGAGGTCGAGCTTCGCCCGCGCTCAGAAATCGGTCCCGACGGCGCAGAGGTGGCCGAGATGATGTTCTCGGCCAATCCAGGCGAGCCGCTCGCGCCGCTGGCGCGGGTCGCCTCAGGCGGCGAGCTCGCGCGGCTGATGCTCGCCATCAAGACCGTGGGCGCGGATGCTGACCGGTTGCCAACCTTGGTTTTCGATGAGGTAGACGCCGGCATCGGCGGCGAGGCCGCCATCCAGGTCGGCCTGCGCTTGAAGGCTCTCGGCGCTAAGCGTCAGGTGCTGGTGGTGACGCACCTGGCCCAGATCGCTTCGTTCGCCGACCACCACCTCCTAGTCGAGAAATCCCCCGGCTCGGATGGGCGCAACGTCGTGTCGGTGCGCGAGCTGGGCTCCGACGACGAGCGCGCCGCGGAGCTCGCCCGGATGATGAGCGGAGGCGTCACGCCCAAGGCGCTCGCCCGCGCCCGCGAGCTGCTCGACGAGGCACGCAGCAAGCGATAAATGGCACCTCGAAAGCTCTTCACCGGGCCGGACGACCGCCGCATCAAGCGCGCCCTTTGCATCGTCGCCCACCCGGACGACATCGAGTTCTATTGCGGCGGAACGGTTCTGAAGATGACAGCACGCGGCGTGCTGATCGATTTCGTCCTGGCCACCTCAGGCGACAAAGGCGCCCGCGATGCCTCGAAGTCTCGCGCGAAAGTGGCGCGCATCCGCGAGCGCGAGCAGGAGGCGGCCGCGTATGTGATGGGCGTGAAGCGTGTTGCGTTCCTCCGCCACCCCGATGCCGAGCTCATCGAAGACCTGGAACTACGCGAAGAATTCGTACGCGAGATCCGCACATCGAAGCCTGACGTGCTGATCACGTTCGATCCCAACGTTCCCTATCGCTACCACCCCGACCACCGCGTCGTCGGCCGCGTCGCGCTTGATGCGGCCTATCCGTGCGCGCGCGACCCGCTGACTTTTCCGAAGGCCGGCGAGCCGCATGAGACGAAGGAGGCGTGGTGTTTCGCCGGCCAGCAGGCGACCCTCGAGGTCGACGTGAGCGACGTCCTCGAGGACAAGATCGAGGCGCGGCTCGCGCATGCGAGCCAGACCGGAAGCCCGGCAGGACTCCGCCGCCGGTGGCGCTTCAGCGCCCGGACTGAGAAGTTCCACCAGGTAGACCTTCGATAGAGATATGAGAGGGAACCTGCCGGTTCCCTCTCATCGCCGGGCGCTGCGCGCGCGGCTGCTCTCTTTCCCGCTGTTTGGATTTTCGAAATAGCTACTCCACGCGACGTTCGAAGTCAACAAGGACACTGGGTCGCGGCCGGGGTAAACCCGGCCGCACACGCCACGCGAAAGCAAGAAACATCGTGGCCACTATCCTTACGCCTGTTGGAACCGCCAGTCGCTGGTCCGCGCCTCGACGTCAAGACGTCGGTATTCGAGGGGCCGCTCGAATTGCTGCTCGCGTTGGCTGAGCGCGAGGAGGTCGACATCTTCCAGGTCTCGCTGTCTCACGTCACTGACGCATACCTCGCGGAGATCGCCACGCGAGAGGTCGCCGATCCACACGAAATGGCTGAGTTTCTCTGGATGGCGGCGCGACTGCTGCTCTTGAAGTCGATCCGCCTGCTGCCGGGCGAGCCGCCGACCGAGGAGGAGACGGACCTGCTCGGTTGGGAGGAAGAGGTCCGCAAGCGGCTCGAGGAGTACCGCGCCTACAAGCAGATGGCTGAGGGCCTGATGGAGCGCGCGGAGCAGGAGACGTTCTCGTTTCCGCCGCCCGCCCGGCCGGTCGAAGCGACAGGTCAGGAGGAGCCGCTGGAGATCGGTCTGCTCGTGGTGGCTTTCAACAGCGTCCTGGCGCGAATCCCGCCGCGTCCCGTGGTGGTCACAGGCCGCACATGGACGCTGGAGGAGAAGCTGGATATCATCACCCGCCGCCTACGCGAGGGGCCTATCGAGCTGCTCGAGCTGATCCTCGAATCCGAGGACCGCCTGGAGGCGGTGGTCACGTTCGTCGCGGTCCTGGAGCTTCTCCGGCGCTCGGTGATCAGCGTGCGGCAGAAGGAGCGCTTCGGGCCGATCCACATCGAGCCGAGGCAACTTTGAGCGACCTGGCCGCGTCGATCGAAGCGATTCTCTTCAGCTCCAATCGTGCTCTCTCCCTACGCGAGCTGCAGCAGGCGACCGACAGCGATCGAACGGCGGTGGAACATGCGCTCGACGAGCTGCGCGAAACGCTGGATGGCCGCGGAGTGATGCTGATGCGGCACCACGACGAGCTTCATCTAGCGACGCGCCCTGCTTTCGCGACGGCAGTACGAAGGGCGCTGCGTCCTGAGGTTTCGGGCAAGCTCTCCGCCGCGGCGTACGAGACTCTGGCGATCGTCGCCTACCAGCAGCCTGTGCCCCGCGCGCGCATCGAGGAGGTGCGCGGCGTCAACTGCGAAAGCGTCCTTTCCAACCTCGAGCTTCGCGCCCTTATCGTCGAGGTCGGTCGTGGCAGCGGTCCCGGCCAGCCAAAGCTGTACGGGACGACAATGAGATTCCTGCAGGTGATGGGGCTGGAATCGCTCGATCATCTGCCGAAACCGTCTGCCGGAACGGCGTGATTGGAAAGGCTGAATCGCTTCCTGGCGCGATCGGGCGTCGCCAGCAGGCGCGGCGCCGATGAGCTGATCACCGCGGGTTCTGTGCGCGTCAACGGCGACCGCCCGCCGCCTTCGGGCCTGCTCATCGACCCCGACCGCGACGTCGTCACCGTCGACGGGCGCGTGGTCAAGCCGCTAACGAAACACCGCTATCTGATGCTCAACAAGCCGCTCGGTGTGATCACGACCGCAAAAGACGAAGAGTCGCGGCCGACCGTTCTCGATGCTGTCGGCGAGGAAGGGCAGGCCGGTCACAGGCTGTTTCCGGTCGGCCGGCTGGACGCAGACACGACCGGACTTCTGGTTCTCACCGACGACGGTGACCTCGCTTTTCGCCTTACGCATCCGCGCTACAAGGTCGCGAAGGAATACCTGGCGGTCGTCGTGGGCAGCCCGAACGAAACCGACCTCGAGTCACTCAGGAAAGGCGTCGACCTGGACGACGGCCGGACGGCACCGGCGGAGGTCGAGGTCGTGAGCTTCGAGGCTGCACCCGGCGCACCGCGCACCGAGTTGCGGGTGATGATCCGCGAGGGCCGGCATCGGCAGGTCCGCCGGATGCTGCATGCCGTCGGGCATAAGGTCCAGTCACTGAGGCGCATCGGCTTCGGCCCTTTGAAGCTGGGACGCTTGAAGGTCGGCGACTGGCGGCTGCTTGGCGAGCCCGAGGTAGACGCACTCCGCCGCGCGGTTCGGATCGAGCCGAGTTGATCGTCGCCATCGATGGCGGCGTGGCCACTGGAAAGTCGGCCGTGGGCAAGCGGGTCGCGGAACGGCTCAGCTTGCCCTTCATCGACAGCGGCCTGATGTATAGGGCCGTTACGCGGCTGGTTGCCGAACAGGGCATGGACCCTGCCGACGCGGAGGCGGTGACCAGGCTGGCGGAATCCGTGCAGTTGACGATCGACGGCGACCGAGTGTGGGCGGATGGAAAGGAGCTGACCGAGGGCATCTACGATGCGGACTTCGCCGAGGCGCTCCCACGCATCTCGGCAATCCCCGGCGTCCGCGCGGCGCTGGTCGAGCAGCAGCGCGGTCTGGGACGTGGCGGCGTTGTGATGGCCGGCCGCGACATCGGCACCGTCGTGTTTCCAAATGCAGACCACAAGTTCTTCCTGAACGCGAGCCTCGACGAGAAAGTCCGGAGACGTGCGGCTCAATACGAGCGTCGTGGCGAGCGCGTCGACCCGGACGTGATGAGGCGAGAGGTCGGAGCCCGCGACATGGTCGACACGCAGCGGGCGGTGGCGCCGCTGCGCGCGGCGCCGGATGCAGTGGTGATCGACACCGACAACCTCGACGTCGATCAGGTCGTGGACGTCATCGTGCGTCTCGTCGAGGCTGGACACGCCGCGCGATGACCTACGCGTTCATGCGCTGGCTCATGCGCACGATAACGCGCACGTTTCTGGTCGGCCTGTTCAAAGTCTCAGGCCTGGAAAACGTTCCGCGCAGCGGGCCGGTGATCATCTGCCCGAACCATTCGGCGACGCTTGATCCGCCGATGGTGCCCGCATTCGCCGCGCGCGGTGACACCTGGAGCATGGCGAAGTCGGAATACTTCGACAAAGGCGGATTTGTCGAGTGGATCTTCCGGCGATACCACGCATTTCCGGTGGTGCGACACACGGCTGATCGCACGGCGCTGCGTACCGCCTTCGACATCTTGAAGTCGGGACAGGCCGTGATCATCTATCCGGAAGGCACACGGGTCGAATCCGGCGTGCTGGCCGAGCCCGAGCCAGGCGCAGGGTTCATCGCTCAACGCGCGGCGTGTCCGGTCGTCCCGGTAGGTCTGACCGGGACGCGAGAGTGCTTGCCCAAGGGCGCGCACTGGCCTCGACGGACGCGCGTGAGCATCATGTTTGGCAAGCCGTTTCGCGTGCTCTCGAAGCGTCTGGATGGGGCGAAGGTCACCCGCCAGGAGGCGGCCGAGGCGATCATGCTCGAGATCGCCGAGCTGCTGCCCGAAAACCAGCGAGGCGCGTTCAGGGACCTGGCGGCGTGGCGAAAAAAACTCCGCGGAGTAACGGCCCCAGTCGAACGCGATCACTAACGTGGCCAGGGCGGCCGATTTTGCGCGTTTGGATCGAAAAACGCCGAATATCCACGTCGGTTAAGACCGTGTTGATCAAGACGTGCGGAATTTCTTCGCGCGCGAAGGCGCCGGCCTACGTGATGGCCGGGCGGGCCCAGTCCTCTTCGGTGAGGCTGCCGAGGGCGGGGTTGAAGCAGGCGTCGAACGCCTCCTTCAACGTTTGCGGCGTCAAGCGGGGCGGCTCCTGGCGGTAGTTGGCGAGGTCCACGAGCCGGGCGATCAGCGCCCGGGGGTGCGAGCCACGCAGAGGCTTCTTGCCATAAAGGTTGTTGAGGAGATACCCGATGGCCTTCTCGTCGAATGACACGCCCTGGCGGTCGCACTCGTAGCGGAGGATGCGGCCGAAGGCCTCGGGCGACGGATTGCTGACTCCGATCTTGTAGGCCATGCGGCGGAGGAAGGCTTCGTCGACAAGCTCCGTGGGGGACAGGTTGGTGGAGAAAACGATTTGGCACAGGAACGGCAGCTCGATCTTTCGACCCGAAGCCGATAGGTCGAGGTAGTCGACCTTCTTCTCCATCGGCACGATGAATCGGTTGAGCAGCCGCATCGGTGGAACTTCCTGGCGGCCGAAGTCGTCGATCACGAACACGCCCGCATTGGCTTTCCACTGCAGCGGCGCTTCGTAGTAACGGTTGGAGGAGTCGTAGGTGAGGTCCAGCTGCTGGAGCTTGAGCTCGCCACCGGCGACGACGACCGGCCGTTCGACCTTGACCAGCCGGCGATCTATGGGCTGGGCTCCATCGGCGATCTTGTGATACACGGGGTCGATCACGCGAATGATCTCGTCGCCGACCGCCACGGCATGCGGAATTTCGACGGGCGCGCCCATCAGCAGCGCCATGCGCTCGGTGATCGTGCTTTTGCCGTTGCCCGGTGCACCAAAGATGAACAGCGACGCGCGCGACACCATGGCGCCGCCGATCTGATCGATGACGTGTTGCTCGAGCTCGAGGGTGCCGAGAGCCTTCTTGAGCGATGCGTCGGTGACGTTGGCCTTGCCCGTCGATTGCGAGCGAATCAGTGTCAGGTAGTCGTCGAAGTTGATCGGGCACGGGCCGAGGTATCGCGTCTGCACCGCCGACATCTCGGCCGCGCGCTGCCTGCCGGCGCTGGAGACGGTGTAGTTCATGCGGACCGGAATCGGACGGCCCTCAAGTCCCGGCTCGTTGGAAAAGCCCAGTGTGTCCATGAGCTGGGACTTCTGGAACTCTTCGATCAAAGGCTGCAGGCTCTCGAAAGGAAGCCCGAGACGGGTCTCGATCGAGGCGCCGCTCAGCTGGTCGGCGAAGGCCAGCGTCCGCAAAAGCAGGCTGGCGACCAGGTCCCTCCTGACGTGTAGGTCCTCGAGTTTCTTCGGGGCCTCGATCGCGCCGGTCTGCATCGCCGCGCAAATATACCAATCGCCGCTGCACCTAACGCCACTGATAGCGAATCGGCCGCGCCCGTAAAATCCCATTCGCCGGTGCCGGAATACGCTGCCCTTGACCTCGAGACGACGGGTCTCGATCCGGGCCGCGACCGAGTGATCGAGGTCGGCGCGGTCGCGTTCACGCCCGAAGGCGTCACCGCGTCGATGGAGCGCTTGGTCGATCCCGGGCGACCCGTGCCCGAGCCCGTGCTAAGGCTCACCGGGATCAAACCCGAGGAGCTGCGCGGCGCGGCGTCAGAAGCAGTCGCGCTCGCCGAGCTCGGTGCGTTCCTGCACGGCCGGCAGCCCGTCGGTCACGGCGCGCGCCTGGACATCGACTTCCTCACGGCAGCCGGCCACTGGGACGAGGCGTCGGAGATCCTCGACACACTCGATGTCGCGCGCATTCTCATGCCCGCCGCCGCGAGCCACAGCCTGCCGCTGCTGGCGACCGAGCTCGGGTTCGGGCAGCCACGTCCGCATCGAGCGCTGGATGACGCCGACGCGACTCGCCAGCTTCTGCTCCGCCTCCGCGAGGAGGCGGTGGCGCTCGACGAGACCCTGAAGGAGTCGATGCTCGCGCTGGTTGCCCCGTATGCATGGCCGATCGCACGATTCTTCGCCGACGCGCTGACAGCGCCGAATCCCGATCCCCTTCCGGCGTCAGCGGTCAGGGTTCACGCGCATCACGTGGCGAAGTCGGCCCAGCCGCCGGACGACCCCGACCTGGTCGCTGCACTCCTCGGCCCGGACGGCCCGCTCGCGGGCCTGCTTCCGGGCTATGAGCACCGCGAGCCGCAGCTCCAGATGCTCCTCGCCGTGGCCCAGATCCAGGCCCGTGGCGGCAACTTGCTGGTCGAGGCGGGCACTGGCACCGGCAAGAGCCTGGCCTACCTGGTGCCGTCCATCGCGCGTGCGGTTCGGCATGGAGAGCGTGTCGTCGTGTCGACCGACACGCACACGCTTCAGGAGCAGCTCATGGGCAAGGACCTGCCGGGCCTGCGCGAGTGGCTGCCCTGGGAGTTCAAAGCGTGCCTGCTCAAAGGCCGCTCCAACTACGTCTCGCTGCGGCGCTGGCGGCGGTTCCTCGCTGAGCCCTGCCACGACGCCGACGAGCTGCGGTTCAAGCTCAAGGTCCTCGTCTGGCTGCACAGCACGGAAAGCGGCGATCGCTCCGAGCTGCGGCTTTACGGACGCGAAGAGGTTTCTTGGGCGCGCATCGCATCCGATCCGCTGGATTGCGTCGGCATCCACTGCACGAAAGAGGACTGCTACGTGCACCGGGCCCGAGCCGAGGCCGAAGCCGCGGATCTGGTGGTCGTCAACCACGCACTCTTGCTCGCCGATGCCGAGATCGGTGGCGGGCTGCTCCCCGAGTACGACCACCTGGTGATCGACGAGGCCCATCACCTGGAGGACGCGGCCACACGCGGCCTGCGGCAGGAGGTCGACGGCCCCGGGCTCCAGGCTCTGCTGGAACGACTTGGGAGTGGAAATCCCCTCCCCCGCGAGGATCGCAACGCGATCCAGGCGGGAGCTCCCCACGTGGTGGGGAGCCCAGGGTTGCTGCTCGAGCTTCGGCAACTGCCGCACCTGGGAGCGTCCGACGACGCCTTCGCTGAGGCGATGCCGCTGACGGTCACGGCGGGTGAGCGCGTGCGCGAACTGTTCGCGCTGGCTGTGGGCTGGGTCGCCGGGCGTTTGAACGAATCCGAGCGGCGCGACGATTGGCTGCGCATAACTCCAACTCTTCGCGAGGACGAAGGATGGGAGAGTGTGAGGCTGACCGGCGAAAACGCGACCACCGCGCTGGCGGCGCTGGATGCCGCGCTGCGGCGTGCGGTCGGAGGCGCGCGTGATTGGCTCGGCGGATCGGAGCCGGACCAGAGCGTGCGCGAGCTGGAGATCATCCGCGGCCGCCTCGCCGGTGCCACCGCGCTGCTCGAGGAAGCACTGCTGAACCCCGACCCCAACCGCGTGTACTGGTTCACCCTGGCGGCGCGGAGTGAGTACCTCGTCCTGCGAGCGGCGCCGATCAATGTCGGCACGCTGCTGCGCGAACGCGTCTACTCGGAGCGACGGTCGACAGTGTTCACGTCGGCGACGCTAGCCGTGGGGGGGACGTTCGACTACTTCCGATCCAGGATCGGTCTCGGACCCCAAGCCGAAGAGCTCATCCTGCCTTCGCCTTTCGACTTTCTACACCAGGCGCTCGTCTGCCTGCCCACCGATCTGCCCGCGCCCGAGCACGAAGACTTCGATGTCGGCGTCGAGCGGATCGTCGCTGCGCTCGCACAGAAGGTAGGGGGGAGGACGCTGGTCCTGTTCACCTCGCACCGCCAGCTGCGCGATGTGCACGCAGCGCTGAAGCACCGCGTCGACCTTGACGAAGTGCTGATCCTCGCCCAGGGCATCGACGGCCAGCGCCGGCAGCTGCTCAAGGCCTTCGAGGAAGCCCAGCGCCCACTCTTGCTCGGGACGTCGAGCTTCTGGGAAGGGATCGACGTTCCCGGGGAGCGCTTGAGCTGTGTGGTCATGGTCCGCCTCCCCTTCCCGGTTCCCACCGATCCGGTGTACGCCGCACGTGCGGAGCGCGTTCGCGACCCGTTCACGCAGCTCGCCCTGCCCCAGGCGGCCCTGCGTCTGAAGCAGGGATTCGGCCGCCTCATCCGCAGGTCCAGTGACCGCGGCGCCGTGGTCATCCTCGACAACCGGATCCTTGGACGCGACTATGGCAAGGCGTTTCTCGACGTGCTGCCGCCCGCGTCGCGATTCGTCGGCCCTGCAAGGGAGATTCCCGACCGCGTCGGTGATTGGCTGGCCTCCCCGCCACGCGGGGAGGTCCCGACCGGCTCGCGGAGCGAGTCGCTCGGGGGTGGGGAGATTCATCTGGCAAATGACTCGTGAGCAGGCTGTTCGTGGTCGCGACGCCGATCGGCAACCTCGACGACGTGACGGCGCGAGCGGTACGCGTGCTGGGAGAGGTGGGCACGATCGCTGCTGAAGACACTCGCATCACATCGCGGCTTCTCGCGCGCCACGGCATCCGCAAGCCGATGATCAGCTACCGCGCGCCGGTCGAACGTCGCGGATTACCGAGGGTCATGGCCGCCCTTGATGAAGGTGACGTCGCCCTGGTGAGCGACGCCGGGTCGCCCACGCTGTCGGACCCCGGCCAGGCGTTGGTCGAGGCTGCATGGTCCGCCGGCCACACGGTGGTTCCCATCCCGGGAGCGAGCGCGATCACCGCAGCGCTGTCGGTGGCCGGGTACGGCGGGCCAGGGTTCACGTTCCTCGGCTATCTTCCGCGCAAGCCCGGGGAGATGCGACGGCTGCTGGCCTCGCTGGCAGCCGATCCGCGGCCTGCCGTCGCCTTCGAGTCACCCTATCGCGTGCGCAAATCGCTCGCGCTGCTTGCTGAAGTCTTACCCGAGCGCCATGTGACCCTGGGCCGCGAGCTGACCAAGCTCCATGAGCAGGTTTTGCGCGGAACGGCTGGGGAGGTCGCCGAAGCTCTGGGCGATCCGCCGCGGGGCGAGTTTACCCTTGTGATCTCTGGTGCCTGAACAAAGAACGGTCCTGGTCGCGCCGGCGTGGCCTTACGCCAACGGCCCTCGCCACATCGGCCACGTGGCCGGCTTCGCCGTGCCCGCCGATGTGCTCGCGCGATTCGAGCGCCTGCGAGGCTCTCGCGTGCTCATGGCAAGCGGGACCGATGAGCACGGCACACCCATCACCTACGAGGCGGACAAGCAGGGCGTGCCGCCGCGCGACTTCGTCGATCGCAACAACGCATTGATCGTCGATGACCTTCGCCGGCTGGGGATGACCTACGACATCTTCACCCGTACCACGACGCGCAACCACTACCGGGTCACGCAGGACCTGTTCCTCAAGCTCTATGAGAAGGGCTACCTGATCGCGAAGAAGCAGCTCGGCGCTTTCGATCCGGTGAGCGGGCGCACGCTGCCCGACCGATACATCGAAGGCAAGTGTCCGATCTGTGGATTCCCCGAAGCCCGGGGTGATCAGTGCGACAACTGCGGCAACCAGCTCGACCCGAGCGACCTCATCAATCCTCACCAGCGCGGCAGCGACGCGCCGGTTGAGTTTCGCGAGACGGAGCACTACTTCTTCGACCTGCCCGCCTTCGGTGAGCAGCTGAAGGAATGGATCGAGCGCCACGACGACTGGCGGCCCAACGTCCGCAAATACTCACTCGAGTTCGTCAGCAATCTCAAGCCGCGCGCCATCACGCGCGACCTGGATTGGGGCGTGCCGGTGCCGCTGCCGGGTTGGGAAGACAACCCGCACAAGAAGATCTATGTCTGGTTCGACGCCGTGATCGGGTACCTGTCCGCATCGATCGAATGGGCCGCGCAGCGTGGCGAGCCGGACTCGTGGACGGACTGGTGGCATAACCCCGCCAGCCACCATTACTACGTGATGGGGAAGGACAACATCACGTTCCATACCGTCATGTGGCCGGCGATCCTCATGGGCGCCGGCGACCCGCCGCGGCCATTCGAGCTACCGGAACAAATCGTGGCCAGCGAACACCTGCACATGGAGGGCAAGAAGCTTTCCACGAGCCGCGGCCAGGTCATATACGTGAAGGATTTCCTGGATCGATATGACGCCGACGCGCTGAGGTACTACCTGATGATCGGGGGCCCGGAGAACCAGGACACCGATTTCACGTGGGCGGAGTTCGTGCGCCGAAACAACGATGAGCTCGTCGCCACATGGGGCAACCTCGTCCACCGCACGCTCGTCAACGCGCATCGCAACTTCGGAGCGGTGCCACAGCCGGAGAAGCTGACGGAAACTGACGAGGCGCTGATCAAAGATGTCGAGGCCGCCCTCGACCGGGTCGCGACCGAGCTCGGCCAGGCGCGTTTTCAAATCGCCTTGCGATACGCGATGACGATGGCCGCTCGCGTCAACGTCTACCTCGGCACCGAGCAGCCCTGGCACACCATCAAGACGGATCGCGCGCGGGCCGGCACGGTTCTTTACGTTGCCCTCCGCTGCGTCGACAACCTGAAGACGATGCTCACCCCCTTTCTGCCTTTCTCCGCGCAGCGCCTCCACCGCTTGCTCGGCTACGACGACGTCATCGCGCCGCAGCCCGAGGTGCGGGAATTCGCAGAGGACGGCGAGTCGCACACGGTCATCACAGGCGAGTACTCGAGCGAGAACCGTTGGAAACCGTCTGAGCTGCCGCCCGGACGCGCCCTGCCTCCACCCGAAGCGCTCTTCAAGCGCCTCGACGATGTTCCCGAAACGGAGACGGTCGCATCTTCGTAGACACGCATCTCCACTTAGAGGAGCTGGGCCACCCCGGCGAGGTGGTGGCGCAGGCGGTCAGCGCCGGCGTCGATCGAATGATCGCGGTCGGTGTCGACCTGGAGCACAGCGAGCGCGTGCTCGCGCTCGCGCAGCAATTCCCAGAGGTATTCGCGGGTGTCGGGCACTACCCGACGGACACCCCAGAGCCAGACATCGATGCGCTTCGCAGGCTCGCGTCGGACGAACGCGTGGTGGCCATCGGCGAGGTGGGCCTCGACTTCGTCGACGCCAACAGCCCGACCCGCGAAGTCCAGCAGGCCCGATTCGAAAAGCTGCTCGCGCTCGCGGTGGAGCTGGACCTGCCGGTGTCGATCCACAACCGCGGCGCGGCCGATGAAGTCGCGGCTGCGATCAAAGCCCATCCGGGGCTGCGTGGATCGATGCATTACTTCGCTCTCGAATGGGATTGGGCTAAGCGATTCTTGGAGCTGGGCTTCTATCTGTCGTTCGCGGGCCTGGTCACGCGACCGAGCCGGAACGCGCTGCGCGAAGTCGTCAAGCAGTGCCCCGCCGATCGGCTCCTACTCGAGACCGACTCGCCGTACGGCCAGGCCCACATTCGGATGGGTGTGC
>WNFO01002119.1_pt1 | contig 18922 bp, 24 predicted proteins | sample 5400251 | NCBI WGS metagenome assembly WNFO01 (sample SAMN13153354, study PRJNA577476) | soil metagenome | isolation source: 100 cm saprolite under Madrone tree | place: USA:California | collected 2016-06-14
AAATAATGGAGCAGCTAGATTGCATCAGAAGCCAATGGGTCACTTAAGACAACTTTGCAATCTGATAAACCCTTAAAGTGCAAAAACATCAGCTACAAAAACCAGCTTGGCTACAGTGTTTTTGTAGCTGATGTTTTTGCACTTTAAGGGTTTATCAGATTGCAAAGTTGTCTTAAGTGACCCATTGGCTTCTGATGCAATCTAGCTGCTCCATTATTTTTGTGATTTTACAGATTATTTTTTGGATTTTTAATTGCATTTTGTCAAAATTAGCCAGCTTGAGCTGCAGCAATACTACAGCAACACTAGATATGACCCAAACTTGTTTTGACCATATCTCCTTCATTTCTGGGCCAATTTTCAACCTAATATTACTTGTTACTTATTGGACATTATTTGGTATGACCTCCTGATGCCTATCATCCTAGGTCCCACTGTCTGTGGCATTGCACAGATGCATGTTCCTCCAAGAACTGAAGCAGCAAGGTAACATGCTTTGGGTGGTTGAAAAGTTGTAAGAGGTTTTGGTGATACAATGCAGTGAGTGGTGACTCTAAATATGATGTACAATGTATATATGAGTTGGGAGGGATCAACCGAGCTTCAGGTAGGCTCCTGGTGAGCGGCAGACGGGTCGGCGCCTTCATCCGCGGCGTGATTATCACGAATAAGCAACGTCTTCCCATCCGCATCCAATCGTATCTCAACAGTATCTCCATCGCTGGGGATAAAATCGCGCATCAGTCCAGTCAAAGGCACGCACGCACGCACGCCCGGACAAACAAGCAACAGACTCTTACCGTATAGTGCCGACGAGCATCTGTCTCCGAGGCGGAGGTCAACTACACGAAGGATGGAGTTGTGGGAAAGCCGGTTGAAGACGAGCATCGAGTCGAGGCGATTCAGTAGTTCTGGTGGAAACTGCTCCGAGACACGTTCTAATACTTCTGTGCGCGCCAAGGGTGTGACGATGCCTGAATCGTCGGACGCTGTTGGGTGAGCAAGAATGTCGCTACCTGATAGAGGGATTGGTCTGGATAAGCAAAAAATTATAGGACAACAGAATCGAGTGCACCAATGTTGCTCGTAAGGCAAATAATGGTGTTCTGCGCGTGAGGATTTAAGGTCACGAGATGAAAAAATTAGGACAGGAACACACCCTGAAATCGACTTTTCGCCCCTGGCTATCAGTAATGGTGCCTTCATCGAGTATCTGAAGTAGGATCATGGTGACATCCTACACGCATAAGGAAGCACTTTCAGTCTAATGTCATGCGGGTGAATACTTTTTTGCTACCTTGTGCGCCTTTTCGAGCTCATCTAGAAGAATAACGGCTAGAGAGGTGATGAGATGGAGTCATAGTTTTGCGGATGCAAACATCGCACCGTATGGTTTTCGACGAACTGCCTCAGTCAATTGACCTATAATTGGATGACATGTAAAGGAGGTATATCGGCATATACCGAAACACGTACCACCCTCCTCAAAGCCAACATATCCGGGGGCAGCCCCAATCAAGCGCGACATTGTGTGGCGATCGTGGTACTGTGGACGGGTCTCAGGAACGTCATCGCAAACAAGGACCCAAAAGATCTTACTTCAGACATGTTGATATTGATTCTACAGGTTTTACATCAGCACCACGCCAACGAAAGAAACCAAATGGACTCGACCCACAGCGCCCTCTGCTCGTCATTGAATAGGAACCCAGCCAGCGCTTTGCAAAGCTCGGTCTGATAAGTCTCGATCAGTAATGCAGAGAAATCTGGTGACCGCAGTAGCATACTTTTCCTACGCCCGTCGGACCCAAGAATAAAAATGAGGCCACGGGCCGCGTAGGCGCCTGCAACCCGGCCCTCGAAATACGCACCGCATCGCTGACAGCACGTACAACGTGTCCTTGTCCGACAATGCGGGCTTTCAAAGCATCTTCCATCTGCCAACACGTAGTCAGCACTTTCCACTTTCCCTCGAGCAAGCGGGCACCCACGTGGACAAGTCGCTCTCGTTCGCCTTTCAGTAGGCTCTGTACAGGAATGCCAGTCGCGCGTGCTACCACGCGAGCGATATCATCCGACGTGACACGTTCGCTGAGCATCGCACCCTCGCCATTACCCTCAGCGGGGATCTCGCGTTCAAACTCCGGAATCGTAGCGTAGCGTAGACGTGACGCAGCTTCAAAATCACCCTTGCGCTGTGCGACGTCCAACTCGTGTTTGGCCTCTTCAAGATGGCGCTTCCGTTCTTTATTACGGTGCAGCCGTTCGCGCTCTGTCCCATATATCATCAGGTAAAGACTTGCACTCACGTATCCCAGTCCTGTCCTGAAAGTTGTTACGTACCGGCTTGCCATTGTTCCTCAAGGGCAGCAGCCTCTTTACGACTACGATCTAGGGCCTGCTCGAGCGCTTCACGTCGCTCGGCGCTGAGAGGGTCCGACTCATTTCGGAGGCTGGTAAGTTCGATCTGCATCGTCATGATGGCACGATCAAGCTGCTCGAGAGCATCGGGCTTTGATTCCTGTGCAAGGCGCAGGGAAGATGCGGCTTCATCGACAAGATCAATCGCCTTGTCAGGGAGGAAGCGATCGGAGATATAGCGTGCGGAGTACACGGCGGCTGATACATGGCATGGGGTCATTTTGGGGACCGGAAATGTTGACGCGGATAACGAACCGGTGACCAACGCGCCATCGGAAATTTCAACTCCGTGATGGACCTGTACGAGTGACAGGACGTATAAGTATGTAGGTACCGAGGGCAAGCATACAAACAGACCTCGTAGCGGGGTTTGAGCCCACGTAGGATAGAGATCGTAGATTCCACAGTGGGCTCTTCGATTGTCACGGGTTGGAAGCGACGCTCGAGAGCCGCGTCCTTACCAATTGTCTTTCTATACTCGTCCGCTGCGACGACATCGATTTGGTTTATCCACTAGAAAGTGACGTGATACAAAACGCACGCGTCGTAGCGCCCACAAGTTGCAGTCCGCGAGCCAAGGCAGGTTTGATCATCTGCCCGCCATCAATGCTACCCTCGGTCTTCCCCAAATTGAAGAGTGTGTCTGGAACGTTCAATGAAGGACTCGTTCGGTAAGCAGGGGCTAGATCCAAATTACGTACGGACTTCGTCAATGAAGCAGATGACACCACCGGCCTTAAGAGAGGTTAGGGGTCTGACAAAGGCATTCTGTGAAGGGTTTCAAACCTCGTCTTCGATATCACGAATTAGAGCCTTGAACTTCTCCTCAAACTGGCCCCGAATGCCAGAACCGGCCATGATAGCGGAAAGATCAATTGAGAGTACACGCTTGTTGTGCAGTGACTAGAACAGAAATCAACGTGCAGATACAGTCAAAGATTGAGGGACATACTTCTGGAACTTCCTTTGCGACAATCCTGCTAGCAAGCCCCTCTAGAATAGCTGTCTTGCCTACTCCCGGAGGCCCGATGAGCTGCAGCATGCGGCTCAATGTATGAATGTATGAAGACCATCTTCAGCACGCACCACGGGGTTTGACTTTGTTCTCCGAGACAGGACTTTAGTTTAGACCTGATCAGCCGGTGACCAGAACAAATGCTACCAGGAATTGCATACTTTGAATAGTACGCCGAATCTCTGTACACGCTCATAAATAAGCCCAAAGGTCAACCGACAAGAAACGAATAAACCACTTTCCTTCCTCTCTTCCAATCACGGGGTCAAGCTTTCCGGACTTTGCCAACTCCGTCAGGTCGCTACTCTACAGTAACAATGCATGAAAGAACGGGGTGAGGAAATACACTGCGAAAAAACATTCAAGGCTTACGCACAAATTCCTTCAGGGCGTCCCCTTTTGCATACTGCTGTTGCATGGGGAATCTTAATCCTGAAAATCCTCCACTCCCCCCTGGCCCTTGTCCTCCCGGTGGAGTCTGCGCATAATGGCGAATGGACGGGGCGGTAAGTGCATAGCCGCCGGAAACTAGTGGTAGTAGCGCTGGACGACCGAGTGCATTGATTGGCCTGGGGTGTACTCTAGAGATACAGTTACGCCTGACTGTTCTTGACGCAAGGCCTTGAAGCATAGACGGCGCGTACAGAGACCAGAGCAGGGGGCACCACAGTTGCTGTACTACTAAGAATTGGAGAGTTGGGAGTCGCGTCACCGCGTGATGTCTTTGTCATCGTGCTACTCTCTCAGGCTACGGAGGACAGCGACCACGACGAAAACACCAAAAACGCGATGTTCTTCATCGTAAATCTCTTCTCCTTCTCGCGTGCATGCGCACGGCCCTCAGGCTGACTGACTGACAAAGCGTCCCATTCTCTTCTGCAGAAAGAGCTCACGCACACGATCATGCTGCACCCGTCCTACTTCGGACCACGCATGCAACAATACCTCGAGTCGAAGCTCTATTCCGACGTCGAGGGCACCTGCTCGGGCCAGTTCGGCTTTATCATCGCCGTCGTGTCCATCTCGGACATAGGCAAGGGCATGGTCCTCTCGGGCAACGGCCAAGCCGAGTTCGTCACGCGCTATCGCGCCATTGTCTTCAAACCTTTCAAGGGCGAGGTCGTCGATGGGGTTGTCCACAACGTCACCCGGGCACGTATATTTAAAACGCACTACTTTCCTGGCTTCTGACCTTATCTACCACACAGATGGGAATCTTTGCAGAAGTTGGCCCTCTAAACTGCTTCGTCTCGCAGCAGGTGCGCAATCCCCACTCATCCCAACTCTCACGTTGCATTTTTCTTGGTTCTCCCTCATTCCGGCGAATATGCACAGCTCCTCCATCCTGACCTCAAATTTGACCCCTCATCAAATCCACCATCATACACCTCCCAGGATCAGGTAACCCTTCTAAACACTCTCCCCTTTTCATCCTCTATCTCACCTCTCGCACCTGCAGGTTATCGAAAACAACACGAAAATACGCATAAAAATCATTGGCACCCGCGTAGATGCGACGGAAATCGTGGGTACTTCCCCACTCCTTACTTGCCCAATCGTCTCACGCCTTCCTCCCCGATTCTTCAGTTCGCAATAGGGACAATTAAGGAGGACCACCTCGGCGTGATCGAATAGCTCGCCCTTATTTTGCTCCTATTTTATTTCCGGGTTGGTTCTTACTGTCGGTACACCTCAAATTAATTATCCCAAAGGGCCCCGAGGATGCGATGTGGGATCATGGAGCTTGTGTAAAGTCTGCACATCAAAGAACACCTCTTCTCTCCTTTATGCAGAGCAGCATAATTGCGAAGAAAGCGAAGGAAAGCAAACTATGTACGAGCACATGCAATCTTGTAGGAGTATAGTAAAATAAAAGCGAAAGAAAAAAATCAAAAAGGCAATATATAGAATACCTTCTGATACAAACACGAGACACAAAAAGTTATAATCCTTCTCCTACCCTCATTCATCCTCATCTGTGAACCGGAGGATCTGCGCGTCCTCATCGACAGGAACATCTCGATATCCCCTCCTCGACCGGACCGCGAGACCTGCATCACGCACCCACCCCACAACCACCTCAAAAGCAACATTCGCAATCCCAATGACGAACCACGGGACACTGGCGAGGGTCTCGACGACTCCAGCGTCCGACGCTCCGAACCTAGGTCTCCCATCACCAGGCAAACGAATCGTACCCGTCGCGTGTCCAGATCGTTTATAAAACCACGAGGCAACGAGATATGTGAATGCGAACGGGACCAAGAGGACGAAAATCCAGAAGAAGAATCCGTGGCCCGATATGCCCGGACAGAAATGTCGTCGGCCGCGGTCAGGTCGTTCGCCCTCCTCGCAGGACGAGTGTGGGATGCGTCGGTAGGCTGTACGCTCATACCAATATTGCGCACCACTGCGGCACGAGTCGTCGTCTGGTAATGGCTTCGTGCCCTCAACAAGTACGCATCTACCATCCGCGTCTCGCACATGGTTGAATTCGCTAACATGTCATAAGTGTCCATAGCACCAAGGATCAGATTAGATGATGACAAACCACTCAAAGTCAGAGGGTGTGCACACGCAGTTCTTGACAATGGTCTCTTTTGCTTTAGGCTGTTGTCCTACGACACAATTACGGTCGCGCCTACGACGATGAAACAAAGTCTACGAATTAAAAATCTAAGTCGTCAAGTTTCGGGATAAGGTATGATAGGGCTTGTTCACCTGGCGGCCGAAAAGGCAGCGTTCAGCACGCTCTTCGCTCGGGCTCCACAACTCAAAGTCATCATGCCCAGGGTCCTCAATATCCAGTTTGCCTATAGGCGAACCGGTCAATACACCCATTACCACGAGAAAGCGAAGGCCATAGGCACGCACACATGAGACTTGTGAGAGCCGAGAAATCGACATGCACAGCAACTGACGTGGGAGAACCCGGGTAGTTCCCAAACAAAATAAATCGCCTGCTTGTGTCCGACGGCACGGTGAAGATCGAACGCACTCGAATCTTCTCGTTCGAGAACTTGTACTCCCGCCAATTGAGGCCCTCGTCGGTGGTAAACAGGACGTAGTCAGTTGGCTGCTCGTCGTTTACCATAACCAGAATGGAGCCCGAGTCACCGAACTCCCAGAGGTGTGCGTCTTTATGAACTTCTTCCCACGTAAAGCCCGCATCCCGGCTCAGGAACGTGTCACTCTCATCGTACGGCGCAAGGTTCTCGCCCACGTTCCCCACTGCCATAATCAACCCAACGACGGAGGGGCTACTGAACGTCGCACGAGGGTCGAATCGCTCTGTGTATCCGTGTAAGTGCAGTGAGCAGGCCTAAATTGAATGTCAACCACATAGTATAATAAGGAGGACAGAGGGGATGCTTACCGCACTTCGGCACTCATAAGGTTGGTCCTGGGCGTCGTACTTTGGAGGAATCAATGGTTTCCACCTCCCGCCATCATTGTGCGTGATGCGTGTTTGGAGTTCCTTGGTGCCTGTGACAGCTGCCGACTCTGGATTGGACACCACATTGACGATCGCGATGCCATCGAGTCCGATCATCTTCTCGAAATCGACATACCCGCGGTGATCGCGATTCACGTTCGGTATCGACGACCCAAAGTATGTCCCGTTCCAGTTAGACTTAAGGAGGTCGCCCCAGTACGGTCGGGGTGGCTCAGACGTCGTCATGTGCAAAAAGACAGAATCAGTGCTCGACTCGAGGATGGTGTATGCCTATTCATATATCGATGATTACGAAATGTGAAAAAGAAAGCAAGAGGGCTCACGTGTTGTTCTGGTCGCATCGAGGGGGGGAACTGGCCAGCGGCAAAGATGAGGCCGTCGAGGGAGACCTGCAAGTCAAGCGAGCGCTGAGCGGGCAGATACTGCGTGCATACGCTCTTCAGTCCCACCACACGCAGACGACTCGAAAAAGATACGCACCTCAGCTACGATAAGGTACTCCGAGAACTTGGCAAATCCGACGACATCGTCGAACATTTTTTTTTGTTTTTTGTAAAAGTCACGCCCGCTCACAAGCTGCATCGGATTGGTCCCCATTTGGAAAAAGCGCTGAGAGCCCGTCTTGTCGCGGTATGACTCACACAGGATCTGCGACGGGTCGACAAGCAGACCTTTGTCACGCGCCCACGCACAGTTGCGCACGTATTTCTCTACGAAGGACCACTTCCGGCCGTTATCACGCGAGAAGTGTGCTTCAGCATGGCACTGGGCGCCCGCGTCACTCGAGCAAGCCTCGTCACCCGTCCAGATGATCCAATCCGAGTTGTCTGGGTGGAATTGTAACACCTGCGCACCAAACGTGTTCGGCGGCTTCGGCGCAGTGAGATAATACCACGTGCGGCCTGTGTCTGTGGTGTAGAAGAACTTGCCCGAAGGGGTGATAAGGTAAGCGCGGTCAGGTGTGAAAATATGATGGTAGAAGACGAGAAACGTCTCCTCTGGGAAAAGGCGATCCCACGTGTATCCTTCGTTGCTGGACTGCCAGATAGACGAGTCTAGGAGCCTAACAAGGATAGTCGTTGACTCTTTGAAGTACGATTGTTGCACGATTGGCGCTGGGAATTCGAACTACCATTTGAGCCTCATCAGTACCCGGCGTGTGCGCGATGATGGTAGCAAACACTTACAATCTGATGAATAACGTTTCCTTCCTCTGGTTGAGCTAGAAGTAATCGCGCCTGAGTATCACCCGGAGGATGGCAGAGTAAGCCACCGCCTACCTTGAGAACACTTCTTTTGAACAAGCTCATCTTTCTTGACCCCTTTGTTTTGGTCACACGTATTTCCCGGAATGATGCGGTAACCAGACGAGCCCATATATGTCTGGTCGGGGTCCTTACATACACCCGCAGGGATCGGCTCTGGGCCAACTGGTACGCATTGATCGTTGTGGCGGATGTAATTGTAGCCACTATCAGCGATGACATGATCAAATAATCAGTATCGGTTGTAAAGGATGAGGTGTAATCTCAAAGCAACGTACCATTCATAATCCTCATCCTGGCATGGACAACTCTCTTCGTGCTCGACGGGGTCAGAGAACTTGTCGCCAACGTAGCAGTCGGCGCCAGCCTTGCGGCGCCTGTACCATTGCTATCCCATGCTTATCAGTGCGCATTTTTGCATCGTTAATGGGACATGCGGTTACCCTATGCCCCATCAGACACTCTTTGTTCTTTATCGTGCGTGCGTACCACTTTTCGAAATCGTTCTCTTCGCATTTACGTCTGCCCATGGGCGCAAAATCGAGGAAGAGGGATACGTAACGCCCTTCGGAGGTTGAGTCCTGCCGCGAGACCTGGCCTAGCAGAAGGAACTTCTGGGAAGTCGAATCCTGGACCGTCGAAAGCCCGCGTGCACGGATGTTCATCCCGAGGCTCAATCGTTTCCTGCACGTTGAAATTCAGATGAATCAGCCAGTCGCATGGACGATCGAAAGCGGATAAAGGGATTGGAATATACGCGTACCATGTCTCGCCGAGATCGGTCGAGTAACTAACGAAGTCGACAGTTTCCTCGTCATTGATGGCGACGATTATGCCGCCTTTGTCGCCAAACTCATATTTATGCGCCTCAGGGAGGACCATTGTCCATGACACGCCTGCGTCGGTGCTAAAGAACGTGTTGGACTCCTCATACCCGCGGAGCACGGGGCCTATCGAACCGACGCCCATCACGAACCCGGGAGCAGGAGAGGAGAATATGCGACCAAAGTTGTGTGGAATCGTCACGGAATGCAGGTGAAGGGAACAGTTTTCGGAGTCGGAGGGGTCGCAACCGATGGAATTACCTTCGCTGTCCTGTGCGGGCGCGCGAAGCGGGGACCAGGAACTTCCTGTGTATTAGACATCAGCAAAAGTGCTCAATACATAAAAAAACAAGTCGGCGGACCATCATCGAATGTAATTAAAGTCTTGAGTTGCTTGTCTATACGACGTCCTTCCATCTCCTGCGCATTGGCGACGATATTCGCCAGCCCGACACCCTCGATGCCATACAACGTCTCAAAGTCGATAAAGCCGTCCGCGTTCCGGTTCGTATCTTTCAAACTCTCCACGAAGAATGTACCATTCGAGTTGCTCACAAACAGCGTACCCATTGCACCCGAATCATTCAATACAACATCAACCGCGAGAGAGTGAGTCGTACTCTCGACGATGGTGTACGCATTCTCGCGGAGGCGCGCGCTCGAGGTATGTGGGAACTGTGCCTTTGCCCAGGTGCGTGTATCGACGGTGACGTAGAGCAGCATCTCGCTACCTGCACCCGGACTGAGGTCTTTTAGTGCAACGACACCAAATTTTGACACGACCGCAAAACCAATGACGCCGCGGGCGCCGCGGGGAATGCCCAGGTCCTGTATGCGGTGATCATTCACGAAGAAGTCTGTGGAAGCGTAAAGGCGAGACGCGGAGATGGAGTGGTAGCCGGTAGAGGTTGTGGTATCGAAAGCAACGCAGTAGATCAAATCAGAGTGTGCATCATGTTTGAACTCTTTCGAACTATGGGCAAAGGTGCACTGCGAGGTCTCGGACATGAGTGGTTGTGGTTGATCTGAAAATGCCTCCTTGGTATAGAACGTCTGTTCAACGGTAAGGAATGCCCGACTATTAAAGGAGGGGGCAGGACAAACCTCGTCATGACATATTGAGGCCCAACCACCCTCACGCTCACATTTAGTGCCCTGATAAATGATATAGCCGTATTTCGATGGATCAGAATGGAAGGACAAAGGACGTGCGATACTAGAGGGCGACAGGGGCATTTCGAATGAGCGCCACGTTTGCCCGCGGTCCTCCGTCCGATAGTGTGTCTTTTCACGGGTGAGTACAAAAGCCTGGGCCAGAAGAAGTGTCAGCGCCGCGCTCAGACGCATACATCGATGAATTGAAGCGAGAGGAAGCTCCTGCCGGCCGGAGAAACTCGCAGAGGTCCAGTATGGACTAGATAGATCGACGAATATGTGGTGGTATTCTTAGATCGTAAACGTAGTGTGGGCGTCATAATGGGGTGACCAGCACGCTTATGCTCGAGAGGGCCGTGGCATGGGCTCCAATGTAGATACTACGGATTGCGATGTGACGAACATAGCAGGATTAATAGTGCTCACCATGCGATTGTCAAATGGATGCTCTACGAACATAACAGCTTCTCCTTGGGGTATGTCCTCTGATCTGTGCCAACTTTTGCCCTCATCGTTGGACATAAAGAGGTCGCCGCGAACAATATCATGGTACGCAACATTCTAGAGACAATAGGACTCGGGGTATCTCATGGAAAGAGCATATTGCGACGTACGGTAGCATCATCGAAGAAGAATAGCCTCGCGGGAAGATTTTCAAAGCGGTTGACCGTGACTTGAGGCTCATTTTGTGCTTGGACGAAGAGCGGGGGTAGAAGGAGGGCGGCGAGGAAGCTTGCCCTCATAGTTGATTAGAGCGCCGCGGTGGGCAAGGGCAAAGTAAAAGTAAACGGATACGAGGAACACTGCGAAACAGGTCACGTGTTATTAGCCGCGTCATCTGAGTACGTGGCATTCAACGCACAACGGTATCACTCGAGGAGCAGAGCATCGTACATGCATAATCAATCACACTGCCATGTTGCCATATAGCGACCTTATTTATGCCTGGAACAACGGTCCCAGCAGCGAGGACAGAACTCAAAACGACTTTTGACAGAGGCCAGACGGTTTCGAGGCATACCATTTGACACCACGGGGAACAACGCCCGCAAACGCTTCGAAACCCGTCTTTGAATGTCCTTGTACACTACAAGAAACCTTACAATGTCCGGTCGGAGCGGTGATGGCTCGCATAGGCAAATATAGGGTGCTACTAGCACATGGCTGGATGAGAGCAATGTGATGTCATCACGGAGCAGTACACAAGATACGAAGATATCCAATACGTGGTCTAGAAATTGCGAGGGTATCGCTCAGGGGACTGGATCAGTACTGGATCCTTGGAGGAGTCTAGGACCCTAAGACCTTCCGCCATAAAAGTACACGAGCCGCCAGCTGACTCTTGTACGTGTTGGTCGGGATTGAGCAGCAAGGAGTCCAACACTGGGGTGATCCGTTGTATGACAGCTCGTCGTGCATGTGGGAGGCGCGCGCAGGTGGTGCGTTAAAATGGTGCGATGATGCGAGACGGGCAATAAAATAAAAGTGGTACGACCAGAGCCGCCGTCGATTTATAGACCCTCTAATATAGCTTTTATCACTCTGATACCCTCTTCGTTCCTTCCATCACCACAACAGCCATGGGTGCGATCGAAATACTCTCCCTCGCCCTCACTCACCCAAACGAGTTTCGTATCCTCTTGCAATTCTGGAATTTCTACCTGCCAAAGCGCGACATCACCAAAGTGGAAGAGCACCCCACCTCAGGCTGGGACAGGCCAACAATGCGCAGGTGTTGGGAGCTACTAGACCATAGCAGCCGGAGCTTTTCAGCAGTCATAAAGGAGCTCGATGGTGACCTCGCTCGCGTGGTGAGTCTTCCTCTCTAGCCTCGGCGTCCCACACATCTCCGTTACCGTTGGGCGGCAAATTTTTTGCAAAGCGGGTTGCCTTTATCTACGTTGCGACCTATCTTTGTTCATTTCGCTTGCCTTGCTCGTATTGAATGATAGGCGGCTAATTCCGACTTAGATTTGCCTCTTCTATGTGGTCCTTCGTGGACTCGATACTATCGAGGACGACATGACCATCCCTGACGACGTCAAACAACCGATCCTCCGATCCTTCCATGAGAAGACAGTGACTCCTGGGTGGAATTTCAATGGCAATGGACCTGAGGAGAAGGACCGCATCGTGCTCGTCGACTATCATGTTGTCGTCGACGAGCTCCTCCGACTCGAGCCCGCGTACGCTCACATTCCTCTCTCGGCGGGACCCAAAGACTGATGTGCTTGCAGATGTCGCGATACCATTGTAGACATATGCAGAAAAATGGAGACGGGAATGGCCGACTTTGCCCATCGCGCGGCAATCTCCTCTGAAACCCTTACCCTAGATACCATTAAAGAATATGACCTCTACTGCCACTACGTAGCCGGCCTTGTTGGCGAGGGGCTCTCTCGACTCTTTTCCGTAACAGGCAAAGAATCTCCATCGATTGCCCAACAACTCGTGTTGTCCAACTCCCTTGGTACCTTCCTCCAAAAGACAAACATCATCCGCGATTTTCAGGAAGACGCACAGGAGCGACGCTTTTTCTGGCCCCGTGAGATATGGAGCCTCGCGGAATATAGCACCGATGGCCAAACGCCTGCGACTGATGTCCTACAGCTACTCCGGGAGCCGCAGCGGGCAAAATGGGTGCAGAGCGCAATGATCCTCGATGCTCTGCGTCACGCATGCGACGCCCTCGATTATCTCCGCTTGCTAAAGAACCAATCGGTGTTTAATTTTGCGGCGATTCCTGCTTCGATGGCGATTGCTACTCTCGAGTTATGCTTTATGAACTCAGAGATGTTTAAGCGCAACATCAAAATCCGAAAAGCCAGGGCGGCAGAGGTCTGACCTCTCTTTTGGTGCTACTGGCCCATTTTGACTCATGAGTTTTTTTTAGCTTATCATGCGCTCGACAAACCCACTCGAGGTAGCGCTCATATTCAAAGAGTTCGCACGCTCAATCCACGCCAAGGCCTCTCCTTCAGACCCCAGCTTCCTCCGCATCTCTGTCGCGTGCGCAAAAATAGAGCAATGGTCCGAGCGCAACTACCCTTCCTTCGTTCGCATCCCCAACACCGACACTACTGGCCGTTCCCTATCAAAACTGTCCTTTGATTCCTCTGACGCGCGCTCGCGCGTTGCAATAGCAGACGCCGAGAAGGACGAGCGCACTGCTGAGGAGAGACGGCATCTGGAGTTACGTGAACGATTCGGCAACAACGGTGGCAACAATGGCGCTGTCTTACCCTCAAATATCCAGAGCCAGGGCCCACCATGGGAAGTGTTGATGTTTGTCGGAGGGGCGGTAGTCCTTATCGTCTCCCTCTCCATTGGCATCGTCCTCGCTGTCCTGCACTTCACTACATGAGGCGAGCTTGTCACAATGACTGGGGAGTACGAAGGAAGGGGGGAGGCGTAGTTCGGCGTCCATTTGTCACTTGCTCAGGAGCGGGCTTTCTCCTTTCATTTCATCCATACTATTAACACCTAATTTTTGTTCTTCTGTTTTTTTTTTTGGCATGGCACGGACCAGCATTTGCGCGTCATCTCCAAGCTTTCAGAGAGGGAGGTTGGAAGGGCGATGAAAAAATATAATTATGTTGTATATTGTTGGCGTCTTGTTCTTTGGCTATTACACACTGTGGCATCGGTGCTTCGAGTGGAGTACAGTACTATAGCGTAGCACAGGACTTCCAGCTAGCTTCTAGGCTTCACTAGTAGTGTCATAGAGGGAAACTGAAACATAGATAGAAATACCCGATCACAATTATGGGTGTGCGCATATCACAGTTCGGCCTTTTTTCGCCCATACTTGTTATATTATATTGGATACTGTACACTTAGGCACTGTAGGTACGGTAATCACGGGGAACAGAAACAACAATCCGAGGGAGAAATATTATTTAACATTTGTGTTGTGTTTTGTCGCCTGAGAGGACAGCGAGGCTGGCCATGGGGAAGAGTTAATCAAAAAGAGATTGAGATAACGAGGGGGAACCAAAAGCGTGTCGTCTGTCCCAAATAAACAGAAACAGACCACCTAGTATATACGGCATATAAAAATGAACGCGGGCGCCAGTTCGGTGTATTGTATGGATCGTGCGCGCCAAGTGATAGCACGATTGAGCGCTGCTTATTTTTGCGTTTGCTACTACTTTTTCCGCTTTGAAACTGTCCGGATCCCCCCCCAAAAAAAAAATTCAGAGCGTCTGTCAACGACCACAAAAGGAGAAAACATGAGGGCGAACGAACCTGTTGCGCGCTTCGCCGGCGCCTTACGTTTCCGCCCGGTATCGTCGTCGTCATCATCGAAGTCATCATCATCGAAATCATCTCCCATTCCATCATCCTCCCCCATTGGCTCGGAATCGTCATATTCGGGCGGCTCACGACGAGCAGCCTTCTTGCCTCGTGTTGCCCCAAGAGGCACCGCGGTCATTGTCGTTGCATCGTTGCCGATTGGCGCACCTGGATGACGCACGCATTCCGGGCAGAACCATTCACCGTCTGGGATGCCGGGTAGAGGTGGCGTGAGGCACTTGTAGTGAAAAGGCTTATCACACTGCATCCGGGGGCGACGGGCGTGTGAGTAACCAAACGCATAAATGACGACAAGGGAGAGCGTGTCGAAATAAACGAACGTGTGCGTACCTTGTCGCACGCAAGTGGGTCGCCATCATCTTTGTGACATATCATGCACTCGTCCGGCGTGTCCAGTTCGACGGGATGTCGTGGTAATTCGGAGTACTTCTCGTTTGGAGTGACGAGGAAGAAAGTCGTGTTCTGGCCACCGATGACACTGTTCAAAGTTGCACGCATCAGCGAGGATTTTTCAACCACTCGAATAGAGAAAATGAGACTAACTCAAAAACGTTGATCCCGATCAGTGGCTGGTTACGTGTGGGCTTTGTAGCGCTCTTAGGCTCTTCTGGACCGAGGCCGAGCTCGCCATTGGCGGCGTTTTGACCCCATGCGATGGTCATGACTCCCCCATCTTTGTCATCATCCGGCGCCAGCGCAGAATGCGTGACTCCGCCGCTGCATGCATGTTTTATCTTACAACCCATGATATCTTGCATAAGTCGGAAAGTCGAATACGGCTGACCAGCCGATCCTTTGTGGGTCGTGACGTTAGAAGAGGGGAATGTGGGAGGGGAGCGTAGCCACCACAGGGTTAAATTGTACCTACCATCGCCCGTATTCTTCCACTAAAAATAGAAAAGAAAGCATAGTCGGTGGCATATCAAACATAAAACGAGATTCCGAAAACTGACCTTCCCAGCCACATAGTACATACCCTGCCGGTCGATTACCACAGAGTTTGAAGGACCTGCTGCCACCTTCGCACCAAGATACTGCTTGTGCGGCCCTGCAAACTGTCAAGTATTTTATAAGTGTTTATCCTCGCGGTGACTTGACCAACACACGACCTGCCTGAGGAACTATTTGAGGAGTTAAAACGTCCTTCTGATTCCCGAGGCCCAGGCGGCAATAGCCATTGTAGCCCCAGACGTATACAATGCTGCGTTTGGGGAAATTATGAGTCGGCGCTTCTCGAGATGATCCCGTGCGCATACCCTTCCTCATCGAGCGCGATGCTGTGTTGTTGCCCGCACGCGATATGTACAATTTTTTTATCTTCCAAACTCTTGACAGGAACTGTAACCACCGTGAGAATCCGAATCTGCGACAACAAGATTCGAGGGAAAATTCTCACTGGGTTCGCTTTCGATGTCAAATCCAGTCCTGTTCCCCGTCGCGATGTGCTCTCCCGTACGCCCATTTCCGAGCTGTCCCTTCTCTCCACTTCCGCAGGCATATACTATGAACCGTCGTCAGCCACGGATCCAGGCATTGCATAAAAAATCTCATCACGTGCTCTTTCCGTGCACAGTGCGGAACAACGTGAATGTAATGCCAGCCGCCGCTGCAACGACGTGCTCTGGTTCGCCAGTCTGTGGGTCAAGAGGTCCGTTCACGAGCTTGAATGTGTTAACTTCTGGGCAGGGCGTGTGTCCGCACTTTTGCATTTACGTTCCGTTAATGGGCTTTGAACGACAGTCAAGATGACCGCACCTGTCCAAGTGAATTCAACCCCGCGGTCCACACGCGTCCATTACTGCCGACGAGAACAGAATGACTTCGTCCACAGGCAGCGCTCACGAACACAGTACCCGGGGGTGCGCCAAGGTCTCTCGCACGCAGCGAACGGGGCGCATTCTCCGAGATCGCATCGACGCCGGGCACACCAAGCGCCGCAGGTTGATTGCGACCGAAGAGCCATGCCGTACCCTCGATGTCGAGGACAATCGTATGACAGCCTGCGCATGAGGCGTGAACGCTGACGGCCTTTACATTGCTTAGCGACCGGAGAATGTGTGGTTCGAGCAGGTCAGGATGGCTGGAAATGGGGATGGGTGACGGGGAAGTGTCCTAAAAGAGAACGACACGCACTCGGAATCTTCAGTCCTCCCGCCACGCTCTTTGCGACCCAACTTTGGCCTGGAATCAAAACACATGAAATTTGGACAGCCTCGTGACGACGCCGCATGGACACGCACCAGTCCGTACCCCCCGCGATCAGAACTGGGGTAAGAGAGCCTGAGTGTCGGTTCCAGTATGCAATACAGGGGAATCTACGTACCCCTCCCCCATTTTTGTGTGCCTGGGTTACCGCCCAGCGTTTGTGCGGACGACATGGTTTGGAACAAGAAGAAACGAGCAAAGGCGCTTATTATTGGCTGCCTCACCTCGTATGCAAACGATGGTCCCATGGTGGACGTGACAAAACGAGTTTTAATATAAAAATGTCTGGGCGGCTCGTCGATTCGTCGAATCCCGAATCTTACGATGATCTGGATAGTCAATCTCTTCCGAGTCTTACTTTGTCTAGAATGAACTGTAGATCCAATACGTGTGCTGTACCTGGAAATTCTCTTTCCAGCCCCTCGGGCTCCACCCTCGCGTGCTTGTGTCTGGCGCCTCGCCCCCTCCCAGCGCCAAGCTCACTAGCAAAACAAAATACACCCCACATTATGCCGCGCCCTGACCGGGGTCCTACGATCCGAGTAGACATCCATCAGGTTCGAAAGAATCGTTCGGATTTGCCCGCTCCACTGGTACCGATATGATATTCTGAAAATGCGAGGTAACTTCCCGGCCTCTGGCCCGCGTGGGACCGTATGATATTCGTGCGCACGGAAATACCCTGCATTTTTCAGCTTGGGCCCGAAGCAGTAATCATTTGGGCGCAAAGTTCTGCGGAATTCGCCTGGGAAACCACGTCAAAAAATCTTTGAGCTTCCCGGTCGCCATCGGCAATGACGTCCGGCCACGGCACCGTAAATTGAAGGAGGGAAATAGCACATCAGCCGGGCTTCGTATCAGCTGCAGTAACCGCAGCTCGTTCTGAATAGACATTTTGGACGGATAGGCGAAATGAGATTGATTCCCAATAGTTGCATTGATGCGTGATTTTGGAAGTTGGCACGAAATCAAGCGAGGAAACAAATCCCCCATGAAATTCGTCGTCTTGGATACAATTGGTTCGTATATATTTTAATCAGAAGATGCGGATGGTATGATTCTATAAATTGGAATCGGGAGAGAGCGTGATTGGGTACTTCCATACTGTACCATTTGCAAGGTGCCATTATGGAGCGTGTGAGCTCTCGAAGCGATTTGGTAGGTTCGTAAGATAATGGAGTGGGAGCCATTGTGGTGGCTCCCACTCTTGGCCCGTGATCTCGGACGCAATCATGCGAGCCACGATGTCCGCGCTGTGATGCCTGGTCATCCGGGTATAAGAATAGGAAGGAGTACACGGACCACCCAAAGGCACGTGGCATGCCATGACCTGAGAACCCAGCGCTGATGTATTGACTCTCATATGGTACACCCCCAAGCTCGAATTTGTCCAGTACTGGTCCAACCTGTGCCAATGGACGCTTAACTTTTATAGCGGGCGGCTCAAGAACATCAAACAGGGACGCACAAACGGATCCCCGAGTTCGGTAAAGCCCATGATTCCCGTCTGTTATGGCAGGCGGTGAGTATACAGCAAGGAACAATCAACACACACTTGGCAGGTGGTGTGATATACCCTATCAGAAGGACGTACCCACTCCATCTCTGGCTCAGTGCCGTTCTCGAATTTCCCAGGGAACACCCTCGGAAGAAACTCCCTGAGCCGTCTTCCGACAGCAGCGTCTATGACAGAGTCGTCCGTCGTTGCACCCCTCGACCCGCCTTCGGCGTTGCGCGCACCGCCGAGGATGACATGCGGGCGCTCGTCCGGCGCCGAGCCGGGACGCACGAACCAGTACTCCATCCCATAGTTGGCCGTGAAGCCGGACAGGGTGAGCTCGCGTGCGGGCACAGCCGCGCGAATCGATATGACTTGCCCGCGCGTCGGCACAATGGTTCCGGTGAGCTGCCCAGCGTAAAGCTGCGGGAGCAGAGAGGACGCGTATCCGTTTGTAGCATGTACGACGTGCGTACATGCTACAGAGCCACGAGGCGTTTCTAGTTGCCACCGGCGCGCATTGCTATCGGCGCGGAGTGGCCTGGGTCTGATTGCCGTCACAGGCGTGTGCGTGTGCAATTTCAAGGTAATCGCCGGCGACGCATTCTGCGCGAGTTTAAACAGGTGAGTGACGAGCTTGAGAGGCCATATCGTGTTCCCTGGGATGCGCACTGCCGGATATCGCGCGCCGTATCTCTACAACACAATTATTATTGGGGACTAGAGATGAGTCTGAGGTACTGTACCTTCTCGACTTCACCCTCG
>WNFO01001399.1_pt1 | contig 18918 bp, 15 predicted proteins | sample 5400251 | NCBI WGS metagenome assembly WNFO01 (sample SAMN13153354, study PRJNA577476) | soil metagenome | isolation source: 100 cm saprolite under Madrone tree | place: USA:California | collected 2016-06-14
AACATCGTGGATACGCCGGGCCACAGCGACTTCGGGGGCGAAGTGGAACGCGCGCTGCGCATGGTGGATGGCGTCGTGGTACTTGTGGATGCCAGTGAAGGACCATTGCCGCAAACGCGCTACGTGCTGCAGAAGGCGCTGGCGGCAAAGCTGCCCCCAGTGATCGTGCTGAACAAAATCGACCGAACCGACGCGCGGCCGAAGGAAGTTCTCGACGAGATCTACGATCTTTTTATCGACCTGGACGCGACGGAGGACCAGCTTGATTTCCCGGTGATTTACACAAATGCGCGCGATGGTTACGCTATGAATTCGCCGGACGGCAATTCCAAAGACTTGCTGCCGCTCTTTGAGGCGATCGTAAAACACATTCCTGCGCCGCCGGGCGATCCCGAAGGCGTTCTGCAGATTCAGGTGATGAACCTGGATTACAGCGAATTCCTGGGGCGTATCGCGATCGGGCGCGTTTTCAATGGTACGCTGAAGCGCGGCGCGGACGTGGGCATCGTCAAGCTCGACGGCAGGCTGACGCCGACGCGCATCACGAAGTTGTACACGTTTCGCGGCCTGGAACGCGATGAAGCGGAAGCCGTGCCCGCGGGCGATCTCGTGGCGATTGCCGGCGTCGAGGGCATCAACATCGGGGAAAGCATTACGGATCTGGCAAACCCCATGCGGCTGGAGCCGTTGCTGATCGACGAGCCGACGCTGGCGATGATTTTCACGGTAAACAGCAGCCCGCTTTCCGGCAAGGAAGGAAGTTACCTCACCTCGCGCGACCTGCGCGACCGCTTGCAAAAAGAACTTCTGACCAACGTATCCATCCGCGTGGAAGACACGGACACTCCGGAATCGTTCCGGGTGCTGGGGCGCGGCGAACTGCAGCTCGCGATCCTGATTGAAACGATGCGCCGCGAGGGCTTCGAACTGATGGTGGGCAAGCCGGAAATCGTCACACGAACGGAAAACGGCAAGAAACTGGAGCCGCTGGAGCGGCTGGTGATCGACGTCCCGGAAAATTTTATCGGCATCATCATGGAAACGATCGGCAGCCGGCGCGGCGAGATGCTCAAGATGAGCAATCATGGCTCGGGGCGCGTGCGATTGGACTTCAAGATTCCTTCGCGCGGATTGATCGGGCTGCGTAGCCAGTTGCTGACGGACACGCGCGGCACGGCGTTGATTCATTCGATTTTCGAAGGCTGGATGGAATACGGCGGGGAAATGGCGCTTCGCCCAACCGGCGCTTTGGTGGCGGACCGCAGCGGCCCATCGACGGCATTTGCGCTGTGGAACATTCAAGAACGGGGTGAATTGTTCATCGGACCCGCGATCGATGTCTACGAAGGCATGATCGTGGGCGAAAATTCGCGCGAGCAGGACATGGACGTCAACGTGACCAAGGAAAAGAAGCAGACCAACATGCGCTCGTCCAGCGCGGATGAAGCGATTCGCCTGATTCCGCACCGTGAGTTGAGCCTGGAGCAGGCTATCGAGTTTATTGCGGACGACGAGTTCGTGGAGATTACGCCGAAATCGATCCGCCTGCGCAAGAAGGTCTTGCAAGCCAACAAGCGCCCGCGCCGCTGGCAGGAAATTCGCGCCAGCCAGGCAACTACTTAGCCCAAGCGCCGCCTTCGAGCTACTTAGTGCCCTGATTTTTCGAGCAGTTCCGCCAGGTACTGCTTCCACACGACAGCCTTTGTATGCGTGCCATGCCCGCGTGTTTCGTCACTAATGGGGATGAGCAGGAAACGCCCGTTTTTCACTCTTTTGATTTCTCGGTCGACGATACCCAACTCTGGCGGGTTGATGAAGTCGTCCGCGGAATTGATGGACATGACGTGCGCGGTGATTTTTTCGAGCTGCGGCAACGGATCGTAATCGCGCGAAGCGTTCACCTGGTACAAGAAGTCATTGGCATCCAGCCCGGCAAGGCGCGTCTTGAAATAATCATCCAGGTATTTGTCCGCGGCGTCCCGCGTGGGCAGCGTTTTCTGCATATAGAGCGGCGCGCTTCCTGCAATCAGAAGAAAATCCAGCACGGTGCCCAGCGCCTGCTGCGGCTCCGCGGAGTATTCTCCGCCCTTCCATTCGGGATCGTTGCGAATTGCATCCACCACCATCTTGCGCCAGATGCGGTTGCGCCCGGCGATCTGCACAGGCTGGCAGGCCAGCGGCATCAGCGCGTCCATGAAATCGGGATACGTTTCTCCCCAAACGAAGGAATGCATGCAGCCCATCGACGTGCCGAGAATGAGGCGCAAGTGGTTCACGCCGAGGCCTTCGCTGAGAAGCTGGTGATGCGCGGAGACCATGTCGTCATAGTCGTACTGCGGAAAATGGGCGTGCAAACCGTCGCTGGGCTTCGAGGATTTCCCATGGCCGATGCCATCGGGAAGGACGATGAAGTAGCGTGTGGCATCCAGAAGTTGGCCCGGTCCAAATAGTTCACCGGCGAATTGTGGCTGCAGGAATTGCTGCCCGGAGCCGCCGGTGCCGTGAAGGATCAGTACGGCATTCGCGACGCGACCTTGCGCGTCGCGCGCGGGCTTGCCGAGGGTCGTGTAATGGAGCCGCAATTCCGGCAGCGTTTCTCCCGAATGAAATTTGAAATCCTTGACGACGAAGTCGCCTTCCGCGGTCTTGGGCGGCGTGGGTACTTGGGCAAAACAATTCAGGCCAGAGAACATCACGCCAAGGACAGCGATCACGAAGAGACGCAGCTTTTGGGCCATAGGAACCTCGCAAGGCTCCGAATCTACCACAGTCGTTGCATGACGCTCCGCACTCTGTAGTTGAGGTGGCGTTATTTTGATTGCTGCATTAGAATGAAAACAAATGCGCTTGTGCAAATCCCTGGTAGCTCAATGGTAGAGCATTCGGCTGTTAAATTTCACACGAACCGTTGATTCTGCACCGTTTAACCCCGAAATTGACCTCCGAAAACGGGCAAGTTGGACCCCACTTTGGACCCCATCTGGTGCTTTCGAAGTTTAGCCAGTGCCGTGGATGGTTTTACTATCGATTCTCAACGATCAACGGCCCTCAGGGTCCGCGCGATATCGGAGAGTGCACCTGTCTACCAGTGTTTATGCTTCGGTTCGGATCCTAGAAAGAACGGGCAAGCTGGCGTGGGTTGGCTCCTGTGTGATCAGATTCCGAACTGGACGGGCTGGTATTCCGAATTGGACGACCCCATACTCCGAAACAGACGCTTGAAGGATTGATTCCCATTGACTGCTCCGAGTGCAGAGCCGCTCGTTCCTAGCATGACAGTTAGTTAGTGGCCAGCAGTTAGGCTTGCGACGAAGCGTTCCAATTCGATCGCTTCTACTCCGCGAGCGACTGCCCTTGTGGCCTGGGCAGAGCGCGACTTCCCGTGTACTACAATCAGACGAATCGAGCGCTTTCCCATCGTCCGGCGCAAAGCGAGAAGCGGAGCGGCCATCGCGGGACGCACCGTTTTCCCGGCCTTACATTCGATGAGCCATAGTCCGGCATTCGGTCTGGGTAGGAGAAAATCGACCTCCAGGCCCTGCTGATCGCGAAAGTAATAGAGCTCTTTCCTGCCGCCCTGGTTCACTTGGCTCTTGAGTATTTCCGCCGCGACAAAACCTTCAAACAACTGTCCCAAAAAAGGCGAGCGCTGAAGCTCAGCTTCCGATGTGATTCCCAGGAGATAGCAGGCCAGGCCGGAGTCACCCCAATAGACTTTCGGCGTTTTGACGAGTCGTTTGCCAAGGTTTTCGAAGTACGGAGGAACAATGATGATTTGGCTCGTGATTTCGAGAACGTGCAACCACTCGCTTATGGTCGGTACCGAAACCCCGAGTGGTGCGGCAAGATCGGTCTTATTAAGAATTTGGCCGTGTCGGCTAGCCAGTAGTGCGATGAATCGACGGAAGGTGACTAAGTCTCGTACGTTTGTGATTGACCGGACGTCTCGCTCCAAATAGGTTTGAAGGTAGGAAGCAAACCAAAGTGCTCGAAACTTCGGGCGAACCACGACCTCTGGAAAACCGCCGTGAAGCATATTCACCTTTGGAGTCTCGGTGACACTGAAAGGCAAAAGTTGCAAAATAGCAGCCCGGCCAGCCATCGACTCGGTGATGCCCTGCATCAGCGGTGCTTCCTGCGATCCGGTGAATAGCCACTGCCCCATGCGACGGGGCGCCATATCGATGAGAGTGCGCACGTATCTGAGAAGTTCGGGAGCATTCTGAATTTCGTCGAATAGGATTGGAGGACGCAGCTCTTCGAGAAATGTACGCGGGTCACTGCGAATCCGTCCCTGAATGTCGGGATCTTCAAGGAGCACGTAGTGGATTTTGGGAAACAATTGGCGAAGGAGAGTCGTTTTTCCCGAGCGGCGGGGCCCTGTCACAACCACCGCGGGGAAATGTCGGGCCGCTTGTCGGACCATATTATCCAGATTTCGAGGTACATATCGCATGTGAGTATTATAAGATGGAACTTTAGAATAATCAACAATAAGGCGGTCGACTTTTGTCCCGAGGCTTTGTATTAGTCTGTTGCCAGAGCGTGCGAGAATGATGAACCAGAGCAATCTCGAAGACCTTCTCAGGTCGGCACTGGAGGAATGCGGGCGGCTCCGTGCAGAAAATACCCGTCTCCGAATGATGTTGGGGATTCCAAATTGGACATCTGCGGAATCAAGTCAAACGACAATTCCTATCGAGGTCGGGTCCGAGAGCAGTAATGCTGGGCCGCCTGCACCTGAAAAGAAGATTGCTCTTTTTCGAAGCCTGTTTCGCGGTCGTGAAGGACGTTTACGCCGTACGCTGGGAAGGAAGGAATGGCAAGTCTGGCTATTCCCCCGCCGGTGCCATGGACTGGCGCGCAATCCACGCCGCAAGGCCGGAGGATCGTAAGAAGGTCGCACGGAAGACGCGAATGCTTCAACCGCTCACAGACGGCGCGATTTGCAATCACCTCATTGGAAAACTAACTATCGGAATTTACCCACTCCTCCCCGACGAGACTTGCTGGTTCCTTGCAGTGGATTTCGACAAGAAGTCCTGGATGGCCGATGCCGCAGCTTTTGCCGCGACGTGTCGACGGTTTCAAGTTCCAATAGCTGTCGAGCGCTCGAGGTCAGGAAACGGTGCGCACGTCTGGCTCTTCTTCGACCGCCCTGTGGCCGCTGCAAATGCCAGACAACTCGGTTGCGCTCTGTTAACGCGGACGATGAAAAACCGCCATGAGATCGGATTAGATTCTTACGATCGTCTCTTTCCTAGCCAAGACACCCTCCCCAAGGGCGGATTTGGAAATCTCATAGCCTTACCACTCCAGAAGCATCCTCGGGAGCACGGCAACAGCGTATTTCTGGATGAGGTCTTTCAGCCTCATGTGGACCAATGGAGATTTTTAGAGTCGGTTCAACGAATCCGGGCAGATATGCTGGCGCGGTTGATTCCGGAAACAGCGCCCGGTGAAAACACGATTGGGGTGCACCTTAGCTTTCTCGAAGAGGGAAAAGGATGAGGCTCCTTGGCTGTGGCGACCGTCCCGAAAGCAGAAGGATGCCAGGATCACGGACCCACTTCCATCTACAGTCCGCGCGGTACTCAGCAATCTTGTCTACGTTGAAAAGAGACAACTGCCGCCTGCCATGCTGGATCGACTGATTCGCGTTGCTGCCTTTCAGAACCCCGAATTCTATCGAGCTCAAGCCCTGCGGCTTTCGACCTATGGAAAGCCCCGCGTCATATCTTGCAGTGAAGACTTTCCCGAGCATCTTGGGCTTCCGAGAGGGTGTGTCGACGAGCTGCTTGGTGTATTCAAATCCCACAGAGTGCGAGTTGAGCTGCAAGATGAACGAACTATAGGTCGAGAAATTGGAGTCTCGTTCAGCGCGGAGCTGCGGCCTGAGCAACGGGAAGCCATCGAGCAAGTGATTTCCCACGACCAAGGCATCCTCAGCGCGCCGACGGCATTCGGAAAGACAATCGTTGGTGCGTGCCTGATTGCGAGGAGAACCGTAAACGTTTTGATCTTGGTTCACCGGCGCCAACTAATGGACCAGTGGCGTGAAAGATTGGCGGTATTCCTAGGTTTGCCGAGTGGAAGCATCGGTCAAATTGGAGGAGGAAAGAGCAAGCGAACCGGCTTGATTGACGTTGCCGTAATCCAGAGTTTGCAACGCAATGGACTGGTCGAAGACTTTGTGACCGAGTACGGTCACGTCATCATCGACGAGTGCCATCATTTGTCTGCAGTGACCTTTGAGCGAGTCCTACGCGAAATCAAAGCCAAGTATGTTTTGGGTTTAACCGCAACCCCAACTCGAAAAGACGGGCACCACCCGATCATTTACATGCAGTGTGGTCCGATTCGATTTCACCTCTCGGCGAAGAAAGCGGCACTAGTGGACTGTAACAGATGAAAAGATAGTATGATTGTGTTCATGGAGAACACCATCCTACTGACGGACGCGGAACGTATGGAACTCAACCAGCGAGCGGCGAGCCGCAGCGGGCGTGCCGATGACGCGCGCAGGGCACGGCTGATCTTGCTGCTGGACGCAGGCCATACCTGGGCCGCGATTCGCGACAAGCTGGACTGCAATGATGCGTTTATCGATCGCTGGAGCAAGCGATTTCGGGAAGAGCGGCTGGCAGGGCTGTTCAGCAGGCACGCTGGGCAAGAGGCCAGCACGCTGACTCCCGCGCTGGAGGCGCGCATTCTGGAATGGACGCTCAAGCGTAAGCCGCCGGACGGGGCGACTCAGTGGAGCACGCGCAGGCTGGGAACACAGCTCAAGGTCAGTCATATGATGGTGGCGCGGGTGTGGGCCAAGCACAGCCTCAAGCCGCAGCGGCTCGACCGCTACATGGCGACCAACGACCCGGATTTTGAGCAGAAGGCCGCCGACATTATTGGGCTGTATCTGAACCCTCCGGCGCATGCGGCGGTGTTCTGTGTGGATGAGAAGACGACCATCCAGGCGCTCGACCGCAAGGATCCGGTGTTGCCACTCTCGCCGGGACGCGCCGAGCGGCACGGCTTTGAGTACTTCCGGCACGGCACGCTGTCCCTGTACGCGGCGTTCGACACCAAGACAGGCGAGGTACTCGGCAAGACGGCCGTGCGACACACGTCTGCGGAGTTCGTCGCGTTCCTGGCGGACATCGTCGTCAACCAGCCGCGCGGCAAAGAGATCCACGTGATTGCCGACAATCTCTCGGCCCATAAGACGGGGCAAGTCGACGACTTTCTGGATCGACATCCGAAGGTTCATCTGCACTTCACCCCGACCTATTCCTCCTGGCTCAACCAGATCGAACTCTGGTTTGCCAAGATCGAACGCGATGTCATTGCGCGCGGCGTGTTCTCGTCGTTGGCCGACTTGCGGAGAAAACTCATGAAGTACATCCGGCACTACAACGAGGTGCCAAAGACCGTAAAGTGGCGCTACTTCGATCCTACACGTCGCATTACTCCCAGTTCAGCTGTTACAGTCCACAAGCCTCGTCCCTCGAGCACAAGGTCATTCCACGTCTTACCGACTTCGTTTCCGACCGAGCCGAGAGCGAAACCACGATTCAAGACATCTACACGGCACTCGTTACACACCAACCGAGAAATGACCTGATCGTCCGGGACTTACAACAAGTTTTGTCAGCTGGGAGATCGCCACTCTTGCTGACAAGCCGCACAGAACATCTTGATTAGCTAGCTGGACGATTACAGGGAACATGTTCGCATATCTTCATTTTGAAAGGCGGAATGGGCGCAAAACAACGAAGGAGGTTGAATGAATCTCTAGCTGCAGTTCCGCTCAATGAGCCGCGCATCATCCTTGCGACGGGAAGTTACCTTGGTGAAGGCTTCGATGACGCGCGCCTAGACACACTTCTTCTTGCAATGCCGATTTCCTGGACAGGAACTCTGCAACAATATGTCGGCCGCCTTCACAGGCTCCATGAGAATAAAACGGAAGTACAAGTCTACGACTATGCTGATGTCTCGGTGCCAATGCTGGTTCGAATGTATAAAAAGAGGTTGGCAGGCTATGCCGCGCTCGGCTACAGCGTCGTCAAGGAGCTGAAGGCCTGAACCTTCTCGCGTGATCGCTGTGGCGGACACCCTTTGCACGCAGTCGGAAGAGTAGTGAATTCCTCAGGCAGCGTTTGGTCATGAAAAAAGCGGTATTCGGTCTCCGCACCGAATGCTTTTGCAGTCTGCGAGAAACTCAGAGACTAAGTCTTTGACAATCAGTCAGCGCAAATGAATTTTTTCCCCAAATCCCATGGAAAATCACGATGTTGGACCCCAGATTGACTCCGACTGAAGACAGAGGAGAGTGGCAATAGCTCGCAAGTTGTTGTAAATTAAAGGTCTACTTGCCTGTTCCCCGGTAGCTCAATGGTAGAGCATTCGGCTGTTAACCGAAGGGTTGCTAGTTCGAATCTAGCCCGGGGAGCCAAATCCTTTGCACTCAAGCATTTCTGAAATCACATTCTCATGTTTTGCTTCCAGAAAATCATAGTGTCATGTAGGCGTGCGGGGCAGGGTGAAGTTTCTCTTGCTCCCCACCAGCCCGGCCCCGATGAAATGATCCTTCGGTCTGCAAACCATAGAGCTGGTGTCTTGAGCTCTGACAAGGAAAAATTCCGGCCAGTCGTTACCAGACATTGCAAGCCTTAGAAATCTCGCTTGGTGTTTCGCAAATTGCTTTTGTACCTGCAGTGTCTTATCGGGGTGAGACACGTGCTGTGTCGACGGAGCCGGCTTCTAAAATCGGGGCCGACGATTGCGCGACGATTCGCTCAGAATTCGCCGGACCGTGAGCCCCACGGATGTTGGACGTGTGTTCCGCGAAGCTTCCTGCAACGAACCGCGCTAGGCCCCAGCGAACGTTGAGGGTTCGCTGAGAGATCCGGCAATCTAGTTTGGAAACGCAGCACTGAAATACAGCGAAATGAATAAAACCGCGACACGCGCGTCTATTCGTCTCGCAAGGCGACCATCGGATCCACTCGAGTTGCCCTCCACGCCGGAATGACGGTCGCGGCAAACGCTACTGCCGCCAGCAGCGCCGGCACTATCCCGAAGGTGAACGCGTCTGTCGCACTCACCCCAAATAGCAAGCTGGTCATAACGCGAGTCAACGCGGCTGCGCCCACAAGGCCCACGCCGATTCCAATCCCCGCCAATTCCATTCCATGCCGCACCACGAGCCGAATAATGTTCCCTGGCCGCGCGCCCAGCGCCACTAGCACGCCGATATCGTGAGTGCCCTGCGTCACCAGATGCGACATCACACCGTAGAGACCGATCGCAGCTAGCAACAACGCGAACACCGCAAACGCACCCAGCATGGTGCTCGAAAAACGCTGCCGCGCCATCGAATCGTACAAGCGATCCTGCATGGTCCGGATTTCGTAAACAACCACGTCTGGATCGACCCCATGGATTTGGCTTACGACCGCGGAAGATAATCCTGCCGCTTCCGATGAGGTGCGCACCGCCAGAAACATTCTAGGATCGGCGTACTGCTGTTGCGGAAAATAGGTCGCGATCTTGCCGTCCGTCTCCAAGCCGTATTGCTTGACCACGCCCACCACACCCACTATCGTGATCGGCTTCTTGGGGTCGAACGCGAACGACAAGTGTTTTCCAATGGGATCGCTGTTCGGCCAGAAACGCTGTGCGCATTTCTCGTCGATGATTACCACTTGCGGCTTCCCCGCGTTATCATCTTCAGTGAAAAATCGGCCCTTGCGCAGTGGAATCTCCATCGTCCGAAAATAATCCGTGCTTGCGACGCGAATATCCGCTTGCAACTCCTGCCCTGGCGGCGTTGTATAGCCCTCCACGTTGATTTGCCCCCAACCCACCTCACCCGTTAGCGGCAGTGCTGAAACCACGCCTTCCGCCACCACGCCGGGCAGATGCGCGACGCGGCTCTCGAATTCCTTGTAGAAGTTAATGACTGCTTTATCGTCGCGGTACTTCGGGCCGGCCGCGGCCACCTCCATCGTCAGCACGTGATTGGTGGTGAACCCGGGCAGCTCGCTTTGCAACCGCACGAAGCTGCGAATCAGCAGCCCGGCTCCGATCAAGAGCATCAGGGAAAGAGTCAGCTCCGAAACGATCAGCAACGCCCGTAAACTGTGCCGACGTACGTGCAAACCACCGTCGCTCTGCCCGCTGCGCCCGCCGGCCTTCAGCGAGGTGTTTAAATCCACTTTGACGGCGCGCCACACCGGAGCCACGCCAAAAAGAATGCCAGTTGCCAGCGAAACGCCACCCGTGAAAACCAGGACGGCATCATTAATTGCGATGTCCTCCAATCTTGGAATATTTCCGGGATTCATCGCGCGTACCACGTAAATACTCAGTTGCGCGACAAGCAGCCCGGCCGCACCGCCGAGAAGTCCCAGAAGAACGCTTTCCGTGAATAGCTGCCGCGCTAACCGCTGCCAGCCGGCTCCCAAAGCGGTGCGGATGGCAACTTCTTTTTCGCGCCCTGCCGCGCGCGTGAGCAGTAGGTTTGCAACGTTGGCGCACGCGATCAACAGCACCAGTCCGACCGACCCCAGCAGCACCAGCAGCGCCCGGCGGACGTCACCGACTACCTGCTCCTGCAGCCCCACCACGTGCATGCCGAAGCTGGCGTCGCGCTTGTCCTTCTCTCGAATTCGGCTGGCGATCACGTCAATGTCTGCCTGTGCCTTTTGCACGGAGACGCCCGGCTTCAACCGCACCATAATGTTGTAGTTTTCGTCGCGCCTGTTTTTCTCGGCATCGGCTCCCAGGGGCAACGGCGCAAAGATATCCATTTTGTCCATAGGAATTTCCGACGGCATCACTTCGGCGGTAAGCACAAAACCACCTTGCAGTACGCCCGCTACGGTGAACGGGTTGCCGTTGAGCACGATCGTCTTCCCTACGATCCCTGGGTCTGAATTGAACAGGCGCTTCCAAACTCGCTCGCTTAGCACCACCACATCCGGTTTGCCGGGCTTGTCCTCCTCCGGCAGCAGCAAACGGCCAAGTAGAGGCTTTGCGCCGAGCATTTCCAACAGGCTGGACTGCATACGCGCTCCAAAAATCCGCTCCGGTTGTTCGCGGCCCGTTAACACGAAGGTCCGACTTCCTGCCAGCGCCATCTGCTCGAAGGAATGATTCTCGTTCTGGACATCGATGTATTCACCAGGCGATAGCCAATCGCGCAGAATTCCGATTGCCGGAGAATGCAGCCACACGGCAGCCAGCCGATCCGGCTGCGGATAGGGCAGCGGACGTAACAGCAGCGCGTCCACAACGCTGAAGATCGCCGAATTGGCACCGATTCCGATGGCCAAAGACGCGACGATCACAAGGGTCAGCATCATGTTCTTGCGAAGCGTGCGTAAGGCGTACCGAAGATCTTGGAACAAGGTGTGCGTCGTCCCTCCCGGCCTTCAATAAATGATTGTATGACCTGCGTGGCCTGCCGGCTAAGAAGGATTTTCGCTAGTGATCAACCGCCACTACTCCGGCACCCCATACGTGGTTTCGGGCGGATCACAGGCAACTCTGATTCTGAGATGACGGCATAACTCTAATCATTGATCGGTGGCACGGAGGCCACCGATCATGACGCAAAAACTTCGTTCTCGCAAAAGGCGTAGCAAGACCAAATCGGTCCTGCGCCTGCCCGATCTCGAACACGCGAGAGCTGCAGTCTTGAACAGTCTCACATGCCCAAATGCTTAACGCGTATATCGTCGCGCCATTGAAGAGTTCGTGGACTGGTAATTGTTCTGAACCGCGCTTGGCATTCAACAGAATTTGGGAAGGGCGATTTGCTGGGACCAAATCGCAGCTCTGTGTCAATAGATAGCTTGACGCACACGTTTCTGTGTCAAGATATAGCTTGCATCATTGAAGTAGTGGGTAAGGTTACAGATTGACTTTTCACACAATTCTGTCAAGCTATAGGATGACAGGACAACGATATGAACACCAAATTCCGGCAACTTCGACTATCGCAACTCGACCGCAGCCTACAGGATATGCGGACGCCTCCCCCTCGCCCGACGAGGGGATGGATCTCGTCCATCCGCGAAGCTCTCGGCGTTACGCTTGACCAGATCGGCAAGCAAATCGGGTCGAGCCGACAGGCGGTACAGCAGCTTGAAAGAGCCGAGGCCACGGATCGGATCACGCTGGGCGCTCTCCGGCGAGCTGCGGAGGCGATGGGCTGCGAGCTGGTGTACGCACTGGTTCCGAAATCGGGCACTTTTGCCGAGCTTTCAGAACGCCGAGTGCGCGATCGCGCTGCGCGGGACGTCAAGAGCGTGATGCATACGATGATGCTCGAAGACCAGAAGCCCGAAAACGCAGACCAACTGATTGAGGATGAGGCTCAGCGGCGGCTGAATCGAAATAGAACACGATGAACTTCATCCTCAATCACAAATTGGCAGACGGGAACTCTCCCATTCGCCGAGAGGAAGCGGAGCAATTGATTCCTCGAATCAGCACGATGGGAGAGCTGAACGAATACGAAGCCTTGAACATCCTACAGGCTAGAGAGTGGGCGTTCAGCAGCAGAACCATGACGTCCGCCAACCCGCTGGAGGAGTTCTACGTCCGCACGCTTCACAGCAGAATGTTCGATCAGGTTTGGAAATGGGCGGGCAAATATCGGACGAATGAACTGAACATCGGATGTGATCCCGCAGAAATCGTACAGCATATTTCCCAACTTCTCGCCAACGCGAAGTATTGGCTCGATCATAAGACGTTCCCAATCGACGAATGCATGATTCGATTCCATCACCAACTTGTTTCGAAAATCCATCCGTTCGCAAACGGAAACGGCCGTCACGCGCGCATGATTACGGACGTAATTGCCGTAAAACACGGGCAAGCCGAGTTTTCCTGGGGCGCGGGAGCGAACCTTGTTACGGAAGGGCGCGCGCGCGCCGCCTATCTGGCTGCGCTGCGAGCGCTCGATGCGAACGAGAACGACGTCAAGTCACTTCTTGAATTTGCGAGATCCTGATTCGCGGAACAGCATCGAGCGTCCCGACTGCCGATAGTATCGGAACTGATTTGTCCCCCGACCTGACTAGGAAGCGAATGGCAATCTTGGCAGTCGCACGGAGTCAGCGTTGGTCAAGGACACTCCGGAGTACCAAGCGGTCGACCGGTGTGAACAAGTCCACGTCACAGCGATTTCGCAGGTGGCAGAATGGTGTCATGTAGGTGTCATGCGAATCGTGATGAATGGCGGCAAATGACGGCAAAAACTGAAAGAGAAGGTGAATCTTAGTTAGCCCCATTTGATCAGAACTTGCTGAATCCCCTCGATTTGTCTCGGCTCCGGCAAATTGTGATTAAGTTGGTCTCAAGGCTGTTAACCGAAGGGTTGCTAGTTCGAATCTAGCCCGGGGAGCCAACTTCTTGAAATTGAATTGCTTGCGAAATGTCATTCTCTCGTTTTGCTTTCCAAAAATCATAGTGTCATGTAAGAGTGCCGGGCAATAAGGGGCTTTGGCCCTAGCAGCCCTCGGTGCGGTGAGACACCCTGTGGAAAGTGTTGCGAATTGCGATGTGTCGATCGAGAGTTTCCCAACTCCAAGAGCTTTGACGCAAGGTCCGATTTCCTGATCGATCCCTTCTAACCATTTCTTGATGTGTCTCGCCTCCCTCGTGGTTTTCAGCTCGGCTGACGCCCCCTTCCCGCGTCGCCCACCGTAGGATGATTCTTAACATAAGGTCATCACAGCTTGACGAATAGGAGATACCATATTCGATGCTGGTCTTGAGTATGGTATAAAGGAAGTATTATGGAGACAGCGCGTAAAATCACCGTGGAGGTATCGCTCGAGCTTCTCAATAAAGCGCGACGAGCCAGCGGTGCCGGTATCACCCAGACCGTCCGTACCGGGCTGCAGCTAGTGGCGGCATCGCGGACTTACGCTCGCCTACGCCAACTCCGAGGCAAGGTTCGCTTCACGCGCACTTTAGCAGAACTGAAAGCCGACCGATGATCGCGGCTGATACGAGCACATGGGTTGCCTTTTTAGAAGGTGGCGCAGGCGAGGATGCACAGCTACTCGATAAGGCACTAGAGGATCGGCAGGTGGTTATGGTCCCCGTTGTGCTCACTGAGCTCCTAAGCGACCCGAAGCTTCCTACCGGCGTTGCCGAAACGCTCTCAGAAGTGCCTTTGATCGAGATCGGATCTGGCTATTGGCAACGGGCGGGAGAGTTACGAGCGAAGGTGCTGGCGAAGCGCCGCAAGGCACGCCTTGGCGACGCGCTGATTGCCCAAAGCTGCATCGACGGAGGGGTTCCTCTCCTCACACGAGACCGGGACTTCCGAGCGTTCGCCGAAGCTGCGCGCCTCAATCTTATACTTGGGTCGTGAACGGACTGACCGGGCCCGCCCAGAGACAGGGGGCCAGCACGTCTGTATCGTGAAGTGCTTTCGCGTTTTCTATTTCCCGGTTTTGGTGCGGGATTGGTGCAGCTAGAGAAGGGGAAATGCCTTCCCATTCCTGCAAGCGCACAATATGGGGCGTTTAGCCCACAACACGACTTCCGAGTCATGGAGTCATGTTCTACGCTTCTCTCCACTGAAGTTCTTTGTCATACAGTGCTTAGAGAAACTCCATTCAGGCTGCGTCTCCGGCACCACCCTTCACATGGACTTCAATTTCTCTTCGACATACAGCGAGAGCTCAATCATGCGCTCCGCCACTTGTTCGGCCGACTGACCAGCAAAGTTCTTAAGCACCAACTCCTTAACATAGAGCCGCACAAGATAACGCAGCAGGAGCGCGCGACTGCGCGTGGCGAAAACAAAATCGCGATGCCCGTTATTCACGACGATCAGATTGCGCTCAGCATCGAATCGCGAGCGCCACAGTTCCCCGCCAACTCGTTCAAAGGTGTAGCCCGGTAAGCCGCGCGCATTGACGACAGCTGGGCCGATAGCCACATCAAGGCTGTCGGTGACTGTGATCAGCGCCTCGGCACTGCAGCGCAAGTCGCGCTGTGAGACGGCGACGGACAAACGCACGAGAACTGGCAAAGAAGGAGCCTCGAAGCTCACTTCTTGATCAGACGTGGACGAGAGCGTGCCACCCCCTTCGACGATCTCCCAGGTAAATGTCAAGTCCTGCTCGACCCGCCGGCGCGAGCGATCCCGGGGCAGCGCGCGAAGGCGCCGGCTTTGGCTCACTGTCAATGTGCTTGACGCTGGCGAAATCACGACGGTGTGCAAAGGCCCAGCATAGTCGAAGAATTGGCGCTGTGTGGATCCGCCTCCGCTCGGCTGCGGAACGCTCCCCTCTTCCTCCGCACCTGAGGCCTCCACGCCTCGCTCCGGTGGCCCTTCGGCACCGGTCACTTGCGGCGAGCGTGACTGGATGTCAAACCAGTCGTATTCCTCGCGCGGCAAGACCAGCATGGCCTCTCGAAACGCACGTTGAATGGCACGTAGGGACTCCCGGTTTGCCTGTTCTTCCTCTGCGCGTCGCTGGGCCTCGATAAGGCCATTGAGGTGTGCTTCCAGCGGTACTAGAGCTTTCACGAAGGCCCCATAGCGTTCATCGTGGACGATCCCGGAGCGCGTGCCAGGCGTGAGGTTAAGGTAGGGCACGTCGATCAGGCCCTGCAGGTAGCGAGAACTCCACGGCGGGCGCTCCAAACCGGGCAGCGTTCCGATATCCGCTATCACCCGCGTGCCATCTCTGGTAAGGGCGATTCGCCAGTCCTCGGCCGGTTCCGTGAGATACAGTTCGGCATACGCCTCGCCGAATGGCGAGCGAACCGTGGGCAGTTGGTGGAGCAAGCGGCCTTCGAACTGTCGCGGCTCGACCTGGTGCTGCTTGCGCGCAAGCTTATCGATCACCGTTACACGAACTTGCGTATTGCGAATACGGTCGCGCAGCTCCGAGGCCAGATACCACTGGATCTTTTCGCCGCTCAATCCGCGGATGCCCTCGAGCAAGGGCCTGATCTTGAGTTCGGTGCCCCGCTCGGCAAAGAGCACCCGTCGAAGTTTCACGATGTAACGAGGATCCCCTTTGCTCATAACCATCTGATAGACCCGCTGATCGGCACCGGAAGAAGTCATCGTGAGCGTGCCGCCCACGGTCCAGAAACTCAAAAGACCGATTCCGAATTCCCCTTGTAAGCCGCCTCCAGCGCCGTCTGCTTTCAAGCGCCGCTTGACCGAGTCGCAGATATGAGTTGCAACGTACTTGAAGTTAGGGATCCCGTTCGAGTCACGCGGGACGCCGTCGCCATCGTCCTTCACCGTCAGATAGTGCTCGCCTTGCTCGCGGCCGCGGGTGATGGTAATGGTCTTGGCACGCGCATCGATGCTGTTCTCGACCAATTCCGCGATGGCCTTGAGTGGATTGCTTTGCGAGAGTGCGATGATACGGATAGCATTCCAATCATCGCCGATCCGCAACTTGCCTTTCTCTGATTCCTTCGACTTGGCTGCGCTCGTCTTCGCCACTGTGACAATGAGCTCCACGGGTCGAGTGCAAGGCAGGGAGGACCGATCTCAGCCTGCCATCAGCCATCTACTATATCGAGGGCTTTAGCCGCCGGGCAAGGTTGGCTCGGCAGCGGGCACGCACATAAACCAAATGAGAATGTGCCCCAATTCATCAGAGATGATTTCGCCACTCGCGCATTGTCCTCCCGGGTGATCTCTACTACCTGCACGACAATCGGGAGTACCGTCGTCTGCCCAGCTTCAAATACAGCCACGCTGCTAGGCGAACACAGGTTGGTGTCATACCAGTGTCATGCGAATTGTGATGAATAGGGGCGAATGACGATGAAAGCTGAAAAGAGAAGGTGAATCTGAGTTAGCCCCATTTGATCGGAACTTGCTGATTGCCCTCGATTTGTCTCGGCTCCGGCAAATTGTGAGTAAATTGGCCTCAAGGCTGTTAACCGAAGGGTTGCTAGTTCGAATCTAGCCCGGGGAGCCAAATTCTCGTTCTCTCTCAGTCACTTGCAAAACCTCATTCTCACGTTTTATCTTTGGAAAGTGCAGTTCATGTATGTGTCATGTAAACGGTCACTGGATTGTGGCCTGCTCTCCATACACTCGCTGATTTGCTCTCTCCATCGCTTCACGGACCTGCTCGACCATGCTGAGTTGATACCGGCTGTTTCCGGTTTCTCATTTTGGGCTAGATCGGGCGACCGCGAGAGGGGGGAGAGTGGCGGCGCGAAGGGCCCAGTCTCCATCATGGTGGAGGGCAAGGTCAGCGAGTCCTTCGGCCCCACGCTCGGCGAATGGCGTGGCGACGCTTCACAGGGGAAGGAGTCGCGTCTCCGGTTTCTGTTGAGCACGCTCGGTCTCACGGAGGAACCCGCCGGTTCTATCCGCTACCAGCTTATTCATCGCGCGGCTTCATCGGTAATCACAGGTGAGCAGTTCCGGGCTGCCGCAGCTGTCATGCTCGTTCACTCGTTCAGTGAGCAACGCGTCGGTGGTCCGACTACCAGTCGTTCGCGGCCCTTTTCGGGGTGGACGCCATTGAGGGTGTCGTTCAGAGGCTCGGTACGGGCGGAGGGATTCCGCTCTTCGGCGTGTGGGTTGTGGGTAACTGTTCGTTCCTGGGTAGTTGAGTCCGAACAAAAACAGATAGAACTGTTCGAGCCGGGGCCTCGATTTGCATGCTAACGTACTCGTGGCCGGTGTCATGTCAGTGTCGAGAAAAAAAGCCGGTAAAGGCCGGAGAAAAGAAGTCCACCGCCAAGAAAAAGCCCGTAACGCCATAGTAGCTTTGGTACCCGCTATTCGGGGGGGGGGCACGTCCATGCCCCCCGGTTGCTTTTTACAATTCTCGTAGCGGCGACTTTGGGTCGCCACTCCCCGGCGGATGCCGGGTGCGGCACTCTGTCCGTTTGTAGGGGCACGATACAACTTGTCCTGAGCGTAGCCGAATGGATCGTGCCCTCTCCGCCTCTTTTCCAATTCTAGTTTCTAATTTCGATTTTCGTCGTGACTTGCGCTGCAATCCAAACACGCTTTGCCTCTCAGACCATCCAATCCCTCTTTGGCGATGATGGGAGCCATGAAGAGTGCGGCCAAAGGGTCAGCCCACCATAGGCCAAAAAACGCATTCAATAGCAAGCCGCCAAGCAGGATTGCCGACAGATAGGTACAAAACTCTGTTTGCTTGGCGTCGGCGTGCATGGCCGCGCTGCCTAGTGCGTCTCCCACGCTTCGTTTGGCTCGCGAGAGTAAGGGCATTACAACCAGGGAAACGCAGGCCAGCGCGATGCCGAGTATGCTGTGCTCAGGACCTCGCTCCCACCAAAGATCGCCAATGGATTCATAAGTGATGTAGGCCGCCAGGGCTAAGAAGCAAATGCCAACAGCCTTCAGGGCCCGCTTCTCATTCAACTCCCGGCGGTGCACATCGGAATCGACCGCCATCCTACATAGCAAGATCGATCCGGACGTGACTTCGATGAAGCTATCAATTCCAAAACCTACGAGCGAAATGCTGCCGGCGATTACACCTGCGGCGATCGCTACCAGGCCTTCGAGGGTGTTCCATGCGATGGTGAAGTATTCGAGCCTTCGCCCGCGCTGCACTATGGTGTTACGTTCCAAAGCCGCAGTTTCCGTCATATGGGTAGCATACAATGACGCCGACCTAGCCCTTCGGTATCGAGTTGCCTGACCTCTTGTTGCCGTTAGTTCAGAGAAGCGGCTTTAGGGCGGAACTGACTAGGGTTCTGTTCGCTGCAAGGTGCTGCGACGCAACGCGCGCTCCTTCATGAACGCGAAAAACACTGGCACTAGAATCAACACATGAATGGTGGACGTGATCATCCCGCCGACGATGGGCGCGGCGATGGGCTTCATCACATCCGACCCGACCCCGGATTCCCACAGGATGGGGA
>WNFO01001403.1_pt1 | contig 18906 bp, 18 predicted proteins | sample 5400251 | NCBI WGS metagenome assembly WNFO01 (sample SAMN13153354, study PRJNA577476) | soil metagenome | isolation source: 100 cm saprolite under Madrone tree | place: USA:California | collected 2016-06-14
TGCTCTTTGCTGCTTACTGTTTGCTGTTTGCTGTTTGCTGTTTGCTCGGCGTCGGCTTGCGCTTGAACATCCTCAGCATGCGATCCGTGATCACAAATCCACCAACCACATTTGTTGTCGAACAAAACACTGCGGTGAAACCAAGGATCGTGCTGACCGTGTTGTAGTGCGCGCCCGCGGTTACGATTGAACCCACCAAAGAGATTCCCGAAATCGCATTCGTCGCCGACATCAGCGGCGTGTGCAACAGCGGCGGCACGCGCGAGATCACCTGGTAACCGAGAAATGCCGCCAGGGCGAAAACGTAGAGCGACGTGATTAACACAGTTGAGGTCATGCAATGTCTCCAGTTGAATTGTTATGCCGGGATGATCATCAAATCATTGACGTGTCGAGTAAGCGCGTCGAGTTGATTATTCTGACTATGAAAACCGTTTTACTCGCAATGCGGAAGACGGTTCGGTAATCTCCATAAATCAAATGTCTGTATTTCCCGCGCAACAACTCGTTCTCCGGAATCAGCGGGCATCTCTCAGGAAGGCGTCCAAGACGTTCAAGTTGCGCTTCCAGTTGAAGAATGAACCTGGTCGCGTTGTCCGGGCTATCAGCGGCGATAAAGCTCCAAATCTCTTCAAGATCCTGCTCCGCTTTTCGTGAAAAGCTAACGCTGAATCTTGCGGGCATTCTTAAACTCCCTCAGAACTGAACGGGCACTTCGCACCCGGCCGGCCGCGATATCCTCTTCACCCTCAGACAAAAGTCTGGCCAAATTGAAAGCCCTCAGGTGCTTTTCGTAAGTCTTCGCGTCCATTAGCACTGCATCGGCCCTGCCATTTACAGTCAAAACCACAGGGCGCCCTGATTTGTGAATTTGCAGCAAAATCTCGCGAGTATGCCGCTTCAGGTCGGTTACTGATCGAATGTCCTCAGAAAGATTAAATGACATAACTAACTTCCTCTTTCGCTCTAAATTTAGTGTCACATATAACACGACATTAGACTATATCTTAGCTTGACCGAACACCGAAGCGACCCGGCTGTTCACAACTTGCCCTGCGTGCGTTACACACGATGGACCAACCACATCATCGTTCATGTCGATGTTCAATTCGCCGTCTTTGATCAGCAGGCCGAGAAAAGCAGTGACGTTTCGCGAATAGAGCTGGCTCGCGTGAACGGGAACTGTTGCCGGCAGATTGGTCGGAGCGAAAATAGTCACACCCGCAACCTCGACTACTTCATCCGCTTTGCTGAGCGCGCAGTTGCCGCCGGTTGCGCCCGCAAGATCGATGATTACCGAGCCGCGCTTCATTCCATTCACCGCTACTTCAGTAACTAACAGCGGCGCGCGACGACCGGGGACCTGGGCAGTTGTAATCACCACGTCCGCCGTCTTCGCGTGCTCGGCAATCAAATCTCGTCCACGCTGCATTGCCTCTTCAGACAATTCAACGGCATAGCCACCCGCATCTTCAGTTTTGATTCCGCCCAGGTCCACTTCCAAAAATTTTGCACCCAGTGAGCGCACTTGTTCTCCGGCTGCCGCGCGCACGTCGTATCCCTCGACAACAGCTCCAAGGCGCCGCGCAGTTGCAATCGCCTGAAGTCCGGCCACACCCGCACCCAATACGAGCACGCGCGCCGGCGGCACTGTGCCTGCCGCGGTCATCAGCAACGGAAACATTCGCGGAATTTGCGAAGCGCCCAGGATCACAGCTTTGTAACCGGCGACAGTGGCCATTGACGACAGCGCATCCATCGCCTGTGCGCGCGTAATGCGCGGCACGAGTTCCATCGCAAAAGTCGTCAAGCCGCCTGCCAGCGCGGGCTCCAAAGCTTGCGGCTCGTCGAGTGGGCGCAGGAAACCAAGAACGACTGCACCTTTTTTCAACGCTGCAAAAACTTCATCCGCAGGCCTATTGACTGTGACTAAAACATCGGCTGCGGCAAGCAGCGCATTCTGATCGCTGGAAATCTCTGCGCCGGCTTCGCGGTAATCATCATCCGTGCGCGCCGCGCCCAGCCCGGCGCCACTCTCGACCGCCACCGAGACTTTAAGCGCCACGATCTTCTTCACCGAGTCGGGCATCAATGCGACGCGTGCCTCTCCGGGTGCGTTTTCGCGCAAGACGACAATGTTCATCTTTTCTTCGAACGAGTGCGACGGACTTGAATGAAGTTGGAACTACCGGGGCGAGAGTATAGCACTGAGAAAAATGCGCCCACAATTTTTGTTGAATCATCAATTCAAAGAAGGCATCCACAGATTACGGCGATTAGAGAGCCACACTGGCAATGTTTGTGAGCTTCGGTGCGCGGTCTATGCATAGGAGTACCCAGCTCACAGAATCTTCTTTTCTCTCAAAGGTTGTGTCTTAATCTGTGAAATCTGCGTAATCTGCGGATGCCTCTTTCAGACGTCGCATGTAATCAGACCAAACTTGCGAAGGCGATAGCCAGGTACCTATAATCAATTTCGACCACGGCGCATTGGTGTAGTTGGTTAACACGCTGCCCTCTCAAGGCAGAGATCACGGGTTCGAGTCCCGTATGCGCTACCAAAATAATGAAACGGCCGCCGTCGTGATGATCGAGGGCGGCCGTTTTTCGCTTTCTGCTCTCTTTCAGCTTTCTGCCTACTGCCTTCTGCCTTTCGTTAGAAGATCAACCGCGCCGCCAACTGAATGTTGCGTGAACCACCGCCGCCGAGAAATGGATTGCCAATGCCAACGTCGGGCGTCACCGTTATGGGTAGAAAGCCGGTGCCGCGTCCGGTTACCGGATCAATGCTTGACGTAAAGTCAGCGGCGAAGCTCGGCAACAGCGGGTTTGAAAAGTTTGGATGGTTGAAGATGTTGAAAATCTCGGCGCGCAGTTGGATCTTCACGCCCTCAGTAATCGGCGTGTCCTTGAAAATTGAGAAGTCGACATTACGGTAACCCGGTCCGCGCAAAGCGTTGCGACCCAGTGAACCGAAGTGCCAGGTCCCCGGAATGCAGGATGCCGCGCTGCCGTCACCCGTGGGATCCAAGGTGCACGGCACTTTGAACGCTGACAGATTGATGAACCGGTCCGGCGCGTGCGTGCCCGCGTAGGGATCACCAATGATGTCAGGTCGCGGGAAAAACTCGCCGGTGTTGTTGTAGTCATCGAACAACGTCAGGTGAAACGGATTGCCACTGCGCAGCGTGATGACTGTATTCAGTTGCCAGCCCTGGCCCAGACGCGGATGGCCCTTAGCGAAGTTGGGAATGTTGTAGCTGGCCGAGGCGACGAAGCGATGCCGGCTATCAAAGTTTGAGTTACCACGTTCGAGATCGGCGCGATAACTGTTGTCGGGTTGCGTTGCGTTCGCGACGTAGTCCTGACCATCAGACGCATTATCAATCGAGTGTGACCAGGTGTAGTTGATTGCCGAGGACCAGCCGTGGCGGTTGCGCAGCGTAAAGCTGGTTTGCAGCGCGTTATAACTGGAATTCGCAGTCGTCTCGAGTTGATTGACATAAAAGAAGGTGCCGCCGGACGGCGCGAATGGTCCATTATCAAAAGGCCGGGCCGACGACACGCTGGGATTTACCGGCTGGTTGATGTCGCGATAGCGAAATAGCTTGGTGCCGTGCGAGCCGACGTATCCAACTTCCAATACGCCATTCTTGAACAGCTCGTGCTGCACATTCAGGTTGAAGTTTTGCACGTAAGGCGTCGCCAGCTTCGGGTCGACTGCGAACACGTCTGAGTCGCCGAAGCCGCTGAATATGGGCACGCCGTTCTGTATCGTGCCTACAGTAGAAAAGGAAAATAGTATTGGCGCCGGGCCAACGGGATTGAAGGCCGGACCGGGATTGAAAGTGTTGAAAGGTAGTTGGCCTGCAAAGAAATCCTGCGAGAACGCGTCATAGAACAAGCCCCAACCGGCACGCACTACCGTCTTCCCTTTTCCTCCTAAGTCCCAGGCCACACCGAGACGAGGCGAAAAATTATTCCAGTCGCGTTTGTACAAACGTGGCAGGCCGGCCGAGCCTACCTGCACCAGGCCCCTTACGCGATCGAAGTTGCTTAGCAGACTATTCTTCTCGCCAATGACGCCAAAGTAATCCCAACGGACGCCGAGATTAAAAGTCATGCGCGCGTTCCAGCGAAACGTGTCCTGCGCGTAGCCTGCATACGAATTCTGAAACGTATTGCGATTCGAGTTTCCGCGCGCCGCGCGCCCACCGCTGAGATTGCCGGCAAGGAAATCCCCCAGCGTGTCGAAATCAAGGCGGCCGCGATAGCCAGCGTCGAAAAACTGGCTGACAGTCGTACGACGAAACTCATAACCAAACTTCAGATCGTGGCGCGTGCGCTTCAACGAAAGGTTATCGATCATTTGATAGTTTATGTCGGTGCGCGCGCGTGGCACGGACAACGTTGCGCCGATGTTCGCGATGCCCAAATCGTCATGAATGCGAATGAGTGGCAGTCCGAAATCCTGCGCGTTGGTAATGCCGGTGTTCAATCCAATCGAGCTGGGATCGAAGGCGCGGTCTTCGGGGAAAAATCCCTCCTTGAAACGGTTGTAGCCAAAGCGCGCTTCATTCACCACGGTGGGCGACATAATTTTCAAATAAGAGAGCGAAAGAAGATGGACTTTTGTCGGCGTGACAGTGTTATAGCCAGGCAAGACGTTGCCGGCCAGAATCGCGAGCGGAAAAGATTGATTGCTGGTGCCATAAAAATACCGGCCGGTAAGTTGGGTATTTTTATTAAAGGAGTGATCGATCTTGCCGATAAAACTGTCGACGTCATTCAACGCCCGCGTGGTCACAAAAAGATTGGGCGCGCCCGTGTTGTCAAACAAAGGCAGTGGGCGATTAGGCGCAGGCCAGGGATTACGCGCCAGCAATCTGGCGATAACTGGATTCGTCGGCCCTCCCAGCGCTGCGATTTCCCGAGGGTCGGGAACACGCGCTGTCGAATTCAGGCCAACGCGCTCGCGTTGTCCCTCGTAAGCAGCATAGAAGAACGTGCGATTGCGCGCGATAGGGCCACCCAGCGCGCCACCAAATTGATTGTTTCGAAATGCGGTTTGCGGGTCGGGCGCGGGATTGAAAAAGTTTCGCGCATCGAGCGCGTTGTTGCGAAAGAATTCAAACAACGAGCCGTGAAAATCGTTGGTGCCCGACTTGGTCACGATGTTCACGATAGCGCCCGAGTTGCGCCCGTATTCGGCTTCGAAGTTTGAAAGTATGGCGGCTTCGGCGATCGCTTCAATGGGCAGGATAGTCGCAGGCGTGCCAAACACTCCGGCTTCGTTGATTGCCGGCAAATTGCGATAGCCGTCATTCATGTCAGTGCCGTCAAGCAGGAAGTTGTTCGCGCGTCCGCGATTTCCATTCGAACTAAACAGGCCAAACGAACCGGGCGAATCAGTGGCGCCGGAAGGATCTCCGGTCGCGCCGGGAACCATCACCAGAAACTTGGTGAAGTCGCGGCCATTGACCGGAAGGTCTGCTACTTCTTTCGTGCTGATCGTCCCGCCCAACGTGTTGGTGGTGGTCTCGACCTGCGTGGACGCGGCAACAATCACAACCGTGTCAGAGCCTGCGACTGCGAGTTGCACATCCACTCGTCGCTCGGCCGATACTTCAACCAACACGTTTGTAACAGTCGAACTTTGAAAGCCTGACTTTTCAACTTTCACTTCATAAGTGCCGGTCTGGAGTTCCGCAAGCGAGTAGTTACCAAATTCATCGCTGTTGGTTGTTCGTTCGATCGCTGTGCCAATGTTCTTTGCCGTGACGGTGGCAGCAGGCACCACTGCGCCGTTGGGGTCGGTGACCGTGCCGAGGATCGTGCCGCGAAAAGTCTGCGCAGACAACGTCGTGGCCGATGCTATTAACAAAACAATGGCGGCAGCAATCCCGAATGTTTTTCTAGTGCGTGAGCGATGAATTTCTACAGTGATAGTTTGGGAGTTGTTCGTTCTGTTTACCATAGGACTCGTTACCTCCTCGGCTTTTTAGAAACGATTGCAGAAATCAAATAGCAACTTGTGAAGGTGCGCGATGGGCCACCTGGGTTACGCGGGGATTATAGTCTTCCGGCAGGTCGAGTCAATGATTATGCTTCCGCTCTAATTCATCTTTCTTTTTGCTCCTCTTGTGACTTCATACAGCCTGTAATAAAGTCGTTCTCACACTTTCCAGATAGGTTTCTGAAGGGGATCGATGAAAACGTCTCTATCCGACAGCTCTCTGCGCGATCTTGCCGGCCGCCTTGCCGAGGCCAACAACGCGTTCGCCGCCATTTACCCCGGCGAGACTGGGAAACGCCAGCCAGTGCATACAGTCTATGGCGGCGCGCATCTTTTTAAATCCGACTCCGCGGCGCGACTGGGCGCGGTCGCACGCCGCTCGCTCGATCAGTTTGCTCCTGACTTTATTGCTTTTGCGAAAGCGATTGGCCTGCCCGGCGCTGAGCAGTTACCTGAATCGACGGACGATGGAGACGGCCTGCGCGGGGACCTTGAAAACAATGCCAACACTGTGCGGCAAAACAATAAAATTGCCTGGCTGGCCCACACAATTTACAACCGCGTCAACGAAAAGCTGCGCCGCGAGCCGGTTGAGGATTTCCGCATCGACTTTGAAGACGGCTACGGTAATCGTCCTGATGAAGAAGAAGATGGACACGCCGCCGCTGCCGCGGCTGAAGTCGCGGAAGGCATGATCAACAGCACGCTGCCGCCGTTTATCGGGATTCGCATCAAGCCCTTTACCGAAGAGCTGCGCGCGCGCAGCATGCGCACGCTCGATATTTTTGTTTCAACTCTGGTGGAGAAATCAGGAGGCAAGCTCCCGGATAATTTCGTTGTCACGCTGCCAAAGATTACGGTCCCGGAACAGGTCAGCGCGCTCGCCGAACTGTTTGAATCATTGGAGCAAGCGTCCGGTCTTGCTTCCGATTCACTGAAACTCGAAATGATGATCGAAACGACGCAGTCGATTATCAACAACCGCGGTGAAATCAATTTGCCTTTGCTACTGGCAGCCGCGCGTGGTCGTTGTGTCGCGGCGCACTTTGGTACGTACGACTACACGGCCAGTTGCAGCATCACCGCGGCACACCAGCACATGATGCATCCGGCGTGCGACTTTGCTAAAAACATGATGCAGGTTTCGTTTGCCGGCAGCGGCATCTGGCTATCCGACGGCGCGACGAACATCATGCCGGTTGCGCCTTACCGTTTCAGCGAAGGTGGCACGCCGTTGACTGCGGAACAGATCAACGAAAACCGCGAGGTGGTCCACCGGGCCTGGAAGCTGCACTACGATCATATTCAGCATTCGCTGGAGACCGCCTTTTATCAAGGTTGGGATTTGCATCCGGCCCAATTGCCGACGCGCTATGCTGCGGTCTATTCGTTTTTCCTTGAAAGTCTCGACGCGGCTTCTGAGCGTTTGAAGAATTTTGTTGAGAAGGCGGCGAAGGCGACTCTGGTTGGAGACGTGTTCGACGATGCCGCCACCGGTCAGGGTTTGTTGAATTACTTCCTGCGCGCGATAAACAGCGGCGCGTTGACTGAAGAGGAAGCCGTTGAACTTTCCGGATTGACAATCGCCGAATTGCGTTCCGGCTCGTTCGTAAAGATTCTGAACAATCGTCAGAGCTTGTAGTGGATGGTTAAGAGTCATGCAGTTCAGAGTACAAGCTTTAGCTTGCGTGGTACCGATCAGCAACCTGAAGGTTGTACTCTGAACTTCTTGAATTATTGCGGGAGGATGGGATGAGAATCATTGTTAGTTTGCTTCTCGGCACGATGCTGTTGACAAATATTTCTGCAATGCAAAAACACGTCAATGAGAAGGTGCTGGGCAATCCCGATCTGGCAAGGAAGATTGCCCGCTTCGCCCCCACCACATTGACCGCCGATCTCTCAAAATTGTCGGCGCGAGACGCCCGGGCGCTTGCCAAGATCATCGCGGCCGCGAAACTTTTGGATCCATTGTTTCTGCGCCAGGTGTGGAGCGGCAATGATGCGCTTTACGAAAAGCTGAAGGCTGACAAGACTGCGGTTGGCCGCCAGCGTCTGCATTATTTTCTGATTAACGATGGGCCATGGTCGCGGCTCGACAACAACGAGCCCTTCATTGAAGGTGTGCCTCAAGAGAAACCGGCGCAAGCGAACTTCTACCCGGACGACATCACCAAAGAGGAATTCAACTCGTGGCTGAACGGTTTGCCTGGTTCAGAAAAGGAAAAGGCCACTGGTTACTTCTATACCATCCGCCGCGACGCGAGTGGCAAGTTAATGAGCGTGCCTTATAGCTGGGAGTATCGTGAGTTTCTGGGACCTGCCGCTAAATTGCTGCGCGAGGCCGCGGCGCTCACCACCAACGCGACGTTGAAAGACTTTCTTAATAAGCGCGCCGACGCGTTTACTTCCAACGACTACTACGCGAGCGATGTTGCCTGGATGGACCTTGATGCGCCTATCGATGTGACCATCGGTCCCTACGAGACGTATGAAGATGAACTGTTCGGCTATAAAGCGGCGTTTGAGGCGTACGTAACGCTGACCGATCAGCAAGAGTCTGCAAAGTTGAAGAAGTTTAGCCAGCACCTTCAGGAGCTGGAAAACAATCTGCCGCTCGACGCGCCTTATCGCAATCCGAAACTCGGCGCCTCTTCGCCGATGCGGGTGGTGAATGAGGTCTTCGCCTCAGGTGAAGGAAACAACGGCGTGCAGACCGCGGCTTTTAATCTCCCCAACGATGAACGCGTCGTCAAGGAAAAGGGCTCGGCGCGCATCATGTTGAAGAACGTTCAGGACGCGAAATTCAACAAGGTGCTGATTCCGATTTCGCGTGAGGTGCTGACGTTAGCGCAGCAGCGTGACATTGCCTTCGATTCGTTTTTCACGCACATACTAATGCACGAGTTGATGCACGGTCTTGGCCCACATAACATTACGGTAGGCGGTCAGGCAACCACCGTTCGTTTGCAACTCAAGGAGATCTATTCATCGATCGAGGAAGCAAAGGCCGACGTCACCGGGCTTTGGGCGCTGCAGTATTTGATCGACAAAGGCGTTATCGACAAACAAATGCAGCGCACGCTCTATACCACTTATCTGGCGAGCATGTTTCGTTCAGTTCGTTTTGGATTGACTGAGTCGCACGCGCGCGGGGTGGCAATGCAGTTCAACTACTTCACGGACGAAGGCGCCATCAAGTTTGACGAGGGCACCAACAAGTTTAGCGTCGACAATGCAAAGATAAAAGACGCGGTGCGGAAACTAACGCATGATCTGCTGACGATTGAAGCGGAAGGTTCCTACGACAAGGCGAAGGCGATACTCGATAAGTATTCGCTGATTCGCCCGCCAATGAAGGGCGCGCTGGATCGATTGATCAATGTGCCGGTGGATATTGAGCCCATCTTCCCTTTGGCGAAATAAGTTAGGACAGGCATTCCTGCCGGTCCTTTGGAACGCGCGAAGCGCGTCGAAGCACCAAAGGCTCCCGCTATTTATAGCCGAGGGACAGACAGGAATGTCTGTCCTACTTAAGTCCGTCGAATAAACTTCGCAGCGATCCAGCCCGCAGGAACAAGCACAGCGAGATGAAGCCAGTCATATCCGCCGGTGGTGCTTCCACCGAAGTGGGAGCCACTGAGCATTAAAAAAACAACCGGCACCGCCATGAACGTGTTTTGTTTTGAGCGAAACTTTGCCTGGGCGGCGAGTGCCTCGTCGGGCTTCTTGCCTTCCTTGACGGCCGCAATCATTTTCTTTTGCGCGGGCAGGATACGCATCCAGACGTTGCCCGCCATGATCGTGCCAAACAGTGCCCCGATATGTATGTAAGTCGCCCGGCCGCTTATTACTCGTGTGAGACCATAGGTGGTCGCTACAATCAATACATAAGCTATCACTGCGAACACCTTTTCGTTCTTGCCCAGCGGCGACTTCACCATTAGATCATAAACGAACCATCCGATCACGAGCACACCAACGCCGAGAGCAGCCGCCTGTGTGACGCTGATATCTGCGACGTCTCTATCGATCATGGCTCCGCCGCCGACGTAGTAAGCTAGAATCAATAGCGCCATTCCGCTCAGCCACGTCGTGCCTGCTTCCCAACGAAACCAATGCAGTGTGCGCGAAGCTAAATCGGGTACCTTGCGCTTCTCGACCACGTAAAAACCGCCACTATGGACCATCCAAATTTGCGCCGTGTCACCGGTATTCGCCATTGCCTTTTCTTCTTCAGTCAGGCGTGCGTCGAGCCAGGTGAAATAGTAGGTGGTGCCGACCCACATGATGCCCGCAAAGACGTGCACCCAGCGGAAGATCAGATTCAGCCATTCGCTGATAGTTGGATTGAGCATTTTTATGTGGCACAGACTTTAGTCTGTGTTGCTTCGTAGTATTTATCGTAGGTGCACAGAATAAATAGTTTGAAGTCTTTCTCCCTCTCCCTTTGGGAGAGGGTTGGGGAGAGGGCTTGTGCGCGCCAAGCTTCGCACCCTCCCCTAACCCCTCCCAAAGGGAGGGGAAGAAACCATGCACGTTTCAACAACTTGTTCAGACGTTTCTAAAGTCTATGCTACTAACTGCCGCGGTAAGTCGAGTAGCCATACGGACTGAGCAAGAGTGGAATGTGATAGTGCTGCGCTCCGTCGTCAATCCGGAAGACAACCGTGACCTGCGGATAAAAGCATTCGATATTGAGGCCCGAGAAATAGGCTTCGGTATCGAAGATCAAGCGGTAAGTGCCCCGCTCGATCGGCTCGCCCACCAGAAAGAAAAGCTTCACGCGACCGTCTGTGTCGGTCCAGGCGTGACTAAGCTCAGTCCAACTTTCGTCAGTGTTTTGCATTGCCAGCGAAACAGCAACGCCGCTGGCCGGCGCGCCGCGCGCGATGTCGAGAATGTGCGTCGAGATGGTGCTCATTGTTTAGTCAGTAGTCAGTGGTTAGTAGTCAGTTGTTATAGTCCGGGCGCTGCAGTTTACCAAACAACCGACAACGGACCACTAACAACTGACTAAACTTCAAGCAGCTTCTGCAATCGCAACCTGGTAATCTTCGCTTGTTCGGCAGCGGCGATGCGCAATTCTTCATCCGGATTATTCCCGAGACGACTGCGTAGAATTGCGAGCATCTCTTCGGAACTCTTGCCGCTGGCGCAGACGATAAAGATATAACCAAACTTCGTTTCGTATTCTTTGTTCAGGTCGGCGAGCGCTTGAATTGTTTGCGCCGCTGCGCTGCTAATCCCCAACTGTTCCGCTTCTGACCAGCGTTTCGATTGCTCTGAAATCACCGCCGCCGCTTTTGTCTCGCCAATTCTTGGATGACTGCGAAAAGCTTCCAGCCAATCACATGGTTCGAGTGACCACCATATGCGATCCGCCTTCGCGATCAAATCGTCAAAACTTTCAAGAGGTCGCTCGGCGCTCATCTGCTCGGCCCATCGTTTTGAGCCGCAGCATTTGAGGAACTCGCTTTCGGCTTCCTTAGCGCTGAGCAGATTGAGTTGCTCGAGATCCGTCCGAAAGTTAGCAACAGGATACTGCCCTTCAACTAATCCCATTTCGAAAGAACCTCCGCGAGCCGATGAAAACTCCTGGCAATACGGAATCGCGAGCGGTAGCGACCGGATGTTACACGCAACGTTGAATATGTCGGATAATTACTTTTGCCTACACGGTTGAGTGGCAGCATCCGGTCGCTACCGCTCGCGGTTCCGCAATAACGGCTTTCTCACCATTGTTTGTCGACACGCAACAAGTCCCAACCGCCAGGTACGCAAAGTTTACGAAAACACCGCAAGGCAAACTTAAAACTCGCTCAAGCTTCCATACACGCGCAAACGACTGACGCCGCCATCCGGAAAAATGTTGAAGCGCAAGTGCGAAACCTGACCAGCGTCAAGTATTTCGTTTTCAAAAAAGTGACGGGTGTGTGCCTGCAATTTTGTGCGCGGCAAAACATTTTTCCAGGCGACTGACAAGTCAGTCAGCTTTTCTTCCGGCAAATCGGTTCCACTGGTTGCTTCCAGCGAACAGCTTTCGGGAAAATTTCCTTTGAACCATGCTGTGTCGACCTCGAGGCGGTGTACCTGACCAACTGCGCCAAGCTTGATGATGACCCAATCATGGCCCGGGCCGCGACGCCGTTTCGTTTCCCAGCCATCGCTCATGTTCGCAGCCCGACCCGGCATGATCAGGTTGTGACGATGTCCAAAAAACATGTCACTGCATGAAATAACGCGGCCGCCATTTTCAACCGCCGCGAGATCGACGTCGCCGCCAATTCGTTTCAGCCGCTCCCAGTCAGGAAGCACCTCGCCATAAACTCGCAAGCGCGCCACGCCGCCATCAGGATAAATTTTGAAACGCAGATGCGTGACGGGCTGCCCGTCTTCTACCGCAAAAGAGTTTTGCGTATCGCCGGCCAGCGGAAGCTGTGGCAGCAGCGGCGTCCAGTTGATCGCATCGCTTTGCAGATCTTCCGCCGTCGGTTGTCCACTGAGCGCGCAGGCTTCGAGTGAAAAATGCTCCGGAAAATTGCCGCGGAAAAAACTTGTATCGACCACGACACCGCGAATCAGCCCGGGCAAACCAAGGCGAATGATGCACCAATCAAACCCGGGCGCGCGCCGGCGTCGCGTTTCCCACCCGTCCATCCACTTACCCAGATCGGTGTACTTGTCTTCGATAAAAATCGGCGCGCTGGCCTTCAACAAATTTTCTTTGGGCGCAAAAAATTCATCGTTGGCGACCAGCACCGCGCCGCCGACTTTCTCGGCCACCAGGTCGACCAGTTCAGTGAAGTCCTTTCTCATCTCCTAACCTTCCGGATAAAAGACGAAAATAGTGCATCCGGTTTTCGATTGGGGCACGTGTGAAGAACCTTTTGGGTTATGAATAAAACTTCCGGCGGGATAGTCGCGCACGCCATCGTTGAAGACTCCGGATACAACATAAACCTCTTCCGGTCCGGGTTCATGCACGTCCAAGCCTTCCCAACATGCACCCGGATCCAACTCGACAACCTGCGCCGCCGGCCCATCAGTTGAACGCCATAACGTACGCACGCGCACTGTACCCCCGAATTTTTCCTTTACCGGCGCGTCTTCGGTGCGCGCCCATTCGATTTCTGGCATTGATAAACTCCGCTTCTTGGATACTGATGCACTTTGATTTGAGGCGACTAAGTGTCGTGAGGTCAGTACCGTCCGCGGTAGCGGATGGGTCTCCTCGCTGCGACATTCAAAACTTAGCTGTGGTTTTTTCCTAATTCCAGAATCGCATTAAGCAATGCGCAGACCCATCCGCTACCGCAGAAGGTACTGACCTCATTGCCACTGCGACGCCTTTCATTCAAACTGCATCACTACACCTTATTGTAGAGCACTCTGTTAGTTTGCTTTACGACTGCCTCAACAAAAGCCCGCGCGGTTCGTCGCGAAATTCGCCCTCATCATATATCTTCCGGCCACGAAGAAAAGTTTTCTCTACAATGCCGGAAAGCGTCTTGCCTTCGTAAGGGGTCAACTTATGACGATGATGCAGTCGCTGCCCATCAACTTTGAATTGTTTTTTGGGATTCCAAATTACCAGATCGGCATCATAGCCAGCCGCGATCGTGCCTTTACGATTCTGTAAGCCAACGAGCTGAGCGGGCGCTGCGCACAGCCAGCGGCTCAGGTCGCGGATGGAATGACCGCGATGCTGCGCTTCAGTCCAGACAATTGGCAGCCGCAGTTGCAAAGACGATATGCCGCCCCAGGCAGCGAGGAAGTCGCCGCTCTCGCGCAGCTTCATTTCCGGCGGACAGGGTGAATGATCTGACACGATCATGTCGAGCGTTCCATCACCCAGCGCGGCCCACAATTGTTCGCAATTCTCACGCTCGCGAATTGGCGGACAACATTTAAATTCCGTGGCGCCGTCCGGAATTTCCTCAGCGGCAATCATTAGATAGTGGGGACAGGTCTCAGCGGTGAGTTTCAGTCCAGCAGCCCTGGCTGCGCGCAAGACCGGGAGCGCATCCGCAGACGAATGGTGAACTATGTGTATACGCGCGCCAAACTCGCGCGCCAGTTTGATCATCAACTCTACGGCTTCGTTCTCGGCCGCCCGGGGCCGCGAAGCGAGAAACGTTTCGTATCTTTTAGGACAGACATTCCTGTCGGGCGAAAGAGGAAAGACACCGTTGTCATGCGCTGTCGCCGCTTTACTAAACAGTGGTGGACAGGCAGGAATGCCTGTCCTACTTATTGGCCCAGGAACTTCCGCGTGAACAATCAGTACGGCTCCCAACCGCGTCAGTTCGGGTAGCGCAATTCGTAAATCTTCTTCCGTGACGTTTGGAAACTCGTCAACGCCGGAGTGGATCAAAAAACACTTGAAACCGACGACGCCCGCGCCAAGCAACGCCGCCAGCTCGCTCGTGTTTCCGGGAACCACACCGCCCCAAAAACCAACATCGACCAGACATTTGTTTTCAGCGGCCGCTAATTTTTGTTTGAATCCCGCGAGCGTGGTGGTTGGCGGAATCGAATTCAGCGGCATGTCGATGATAGTGGTGATGCCGCCTGCCGCTGCGGCACGCGTAGCTGTTTCAAATCCTTCCCACTTCGTGCGTCCGGGCTCGTTGACGTGAACATGCGAATCCACCAAACCCGCCATCACAATTGCTTGCTCGTCTACTTCGACCAGTTCGCACTCAGCGGGAAGCTCTTCGTAATTCGCAAGCTTTGTTATCCTGTCGCCCGAAATGTGCAGCGACGCCGCCGCTATGCCATCCGGCAGCACCACTTGTTTCCCACGAATGACGAGACTTGGCGCGGGCATCCGTTTTCTCAGGTGAACGTCGGCGGCGGTGGCGGCAGATGCGGTTGAGCTTCGCCGCCAGCCAAACCGAATACTTGTTCATAAGCTGTGGCGATGGCAGCAAATGTAATCGGCAGCACCAGGAACACACCGACGTAACATAAAACTACGCCGCCAATACTCACCAATCCGTTCAGAAGTAACAATCCGAGCACGCGCCAGAAATTTGCCATTGCCGCTCTAATGCTTAACTTAACCGCATTAAGTCCAGAGAGACGGCGATCGACTATCAAAGGATAAGCGAAGGTGAAGCCCACTGAAACTATGATTAGGATTACCATCATGACCAGCCAAAAGATCGCGAACAAACCGAAAAAGGCAAACAACGAGCGTGGCTCGGGCTCGCCATTCCGCGGCATGATAAAGAAAAGTGCGATATAGAAGACGATGTACGAAGGAACAAAAACTACCAGCACCGGAACCAGGTGAAGCAGGGTCGCGATCAGGCTGTCGCCAAAATAATCGAAACCTTTGAAGAGATCGTTAAACTCAACCGCCTGTCCTCGTTTGGTTTTGAAAAGTGCCAGATAGATGCCGCTCATCATTGGACCCATCAGAATTCCAAACGGCACCACGCTCCCAATCAGGACGCCAACGACACTCAGACCGACGAAAAGCCAGTATTGGTTTCGGACCAGGTTCCAACCTGCCTTGATGCATGCGACTGGTTCAACTGCTTTGCGACGAAATTCGGGCAAGTCAATGGGGGCACTCATTTTGAGTCCTTCTCCTCAGGGAAGCGTTTCATCTTTGCTGTTTCTCTTCCAACCGGCTTTGTCGATTATCCATTGCAGCTGTCCCTTGATCGCTTCTGTATAAACCAGTGCGCCCATCTGGTTCGGATGGCCCAGCGAGGCATAACGGCAAATCAACAGGCGATCCTTGCGAGAACTTTTTTCAGCGGGAGTTTCCTTGACACCCTTCGGCGCCTTGAACGTTTCGTTGCAGCTACGAATCCGGCTTTCCCGAACCTCGTCATTTGGTTTATAGGCCTTCGTCCCAAAAGAAAGTATGACAATGAACTTGCGCAGGCCTGAAAGGTTGGTTGAGCCGAAAATAAAATTCCAAAGCAAGGTGTTGTCGGCCGAGAATGAGTGTTCTGGCCAGAAGTCGATCTCGACGAAAGACACTTTCCGCGGCAAACCTTTGGCTGCCAGCTCTGAGTTAATCGTCTCGACAGCTTCTCGAAGATCCGCTGTTGATAGTCTGTACCAAAGCTCTGAGAGCTTAATGAGCCGCTCACGCAGCTCTTTATCAGTCATGCGTCGCGCTTCGGGTTCCCGGTTGTTCAGATTTTTTGCCAGCAACCTGATAAACGCGTTGTCGGCGGTGCTGTCGGAAACGATCCGGTAATAACTCGGCACGATCACCTGGGCATTTGGAAAACTCTCGGTAACCCGCTTCAACAAGTCGTGCATACCAAGCCTACAGCTGGTATTGATTCGTTCGCGCAACCAGTTTGGATCAGTCGTAACGTTCAAGAGATTGCTGACGTCGACGTCGTTGATGCAGCCGTCAAGCAGTATCAGATTTACCTTAGCGCTGGCCGGTCCATAGAAATCACGGGCCCGATCAACTTCCTCATTTACGGTTGGATAGGGAAGGTTTACTTCGCCGTCGTTTGACTTGAATCTGGGTGTGACTGTTGGGCCAGCAGTTAGCAGCGCGCCTGAGTGGGCAAAGACGTTTTGCTTTACTTCACGGTTGGTCTTTTCCTGAAGCCAGCATTTTATTCGCCAGGAAAATTTCTGCTCCGGCTTTAGTCCCTGCCCCCACATGATTGAATCGCCCAGCACGAGCATTTCCAGCGGCTCGCCGGCCGCTGGTTTAAAGCCGCCGGGACAATCCGCACGCGCGCTGTTTGCCAGGCTTAACAGCAGAACAATGCCGAATGCGACTACGAGCGGTCTACTGATTCGTGTTCGGGTCATGACCACAATTTCGGACTCTGAAAGGTGGCGTGCTGGAGATTGCTTAAAAACCCGGAACTCAAGCACGAAGCTGTTGCAGAAAGTCTGCAAGCAAATTCAGACTTACTTTGTGACGATAATTACTGGTGGAACGAATATCGTCAATAGGAACTATTTCATCGGCCATCACTGCTCGGGCCCGATCGATTGTGGCTTGATTGAGTTCACTGCCACGTAATGCGTCCTCGGTTTTCACGCAGCGAAGAGGAACGGGCGCGACGCTGCCTAATGCGATGCGCAAATCCTCAATTGTTTCATCGCGAACCTGCGCCGTGCCCGCAAAACAGACTTTCGCTATGGCCTGCGCTTTTCTGGTGCCCACTTTGCGGTAGTAGTGTCGCAATTTTTCCATACGTCGCGGCAGGCGAATGCGCGTCAGCAACTCGTCAGGCCTGATGACCATTTCTTTGTAGCCGGTATGAAAGCCGTGATAGGGAAGCCAGCGCGACTGGTTCAAGGAAACAAGCTCCAACTCAGCATCATAAACCAATAGAGCTGGCGGTGAATCGGCGGCGGGCGAAGCATTCACAATGTTGCCACCAAGCGTGCCCCGATTCTGAATTGCCAAGCCGCCGGTTTCACTCGCGGCCTGGCAAAGCATTGGGAATTCCTGTTGTAAAACTTTTTCCTGCTGTACTTCGGTATAAGTGGTCAACGCGCCGAGCGTGACTTGCTGGTCGGTTACTTCAACACCGCGCAGTTCTTTGAGGTTCCAAATGTTGAGATAGTTTTTGTGCGGCAGTTTCCCGGCTTCGAGCAAAACCATTAAATCCGTGCCGCCGGCAAAGGGCCGCCAGACGCCGGGCTCGCTAGCCAGCCAATCCAGGGCCGAGCTCAAGTCCGGCGAAGAAATGAACTGATAGGATGGAATGTGCGCGCGCATTAAGGTTTTGATCGAACAGATTTCAAGGTTTGCGGCGGACGCCCGGCCGCTTTCAGTTCCGTCCGAGGCGGTTCCAGCTTTGCCTTCCGTAATAAGAGGCCAAGCCGGCGAAGTTGGGATATGCGTTTCAATCTCGTGGTTACTGCTTCAGCCGACATATCAATCTTTTGCATCTGACTCCCCCTCATTCAAAACTTTGATATCGAGCGCGTCTTGATCGTTGTTACGAAGAGCCTTTAGTTGGACCAACCCTTGTCGTGACACAACCGATAATATTCCGTGTTCCCACTTGGCTTGAATTCTTGAATCCCAAGCAGGTTGAATCGTCGGGCCTACCAAAAGGAAATCCAAAGACAGAAGGTCATGGGAATCCGGATCAATCTTTGACACTCGTCGAATGTCTACCGCTTGAAAATCCATATCCAACCCGCGGATGTTGTAACCCAATGAATTCGCCACTTCGAGAATCTGCGGAAGGGACCGGGGCAGCACCAGCATATCAATGTCGATGGTCGTTCTGAGATGTCCATGTACTCCCATGGCCATGCCGCCGCATAATGCGTATTCGATCCCCTGCTCATCGAGCCGAGCCACCAAAACCCGCAACTCGTCGACAATGTCTATCATCAAGGTTGCCCCTTCTGACACGCCCGCACAACGGATTCAAAAATCTTCATATAGCCTGTGCAGCGGCAAAGATTGCCCGCAAGTCCGTTGCGAATTTCGGCGTCGGTAGGATTCGCATTACGTCCCAACAGATCGACGGCGGCCATCACCATGCCCGGCGTACAAATGCCACATTGCGCGCCGCCACATTCGATGAACGCCTGCTGCACCGCGTGTAGTTGATTATAGGTAGCAATGCCTTCGATTGTTTTGATTTCAGCGCCCTCGACCTGCGCAACAGGAACGAGACAGCTGTTGACGATCTTTCCGTTTATGAACACGGAACACGCGCCACATTCGCCTTCGCCACAACCTTCCTTCGTTCCCGTCAAGTGCAACTGTTCGCGCAACACGTCGAGCAGACGCTCGATCGCATAAGCCTGAAGCGTTCGCGGCTCGCCGTTAACTGAAAAGTTTATCTCCCTCTTGTTCATGTCTGATTTCATTGCATCAAGCAAGGAACGGCTACTGGTCTCCCACACTGTTTGCTGTTTACTGT
>WNFO01001405.1_pt1 | contig 18895 bp, 17 predicted proteins | sample 5400251 | NCBI WGS metagenome assembly WNFO01 (sample SAMN13153354, study PRJNA577476) | soil metagenome | isolation source: 100 cm saprolite under Madrone tree | place: USA:California | collected 2016-06-14
ACGAAGGAAACCGTAAAACCATTGCGCGGGGAATGCCGGGTGATTCCGGTGTGACCGTGGCTACTACGTGCACACTTTTTGCCGCGGCGCATCGGCGCCCGGCATTCCCTGCGCCCTCTGATTAGAGGGTTAAGGAAAAATCCGGTAACCTCGGGCGAAACGCGCCGCGAGGTCGCGAATCTGCGTTTGCATGTAACGCTGTTTGAAATTTGAATCAACACAAGACCATCCGTTCAGGCGGGCCTCACGCCCCCTTCAGATAATAATTCGCGCGCCTCCCAAGCGCTATCCTACGCAGCACGCGGCGCATCGCGAGCGAGGCGCGCAGGGGCCGGATCGCCGTGGTCACGGTGCGATAGAAGGCGAGCTTTAACGCATCCCGCACCGGCTGGACGCCCGGCGGCTGTTGCGGCAGGCCTAGTCCGCGCAGCATCGAATTGAAAAAATGCAGATCGTTCACGCGGCGCACTTCGCGGGTCTTCCAGGTGATCGCCATCGAGATCGAATATGAATCCGCGGTCCGCACCCAGTGCGGCCACTGATACGGCACAAAGCAGCCGTCGCCCGCGAACAGGTGAAATTCGATGCCGCGCGACGCCAGACGCTCGTCGTATTTCAGGTTGCGATGCCTGGTCATCGAGCGTTCGATTTCGTCGTCGGAGACGATGGCGCGGTCGCTGTTGTCGAAGATCGTGAAGAACTTTTCGCCGTGGATGTGCACGAAGAAATTGTCTTCGCTGTCGAGATGGAACGGCGTGGTCGAATTCGGCGAGGACACGAACAAGAAACCCTCGACCTGCTCGAAGTCGGCGTCGAGCAGGCTGTTGAAGCCGCGCGCGCGGGCCACCGAAAGCAGCGTGTCTTCCAGGAGCCGGCGATATTGCGGCGAATTCTCCACGCGTTTGAGCACCATCCATGCGCCCGAGGTCTCGATGCTCTTCACGATTTCGACCGGATCGAGATCGAGGTGAGGGATCGCATCCGGATCCTGGCTGATCGCGACCTTGCCTGAATTGTATTCGATCAGGTCGCGCGGCAGCTCGGCGGCGAGCTGCGCGATGCGCGGCAGCGTCAGCAGCGGATGGCCTGCCAGCTTGTGGCGGATCGCGAACGGTTTTAGGGGAAAGTCGCGTCTCAGCGCGGCGTTGCCGGCGGTAATCACCGGTGCGATGGCGGTGACCTCGTTCATGACGATGTCTCCTGGCGTCTGCGGATGAAATGAACGGCGCGGCGCACCGGTTCGCGGATCAACCGGCGCAGCATCATCGCCGCATGGATCAGCGACACCATGGGATCGTTTCGCCGCAGCGGAATCAGGACGTCGCCGATCGCGAGGCGACCGCGCCAGATCGGATTGATCATCGGGTGATCGGCGCCCGCGGTGGAATCGGCCATTGCCATCGCGGGATCGGCGCAAAGGTGTCGCGTCAGATCCAGCGTCAGCTGCACCCCGGGCGACAGTTTGGCAAACCGCTCGTCGACGCCGAGCTTGAAGTAGAATGCGCGATCCAGGTGCCGCAGCACAATCGCGGCCGCGACCGCCGCATCGCCGGCGCGCAGCGTCACGATCTCGCATTGGCCGATTTCAGCGAGCGCCTTGGCCGCACGCCGGACAAAGCTGGCATCGCCCTCGTCCTGCATGAGCGCGGTGCCGCGCTTCGCCTTCCAGCCGCTGGCTTCGAGGTTGAGGAATGTCTCAAGCGCGGATGCGACGTCTGTAGGGTCACGCGCCACATCGAAATGGACGGCGCCGTGCTCGGCCAGGCGATGGCGCTGGCGGCGCAGCTCCTTGAGTTTCTTGGGTCCCAGCGCATCGCGCAGCAGTTCATCGGCATCCCGCGCCGCATCGAGACTGGCGCGGACATGGGATCGCAGCACCCGCGGACGCATGCCGTCTTTCTGCAATCGCTCCGTGAAAACCTTCATCGCTGCGCCATCCAGCGGCACATCGCGCAGGATCAGCGCATGGGCGCCGGCTTTCCGCGCCTCAAGCATCAGCCCGGCGACGGCGTCGTTCGCCATGTAGCGATCGATCAGCGGCGTGGAAAGCGTGCCGTAGGGATCGGCGCTCACCAAAGCGGGCAGCGGGATCCTGCAGGCGCGCCACAGCGAAATCACCGGCAGCAGGCCGATCAGGCTCGCCGTTCCCTCTTGCGCCGTCGGAGCATCGCGCCAGGCGCCGAGCGCGGAGACGCCGGTGCGGCCGCGCGCGAAGGCGTTGACCGCCAATTCCCAGTCGGCCAGATAATAGCCGTTCGGCTCGACGGCGCGTTCGGCAAGCCGGCGCCATTGACTCGCGGAGATGTCGCTGAGCGGCGCAAGCGTATCGCGATCGGGTGAAGCTGCTCCCGCCTGCGGGCGCGCGCCGATGCCATCCTTCAGCAATGCGCGGCGGACCACCGCTGAATTCGCAATCTCGACCACGTCCCCGGTTCCCCGTTCGCGGAGCCCGCGGAGCCAAATAGCGCCGCTCCTTCCACCGCGTTGTCAGGGAAATGCTAGCGGAAAGATTGGAAGATTACCGTTGGTGCGGGGATGCAATTCGAGCGGTATTGTTAGCCGAGCGTTCATCATTCGGGCGCCGCGACCGCCGCGAGCGCAAGCAAGACCGTTGCTAGAGCGTTTTCGAGCGAAGTGGAAACCGGTTCGCATCAAGAAAACGCGTCAAACCAAGAATCTAGAGTTCCGTTTCGATTCTATCGAAACGGAACAGGTTCTAGGCTGCGTGGCCGCGTTCGAGCGTTTCGGTTGTGGCGTCGTGCGTTACCAGGAATTGGCTTTCGAATGCGGCTGCCGGCATCGGCCGGCCGAAGAAATAGCCCTGTCCCTCTTCGCATCCCATGCTCATCAGCAAATCGGCGGTGGCCCGGGTCTCGATGCCTTCCGCGATCACCGCCAGGCCCAGTTGCCTGGAAAGACCGATGGTCGAACCGACGATCGCCGCATCGTCGGAATCGGCGCGCAGCTCAATCACGAATGACCTGTCGATCTTGAGTCCATCGAGCGGGAATTTCTTGAGATAGCTGAGGCTGGCATAGCCGGTCCCGAAGTCGTCGAAAACAACGCGAACGCCGAGTTCCTGAATCCGTCGGAATATGTCGAGCACTCTCTCCTCGTCCAACAGCAGGATGTCCTCGGTCACCTCCAGCTCGAGCAGAGCAGGCGTCAGGCCGGTGACCTCGAGGATCTCCGCGACCGATTTTGCAAGGTCGCCCGACCGAAGCTGCGAGGGCGAAAGATTGACGCTGACGCGGACGTGATGTCCGGCTCGCTCCCAATCCCGCGCCTGTCTGCACGCGGTTTCGAGAACCCAGCCCGCAATCCGATCCGAAATCGATGAAGTATTGACCACCGGCATGAATTCCGCGGGTGAGACCAGGCCACGGACGGGATGGCGCCAGCGAATAAGGGCTTCCGCGCCGATCAGGCCGCCGTCCGCCAGACGGACCTGCGGCTGATAGAACAATTCGAATTCCTTGCGCTCGGCGGCGCGAACCAATTCGGCCTCAAGCGTCAATCGTGCCTCGAGTTCCGCTCTGATGCTGCCGTCGAAGAGCACGTGACCGCCACGCTTGGTCGCCTTGGCGCGACAAAACGCCAGATGGCTGTTGCCGAGCAGTTCGTCAGCCGTCACGCCACCGCCTGGATAGATGGCTACGCCGATATTGACCTTGACCCGGTGCAGACGCGTTCCAGTCAAAAGCGGCGTCTTGAACGTGAACGAGATGCGTTCGGACAATTGTGCGACGGTTTCGGTCATCTCAGTGGACGGGACCGCGATGGCAAATTCATCGCCGCTCAGCCGTGCGACGACACCTGCACCCTCCATCTCGGCCCTCAATCGTTCGGACACGGCACGCAACACGAGGTCGCCGCAGGCATGGCCCAGCATGTCATTGATTTTCTGGAAGCCGTCGAGGCCAACCACCAGCAGCGCTACTTCGCCCGCCGGCTTTTCCGCGGTGGCTATCATCGCAGCCAGTTCCGAGTGAAGGGTGTTGCGGTTGGCCAGTCCGGTCAGCGAATCGTATTCCGCCAGATATCTGATCCGTTCGGCTTCGCGCTTTCGCACCGATATGTCGCGCAGGATCGCGCCATATTGAAAGCCATCGGTGCCCCGCCAACCGGACAAGCAGGCCTCGACCGGAAACACATCGCCGTTCTTGCGGCGGCCGTCGAATTCCATGACCAGGCCGCCCGGGCGCTGCGCTCGGGCGCGCGCTTCTTCGCAGGCGGAAATTGCGTCGGGCGAGGCCTTGGTGTGGACGGCGCAAATCCGCTCGAACGGCTGGCCGATCATTTCCGCAGCGTCGTAGCCGAAAATCGCAACCGCGCCGGGATTCCACACTGTGATCAGGTGGTTCGAGTCGGTGCACACCAGGCCGTCGCCCAGCGACATCGCGATGCGCTGAAAGCGGTTCTCGGCGATGCGGCCGAGCAAACCCCGGAAATCAATCTCATCCAGCGCATTGGCGGCGATGTAGACGGCGATCGCGGTATGAAACAGCGACGTATCGAGAACGAGAGGCAGCTTGGCCTGCAGCATAGTTGCGCCGGCTTCAACCGCTGCAGCCATTCCGGCGAGCACGACAACCCGGGTGCCGGCAGGGAGGCGGCGCCACGAGACCATCACGATCAGCGCGATGACGCATAGTCCAGCCAGCGTCACGATATCCGAGGTCTGGCGCAGGATGCGGTTCTGCAGGATCGATTCGGCCGCGAGGGCCTGCAGCAGAGGTCCGGAGACGAGGTTGCCGTTCGGAACGCTGAAGCGATCGCCGAGTTCAAGGGCGGTGCCGCCGATGACGATCTTCTTGTCCCGGAGCTTGGCCAGCGTTGCCCCGTCGCCACGCAGCACGTCGATGTAGGACACCTTCGGGATGGAGGCGGTAAGGATACTGAAATCGATCAGGAACGGCTCGCGCTTTAGCGCATATTGCCCCGCCAATACCGCGCCCATCGACGGCAGAAACTGTCCGTCGAGGTTCTCGCCAAAGGGGTAATGCCGGACAAGGCCATCCGGTTCAATCGCGACATTCACGACCGCTGGCCATGAATGCTCGCCAAATAGCTTCAGCGGACGATTGATATGAACAGTCGTTGCGTCGCCGCCGTAGGCTCCTGGCTGCTTGAAGGACGGCAACACCACGGATCCGCCTGCGCTTTGAAGCGCATCGGCAAATGCCTGGTCTGTCGCCGCGTCGGACGGCGTGCTGAAATCGACGTCGAATACGATGTCCCGAACATCAGCGCTTTCCAGCCGCCGCAGCAAGTCGGCGTGGAGGCGGCGTGGCCATGGCCAGACTCCGATTTTCTCGATCGATGGAGCATCGATCGCAACAACGACAACGTCGCCGGTGGCCTGACGCGGCACCCAGGCGAACCGCAAATCGGTCAGGGCATTGCGGAGCATGCCGTGCCAGCCGGACGACAGCACGATGGCCAGCGCAACCACCACAAGGATATGCGGTCGGTAATGTTTCAAGTTATCCCAATCCCCTAAGTTTCGCGACCGCCCAGGCGCACTGCCATGTTCGGTTCAGCGATTCGAAAAAATCGTTCGGCCTTACTTGGTGTGTCCCTTCGCGAGGCCGTGGCCGTTGCCGTTTCCATTGGCGTTGCCGTTCCCGTTGGCGTTGCCGTTCCCGTTGGCATTGCCATTGCCATTACCATTACCATTACCGTTTCCGTCACCGTTGCTGTTCCCGGGCCCGGTGACGGCGACTATGGTTGCCGCGCTAACGCCGGTCGCGACGTTGGCGCTGCTGCCGCCGCCGTTCGAACTGGCTTGACCAAGCCCGTTTCCGCCGCCCGCCGTCGCTGCGGCTTCGCCGGAGGTCCACACCGTATCCTTGTTGGCAGCACTTCTCGCCGAGCCGGGCGTTGAAATCGCGCCGTGAGCGAGGCCGTGGGTGACCTTGTGGAAATTCAGCTTGACTTCACCAAGCGAGGCCGATATCCGCGTCACATTGTGCCTCGCGCCGCCGGCATCACCATGTCCGAGCGCGCGGTTGAACTGTCCGTTGGCGGCGTGGCGCGGCGCGGAAAGTCCGGATTTCGGAACCGTGATCTGTGGGATGGTCGATGCGCGCGACCGGCCTTGCTCGATCGGACTGAACGCGCCGGTTCCGCTCAATGAAAGACCGGGTTTGCCCTGCGCAAAGGCGGTCGCGACCTGTCCAGGCATCACTTGTGCAATTTGGCCCGACCTGAAGTCTGCGACCTCAACCTGTCCTCTGATCACGTCGATGCGGGTGCTGACGGCGTTGACGGAGACGCGAAACTGCGTGCCCTTGACGACCGCGGCGAGGTAGGGGGTTTCGACCTCGAAATGCTTGACGTTGCGTTTTTCCACCTCGAGCAGGATCGAGCCTGCCTGCTGCACGATCGTCGTCGACAGTCCTTCCCTGTTTTCCGCGGGCAGGCCGACCACCGAATTCGGTGAGACCAGAATTGTTTCCTCGCCGCGCACCAGCATCACGCGCCCGTTGCGGCCGGTTCGGATGGTGTCGCCTGGTCTCAAAACGTCTTGCTGGCCGAGCGAGACCTGCTGGGTGCCCGTCGCGGTCATCCATACTTCGCCGGATGATTTGCTGACCGACCAGGCTTCCCCTTCACCGGCGCGCGCGTTGGATGCCGCACCGAGCGCGAGCGCCATCGCCAGGATGCGCCCAAACCTGCCAGCTCTGATCATTGAACCTCCATCAGCCCGCGATTGATGCGCAGACTTAGCGAAGAAGTTTCAAGATTGAGTGATTACGAACAGCCAAGTTTGCGCGCTGCTTTAACGGTTCGTTGACCATAAAAATCTATGAAAAATCATGCGGCTAGCAGCGGTCCAAGCAATCACCGTCCGTCGTCCGTGGAACTACGGATGCGCGGTATTGGGGTCAGGGGCGGGGCGGCGTCCCGCTACCGTCAGGTTCGCTTTCGCGGTCTTGGCGCTGATGATCGCGTCGCCCGCGAAGGCGCAGCAGGCCAGCCCGTCCGGTTTTGATCCGCGACAGACTGAAAAATATTTCGACGCATCGCCGTTCGGACCGACGCCGGCAGCTCGACCTGCCTTGCAGATGCCGCGGCTGGCGCGGTCGGAGGTATCAGCGGATTCGAAACCGCTGTTGAAGTTGCGCCGGATCTCGCTGACCGGCGCCCGGGCGATACCGGCCGATCGGCTCATAACGGCATATCAACCTTATCTCGGAAATGAGGTCTCCCAGGCAGATCTGGTGGCCATCGCCACAGGCATCAGCGATCTCTATCGCGCGGCCGGCTTTCACTTGAGCCGCGCCATCGTTCCACCGCAGGACATTCGGGACGGCCAGGTCCGTCTTGAGGTGATCGAAGGCAGCATCACGGAAGTCGCGCTGAAAGGCGAGGGCGCGGAGCGTTTCGGTGTGCGGACGCTTCTCGATCCGGTTTTGGCGGAACAGCCCTCGCGACTGCCGACGCTGGAGCGCCAGCTGCTGCTGATCAACGGCCGGCCGGGAGTGTCCATCGCCGATACCGCGCTCGAGGAGATCGGTGTCGCGACGGGTCGCTTCCGCCTCGTCGTCCGTCTGAAGACCTGGCAGGTCTACACCTCGTTCGGGGTCGACAATCTCGGCTCCTCAGCGGTCGGCCCTTGGCAGGCTTACGCAACGGGCGCCTTCAATTCCTATCTGCTGCCCGGCGATACGCTGGCGCTCAATCTGTCGACTACGCCCGCCGATCCGCGACAGCTTGGGTTTGGCCGGCTGTCCTACGATGTCCCGGTCGGCACCGACGGGGTGCGGATCGGCGCGTCCGCCCTGTACAGCGAGGTTCGGCCCGGCGACGTCAGGCGCCTGTACAACGACGCCACCAGGACCGACTCCTTCGAGATTCGCGGCAGCGTCGTTCCGCTGCAGTCGCAGAACTCGACGCTGACGCTCACCTCGGCCGCGGGCTTCAGCAACGTCTCCGAGAGCGACGTGTTCGGCCCGATCTACAACGATCACATCCGCACCGTGAGCCTGACCTCGGACTACCGGCTGAAGGACAATTTCGGGGGCAACAATTATTTCACACTGACGTGGCGGCAGGGGCTCGATATCCTCGGCGCCTCGCACAAGGACGACGATTTTCTGTCGCGCGACGGCGCGTCCGGCAAATTCTCGGTGATGGATCTCTGGTTCACGCGCTATCAAGCCCTGCCCGACGCCTGGTCGGTGAAGATGGCCGCGGCCGGCCAGATCGCGTCCGGCCCGGTTTTCACCTCACAGCAATTCTACCTCGGAGGTGCTGCGTTCGGGCGAGGCTATGGCAGTGCCGAGATCAGCGGCGACAATGGCGTCGCCGGTTCGCTCGAACTGCGGTTCGATCATAAGCTGAATTTCCAGTACCTGACGGGCTATCAGCTTTACGGTTTTGCCGACGCCGGCGTGGCCTGGAATGACGGCTACAGGTACACCGACGGTCTTTCGCTCACCTCTGCCGGCGCCGGCGTGCGGTTTTTTCTGGGCGGCGATCTGCGGGCCGACATCGCCGTCGCGGTGCCGCTTGGCTACCGCGCGCCCGACAACTCAAGCCGCAGCGCCAGGCTTTTGTTTTCGCTGTCGAACTCCTTCAAGCTCTGTCCGGAAAGAGCGCAGGCGCGCTGCCTTTAGGCCGGCCGGAGTTCGGCGACCAACGTGGTCAATCTCTCATTGGGAAGTATTTTGACCTTAGTGGCCTGATTTGAAATCAGCAGTGGCCCAATCGTACTTGATGGGCTTATCGCGTCAAAGCCATCGCGGATCGGGTCTGGAATACAGACACCAAATTCTCCAGCACGGTGAGAGCGTCCCGCGCGCCGTCCGCTTCACCCTTTTCAAAATCATCCCCGGTCTGTCCCATGGTGTTGGTGACATGAGCAAGGCAAAGCACTTGAACCCCAGCCGAGCCGGCAAAAGCATAGAGCGCTGCGGCTTCCATTTCGACGGCTAACGCACCCTTTGATTTCGCGGCGTCAATCGCCTCGGCGGTTTCCCGGAACGGCGCGTCCGTTATCCAAGTTGCGCCGACAAGAACGTGCTGGGCTTTACCCCTGAGCGCGTCGACGGCTATTTGAACCAAACGGGGATCAGCTTCGCTATATTCTGCGGGTGGCGCATAGTGATAGCTGGTGCCTTCGTCTCGTAACGACCGCTCAATGATGACAAAATACGGTGGCGCTGCGCTTGGGGTAATCTGCCCGGCCGATGTAATGCTCAACAGCAAACGGCATCCGCTGGCAAATAGTTGCTCTGCAACGAGCACGGCAAAAGGGGCTCCTACTGCACATCCCACCATGCCTACCGTCTCACCGGCGAGGGTGAAAGTATCGAGTTGCGTGTGGTAGCAAGCCCATGGCTTGAACAATTGAGCTTCGCCATTTTCCCGGAGGCGTCGGATCATATCTCCGTCGGGATCAAGGATGCAGATCGCCGGTACGTCGGCAGCCGGCAGATTCTTTTGTCTCCGCGCCTCTCGAAGCAAGGCAGCCGGAAGAAAAACGGAGGGCGCCGCGGTGTTCTTGCTCTTCAAGATCGAGGGCATGACGCCTTTCAAGGAATCGATTTCTGAAACACGGCACCGTAGTGATAAGGCAAAATTTCAACAACCTGCGCGAGGGAGAAGCCACTCCGCCGTACGCTTTCGATAGTCTGCGCAGGGGACATTCTCAATTCATTTTTGGGGCCGCGTGGTTCACCGAAAATTGTCGTTTCTTCGCGCGGTCTTTGATGCCAGTTGACGACAGAAAACAGGCCGCCGGGCTTTAGTGTTGCATGAATCGCGCTCGCCAATTTTGGACGATCGGGAACACCGTGGAATGCGTTCGCCATAAATGCAAAATCGACGGGCTTTGAAACCATCTTGGGCAGATCGTAGGCATCGCCCAAGATGAACTCGCAATTGGTTACGCCCGCTTCATCAAGTCGCGCACGATTCGTCTCAAGCATGTGAGCGTCAATATCGACGGCGATAACGTGGTGCGCGATGCGTGCCATCTGCAACGTAAACCAACCATCACCGGAGCAAAGGTCAACTGCTACACCGCCGCGCGATAGTCCGACGGATGTAAGGATACCAGCCGGATCGGGGAATAATGCTTCCCACCAGCCGGGGTCGGGCATGCCGGTGCCCTCGAAGAATCCAGGTAAGGTCATGATCGCGTCGCTACCGCCTCAGTTTGGCGGCCCTTCTCTTGCGCGTGTTTCCTATCACAAAACTGAACCGCACGTTGCCGCGTCAACGGTCCCGTGTCGGGTTGGACGGAACTTCCGGGGGTCAGCGACATTACCCTGCGCCGCGCTACCGCGGCCCAAGGGAGAAATGTCAAATGAATCGTTTTCTGCTGATCGCTGCCGCGGCACTCTGCGCATTGACGATAATGCCCATGCTCCCGGCCGCGGCGATGCCGGTGTCGCCGCTGGCGCCCGTCGCTGCGCAAGCCGGCGTCGATACCGTTCTGGTGCGCGGTGGCCACGGTCATGGTCACGGGCATATGGGGCGCGGAGGTCGCGGCCATCATTACGGTTGGGGCCGAGGCCGCGGGCATCACTATGGTTGGTCGCGTGGCAGACATCGCGGATGGCATTGAAAGCGGGAAAGACTCCGTAGGCGGGAAACCCCGGTTTCCCCGGCGCGTTATCGCTGGGCGTTTAAAGGAGGAAAATCCCGATGATCAGATATCTGGCAATTCTTGGCATTTTGGCAGTATTTGCGGGCGCGCCGGCGGTGGCGCAACAATCCACCGCTCCGGCACAGACGACGCAGGACAAGGACAGCGCAAAGGGAGCGAAGGGCGCCTCCGGAAATGCGGCGGCTGAAACACAGGACAAGGGTAATGCCAAAGGTACCAGGCCAGGCCCTGGTGTGACCACCGGATCCGGATCCGGCGCCGGATCGCGCCACACCGGCAACGATTCCCCGCGTTAGAGCCCCGTTTCGATGGAATCGAAACAGGGCTCTAGCTTTTGATTTGACGCGTTTTCTTGACGCGAACCGGTCACCACTTCGCTGGAAAACGCTTCAAGTCAAACCCGAAAGCCGAGCGAGACCTGCCGAACTGGTGTCGGCGGGTCCAGCTTTTCCGGCAGCAAGCGCGCTGCGCAGGTCTAGCGCGCCGAGCCCGTTGTCGTCTCTGAGGGACTGGGAGCCGGGGGCGGGGCCTCATTGATCACGGTCGATCCGGGCGTGCCACTCGGTCCGTCGTTGCTCGGTACATGATTTCCACTCCATGGACCCCGCGCGAACAACGCAAGTACGATAATGAAGGCACAGACAATCGCGGCCAACCTTCCGCCGCCAATCCTGGCTTTATCGTTGTCCGACATGCTATCTCCTCTTGATATGTCGCCGCATTCCAGTGCTGGCATCTTTGTCGGCGTTCGCCGCGCCGGTCTCAAACGCATTGCTGCATAAGGCCCGCCGAATACGTGTCGGCGGGCCTTATGCTAGCTGTCTTTGTTGTGCCGGGCCTGTCGACTTTACCAACGATCGTCGCCGACGCCGACGCCGACGCTTACGCCAGGCGCCCGGAAGCCAACGCCGGCACGCGGACCGTCATCCCAATCCCGACGATAGGTACGGCGCTCGATGTAGCGCTCGCGTGGCGCATAATTGTAGGAATCGTAGTTATTATCCTGGATGATCACACGGCTGCTGCCGCGGGTCCGGTAGCATCGTCCGTCCTCATCACAGACCACACGAGCTTGGTGCAGCAGATTCGGGGTTGCGTATTCGCCACTCGTATAGATGTCAGCGGCATTTGCGCTGCCAACAAACAGCGCGCCGGTGCCGGCCAAAAGCGCGGTTGCGAGTTTCCTCATGGGTTCCTCCTGGTTCGTCCAAATACCGCCCCATGGCTAAAGCCTGCCGCTTTCTTTCGTTCCCGCAGGTCTAGGAATGTGAACGCCAACAGTTGACGGGGGCGACGAGTTCCGTCCCCAACAAATGCGTGGAGGCTATTGCCGCTGGCGCGCGATACAAATCTCGCGATTTTCAGTGGTCGCCCTTGAGGCGACCACGCTCGGCGAAAAGTCTGGTCGCAAGGACCGTCCGCGCTGCAGTTTCGGCGTCGATCCCATCACCACGCTTTCAACGGCGCGCGCTTTCAAGGCTGCCACGCGACGCACCCGTAGACGATGCCGAGCAGGACGCCGAACCCCATTTCAAATCCCGGGCAGGCGTGGGTCGGATGCGGCGTCAGGCTGCGATTGCCGCCGAACAGCGGACGGACATCGGTAATGCCGTTGCGGAGATCTTCCTGGGTCGCCCTGACGACGCTGAGATAGATCTTGTCGCCGGCATGGACCTGCACCGGATGCGTGGTTCCGAGCGTGTGGTCCTTGACCGCCATGCGCCACAGCGCGTCAGGCGTCGGCGTCATCTGCATCGTCTCCTGCATCGGCTGTTCGATCACCTCATGGGCCTTGGCAAATTCGTCGGTCTGCGAACTTTTTTTCAATTTTGCTTGCAGGGAAAACAGCGTCGCGGTCTTCTGCCAGGTCTTCACGATGGTGATGAGGTTGCCGTTGATCGTTGGCAGCGCCCCCATCATCACCCCGACAATGGTTCGCGCCAGGAGATCGTTATCCTCGGGGTTCGGAAATTCTTCGAACAGCGCCTTGGTGATGGCGCCGACCGGAGGGTTTTTCGGATCGCGCCGTGAAACCACGAATTTGTTGACCGCTTCCCGGAGGATCTGGCCGGTGCGCTGCCCGATATGGGTCAGCAGCAAATCCGGGTCGGGATGGACGATGTAGCCGGAAGGCGGGGTGTAATCACCCGGGCAGCGCGCCGGCCCCGCAAGGTTCGACAGCCGAAAGCCGCCCGCCTGCACGAATTCCCCATCGGGGATATCCCACCAGTGACGGCAGATGCCCGCAAAGACGGTGTCTGAAACCTTCACGATGTCGAAGTCGGCGGGATCGGGCAGGGCAGCCAGCGCGGCGCGCGTCTCCTTCAGGGCAAAATCAAATGCCTCTTTCCTGGTGACGCGTCCGATCGCTTCGTTCGACTTGGTCGATTGCTTGACGTATTCCGGTCCCCAATCCATGCCGAGATAGATCAAGCCGATGCTTTGGTTCATGCGCGCCTGATAGCCCTCGATGGTGTAATTGCCGTCGGCGTTGAGAAGAACCTGCATCACCAGTTCCTTGCTGGTCACCAGAATGCCGTCGGGGGTTCGGCCGACGCCGCCTTCCTGGTTTTCCGACCAGGTCGCTGCGGCCTTGGCATGTTTCTCGGAAAGATGTTCGAGCATCATGCCCCACAAACTGCCGAGGCCCTGGGCGGTAGTCCTTGCAAAGCTGCCCACGGGGTCAATCGGTTTGTTTCCATCAGCATTTGGCGACATTGGTTTCTCCTGTAAAATTATCGCGCGGTGCAGCCCGCGCCGTGATGCATGCGATTGATTAACCCGTCCAATAGTCGATGAACGCTTTCCTTCGTCTTCATGAAGCTGGCGGCATTGCCGAGGTGATGGTCCGCAAAGTCAGAGCCCGCACTGAATTCGTTCCCCGACGGCGCGACCGCCATCATCGAAGGCCTAAAACAGCAAGGAATTTTCCCGGAAAATGATAGAAATTCGTGACGGAGAGAAGAAATAAGAGCAATCGTTTGGTATTGATCCCCTTTTAGCTGGCGCGATGCGTCGATCCGGCCATCAATGGGCTTTGGCATTTTGCAAGCCGAGGTTGCCTTTTGCAATGCAAATTGCGGCCGGTCGATAAATCTTTCGTTGATCCGGCAGAAGGCATTTTGTCATCGGCGTGATCGAGATCGTTCCGCATCTAAACCAGCCCGGCCAGCGCGGCGCGGGCGTTGCGGACGTCGCGCGTCGTCTCGCCACCCTCGATCGCGGCCAGGATCGGCTCCAGCATCGCGCGGGGATCGCGGTCCGACCCGGTGTCGCGCCACAACTGCGCGAGGTCGACAGCCGCGCGCAGTTCGAGCAGACGCGCTTCCTGGGAGCGGGCGACCTCAATGGCTTTTTTGAAACAGGCTTCCGCGTGCAGCCGATCCGGCTCCGGCCGTTTGAGCGCAACGTGCCCGCAAAGCCGATGCAAACCGGCGAGCCAGTATTGCTCCCCGGATTGCTCGACGAAGGCGAAAGCTTCCTCCAGAACGGCCTCGGCTCCGGTCAAATCTCCCGCGGTCAGCAGCGCCTCGGCGAGATTGCATTTGATAATGGAGTTTCCGGCATTTCCACCCGATCTGCGCAACGCGTCGAGCGCGGCACGAAGGACCGCGATGTTTCTCTCGACAGGGTCACGCATGGCGCAGGCGTAGGCGTAGTGGTAGCTGGCGAGCAGACGAATTTGCTCAACCCTTTTTTCGGCGCAGTAGGCCGCGAGTTCGGCGCTCTCACGCTCCAGGGCCTCAAGATCACCCAACACGAGCTTGGGCCAGGTCTGGGACGAAAATGTCGCAGACGCAACGGTGGTGGCGTGCCCGTGACTTAGCAGTTCAATCCGCACCCGTTCGCTGAGTTGCGCGGCGCTGTCGAGCAGGCCGAGCGACAGACGCACCAATACCTCGAAGGAAAGGAGAGCGACGCCTTGATCCCAACTGAACCGATAGCCAAGCGCCCGCTGCCGGCGTGGGTCGCAGTATTGGCTACCCTTTTGCAGGCTCTGTAACGCCTCACGGTTCTTTCCGGCATAAAACTGAAGCGTCCCGAGCTGACGATATCCGACGACCCGGTAGGTCGGATCATCCTGGCGCTCGGCGACTTCGATGATTTGATGGGCAAAATCGAGCGCCTGCTGCAATCGCGCCGTCAGGGTGGTGGCGGAGCAAAGCCCGTACAGAATGGACACGCGCTGCAAATCCGTGCCGACGCCCCGGTCCAGCAGCTGTTTCGCATCCGCCAGGGCGGCGAATGTTTCCGGCGCAGAAATGCTTTTCAGAGGTATCATCGCGTTGGCGCGGGCGACCAGAAGGCCCAGTTCGAGCGCGTCGCGTTCCGGTCCGTCGGTCACGCGCGGGATCAACGCCAGGCCGGCGCTGGCGTGATGCTCCGCTTCCACCGGGGCCGACTGCGAGAGCGCGAGTTCAGCGGCCGCCAGCCAGTACGGCGCCGCCTGCTCGGCAAGCCCCGCTTCGGTGAAATGATGTGCGATGATGGCGGGCTGGTATTCCTCCTTGGCGGAGCGCTCCTTCAGTACCTGCGCGATATCGGCATGAATGCGCTGGCGCCGGCCGCGCAACAGCGACACGTAGGCGGTATCCTGCACCAGCGCATGCTTGAAAATGTAGCTGGCCTTGGGCGGCGTTCCGCGGCGGTAAATCAGTTCGGTTTCCATGAGCTGCCGCAATGCGTTCTGCAATGCCTGCCCTCTGATCGGCGATACCGCTTCCAGGAGATCGTAGGAGAACTCGCGCCCGATCGTCGCACCGATCTGCGCTATCTCCTTGATCGGCGACAGGCGATCGAGCCGGGCCGTCAGCGAATCGTGCAGCGTCGAGGGGATGGCCAGCGGCGTCAACGCGGCGGCGAGGACATAGGCGCCGTTCTCCTCGCGCAACAGGCCGGATTCCAGCACGCTCTTGGTCAGCTCCTCCACGAACAGCGGCACGCCGTCGGTCTTTGCAATGATCTGATCGAGCACTTCGTCAGGCAGCGCCCTGCTTGACATGATGCGATCGATCATGGTGACGACCTGGCTTCGTTCGAAACGGTTGAGCGCAACGGCGGTGAAATGCGGACGACCGATCCAGGGCGCCACGAACTCCGGCCGAGCCGTCATCACAATCAACACGGCGAGGTCTTGCACTTTCTCGACGAGCCGGCTGGTCAGATCGAGCGAGGTGGGATCGATCCAGTGCGCATCTTCGAGCAGCATCACGACCGGCACCGATTTGGCAATTCCGACTACCATCGCGATCAGCACGGCGATGGTTCGCTCCTTGACCTCGCTCGGGGACATTTCGAGTGCCGGATATCGCCCCTCGGTCGGGATCGCCAGCAGCGACGCGAGATAAGGCACGAACTCGCCGATGTCCAAGCCCGCGCTCAAGATCATCGTCTCCAATTTGTCGAGCCGCGCGGCGGCCGGTTCGCCGCTGACAAGACCCGCGCCACGCCAGATTTGGCCTATCACCGGATGGAACGCGTCGTTGCCGTGATGCGGCGAGCATTGATAGCGCAAGGCAAGATGGCGTTCGTCGCCGATGCGTTCGCGCAGCGCCGCCAGAATGCGCGACTTGCCGATGCCGGCCTCTCCCGACAACAGCAGGACCTGACCCTCGCCCTTGGTAGCACGGCGCCAGCGGTTGATGAGAAGCGCGATCTCCTGCTCGCGGCCGACGAACGGTGTCATGGCCTCCGAGCGCGACGCCTCGAACCGGCTGACGTTCTCGCTTACGCGCAGGATCTGCCAGGCGGGAACCGGGGACTTGAAACCCTTTAATTCCAGCGGCCCGAGCGGCTCCAATACGAAGTGCCTGCCAAGCAATCTTCGCGTCGCTTCGGAGACCACGACAGTACCGGGCTCTGCCAGGGTTTGCAGTCGCGCGGCGAGATTGGGTGTGTCTCCGACGACGCCGCGCTCGCGCGCCTCGCCTTCGCCGATCAGTTCGCCGACCACGACCAGGCCGGTTGAAATACCGATCCGCACCTCGAGTGCGATGCCGCGCTCGCGCCGCAGTTTCCCCACCGCTTCCACCAGCGCGATGCTGGCGCGGGTGGCACGTTCGGCGTCGTCTTCATGGGCGCGGGGATAGCCGAAATAGACGCTCGCGCCGTCCCCGGTCCACTTGGCGACGTGGCCGTCGAAGCGCGTTACCGCCACCGCGACCGCGCGCTGAAACGCGCGGAGCAGGTCGCCCATGTCCTCCGGATCGAGTTGCGCCGTCAACGCTGTCGAGTCGACGAGATCGCAGAACATCACGGTCAATTGACGTCGATCGGCGGCGTCTTGCGGCTTCGCCGCAGATGCCTTGACCGGTGCTTCACCGGCAAGCTCGCGGATCGCGCGCAGCATCTTCAGCCTGTGCCCAAGCGCAACACCGAGGTCCTTGAGGTGCTGGTCGGTCAGCTCGGTCAGGACATCGGCGTCGATCGCGCTTTCGCGAAAGACGGCTTCGTATTGACTGAGGCCCAGACCGCTTAGCCAGGTTCCGACATCCATTTTATGGCCGACCCCTCATTGGCGCGGGGCGCCGGGCCAGACGAAATCCGGCATCCAGAATTGCCCTCAACTGTAACCTCCTCGCATTTCGTCGATTTTTGGTCTGGGCGCAATTCCCGGGTGCCGTGGAATCGTAGCCGGCCGGTCAAACCCGCACCGATTTTTTATATTTTATACCAGAAGTTAGCCTTCGCTGAATTACACGCGCGGGGACGTTATGGAAGGCCTCTGATCTCGCGGCGGCCGGCGCTCGTTGTTGTGTCAGGGGCCTCGCGGGTCCGGCGTGGGCTGGCGGACATCAGGCAGCCGGACCGCCGTCGCGGACGATCAGATCGGCTGGTAGATCTCGGATACGCAGTTGTCGTCGGCTTCGGCGCGCCGCCGGTCGACGATGGTGCCGCCACTGATCGTGACCCGATAGGTCTCGGTGCCCAGCTGTTTGCCCGTGACCGATGTAAGTTCGGCCCTGACGCAGGCGCTCCAGCCCGAGCCGTACGGTTCGTGGTGCGGCGGCGAGACCCGCACCTGACGCGGGTACGACGTGGCAGTGAATACCGAATCCAGTTGTTCGTGGATCAGCCGGCCGACATCCGGTGGCGGTTCGGGCGGCGGCGCCTCGCTGGCCGCGGCGCGCATGAACTCCGGCACCGGCGAGCGGCTGTCGGCGATGCCGCAGCCTGAAAGCGCGATCACCACGCCAACCATCAACGCCGAATGAACAATTTGCCGCAGCATCCGGCGATATTATCCAGCCGCGGGCGGCATTGGGGGGCGGTCGCGGTCAATTCGTGCGCCTTGGCGATCAAAAATTGCTGAAGCGTGAGAAGAGCAAGTTTATCGTGCGCCGCCACGACGATTCCTTGTTTGTGGTGATGTGGTTGCGTAAGTTTGGAGCAGAATGCCAGGGAGAGCGGCGATGAAGACCCTCACGGTTGCAACGGTGATGCTGGCATTGATTGCAATGCCGGCGCACGCTCAGATGCAGGGCAAGCGCCACACCGGCAGCGACGAAAGGAAAACCGACCAGAAGGAAAACAAGGTCGACGAGAAGGCTTACAAGGCAGCGCTCGAAAGAATCCCGGATTCCAAGGAAAAATATGATCCGTGGGGCATCGCGCGGCCCGCGGATACCACCAAGAAACCGAAATAGCTGGGGTTTGTCGGATCGAGGTTTGAACCTCCGCGGGATAACAACTGACTTACTTGTTATCCTGGAGGCAAGCCCATGCTTCGTTCTGTCCTTCGCCATGCACTTCTGGCCGCCGGTATTTTACTGGGCTCGCACGCGGCGTTTGCCGAGAATCGCGTTGCGCTCGTGATCGGCCAGTCAAACTACCATTCCGTGATCGCGCTTCCCAATCCGGCCAACGACGCCAGGGCCATGTCCCGGTTGCTTGGCGATGCCGGCTTTGACGTTACCAGTGCTGCCGATCTCTCGCAGAACGAGATGCGTGAAAAAGTCAGCGATTTCGCGGCAAAAGTGGCGGCGAAGGGCCCTGACACCGTCGCACTGGTGTTCTATGCGGGCCATGGCCTGCAGATAGACGGCGAAAATTTCCTGGTGCCTGTCGACGTCGACCCGAAGCGGGAAGCCGACATTCCGCTGCAGGCGATACGCCTCAACGATGTTCTGAACACCCTGACATCGGTGCCGAGCAAGACCCGCATCTTGCTGCTCGATGCCTGCCGCAACAACCCGTTCCCCGCGATCAACGGGACCGCCGGGCGCGGGCTCGCGATCGTCGATGCCAAGACCGGCGCTCCAGGCACGTTCATGT
>WNFO01002971.1_pt1 | contig 18888 bp, 17 predicted proteins | sample 5400251 | NCBI WGS metagenome assembly WNFO01 (sample SAMN13153354, study PRJNA577476) | soil metagenome | isolation source: 100 cm saprolite under Madrone tree | place: USA:California | collected 2016-06-14
GGCCGCTACGCCCACGCGCTCTGGTTCAAGCCGTCTGTCGGCGAGCGTGATCCGATCACGGCGCGGGCGCTCGTGCTCGAGACGCCGGCGGCCCGCCTGGCGTGGGTCGCGCTCGACCTCATCGGCGTCGACCGCGCGTTCGTCCGAGCCGTTCAGGACCGACTGACCCGCTCGGGTGTTCCGTCGACGGCGCTCGTCATCTCGGCCTCGCACACTCATTCGGGGCCCGGCGCCTTCATGGATTCGGGGTTGATGGGCCTGGTCGCGGTGGACCGGCTGGATTCAGCCGTGAGAGAAGCGCTCGTGACCGGCACCGCGTCGGCCGTCCAGCAGGCGGACCGCGCGCGGGCCCCGGCGCTCGCGGGGGCGACCAGCGTCATCGCGCCCGTGGTGACGGCGAGCCGGCTCGGCAAGCCCCTGGACCAGGAGATCGTCGTGCTGAAGGTCACCACGGTCGGCGGGGCGCCGCTCGCGCTGGTGTGGAATTTCGCGATCCACGGGACGATGCTTTCCGCCAGCAACCTTCGGCTGTCGGGCGATGTGACGGGCCTCGCGTCTGCTCGGGTCGAGCAGAAGCTCGGAGTGCCCGCCCTCTTCGTCAACGGCGCGATCGCCGACGTGAGCCCCGCCCACCACGGCGAGGCGGCGATGCTCGACACGGCCGGCGCGCTGGCCACAGCGGTGGAGGCCGGCTGGACGCAGGCGCGGCCGGTGCCCGTCACGACCCTGCGAGTCTCCGAGCGAAGAATCTCGCTGCCCCCGGCCGCCGTGTCGCTCGAGCGCTGCTTCGGAAGCTGGCTGCCCGGGTTCTTCGCGATCCCACTCGGATCCGCGATGCCGCGCGAGGCCTCACTCGTCGCCGCCTCGCTCGGCGACACCGCGTGGGTCACGTTTCCGGGTGAGCTCCAGACGTCCCTGGGACAAACGATCAAGCGCGAGGGGCGCGCACGGTTCGCGTCGGTCTTCGTCGCGGGCCTGTCGAACGACTATCTCGGATACTTCACGACCCGAGAGGATGCCCGCGGCGCCAAGTACGTCGCGTGCGCGACGGTCTACGGGCCCGGCGCCGGCGGCTGTCTGACCGAAGCGGCGATCAACCTCGTGCGCGGACTCCGCGAGGAGACGCGATCGGCGACGCGCGCCTCATCGGGCTGCGATTCATGACCGGAGTCGCGCTGCGCCTGGCTCGTGTCGGGAGCCCCGGCGGGCGGCGCGTGAGCGGAACCGGCTACTTTGCGGCGACGAGACGCCGGGCGAGCGCGGACTTTTTGCGCGCCGCCGTGTTGCGGTGGACCACGCCTTTGCTGACAGCCTTGTCGAGCGCGCGAATCGCCTCGTGGATGGCGGCGGGGCGCCCGGCGCCCTCGGCGCCGCGGGCCGTCTTGATCGCGCCGCGGATCTTCGAGCGCATCGCGCGGTTGCGCAGGCGTCTGCGCTCGGCCTGCCGGATCCGCTTCATTGCCGACTTCGTGTTCGCCAAATGAGAGCTCCTCGTCGATCGAGTCGATGTCGAATCCGCGTTGCATCATGCCGCAGGGGCCGGGGAATTTCAAGGTGAGCGCGAGCGAGGGGCAGGTCGTCCGGGCGCTGGGCGGCATCGCCAGCGCGACCCTGCTGAGCCGCCTGCTGGGATTCGTGCGGGACATGGTCGTGGCCCGAGCCTTCGGCGCCGGCCCGATCACCGACGCGTTCTTCGTGGCCTTCCGCATCCCCAACATCCTCCGGCGGCTCCTCGCCGAGGGCGCGCTCTCCACCGCGATGATCCCGGTCTTCAGCGACTACATGGCGCGCGACGATCGGCCCGAGCTGCACCGCATGCTCCGCGCCGTCCTCGGCCTGTCGCTCCTGGCCCTGACGGTGACGACCGTGCTGGGCATCATCGGGGCGCCCTACATCCTCCAGGCCATCGCGCCGGGCTTCATGAACGATCCGGCGCAGGCGTCGCTGGCGGTGTCGCTGACGCGGATCATGTTTCCGTACCTGCTGCTCGTGGGGCTCGCCGCGATGGCCACGGGCATCCTCAACTCGCAGGGGCGATTCTTCGCCAGCGCGATCGGACCGGCGGTGCTCAACGTCGGGATGATCGCCGCCGTCCTGCTGCTCGCGGGCCATCTCGAGCAGCCGATCGTCTCGCTGGCGATCGGCGTGCTCGCGGGCGGGCTCGGGCAGCTGCTCGTCCAGGTCCCGAGCCTCTCGGCGGCCGGGCTTCTGCTCCCGCCGTCACGTGACCTCCGCCACCCGGCGATCGCCCGCGTCACGCGACTCCTCCTGCCGGCGGTCTTCGGCCTGGCCGCGGTGCAGCTGATGGTGTTCGTCAACACGCTGCTCGCGTCCCTGCTGCCGTTGGGCTCGATCTCGTACCTCTACTACGCCGACCGCGTGATGGAGTTCCCACTCGGCGTGTTCGGGATCGCGCTCGCCTCGGCGTCCCTGCCGGTGATGTCGCGCCACGCGGCGGCGCAGGACCACCGCGGGCTGGCCGACACGCTGAACTTCGCGCTGCGGCTCGCCCTCTACGTGTCGCTGCCGGCCACCGTCGGACTCGTCGTGCTCCGCACGCCGATCGTGCGCGTGCTGTTCGAGCGCGGCCGGTTCGGTCCGGCCGAGACGGTGGCCACCGCGGAAGCGCTCGCCTGGTACGCGATCGGCCTCGCCGGCTTCGCCGGTTCCCGCATCGTCGCGCAGACGTTCTACGCGCGCGGCGAAGCCGCGACGGCCGTCCGATGGGGCATCGTCTCGATCGTCGCCAACGTCGTGGCGGCCCTCGCGCTGATGGGGCCGCTCGGACACGCCGGGCTCGCGGGCGCCGCGTCCGTCGGCGCCTACGTGAATCTCGTGGCGCTCCTCGTGATCGCGCGTCAGCGCCTGGGCCGGCTCGGCGGACGCGCGCTGCTGAGCGTCGCGCTCCGAACCCTGCTGGCGACGCTCCCGCTGTCGGCGCTGTGCTGGCTCGCGCTGGCGCTCTGGCCCGCGCGGCCGTCGTTCGTGATCGACGTGGCGTGGCTGGCCGCGACCATCGCCGCCGGCACGGCGGCCTTCTGGGCCTCCAGCGCCGCGCTCGGCATCTCCGAGCGCACCGCGCTCCTCCGTCTTTACCGTCGGCGCGAGCGCGACGCCGGCGTCTGACGCCCGCCCGCGCCGACACGCGCTCGCGACGCGGGCGCGCCCTTCTCGATTGTCGAGCGTCGTGATAGAATCCGACGTGGTCACTCTATGACCGATGTGGTCGTCGAGTATCTCGGCGCCCTCCAGGCAGAGAGGGGGGCCTCCCGAAATACTCTCAGCGCCTACCGCCGCGATCTCACCGACTTCACGCAGTTCCTGAACGCTCAGCATCGCAGTCTCCGCCGCGCCGGCCCCGACGACATCGTCGGGTACCTCGAGCGCCTGCGGACGCGCGGGCTGCGCCCGGCCAGCGTCGCCCGACGCATCTCTGCGCTCCGCGGGCTCTACAAGCACCTCGTTCGCGAGGGCGCGCTTCGCCGCGATCCGACCGAGAACCTCGAGGCGCCGCGTCGGGCGCGATCGCTTCCACGCACGCTCTCGCGCGAGGTCGTCGCCGCGCTCGTCGAGTCGCCCGATCTCAACGCGCCCCGCGGCGTGCGGGATCGCGCGGTGCTCGAGCTCCTCTACGCGACCGGCATGCGCGCCTCCGAATGTCTGGGCCTCACCCTGGACGACGTCAACCTGAGCGCGGGCTACGTGGTCTGCACCGGCAAGGGACGAAAGCAGCGTCTCGTCCCGGTCGGGGACGAAGCGGCGCAGTGGGTCGGCCGTTATCTCCGGGACATCCGCCCGCTGTATACCCGCGTGCGCGACAGCGGTCGCCTGTTCGTGAACCCGCGCGGGGGGCGCCTCTCCCGGCAATCGCTCTGGACGATCGTGCGGCACGCCGCCGCTCGGGCGGGTCTCCGCCAGCGCATCTCGCCCCACGTCCTCCGGCATTCGTTCGCGAGCCACCTGCTCGAGGGCGGCGCCGACCTGCGCTCGATCCAGGCCATGCTCGGTCACGCCGACATCGCGACGACGCAGATCTACACGCACTTGCCGTCCGCGACGCTCCTGCAAATGTATCGACGGTTCCACCCACGGGCGTGATCATGGCCAAGCGGGCGCACGTCTATCCGCAGATCAGCCTCGCGGCGAGCGATCTCACCGACGTCGCGATCGCGGCGGCGCCGTCCGGACTCGGCGTGTCCGAGGCGCTCGGGCTCGCGCGCAAGCGCAACGCCGGCTTGATCGCCACCGGCGCGTCCTACGTGCTGCGCGACGACCTCGTCCGGGCGAGCGCGCTCGGCCTGGGCGCACTTCGCGCGGCGCAGATCGCGCGCTCGCTGCCGGTCGTCGAGGCGGGCGCGGGTGAAGTGAAGGTTCGTCGTCAGCTCGCGACCGGAGCGCCGCTCGTGGTGGTGCGCGGGGCTCGAGGCCTCGTCGGTGCCGTCAGTGGACGACTCGTGGGCCTCCGTCTCGCCGAGGCCTCGGCGGCCGGGCGCGTCAGCCGCGGTCTGCCGGCCCCGGTGCGCGAGCTGCTCGAGACGATCGGACGACTCGCCGAGGAGCAGGACGGTCGCGCGTATCTCGTCGGTGGGCTCGTCCGCGATCTGTGGCGCGGCGCCATGCTCGGTCGTCGCGATCTCGATATCGTCGTCGAGGGCGACGGCCCCGCGCTGGCGCGCCGGCTCGGAGAAGCGCTCGGCGGCTCGGTCGTCGAGCACCGCCGCTTTCTGACGGCGTCGGTCGAGACGCCGACGTTCGGACGGATCGACGTGGCCACGGCGCGCTCGGAGCGATACGAGTCGCCGGGGGCGCTGCCGCGCGTGCTGCCCGCGGGGATCGCCGAGGACCTGCGGCGTCGCGACTTCATCGTACGTCGAGGATCCGACTCGGATCTTTCGCGCCGCGCGGTATGCCGGCCGGCTCGGCCTCTCCGCCGACAAGGCCACGACACGCGCGCAGGCGCTCGCCCTTCGCCTCGCGCCGTATTCGGCGCTCTCGGGCCAACGAATCGCCGCCGAGCTCGAGCTGATCCTGAGCGAAGCGCACGCCGGAGCCATCCTCCTCCGGCTCGGGCGCTCGGGAGCCGTCCGTCTGCTCGACGCGGGCTACCGGTTCACCGCGGCGAGCGGGCGCCGTCTCGGCGGGCTGCCCGAGGCGCTCGCGTGGGCGCGCGGACGGGGGCTCGACGTCGACGGGGTCGGGCTCGCGGCGCTCGCGCTGGCCGAGTCGCGCCTGGCGGCCAACTCCGCGCTCTTCACGAGGCTCGGGTTCGCGGGCGGGCCGCTGGCCGTGCTCGAGCGTGCGCACTCCACCGCCGGGGCGCTCGCGTCGCGGCTCGCCGCCGCCGTCGCGCCCAGCGCCCGCGCGCGCGAGCTCCGCGGCGCGACGCCGATCGAGCTCGCCTGGCTCTGGCTGACCGGCGACCGTGAGATCCGCGCGACGGTCGACTGGTTCGCCGGCCTCGATCCGCGCGTGGCATCCCTGAGCGGCGACGACGTCGTCGCGCTCGGGGTCCCGCGCGGTCCCGCGGTCGCGCGGGTCCTGGCCGAGATGCGAGACGCGCGTCTCGACGGGAGGCTCGCAAGCCGTGCCATGGAAGAAGCGTACGTCCGACGATGGATCGCGAAAGGAGGATGCGTTTGGCCCCGAAATACATCTTCGTGACCGGCGGCGTCGTGTCGTCCCTCGGCAAGGGTCTGGCGGCGGCTTCGATCGGGGCACTGCTGGAGGCACGCGGCTTCCGCGTGACGCTGCAGAAGATGGATCCGTACATCAACGTCGACGCGGGGACCATGAGCCCGTACCAGCACGGCGAGGTCTTCGTGACCGACGACGGCGGTGAGACCGACCTGGATCTCGGGCACTACGAGCGGTTCACGTCGAGCCGGGTGACCCGCGATCACAACGTCACGACCGGCAAGGTCTACTACTCGGTCATCCAGAAGGAGCGCCGGGGCGACTACCTCGGACGGACGGTCCAGGTGATTCCGCACATCACCGACGAGATCAAGGCGTCCATCCGGAAGGTCTCCCGCGACACCGACGTGGTCATCGTCGAGGTCGGCGGCACGGTCGGCGACATCGAGGGGCTCCCGTTCCTGGAGGCGGTCCGCCAGTTCAGGAAGGACGTCGGACGCGAGAACGTGATCTACGTGCACCTGACCCTCGTGCCGTACATGCAGGCGGCCTCCGAGCTGAAGACCAAGGCCACGCAGCACTCGGTCAAGGAGCTGCGGGCGATCGGCATCCAGCCCGACGTCCTGCTCTGCCGCACCGATCGCTACCTGCCGCCGGGCATCAAGTCGAAGATCGCCCTCTTCTGCGACGTCGAGGAGGAGGCCGTCATCACCGCGAAGGACGTCGAGACGATCTACGAGGTGCCGTTGGTCTTCCATCGCGAAGGTCTCGACGAGATCATCGTCAAGCTCCTCGGTCTCGAGCCGCGCCGGATCGACCTGTCGCGCTGGGAGAGCGTCGTGCGCCGCGTGAAGTCGCCGCTGGTCGAGACGCGCATCGCGGTGGTCGGCAAGTACATCGAGCTGAAGGACTCCTACAAGAGCCTCGTGGAGGCGCTCGCCCACGGCGGCATCGCCAACGAGGCGCGCGTCGACGTGCAATGGGTCGACGCCGAGCACATCGAGCGCGACGGCGCCGAGGCGCAGTTCACCGGCGTCCACGGCATCCTGGTGCCCGGCGGCTTCGGCGACCGCGGGATCCTCGGCAAGATCGAGGCGGTGCGCTACGCTCGTGAGCGGCGGGTGCCGTACCTCGGCATCTGTCTGGGCATGCAGTGCGCGGTCATCGAGTACGCCCGCAATGTCTGCGGGCTCACCGGGGCCAGCTCGTCGGAGTTCGACGCGTCCGCGCCTCACCTGGTGATCGATCTCCTCCCGGATCAGCGCGGGCTCGCCGACAAGGGCGGCACGATGCGCCTGGGGCTCTACCCGATCGTGCTGGGCGAGGGCAGCCAGGCCTCGCGTCTGTACGGGCAGGGAATCATCCAGGAGCGCCATCGCCACCGGTACGAGGTGAACAACGACTACCTCCCGCGCCTGGAGAAGAACGGGCTGCGCGTGTCCGGCATCTGGGCCGAGAAGCAGCTGGTCGAGATCATCGAGATCCCGGAGCACCCGTACTTCGTCGCCGGCCAGTTCCATCCCGAGTTCCGCTCGCGCCCGTGGGAGCCGCATCCGCTCTTCGCCGGCTTCGTCAAGGCCGCCCTCGAGCACTCCGCGCAATGACGACGCGGCCGGTCGCGGTCGGCTCCATCACGATCGGTGGCGGCGCGCCGCTGGTCCTGATCGGGGGTCCGTGCGCCATCGAGAACGAGCGGCACGCGCTGATGACCGCCGAGCGTCTGGCGCGCATCGCCGCCGATCGCCGGGTTCCGTTCATCTACAAGTCGTCCTACGACAAAGCCAACCGCTCTTCGGTCAACAGCTATCGCGGGCCGGGTCTCATCGAAGGGCTCCGGATCCTCCGCAAGGTGCGCGCGACGCTCGGGGTGCCGGTGCTCTCGGACGTTCACCAGGTGAGCGAGGTGGATCCGGCCGCCGAGGTCCTCGACGTGATCCAGATCCCGGCGTTTCTCTGCCGTCAGACCGACCTGGTGCTCGCGGCGGCGGCGACCGGCAAGCCGGTGAACGTCAAGAAGGGACAGTTCGTGGCGCCGCGCGACATGAAGAACGTCGTCGACAAGGTCCTGTCGAAGGGCAACGAGTCGATCCTGTTGACCGAGCGGGGCACGAGCTTCGGCTACAATAATCTCGTCGTCGACATGCGCGGCCTCGCCATCATGCGCGCCCTCGGGTATCCGATCGTCTTCGACGCCACGCACTCCGTGCAATTGCCCGGCGGCGCCGGTGATCGCTCCGGCGGCGAGCGCGAATACGTGCCCGCGCTGGCGCGCGCCGCGGTGGCGTTCGGCGTCGACGCGCTCTTCATGGAGATGCACGAGGACCCGGACCGGACGTTGCCCGACGGTCGTCCGCTCTCGGACGGGCCGAACATGCTGCGGATCGACGACCTGCCGCGGCTCCTGGGACAGCTCGGCGCGATCGGAGCCGTCGTCCAGCCGTGAGCGGGGAGCACAAACCGGACCTTCGTCGGCTCGCCGAGCGCGTGCTGCGCATCGAGGCCAACGCGATCCTCGGGCTCATCCCCAAGCTCGACGAGCGCTTCGAGCGCGCGGTCGAGTTGCTCCGCGCCTGCGGTGGACGCGTGATCGTGACCGGCATGGGCAAGTCCGGGCTGATCGGCCGCAAGATCGCGGCGACGCTCGCGTCGACGGGGACTCCGGCGTACTTCCTCCACCCGGCCGAGGGCGTCCACGGCGACCTCGGGATGGTCGCGCGAGGCGACGTGGTGCTGGCGCTGTCGAACTCGGGCGAGACCGACGAAGTGCTGGCGATCCTTCCGCCGCTCAAGCGGCTGGGGGTCCCGATCGTGCTGATGACCGGCAGTCCGACCTCATCCCTGGCTCGCCAGTGCGAAGTCGTGCTCGACGTCAGCGTTCCGGAGGAGGCCTGTCCGATGAATCTGGCCCCCACGTCGAGCACCACGGCTGCGCTCGCCGTCGGGGACGCGTTGGCGCTGGCGCTGCTCGAGCTCCGCGGGCTTCGTCCGGAAGACTACGCGGCTCTGCACCCGCGCGGCTCGCTCGGCTGGCGCACCCTCTTCCGGGTCTCGGACCTGATGCTCACCGGGGACGCGGTCCCGGTCGTCCCCGAGGACACCCCGCTCCGGGAGGTCATCGTCGAGATGACCCGGAAGCGCAAGGGCATGACGACCGTCATCGACGGGGCGGGTCGCCTCGCCGGGGTCATCACGGACGGCGACCTGCGCAGGCTTCACCTGACCGGGAAGTCCATCGACGATCTTTCCGCGGGGCAGGTGGTGAGCCGCGAGCCGAAAACGATCCGCGCCGAGGATCTGGCCGCCAAGGCACTAGAGGTGATGGAAACGTGGCAAATAACCAGTTTGGTCATCGTCGACGAGGGCCGGCGGCCCGTCGGCCTCATCCACATGCACGATATTCTCAGGGCGAAGATCGTATAGTTTTCAGGGTGTTTTCGCTTTTTACCGCCCCGAGTATGTGATAGCGTGGTATCGAAATTGCATTCCAGTCCGACTTCCCTTTAGAATCGACAGAGCGATGAGAACACGATTCGTGGCGGCAGGGATTCTCGGAATGGTCGTCGTCTTCGTTCTGGCGGTCGCCGGAACGCTGATCGCCAAGAGCCGGATTCCACCCACCGAGTCGACTGGCCCGGTCGCCTCGAGCGCTGACCTCAGGATCAAGGAAGCCCACATCGAGGAGGAAACCGGCGGCGTGCGCTGGAGGCTCAAGGCGGAGCAAGCTCTGATCTTCGACGCCGAAGGGCGCACGGCGCTCCGGGCCATCGCGGTGGACGTCTTCGAGCGCGACCGCTCATGGACGATCGTGGGTGAGGAAGGCGACCTGTTCCAGGCGACGAAGAATCTGGAAATCCGGAAAAACGTCGTGCTCACCTCGAGCGACGGCGTCCGCCTGGAAACGAGCGTGCTCCGCTGGCAAGGCGCCGAGAAGCGACTCTGGACCGATGCGCCGGTGCGGCTCTCGCGCGGGGGCGCGGTCGCCGACGGCTCGGCGCTCGAGGTGAGAATGGCCGAGGAGTACACGACGATGGCCGGACGCGTCCACTCGGTCTTCACGGACGCGCGCCAATGAGGTCGACGACGATTCTCGCCGCGCTCCTGCTGGTCTTGACGCCCGCGGTGTCGGGCGGCCAGTCGGCGCCGAAGACCTCGGCGGCCCCGGCCGCTTCGCCCGTTCAACCACCTGCGGCCTCCAACGCGCCCAAGGCGAAGGACGCCAAGGACGACAACGCGCTCCCCCTCACCGTGGACGCGGACAAGATGGAGCGGTTCGGCAAGGCGAGTCTCGTCATCTTCAGCGGCAGCGTCGTGGCCCGGCGAGACAACTCCGTCCAGTACGCCGATCGGGTCGAGGTCTACATGGACGAGAAGGGCGATCGGGTGCTGAGAACGGTCTCGACCGGAGCGGTCCGCATCATCACCAAGGACTGCCGCACCGGCACGGCGCAGCGCGCGGAATACTTCGACCTCGACCAGCGCGTGGTGCTCATCGGCAACGCGCGGGTCTGGCAGGACGACAACGTCGTGTCCGGCGACACGATCACGATCTACATGGCTCAGGACCGCACGATCGTCGAGGGCGGCAAGCAGGAGCGCGTCAAGGGCGTCTTCTATTCCCAGAAGGCCGATGCCTCCAAGCAGGACGGCCAGCCGGCGCCTCGGCGCTCGGCGGAAGTCTGCAAGAACTGAGCGATGGAAGGTCTGGTCGCGCAGGGGCTCATGAAGTGGTTCAAGACGCGGAAGGTCGTCGACTCCGTCTCGCTCGACATCCAGCGTGGTGAGGTCGTCGGCTTGCTCGGTCCCAACGGCGCGGGCAAGACCACGTCGTTCTACATGATGGTCGGGCTCCTGCCGGCGGACGGCGGCCGCATCTTCCTCGAGGGCCAGGAGATCACCGCGCTCCCGATGTATCAGCGGTGCCGGATGGGCGTCGGATATCTCCCGCAAGAATCCTCGGTGTTCAGGAAGTTGACGGTCGAGGAGAACCTGCTCGCGATCCTCGAGACGCTCGAGCTCACGCGTGACGAGCGCCGCGACCGCGCGCGCGAGCTTCTGGCCGAGCTGGACCTGACCCCGCTGGCTCGCTATCCGGCCTACACGCTCTCCGGCGGCGAGCGACGCCGGCTCGAGATCACGCGCGCGCTGGTGACCTCGCCCCAGTACCTCTTGCTGGACGAGCCGTTCACCGGCATCGATCCGATCGCGATCGGCGACATCCAGGAAATCGTCGGCCGGCTCCGCGAGCGCGGGATCGGCATCCTGATCACCGACCACAACGTGCGGGAGACCCTCGCCATCACCGACCGCGCGTACATCCTCTACGACGGCAAGATCCTGGTGGCCGGCACCGCCACCGAGATCGCCCACAATCCCGTGGCCCGGGAGATCTACCTGGGCGAGCGGTTCGCGCTCTAGGCGGAGGCGGAAAACCCCTCATGGCCATGGAAGCGCGCCTCTCGTTACGGCAGAGCCAGCGGGTCGTCATGACTCCGCTGCTGCAGCAGGCCATCCAGCTGCTGCAGCTCTCCACGCTCGAGCTCCAGGAGGTCGTCCAGAAGGAGCTCCTCGAGAATCCGCTGCTCGAAGAAGTCACCCCCGACACTCCCGAGACGCCGGCCGACGCGCCGGTCACCGCCGACACGCCGCCGGCGCCGACGGTCGAGCAGCTGACGACGGACACGCCGCCGACCACCGAGCGACAGACCGACGAGCTCCCGTTCGACTTCACCGCGGTGATGTCGGCCGACGACGACCACGAGGAGCGCTCGCTGGTCTCGCAGGAGGACCGCGAGGATCTCCCGTTCGAGAACGTCGTCCGGACCCAGGTGTCGCTCACCGACCATCTCGACGAGCAGCTGCGCTTCGCCGCCGAAGACCCGGCGGTGAGACGGATCGGGAACGAGATCATCGGTAACCTCGACGAGGACGGCTATCTGCGCGCCGAGGTGGAGGAGCTCGCCCAGCGGTGCAGCGCCACCCCGGAGGAGGTCACCAAGGTCATCACGCTCGTGCAGGGCTTCGACCCGCCGGGCGTGGCGGCGCGAAACATCCAGGAGTGCCTCCTGCTCCAGCTCAAGCGCGACCCGCTCCCGGACCCGGTCTCGGTCGAGATCATCGAGGTACACTTCGACGACCTGAGCCGTCGGCGCTACGCCGACATCGCGCGAGCCATGAAGCTTCCGGTCGACCGGATCATGGAGTCGGTCGAGGAGATCATGGGGCTCGAGCCGAAGCCGGGCCGGCGGTTCGGCGGTAACGACTCGCGCTACATCGTGCCCGACGTGTACGTCTACAAGCTCGGCAGCGAGTACACGATCGTCCTGAACGAGGACGGGGTCCCGCGGCTGCGGGTCAACTCGCTCTACAAATCGCTCCTGAGAAACTCCGGCGTCGACGAGGCGCGCCAGTACGTCGAGCAGAAGCTCCGGTCGGCCCTGTGGCTGATCAAGAGCGTCGATCAACGCCAGCGCACCCTGCGCAAGGTCACGCAGTCGATCGTCAAGTTCCAGCGTGACTTCCTCGACCGGGGACTGCCGCACCTGCGACCCCTGTCCTTGCGCGACGTCGGTGAGGACATCGGCATGCACGAGTCGACGATCAGCCGCGTGACGACGAACAAGTACGTCGAGACTCCGCAGGGGCTGTTCGAGCTGAAGTTCTTCTTCCACAGCGGGATCGCGTCGGGCGACGGCGAGATGGTCTCGTCGGTCTCGGTCAAGAAGATGATCCAGGACCTCCTGGCGGCGGAGGACCCGGCCAAGCCGCAATCCGACCAGGAGGTCGCGCAGGCGCTGCAGAAGCGCGGTCTCACGATCGCCCGGCGCACGGTCGCCAAGTACCGCGAGGAGCTCGGCATCCTGCCCTCGCACCAGCGCCGTCTGGCGCCGCGAAAGCGGTGAGGCGCCGGCTCCGGGCGGTGAGGGGAGGACCCCGATGCAGCTCATCATCAGCGGGCGCGGGGTGGTGCTGACGCCGTCTGTCCGGTCGCTGATCGAGCGGAAGGTCGAGAAGCTCGCGCGCGGCGCGACGCCGCCGCTCGCGGTGCGCGTCACCTGCGCCGCGCAACGGTTCCAGCGCACGGTCCGACTCGTCGCGCGCGCGCGGCGGCGCAACTTCTCCTGCCAGGCGAGCGCCGACCATCTGCTGACGGCGGTGGAAGGCGCGGTCGACCGGCTGAGCCGCCAGATGCGCGACGCAGAGACGCGCCGCCGTCGGGCGCGGGCTCCCCGCGGAGCGTAGCCTGATGCCAGCGCCCCTCTCCTTCGTCGTCATCACCGGGCTCAGCGGCGCCGGCAAGAGCTATGCGATCAAGTGCTTCGAGGACATGGGGTTCTTTTGCGTCGACAACCTGCCCACGACGCTCATCCCCACCTTCGCCGACCTGATCATGCGGTCCGAGCAGCCGATCCACCGCGTCGCGCTGGGCGTCGACGTGCGCGAGGGCGCGTATCTCTCGGCCCTGCTCGATACGATGCGCGAGCTGCGCACGCGCGGCCACACCGTCGAGGTGCTCTTCCTGGAGGCGAGCGAGGAAGCGCTGGTCCGCCGCTACCACGAGACGCGGCGCCGTCATCCGCTGGCGGGGGAAGGCAACGCGCTCGACGGGATCCGGGCCGAGCGCAAGGCGCTCTCGGACCTGCGTGAGATCGCCGATCGGATCCTCGACACCTCGGCGCTGACCGTGCATCAGCTCAAGGATCGGCTCGTCGAGCTCTATGTCGCGCCCAAGGCGCGGCCGGGCCTGGCCACGTCGCTGGTCTCGTTCGGGTTCAAGCACGGCGTGCCCTTCGACGCCGACCTCGTCTTCGACGTCCGGTTCCTGCCCAACCCGCACTTCGTGGAATCGCTGCGCCCGCTCGACGGCCGCCACGAGCGCGTGCGCGCCTTCGTGCTGGACCATCCGGAGAGCAAGGAGATGCTCCGCCGGCTCGAGGACTTCCTGAAGTTCGTCCTGCCCTGCTACGAGCGGGAAGGGAAGGCCTACCTCACCGTCGCGATCGGCTGCACCGGCGGCCGTCACCGGTCGGTCACGCTCGCCGAGGAGCTCGGGCGGTTCCTCTCGGGGCTCGGCTACGCGCCGACCGTCGTCCACCGCGACCTCGAGCGCGAGTGACGGCTCCGTGGCCGATGGACCGGTTGGCGTTCTGCTTCGGGGTCCACAACCACCAGCCGATCGGCAACTTCGACCACGTGATGGTCGAGGCGACGGAGCGCGCCTATCGGCCCTTTCTCGAGCGGCTCGACCGACGGCCTGAAGTCCGGCTGAGCGTCCACTTCACCGGCAGCCTGCTCGAGTGGCTGCGCGAGCACTCGCCCCGCACCTTCGATCTCCTCGGAACGGTCGCGGCGCGGGGTCAGGTCGAGCTCCTGACCGGCGGATTCTACGAGCCGATCCTGGCCGTGCTGCCCGACCACGACAAGATCGGTCAGATCGAGCGGTTGACGACGTTCCTCAAGTCGAGCTTCGGCGTGCGGCCCCGCGGCATGTGGCTCGCCGAGCGCGTGTGGGAACCGCACCTGCCGCGCGTCCTGAGTGAGGCTGGCGTCGAGTACGTGCTGGTCGACGACCGACACTTCGCGCTGGCCGGCTTCGACGTCGACACGCTCGCCGGCTACTACCTGACGGACGAGCAGGGCCAGAGCCTCCGCGTGTTCCCGATCAATCAGCGCCTGCGCTACTTGATCCCATTCGCCGGCGTCGACGAGACGTTCGCGTATCTCGCCGCCTGGCGGGGGCGCGCGACGGCGATCACGATGGTCGACGACGGCGAGAAGTTCGGCGGCTGGCCGGGCACCTACGCTCGCGTCTACGAGGACGGCTGGCTCGATCGGTTCTTCGATCGACTGCTGTCGACACCGTGGCTCGAGCCGACGACCCTCGCCGACGTCGTCGAGCGCGTCCCGGCGAGCGGGCGCGTCTATCTACCCGCGGCCTCGTACGGCGAGATGGGGGAATGGGCGCTGTCGGTCGACGCCGCGCGCGCGCTCGAGGCGGCCAAAGCCGAGATCAGTCGGCTGGCCGACGGCGAGCGGCTGGCCGGCCTGTTGCGCGGCGGCTTCTGGCGGAGCTTCCTCGTGAAGTATCCCGAGGTCGGCGACACCTACTGGAAGATGCTGCGCCTCTCGCGGGCGATCCACAGCGCCGTCGCGCGGCGCCCCGACGATACGCGGCTCGCGCGCGCTCAGGTCGCGCTCTGGCGGGGACAGGCGAACGATGCCTATTGGCACGGCGTGTTCGGCGGCTGCTATCTCCCACACCTGCGTCGCGCGGTGAAGACCTCGCTCCTGGAAGCCGAGCGCTCGCTGGTCGAGGCCGGCGCCGCGCCCGAGACCGCGTGGACGCGCGAGGATGGCGACGGCGACGGACGCGCGGAAGTTTACGTTCGCACGCGCGCGCTCTCGGTCACCCTCGAGCCCGACGCCGGAGGGATGATCACCGAGCTCGGGTACTATCCGGCGGGACTCGACGTCGTCGACGTGCTGGCCCGGCGGCCCGAGGCCTATCACGACAAGGTGCGGGCGCGCGCCGCCGCGAGCGGCTCGGATGCCGCGCGAACGATCCACGAGGCAGCCGCGCCCAAGGAAGCCGGGCTCGACGCCCTGCTGGCCTACGACGAGCTCCGGCGCGGCTCGCTGATCGAAGGCTTCTTCGCCGACGGAGATGATCCGCTCGATCCGGTCGCGCCCTGGAGCACGGCGCGAGGCGTGATCGGCACCGAGCATCTGGAGTGCGTCGTGCAGGAGGATGCGGGCGGCGGCGTCTCGGTCGTCTTCTCGCGGGCGGCGACGCCTGAGGTCCCGGTAGCGCTCGAGAAGCGGGTGACGATCGACGACGAATCACTCGAGGTCCGCTACCGCCTGCGGCCGCCAGCCGGGCAGCGACTCACCGGACGCTGGGCGGTGCAGTGGAATCTGGCCCTGACGGCCGGCGCCGCCCCCGACCGATATCTCGACATCGCGGGCCGGCCCACCCTCGGGAGCTCCGGCCGCGTCGCGGATCTCTCGGCGGTGACCTTGGTGGACGAGTGGGCCGCGGTCGAAGCCCGGCTCCGATGGAGCCCGGGCGCCGAGCTCGCGTGGGGCCCGGTGGAAACGGTGTCGCTCTCGGAAGGCGGGTTCGAGCGGATCTATCAGGGCACGGCCCTCCTCCTCGTGTGGCGCCTGGACTTCGCCCCCGATGACGAAGCGCGGCTCGAGACCTCCGTGACGTTGGCCCGACGATGACGCTCGACGATCCCGGCCTCTTCGAGCGGACCGACGCGCACCGGGCGCGCGACGTGCTGATGGCGTTTCCCGAGCAGTGTCGGGCCGCGCTCACTCTGCGCGCGGTGCCCGCGATCTCGCTTCCGCGCCCGAATCTCGTGGTCCTCGTCGGGATGGGTGGGTCGGCGGCGGGGGCCGAGCTGATCGCGGGGTGCGCCGCGGAACGCCTCGACGTGCCGATCGTCATCCATCGCGGGTACGGTCTGCCGCCGACGGCCGGCAAGGACACGCTCGTCGTCGCCTCGTCCTACTCGGGCGACACCGCGGAAGTGCTCTCGGCGGCCGAAGCGGCGCTCGAGCGCGCGGTCCCCCTGGTGGCGCTCACCGCGGGTGGCCGGCTGGAGGCGCTGGCGTCTGCGCGTGGCCGACCGAGGGTGAAGCTGCCGGACGGGCTGATGCCGCGCATGGCGCTCGGTTATCTGTTCTTTCCGGCGCTCAGAATTCTCGGCGACGTGGGGCTCGAGATCGCGACCGCGGCGGAGATCGCCGAGGCGCTCGAGGTCGTGACCGCCCTCGCGACCGAGCTCGGCCCGTCGCGAACTGTCGCGCAGAACCAGGCCAAGCAGCTCGCGCTCGCCATCGGCGCCTGCCTGCCGGCGTTCTACGGAGGCCCGTCGACCGGCGGCGTCGCGTACCGCTGGAAGACCGAGGTCGAAGAGAATGCCAAGCGGTTCGCGATCGCCGGTGCGATCCCCGAGATGAACCACAATGAGATCGAGGCGTGGCGCGCGCCGACCGCCGCCGCGATGCACGCGGTCTTCCTGCGGGACCGCGACGAGTCGGCGGAGATCGAGCGGCGTTTCGCGGTGATGCGCGAGCTGATCACGGCCGCCGACGGCGAGGTCAGCGAGTGCTCGACGCGGGGCGCCGGGCGCGCGGCGCGCCTGCTGGGGCTGGCCTATCTCGGCGCGTGGACGAGCTACTACGTCGCGGTCGGCGCGGGGACCGATCCCTGGCCGATCCCGGTGCTCGACGAGATGAAGCGGAGGCTGCGAGCCCCTTAGCCGCGCTCGGAATTCGTGTTACAGTTGCCCCGCTTGCATCGCACGACGCGATGCGCGGGAGGATGTCGATGGCGCACGACGAGTATTTGTTCACGTCGGAGTCGGTGACCGAGGGTCACCCCGACAAGATCGCCGACCAGATCTCCGATGCGGTGCTGGACGCGATCATCACCCAGGATCCCACCGGCCGCGTCGCCTGCGAGTCCCTGTTGACCACCGGGCTCGTCGTGGTGGCGGGCGAGATCACGACGTCGTGCTACGTGGACATTCCGCGCATCGCGCGCGACACGATCCGCGAGGTCGGCTACACACGGGCGAAGTTCGGCTTCGACTACGAAACGTGCGGCGTCATCGCGGCGATCGACGAGCAATCGTCCGACATCGCGCAGGGCGTCGACAAGCTCGGCGCCGGTGACCAGGGGTTGATGTTCGGGTACGCCTGCACCGAGACACAAGAGCTCATGCCGATGCCGATCATGCTCGCGCACAAGCTCGTGATGCGGCTCTCCGAGCGGCGCAAGTCGGGCGCGCTCGACTACCTGCGCCCGGACGGGAAGTCGCAGGTCAGCATCCGCTACGTCGACGGCGTACCGCGGGCGGTCGAGACGGTCGTCGTGTCCACGCAGCACAGCCCCGAGGTCGGCGCCCAGCGGATCCGCGAGGACGTCATCGAGCAGGTCATCCGACCGACGATCCCGGCCGAGCTCATCGACCTCGAGCGGTGTGTCATCCACGTGAACCCGACCGGACGGTTCGTGACCGGGGGGCCGATGGGCGACACGGGTCTCACCGGGCGAAAGATCATCGTCGACACGTACGGCGGCTCCTGCCCGCACGGCGGCGGCGCCTTCTCGGGCAAGGATCCGACGAAGGTCGACCGTTCCGCGTGCTACATGGCGCGCCACGTCGCCAAGAACGTCGTCGCCGCCGGTCTGGCGCAGCGGGTCCAGGTCCAGGTCGCATACGCGATCGGCGTCGCCGAGCCGGTCTCGATCATGGTCGACACCTTCGGAACGGGCAAGGTTCCGACCCGGGTGCTCGAGGCGATGATCCGACGGCACTTCGACTTCACGCCGGCGGGGATCATCAAGTATCTCGATCTGCGCCGGCCGATCTACAAGAAGACCGCGGCCTACGGTCACTTCGGGCGCTCGGAGCCCGAGTTCGCCTGGGAGCGGACGAACCGCGTGAAGGATCTGCGGGACGACGCGGGAGTGTAGCGCAGCACACCGACAAGCCCGCGCCGGCGCGGACGGCCGGACGGCCGAGCCGCCGGGCCAGGTGGCGCGCGCGGCAGGCCCCGCCGGCCGAGGCGCGACTCTAAACTAAGGACGGCATTCCAATGGTCGAGCACGACGTCAAAAATCTATCGCTCGCCCCCGAGGGGCGGCTCAAGATCGAGTGGGCCGAGCAGTCGATGCCGGTCCTCCGGCACATCCGCGAGCGCTTCACGCACGAGCAGCCCCTGAAGGGAATCCGGCTCGGCGCGTGTCTGCACGTGACCACGGAGACCGCGGTCCTCATGCTTACGCTCAAGGCCGGTGGTGCGCAGCTGGCGCTCTGCGCCTCCAATCCGCTGTCGACGCAGGATGACACGGCCGCGGCGCTCGTGCGGGAGTACGACATCCCGGTCTTCGCCCACAAGGGTGAGGACAACGATCGGTACTACCGGCACATCGCCGCGGTGCTGGCGACGCGGCCGCAGGTGACGATGGACGACGGCGCCGACCTCATCTCCCAGATCCACGGCGCGCGCAAGGATCTGGCCGGCGACGTGATCGGGGGCACGGAGGAGACGACCACGGGCGTGATCCGGCTCCGCTCGATGGAGCGCGAGGGCGTGCTCGCGTTTCCGGTCATCGCCGTCAACGACGCCGACACCAAGCACCTGTTCGACAACCGCTACGGGACCGGCCAGTCGACGATCGACGGCATCCTGCGCGCGACGAACGTCCTGCTGGCCGGGCGCACCCTGGTCGTCGCGGGC
>WNFO01006998.1_pt1 | contig 18886 bp, 19 predicted proteins | sample 5400251 | NCBI WGS metagenome assembly WNFO01 (sample SAMN13153354, study PRJNA577476) | soil metagenome | isolation source: 100 cm saprolite under Madrone tree | place: USA:California | collected 2016-06-14
GTGGCCGTGAGGTGTCCAACAAAGAGGGTTGCCGCTGTCACCGAGCCTCGGGCTCCCAAAGGAGGCTGTTCATGAGCCGTCTGCGTCGCATCCTCCATCCGACCGACTTCTCCCGCGCGTCCAGCGCCGCGTTCAAGCGTGCCGTCGGCATGGCCAAGGCCGACCGGGCCCAGCTGCTGCTCGTTCACGTGCTGGCGCCGCCCGTACCGATCGCGGGTGAGGGGTACATCTCGCCGAAGGTCTACGACGACCTCGAGACCTCGGCGCGCAAGTACGCGCAGAAGCAGTTGAGCGCGCTCCAGGCCAAGGCGCGGAAGGCCGGCGTCAAGGCGGTCACGCTGCTCCTGGAAGGCGTGGTCCACGAGGAGATTGCGCGGGCGGCCAAATCGAAGAAGGCCGATCTGATCGTCATCGGGACCCACGGGCGCACCGGCCTGGCGGAGTTCTTCCTCGGCAGCGTCGCTTCGCGCGTGATTGCCGCGGCGCGCTGTCCGGTGCTGACGGTTCGCGGCAAGTAGATCGGCATCCACGGCCCTCGACGAAACCCGCCGGCCGCGTTACCCTGTCGCGGCGAGATCCCATGGGGACGAGGGTGACGGAAGCGCGGGTGCGGCAGTGCAGGGAGGCAGGGCTCTGGCGAAACGAGAGCCTCGAGACCTACCTCGACCGGTGGGCGACGGCCAGGCCGGACAAGGCCGCGGTGGTCGACGGGCACGGACGCTACTCCTGGGCCGCGCTCGCCCGCGCCGTCGAGCGCGTGGCCCACGGGCTCCGCGCCCATGGATTGGAGGCCGGCGGCGTCGTCTCCTGCCAGCTGCCGAACTGGAACGAGTTCGTCCTGGTCTTCCTGGCGGCGAGCCGCCTGGGCGCCGTCGTCAATCCGATCCCCCCCACGTATCGCGCGAGCGAGCTCCGCTTCATGCTGGGGCTACTCGAGTCGCAGACGCTGATCGTCCCCTCGACCTTCCGAGGCTTCGACTACCTCCCGATGACGGCCCAGATCAGGAAAGAGCTGCCGCGGCTCGAGCGTGTCTTCGTGGCGCGCGGAGAAGCGCCCGCCGGCACGGAGCCGTTCTCGGCGCTCACGGACACGGCGTGGGAGGCGAAGGCGGGCCGCGGGTCGCTGCCGGGCAGCGATCCGGACACCGTCCACGAGGTGGTGTTCACGTCGGGCACGACCGGGGAGCCCAAGGGCGTCATGCACACGCCCAACACCACGCTGTCGACGATCTACACGCTCATCGAGCGGCTGGCCTTCACCGACCGCGACGTGCTGCTCATGGCCTCGACGCTGGGGCATCAGACTGGGTATCTCTACGGCTACTGCCTCAATCTTCTGCTGGGCGCGACCGCCGTGTGGATGGACATCTGGAACGTCGCCGACGCGGCGCGGCTCATCGAAGCCGAGCGCGTGACCTTCACCATGGGCGCCACGCCGTTCCTGCGCGACCTGACCTATGCCGAGACCCCGCGCGATCTCGGCTCGCTGCGCGTCTTCATCTCGGCCGGCGCACCCATCCCGCGCCAGCTCGTGAAGGACGCGCGCGACCGGCTCAAGTGCGCTATCTCCGCTGGGTGGGGGATGACGGAGAACGGGCTCGTCACCTGTAACGGCCTCGACGACCCGGAGGAGAAGGTCTTCACCACCGACGGCGTGCCGCTTTCGGGCATGGAGCTTCGCGTGGTGGACGACGACGGGCACGAGGTGGCAAGGGGTGACGAAGGCGATCTCCTCGTCCGGGGTCCCGCGCAGTTCGCGGGGTACTTCAAGCGGCCCGAGTTCACCGCCGACGGTCACACCATCGACGGCTGGTTCAAGACGGGCGACCGCGCCACCCTCGACGGCGACGGCTACCTGTCCATCACGGGGCGGACCAAGGACGTGATCATCCGGGGCGGGGAGAACATTCCCGTGGTCGAGGTCGAGAACCTGCTCTACACGCATCCCAAGATCGCGGGCGTCGCCATCGTGGCCATGGCGGATCCCCGGCTCGTGGAGCGCGCCTGCGCGGTGGTGATCCCGCACGACGGCCAGTCGCTGACGCTCCCCGAGGTCACCGCCTTCCTCGAAGGCCACCAGCTCGCGCGCCACAAGTTTCCGGAGCGGCTCGAGATCGTCACGGAATTTCCGATGACCCCGAGCGGCAAGATTCAGAAGTACCGGCTCCGCCAGCTCGTCGCCGAGCGGATCAAAAGCGAGCTGGGCGGCGCGGCCTAACCGATGGAGCACCCCTTTTCCCTTGAAGGGCGCACCGCCTTCGTCACCGGCGCGAGCCGCGGCATCGGCCGCGGCATCGCCCTCGCCCTGGGCCGGGCGGGCGCGGCCGTCGCCTGCGCAGCGCGAGCGCTCGAGCAGGTCAAGTCCGCGGCCGGCGAGATCGAATCCGCGGGGGGCAGGGCCTGCGCGATCCAGCTCGACGTCACGCAGGGCGTTCAGATTGCGGCCGCGGTGCGAGCCGCCGAGGCCGCGCTCGGCTCCGTGGACATCCTCGTCAACAACGCCGGCATCACGCTCGACAAGCCGTCGCTCGAGGTCACCGACGGTGATTGGGAGGAGGTCCTCGCGACGAATCTCACCTCCATGTTTCGCTGTTGCCGCGCGGTGGCCCCGGGCATGATCGCGCGCGGGCGCGGCAAGATCATCAACGTCGGATCCATGTACGGCAAGCTCGGCGTGTCCCACTACGCCGCGTACTGCGCCAGCAAGGCGGCGGTGGACGGGCTCACGCGCAGCCTCGCCGCGGAGTGGGCGCGGCACGGCATCCAGGTCAATTGCCTGGCGCCCGGCTACATGAACACGGACATCCCCCGGGCGGCCATGGCCGATCCGAAGACGCGCGAGCGCTTTCTCTCCAAGGTCCCGGCGCGGCGTCTCGGCGAGCCGGAGGAGGCGGCGGCGCTCGCCGTGTACCTGGCTTCGCCGGCCTCCGACTTCATGACCGGGCAGACCGTCTATCTCGACGGCGGCCAGACGATGTCGTGGTAGCGGGTATCCACTTCCAGCGAGAGCGAGGAACCACCGCATGGAGCTGAACCTCAAGGGCAAGAGCGTCGTCGTCACCGGCGGGGGATCGAACATAGGCCGCGCGATCACCCTGGCTTTCGCGCGCGAGGGCGCGCACGTGACCATCGCCGAGATCGACGCCGCGCAGGGCGAAAAGGCGGCCGGCGAGGCGCGGAAGTCCGGGGCGACCTCGGCCGTCGTCGTGCCCACCGACGTGACCAAGTGGGACTCCGTTCAGGCCATGGTCCGCGAGGTCGAGGGGCGTACCGGCCGGGTGGACGTCCTCGTCAACAACGTGGGCTGGACGCTCGACCGGCTCTTCATGGAGAAAGAGCGCGCGGAGTGGGAGAAGGAGGTCCAGCTCAACCTCTGGGGCATGATCAACTGCACGCGCGCGGTCCTCGATGGCATGGTCGCCCGAAAGACGGGCGCCATCGTGAGCATGGGCTCCGATGCCGGGCGCATGGGCGAGTTCCGCGAAGGGGTCTACGGCGCCTGCAAGGCGGGTATCATCGCGCTCACGAAGAGTGTCGCGCGCGAGGTCGGGCGCCACGGCGTCCGGCTCAACGTGGTCTGTCCGGGCATGACCATGCCTGCCTCCGAGGAGGAGTTCGGCGGCCTCTCCATGTGGGCGGCGGAAGTCAACCGCGCCTGGGGCACTCCCGAGATGCAGGCGCGCATCGCCAAGGCCTACCCGCTGCGCCGCATCGGGAAGCCCGAGGACGTGGCGGGTGCCGTCGTGTTCCTGGCATCCGACGCCGCGAGCTTTATCACGGGCCAGACCCTGTCCGTGAGCGGCGGGTATACGATGATGTGATGCTGGGAAGGCCAGGGAGGCGCACATGAATCTCGGCACCGTCGACTACGGCGCGAAGGACGGTATCGGGCGCGTCGTGCTCAACCGCCCGGCGCAGCTGAACGCCATCAGCCCGGCCCTGCTCGAGGACCTGGACACGGTCTGCGCCGCCATCGAGACCGATCCGACGGTGCGCGCCGTCACGCTCACCGCCGCCGGGCGCGCCTTCTGCGCCGGGGCCGACCTCAAGGCCGTGCGCGAGCTCTCTCCGGACCCGGAGAAGTGGGCGCGCTTCATGCGGCTCTGGCACCGCGTGTTCAACCGCATCGAGGCGCTGCCGGTTCCGCTCGTCGCCGGCGTGCAGGGCCTGGCGCTGGCGGGCGGGCTCGAGCTCACGCTGGTGGTCGACCTCGTCGTGGCGGACGAGGGCGCGCGCTTGGGCGACCAGCACGCCAACTTCGGTCTCGTCGCGGGCGGCGGCGGCAGCCAGCGCCTGCCGAGGCTGATCGGGGCGCGGCGCGCCAAGGAGATGATGCTACTGGGCGGCTGGCTCTCCGCCGCGCAGGCTCGCGACTGGGGGCTCGTCAATCGCGTCGTACCGCCCGGCACCCTCGAGGCCGCCGTGGAAGAGACGGCGGCCGCGCTTGCCGCCGGCAGCGCTTCGGCCGCGCGCACCGTCAAGGCTCTCGTCAACCGAGCTTTCGACGCTGATCTCGCGGGCGGGCTCGAGCTCGAGCTGGCGCTGGTCGCCGCCCACATGCGCACGGCCGAGGCGGCCGAGGGGCTCCGAGCTTTCGCCGAGAAGCGCAAGCCCGTCTTCCACGCGCCCTAGGAATCGAGGAAACCCATGGATTTCGCGCTCAGTAGCGAGCAGGAGGAGCTGGTCCGAACCCTCCGCATGTTTTCGAAGAAAGAGCTCGCCCCACGCTCGCGCGAGTGGGACCGGACGGGCGAGTTCCCGTGGAAGGTGTGGCGTCAGATGGGCGAGCTCGGCCTCCTCGGACTTCGCATCCCGTCCGCCTACGGCGGCCAGGACTCCGACTACACGACCTTCGGCCTCGCCATGGAGGAGATCGCGCGCGGCGACTTCGGGTGCACCTATGGGCTCCAGCTCGCCGGGCTCGCGGGGGAGATCGTGGGGTCAACCGGCACCGAAGAGGTCAAGAAGCGCTGGCTGCCCCCGACGGCGCGCGGCGAGGAAGTCATCGCGCTCGCCCTGACCGAGCCCGGCGTGGGCTCCGACGCCGCTCACCTCGCCTGCCGCGCTGAGCGCGATGGCGACACCTACGTGATCACGGGCGAGAAGTCGGGCATCAGCCTCGCCATGGTCGCCCAGTCGGCCGTCCTCTTCGCCCGCACCGGCGCCGGAGGAGGGGCGAAGGGCGTGACGGCCTTTCTCGTGCCGCTCGACCTGCCCGGAGTCTCGCGCAGTCCTCTTCATGACATGGGCTCGCACTCCGTCGGGCGGGCTGTGCTGGCTTTCGATCACGTTCATGTTCCCGCCTCGCACCGGTTGGGGGAAGAAGGCCAGGGCTTTTACCAGGTGATGCGCGGCTTCGACTACAACCGCGTCGGCATCGCGCTGTCGTGCCTCGGCGTCGCCCAGGTCTCTCTGGAAGAGACCATGACCTACGTCAAGGAGCGCCGCGCCTTCGGCAAGCCGCTGGCGACGTTCGAGGGTGTGTCCTTCAAGATCGCCGAGGCGGCGACCCACATCGACGCCTGCCGCGGCCTCTGCTACAAGGCACTCTGGCTCGCCGACCATGGCCAATCGCACACGAAGGAATCGGCCATGGTGAAGTGGTGGGGCCCGAAGCTCGCGGTCGAAACCATCCACCAGTGCCTGCTCTTCCACGGCCACTACGGCTACACCGACGAGCTGCCGTTCGAGCAGCGCATGCGGGACGTCATCGGACTCGAGATCGGTGACGGCACTGCCGAGGTGATGAAGACCGTCATCGCCCGCGAGCTGATGGGCCGCGAAAGCCGCCCCTACTGACACCCCAACCACGTACCGGAACGGAGAGCCATGGAACTCGAGCGCCCGCTGCCACAGCCCATCACACCTGAGGCCAAGCCCTACTGGGAAGGTCTCCGCGAACAGAAGCTCATGCTGCCGCGTTGTCGCGCCTGCGGCCGCGCCTTCTTCTACCCGCGCGTCCTCTGCCCGCACTGCCACGCCGCCGACATCGAGTGGTTCCAGGCGAGCGGCCGCGGCAAGCTCCACTCCTTCGAGATCGGTTACCAGAGCTTCAACAAGGCCTTCAAGGTCAAGCCGCCGTTCGTGCTGGCCATGGTCGAGCTGGAGGAAGGCCCGCGCATGATGTCCAACCTCATCGGCGTCGAGCCCGACCCGAAGAAGATCCGCTGCGACATGCCCGTCGAGGTGGTCTTTGAGAAGCAGACCGACGAGATCACGTTGCCGCTCTTCCGGCCCGCCGGAGGTGCGCGATGAAGGAGCTGCGCAACTCCGCCTGCATCGTGGGGGCGGACGAGAGTGACGAGCTCGGCACGCTGCCGCACAAGAGCCAGCTGACGCTGCACGTGGAAGCCGTGAGGAACGCCGTCCGCGACGCCGGGCTCAAGATCAGTGACGTGGACGGAATCTTCACCGCCGGCCAGCATTCTCCAGCCACGATCGGCGAGGCGCTCGGCATCGTGCCGCGCTACGTGGACGGTACGACCGTGGGCGGTTGCTCCTTCATCATCATGGTCGGCCACGCCGTGGTCGCGCTCCACCACGGGCTTTGCGACGTGGCAGTGGTCTGCCATGGCGAGTCTGGCCGTTCGGGCGTGGGCGTGACACCTCGGCGCGACACCGCGCTGCCTGGACAATACGAAGCGCCTTTCGGCTTCGGCGGCGCGTCGACCATGTTCGGCATGATCACCACGCGCCACATGCACGAGCACGGGACGACGCTGGAGCAATGGGCGCAGGTGGCCGTGTCCACTCGCCAGTGGGCGGCGCTCAACCCCAAGGCGAAGAACCGGGAGCCCATTACCGTGGCCGACGTGCTGAACTCGCGCCCCGTCTGCTATCCCTTCAACCTACTGAATATCTGCCTCGTCACCGATGCCGGCGGCGCCGTCGTGCTGACACGCGCTGATCGCGCGAAGGATTGCGCGAAGAAGCCCGTCTACGTTCGCGGGGCGGGGGAGGCGACCGAGCACGTCAGCCTGACGCAGATGAAGAACCTGACCTTCAGCGAGGCGACGAAGATGTCGGGCGCCAAGGCCTTCACCATGGCCGGCGTCGGTCATAAGGACTTCAACCACCTCATGTTCTACGACGCCTTCACCTCGGGGCCGCCGATCATGCTCGAGTCGCTCGGCTTCTGTAAGCCCGGCGAGGGCGTGGGGTTCTTCGAGCAGGGCAAGTCGACGCCGGGCGGCTCGCTGCCCATCAACACCAACGGCGGCGGCCTCTCCTACACCCACTCCGGCATGTACGGCATCTTCCCCATCATCGAGGCGGCCCGCCAGCTCCGAGGCGAGTGCGGCCCCCGCCAGGTGCCCAACTGCAAGGTCTCCCTCGTCAACGGCATGGGTGGGATGCTTTCGGCGGCCGGGACCCTCGTGCTGGCGAACGAGAAATAGGCGGGTTGCCCCGCGGACATCGATGAAATGGGTCGTCGACACAGCCTTTCTCCGGGCGCAACGGGGTCGCGCCGATCGCAGAATCTGTGTGCGAGTTGGAACACCTCGCCGTTCGGGCAGGAAAGCTTGGGCTTGTCGCGTTGAGGTTACTGGTCTTCTGAAGCCAAGGGCTCATCTACGGTGAAGACGCTCTACAGGCCCTTTCCTTGGCTCTCGAGTTCATCGGGAACGCTCTCTATTCACAGCGGCGCCGCGGTCTACAATAATTTAGGTCCCTGGACGGTCACATCGTCCCACTCTATGCATACTTTCGAGTCCGGGAGCTACCGCGTCGAATGGCTGGCCTTGCTCGAACCCGAGACCGTCAAAGATTCAAACGCCAACCGTCGAAGAGATAGTAGGAGCGGGCCGGCTACTATGGTTGTTCTGGATCTCACGGTGGCCTAGCATCTATGTCCCATGATGATCTTGCATTGCTCGTCCAGCATCACTTCAAGACACTCACGCGGCGTGAGTACGATTGGGTGTTCGAGTTCGACCAGGATGTAAGTCTCGTAGCAACTTGTCTGTGGCGTCTGGTCGAAGCTGGTCGTATACGACTCACCAATCAGGACGACGGCCATCAGTTCGGTCTTCCGGCGCCCGTTGACGCTGTCAACGAAGTGAACCACCGTCTCGCGCGTGCGTCAGTCGAAGCGGTCGAGCTGCGCCAGGGCACCCTCGACCTCGATCTTCATTTCAGCACCGGAGTCGTTCTGCAATTCATTCCCGACTCATCGGGATATGAGTCGTGGAGCCTATCTGGTCACAAGCGGCGGTTCATCGCAGTAGGCGGTGGCCGGTTGGACACACTTTCCGACGATCCAGCGGACCGCTAGCCCGCGACTGAAGTTGAGAGCTATGCAGCTCCGGCGCGGCGGCGCCGGAATTCTACGAGGAGCCTGGTTCGGACTCCAAGCCGGGCTAGCATCTCGATGAGCGTGTCGATCGTGAAGAGGTCGATTCGTCCGTGCATCAGATCGCTAACTCGGCGTTGCGTTACGCCCAGAAGCCCAGCGACCTCTGCCGGCTTCAATCCGCGCGCGGTGATTACCTTCTACACGTTCAGCATCAGGTCCGCCCGGACCTTGAGGTAGCCTCGTAGCTCGAGAAACCGAGATCCCGAAAGACGTTCCCACTGGATCGGGTCAAGTTGACCTTCTTCATGGAGCACCTATCCCTCGCCTCAGGCCCAGATTGACCCGGGGTCGATCGGCAGGTCGCTGAAGGGTGGCAGGGCGCCCGGCTCGCCGATCACGCAACCCGCCAACGCGTATGCCGCCCCGGTGAGCGTGTAGGCCTCCACCGAGCGGCTCTCCGGATCAACGATCCAGTAGTACGGCACGCCGTGCTCCGCGTATAGATTCATCTTCCGATCGCGATCGAGATGGGCAGTGGATGGCGAGAGCACCTCGACCACAAGGGTCGGCGGGCCTTCGATGCCGCGCTCGCTGATGATCGCCAGGCGGTCGGTGGCGATGTAAAGAACGTCGGGCTGGACCACCGTCACGTTGCTCAGGATGCAGTCTGTCGGGGCGACGAAGATCTTGCCGAGACCTCGTGATCTGACGTGCTCGAGCAAGAGCCCGATGAGGTTGACAATGGCTCCCTGGTGCCGGGTGCCTGGGGTCGGGGTCACCGAGAGCTCGCCGTGGTGCAACTCGTAGCGCCGCCCGTCGTCGGGAAGGGCCGCATAGTCGCTGTAGGTCAGGACGGCTCGTGTCGGCATCGCTCAGTGCTCCCTGCTCTGCGACTCACATGTTAGAGCTTCGAGGTTGACGCTCCGCACCGTCAATGTCCACTGTTGCATACACTAGTTTACCCACATATCTTGCTGGGTCACAGAGGAGGCTCGAGCCATGCCCGCAGTGTTTGTTCACGGTGTTCCTGATACGCAGCGCGTGTGGGAGGCGGTCATCTCCCGTCTCAAGCGTAAAGACGTAGTGACGCTGTCGCTGCCGGGGTTCGGCTGCTCGGTGCCGGCGGGATTCAGCGCGACGAAAGAAGCGTACGTGGACTGGCTGCTCGGCCAGCTCGCGGCGCTTCAGGGGCCGATCGATCTCGTCGGGCACGATTGGGGCGGGCTCTTGGTGGTGCGCGCGGTCTCGGTTCGGCCGGACGCTGTGCGGAGCTGGGCTGCTGGCGGGGCGCCGCTCGACCGCGAGTACGTGTGGCACCAGGCTGCGAGGGCGTGGCAGAAGCCCGGGATGGGGGAGAAGGTGATGGCGGGCATGACGGCGGAGGGTTTGGCGGCGGCGCTTGTCGCTGCGGGGGTGCCGGCTGCGGATGCGGCTGAGACGGCCGCGCACGTCGATCCCACGATGAAGGATTGCATTCTCAAACTCTACCGGTCGGCGGTCCGCGTTGGAGACGAGTGGGAGGACGATCTCAAACGGGTTTCGGCGCCCGGGCTCGCGCTTTGGGGCGAGAAAGATCCGTATGCCGCGGTGGAATTCGGGGCGCGGCTTGCCGAGAAGACTCGCGCGCGGTTTGTATCGTTTCCTGGGTGTTCGCACTGGTGGCAGCTTGAGCGGCCGGGTGAAGTTGCTTTTTCTGCGAAGAGCTTCATGGAGCGGCGGACCTTGTCGTGGGGTAGGCCGCCGCGAGAGAAGGCTCCCATCATGAAGTCGATGCCGAGGGCTTCCTGGTGCTGGCGGATCTTGTCGGCGACCTCTTCGGGATCGCCGGCGATGGCGGCCTGCTCGAGGGCTTTCTCTTCGCTGAGCGAGAGCAGGTTCTCCCGCACGCGGCGGTAGAACTTGTACTGCTCGGGCGGGACGCCCGTCTCGTCCGCGATGAGCCCGGCCTGCGTCTGGAAGAACCAACGGATGGGCTCGCGGAGGTCCTCGCGCGCCTGCTTCGACGACTCCGCCACGTGGATGATCTTGTTCAGGCAGATGTCCGCGCCCGCATCGGTGCCCTGCGCCTCGCGCCAGGCCTGCCGGTACGCGTCGTAGTTCTTGCGCAGGATGTCGAAGGGCGTGAAGGCGGGCGAGGTCAGGACCTTGAGCCCGCGCTTGGCGGCCAGCGTGTAAGTGTCGGGGGAGACGGCGGCCGTCCAGAGCGGCGGGTGCGGCTTCTGCACGGGCTTGGGCAGGACGCAGAGATCGCGTACCTGGTAGAAGTCGCCCTCGAAGGTGCAGCGTTCGTCCGTCCACGCGCGGCGGATCAGCTCCAGGCTCTCGTCGAAACGCTCGCGCGTGTTCTCCATCGAGATTGCCAGCCCTCGGAACTCGGCGGGCTGATAGCCGCGTCCCAACCCGAAGTCGAGCCGCCCTTCGGAGAGAATGTCCACCATCGCCCACTCCTCGGCAATGCGCAGCGGATGGGCGAACGGCGCGACCACCACCGCCGTGCCGATACGTACGCGCCGCGTCTCGCGCGCCACCGCTGCCGCCAGCACGGCCAGCGACGGCGCGATGCCGTAGGGAGAAAAGTGGTGCTCGGCCAGCCAGACCGTGTGAAAGCCCAGCTCCTCGGCCAGGCGGCATTCGTCGAGGGTATTCGCGTAGACCTGCGCGTGGCTCTGGCCTTCACGGAGAGACAAGAGGTTCTGAGTCGAGAATCGCATCGGCCGCCTCCCACGCCGAACCTTAAGCCGGGGCCCCGGCGAAGTCAAACGGGGCGGACCGCGCGCTCCGGTTCGGTGGGATACTCTGAGTCGTCGGCCGCCGCCGAGCCGATTGAAGGGCGAACCAGAGTTCGCGGAGGATCAGCGATGGCTATCGAGATACGCGGCATTCGGCAGGACAAGACGCTCGGCGCCCGAGTGTCCGCGCGCGTCGCCGCCGCGCTCGCCGCGCTTCACGTTGCACCGGTTTCAGCGAAGGTCACCTTCTTCGACGACAACGGGCCGAAGGGAGGGCTCGCCATGCGCTGCGCCATCAGCGTGCGGGTGCCCTACCGCCCGCTCATTCGTGTTGAGCACGTGGCGGCGACGCACCGGCTCGCCTTCGACGGCGCCTTCGCGGCTCTCGAGCGCCAGCTCGAGCGGTACCGGGAGCGTGATCGCGACATCAAGCGGCGCCCGAAGAAGTACTTCGTGGCGAAGCGCCTCCTGACCGGTGGCCTCGAGGCACCCGGCCGGCCGGCGCGTGTGAGGCGTCGGAAAGCGGGCTAGCCGGGTGTCCCGAGTGCGCGGCGCCAGATGTGTGGGAAAATGTAGTCATGCAGGAACGGGCGACGGGGCCGGCAAGCCTCACGGCGTCGCTCGCCGCCTTTGGGGCCCCGCCGAGCCGGGCGACCGTCACCGTGGTGCGGCCGTCCCCCGGCCGGCGCCTGACGCGAGCGCTCAAGGCGGGCGGACTCTTCTGGGCCATCGCCGCCGGCTGCGTATTCATCCCGGGACTTCATTTCGTCCTCGTGCCGAGCTTCCTCGTGATTGGCGTCGCCACCGGGTTCAGGCATCTTCGCGACCAGGAGATCGTCTCGAGCGTGCGCGGCGCATGTCCCCGCTGTGGGCTCGAGCAGGTGTTCGCTGCCGGCAACCGCCTGACCCCTTCGTGGTCGCTGGACTGCCCCGGATGCCACACCGCTCTCGCCCTCACCCTCGACCCCGGACCCACGTCTCTCTCCTGACCGTCGTTCGAACGTCAGCGCAGCTCCGAGATCGGGAGCGGTATCTCGCCGACGGCCGCCGCGACGGCTGGATAGACGACGCGTCCGCGCCAGATGTTGACCCCGCGGGCGAGCTCGGCGTTCTCGCTCACGGCGCGCGCCGTGTCCTTGCGGGCGAGCTCGAGCGCGTAGGGCAGCGTGGCGTTGGTCAGCGCGAAGGTCGACGTGCGGGGCACGAGGGCCGGCATGTTGGTCACGCCGTAGTGCAGCACGCCGTGAAGCGTGTAGACGGGCTCGAGCAGCGTCGTCGGGCGGATCGTCTCTATGCAGCCGCCCTGGTCCACGGCGACGTCCACGATGACCGCGCCGGGCTTCATGCGCCGCACCAATGCCTCCGTGACGAGGCGCGGCGCCCGGGCTCCCGCGACGAGCACGCCTCCCACGAGAAGATCGGCGCGCTGCGCCACCTGCTCGATGTTGAAAGCGTTGGAGGCGAGCGTGACGACGCGCCCGCCGAAGAGGTCGTCGGCGTGGCGCAGGCGGTCGAGGTTGATATCCAGCAGCGACACGTCGGCGCCCAGGCCGAGCGCGATCCTGGCGGCATTGAGACCCACGGTGCCGGCTCCGAGGATGACCACGTTGCCGGGGGGGACGCCCGGCACGCCGGAAAGCATGATGCCGCGGCCGCCGTAGGCGCGGCCGAGGTAGTGGGCGCCCTCCTGGATGGCGAGCCGGCCGGCGACTTCGCTCATCGGCGTGAGGAGTGGAAGGCTGCCGTCGGCCCGCTCGACGGTCTCGTAGGCTATCGCGAGGACCCCGCGGGCCTGAAGCGCGCGCACGAGATCCGGCATGGGCGCCAGGTGCAGGTAGGTGAAGAGCGTCTGTCCCTCGCGGATCCTCGCCACCTCCTCGGCGAGCGGCTCCTTGACCTTGAGCACCAGCTCGGCCTTGTCCCAGACGCCGGCCACATCGACGACCCTGGCCGCCGCCGACGCGTACTCTTCGTCGCGGAAGCCGCTGCCGGCGCCCGCTCCGGTCTCGACGAGCACGCCGTGGCCGGCGTCGGAGAACGCCCGAGCGCCCGCGGGAGTGAGTGCGACACGCTCCTCGCCCACCTTGATCTCCTTCGGCACGCCCACGATCATGTTGCCAATATGCGCGACGCGGCGGAGGTGGGCAAGCTTGTGGACGTTTTGACGGGTAAGATTCACCCCAGACCTGGTCCGAACGTCCCGGTCGGAGCTCCTATCCGCAATCCAAGTTCCTGAAATCGTGTCGTGTGCTGACTGGCATCGGTGATGCTTCGCCTTCAGTGGAGGCCCTCGATCCATCGACCAGGGAGGAACGTCTATGAGAACGCTGATGCCGTGGATGGGTCTGCCCGTGAGGCACGAGATGGAGAAGCTGTTCGACCGCTTCGCCGACTCCAGGGATGAGTTCCCGGCGACGGGCGAGTGGGCGCCGAGCATGGACGTCTCGGAGACCAAGGACGCCGTGATCGTCAAGGCGGAAGTTCCGGGCATCGACCCGAAGGACATCCACATCTCGCTCCAGGAGCAGCTCCTGACCATCAAGGGCGAGAAGCAGGAAGAAAAGGAAGAGAAGGAGCAACACTTCTACCGCATGGAGCGGACCTACGGGGCCTTCACCCGCAGCGTCCGCCTGCCGGTGACCGTGGACGGCAGCAAGGTCACCGCTACCTTCAAGAACGGGCTGCTGACTGTCACGCTGCCCAAGACCACCGCGGCCAAGGGCACGACGATTCCGATCAAGGCCGGGTAGCGGCAGGCGCATCGCCGCCGTCTCGAGGAGGTCGCGCCGCCAAATGCGCGGTCGAGGTCGAGGGCCGAAGCCGGGGCCGACCTCTACGAGACGGCGGTTTCCTGGGCGACAGGGAGGCTTCCCATGAGCCCGGACAAGCCACAGCTCGATACGACCCGGCGGGCGGAATTCACCCGGCTCCTCGTCTCGACGGACTTCTCCGCGGGCTCGGAACAGGCCTGGTCAGTCGCGCGCAGGTTGGGAGCGCAGCTCGGCGCCGAGTTGATCCTCATCCACGTGCTGGTGGAGACGCCTATCGCGATCCAGCAGCCGCGCGACGTCTTCGACGCGGCGCGCGCCTGGATTGTCAATGCGCTCGGCGAGTGGACGGCGACCGCCAAGGCCGCGGGCCTCTCGACCCGGTGGGTGTTGAAGACCGGCGTGCCTCATGCTGAGATCGTCGGTGCGGCCGCTGAGGAGCATGCCGATCTCATCGTGATCGGGACGCACGGGCGCGGCGGCATCGATCGCGCCCTCCTCGGCAGCGTGACCGACCGCGTGGTCCGCTTGGCGCCGTGTCCCGTCGTGACCGTGCGCGTGGTGGAGTAACGGGTGATGAGCCCTGCGTAGGGCGCGGCGGCGCCAACGAAAGACGGCGCAATAACGCCGGAACGGCCGCTCCTCGTCGCCGGGGTGATTTGACTTCTCTCTCCGTCTGTCGGACTATCCGGTGTCATGGCTGGCCGGGACTACGACGCCATCATAGTGGGCGCCAGCTTCGCCGGCTTGGCGGTGGCGCGGCGCCTCGAAGGACGTGTCCTCCTCCTCGATCGCAACGAGGTCGGTGCGGTACAGACGTCGGCCTGTGGCACGCCGCTCTGGGTTCCGCAGGCGCTGGGCGTCGCCGACAGCGTGCTCCAGATTCACGACAAGCTCACCGTGCGCGCCCCGACGCGCACCGTCACCTACGACCTCTCGGAAGTGCCCTTCTGCACGTTCGACTACCGGCGTTTCTGCAGCGGACTTCTCGATCAGACGCAGGCTCGCTTCCTCAGGGCCTCGGTGACCGGCATGGAGGACGGTGCCGTGCTGACGAGCGAAGGACGCTTCACGGCGCCCGTGATCGTGGACTGCTCGGGCTGGCGGGGAACGCTCGTCAACGATGGTGTCCCGGCTGCGCCCTCTCGCGGGCACTTCTCTTTCGGGCTCGAGACGCGGACCGCGCTCGAAGACGAGGGGCTCTCGTTCTGGCTCGACGGCAGCCTCTTCCCTCGCGGGCTCGGCTGGATCTTCCCGGTCGGCAAGGGCAGCCTGATCGGGCTCGGCTCCTACGTCGGGCTATCCAAGCTCAAGCCGGCCCTCGAGCGCTTCCTGCGCGACCGCGGCGCCGTGGCGACTACCTACCATGGCACCTACTTCCCGCACCGCCTCTTTCGGCCTACTGTTGGGCGACTCTTTGCCGTGGGCGACGCCGCAGGCCAGTGCCTGCCGCTCACCGCCGAGGGCATTCGACCGGCGCTGTATTTCGGTGTCGAGTGTGGGCGCATCGTTCAGCAGATATTCGACGGCCGCCTCGGCATCTCGGAGGGACTCGAGCGGTACCGCGCTCTCGTGGACCGCTACCGACGCGCCTACCGTATCCTGCGCCTGGCGCAGTGGGCGGCCGAGTATACGCCGACCCACTGGTTCGCCGCGCTCGCGGGACTGGCCGGGCGCCACCCGGTGCTCGCGCGCTGGTGGCCCCGCTACGGCTGGTTCGGGCGCTTCGATCCCGATCCGGCGCCGGCGGCGTGAACTCGCGGGACGTGAGAGGGGTCCGGCCCTGACGACCCGCATGCGGTGGACGCTGGGGATCGGGATCCTGGTGGCCGTGTCAGCGTACGCCGCGTGGCTCGTCTGGACGGACGCGCCCGCCTATCGTTTCTCCTATCGGCTCTTCCACGACAACCAGTACATGAAGGACAAGCTGGTTGAGTGGGGGGCAGCGGCGCCCATCATCTTCATAGCGATCCAGGCGCTGCAGGTCGTCATCGCACCCATCCCGGGCGAGGTGACGGGTATCCTCGGCGGGTTCGTCTTCGGCCAGTGGCTGGGCCTCGTCTACTCCACCATCGGCTTGACCATCGGCTCGCTTGCCTCTTTCGCCCTCGGTCGGTGGCTGGGCGATGCCTACGTGAGGAACCTCGTCAGTGAGGAAACGTGGAACAAGCTTGGCTTCATCGTCGAGGCGGAGGGAACCATCCTCTGCTTCATCATCTACCTCATTCCCGGGCTTCCGAAGGACATCATCTGCTATCTCTTCGGGCTCTCCCCGATGCCGTTCTGGGTCTTTGCCGTGGTCTCGACGCTCGGCCGCATCCCCGGCACGTGGGTCCTCTCGGCCCAAGGGGCGAAGACCGCGACCGGGCACTACATCGAGGTGCTGCTCCTGACGGCCATTGTGGCCGCGCTTGCGGTGCCGCTCTACTACGCCCGGCACCGGATAGTGAAGTGGTTCGAGAGACGAACACCGCCGGAGGACGAGCCCGATGGAAGCCCGAGGCCTGGACTTGACATTGAGCCGCCAAAGAAGTAACGTCGGCCTCACTTTTCTTCAACGGGAGGCTCTAGGCCGGTGAATCGAACGAGGATGGATAGCGAGCAGGGCTGGCTCCGGTATTTTTACTTTACCCCCGTCTGCCCGCTGGCTCCCATGAGCTGAACCGAGGAGCCACGGGGCGGACGAACCGCCGGCCCGTGGCGAACATAGATACCAGACGCCGCGGGTCACGGACCCGCGGCGTTTTTGATTTCTCAACAAGGGAGATGGTCATGATCATCATCATGAAGTCAGGAATCGGGGACGTCGAGATCGATGACATTTGCCGTCGCGTGACCGAGATGGGCTACGCGCCGCACATCATTCGGGGCGAGTTCAAGACCATCGTGGCCGCCGTAGGAGAGGAGAGAGGCCGGCCCGATCTCCGTCTCCTCGAAGCCGTCGAGACCGTCGAGTCTGTCATGCCCGTTCAGCAGCCCTTCAAGCTCGCGAGCCGGGAGGTGCGGCAGGAGCCTTCCGAGGTGCGCGTCAACGGCGTCATCATCGGGGGCAAACCCATCGTCGTCATGGCCGGGCCGTGCTCGGTCGAATCGGAGGCGCAGGTGCTCGAGGTTGCCGACCGCGTCAAGGAGTCGGGGGCGCGAATCCTGCGCGGCGGCGCCTTCAAGCCGCGGACGTCGCCCTATGCCTTCCAGGGCCTCAAGGAGCAGGGGCTGAAATATTTGGCCGAGGCGCGCAAGCGGACGGGGCTGCCGGTCGTGACCGAGGTGTTGGAGACGGAAAGCGTCGAGCTGGTCGCCGAGTACAGCGACATCCTGCAGATCGGCGCGCGCAATATCCAGAACTTCACGCTGCTGCGGCGGGTGGGGGAGATGGGGAAGCCCGTGCTGCTCAAGCGTGGCATGGCGACCAGCATCCAGGAGTTCTTGCTCTCGGCCGAGTACATCCTGGCCGCGGGCAACCCGAGCGTCATTCTCTGCGAGCGCGGCATTCGTACCTTCGAGACGACGACGCGCTTTACGCTCGATCTCAACGCGGTGCCGGTGTTGAAGAAGCTTTCTCACCTGCCGGTCTTCGTGGACCCGTCCCACGGCACGGGGCATTGGGACCTGGTCGCGCCCATGGCCAAGGGCGCGGTTGCCTGTGGCGCGGACGGGCTCATCATCGAGGTGCACCCGAAGCCCGAAGAGGCGCTCTCTGACGGGCCGCAGTCCCTCAAGCCCGCGAAGTTTGCCCAGCTCATGCGAGAGCTTCGTCCGGTCGCTGAGGCGGTCGGCCGGAGCCTGTAGACACGGGCAGCAAGCGGGGCCGGCGCGCGGGGGGATGCCCCTCAACCCCCCTTCGTCCTGCTGCCCTCCCTGCAGTCAGGGCTAATGCCGCTCGGCTGGAGTGGCCTATAATCAATGGAGATGCGCCGCGTGTGGGAGTGGTGCGCGAAGTGGCTGCCGGAGGACCAGACCGACCGGTTCCTTGTCGTCACGGTCGGGGTCTCCGTGATACTCCATGTGCTCATCGGCGCAGTGCTGATCATGGGCGGCAATCTCGAGCAGCAGAGAATCGCCAGCAAACGCGGCGAGGCGCTCCTCGTGGACATCGCTCCCGACAAGCCGAAGGAAACAGCTCCGCTCGGGGATCCTTCGCGTCACGTGGGCCCCACTACGCCGCCCGAGCCACCGCGCCCCGTCACCCCTCCAACCCCTCCGCCGCCCAAGGCCGCGTCCGTGCCGCCGGCCCCCGCCGCTCCTCGCGTCGCCGAAGCGCCCAAGGCTGCCCCCAAGGCGCCGTCACCGGCGCCCAGGTCCGCTGAGCCGGGGCCGGCGCCCAAGGAGGCTCCGCCTGCTCCCGCACCCGACCAGAGTCAGATCGCGAAGACGACGCCCCAGCCCCAGCCGGCGCAGCCTCAGCCTCCTGCGCCGGCGCAGAACCCGCGCGTGGCGTCGGTGCCGCCGCAGCCGCCCCCCGCGGCGGGGATGTTCCGGCGCGGCGGCGGCGGCGGGCTCAAGGGCGGCCGCGGCGGCATCGAGGGCGAGGCCATCCCGCTCGACACGCCCGAACCGAAGTTCCAGGACTACTTCAACCAGATTCGCGAGCGGATCAAGAGCAAGTGGATCTATCCGTACGAGGCCTCCAGCCGGGGAATCGAGGGCGAGCTACAGATCGAGTTCGGCATCGCGAAGAGCGGGGAGCTCCAGTTCATCGAGAAGCGCGCCTCCTCCGGTATCGAGCTCCTCGACGACTACGCCATGCGCGCCGTCCAGCTGGCTTCGCCCTTCCCGCCGGTGCCCGACGCGCTCTCCAAGGGCGGCATACCGATCAACGGCATCTTCCGCTACCACATCCTGACCGGCGGAATGATCAACAACTACCTCCGCTAGCAGGCGGCCGATAAGGGCCCATCTGCGACCCAGACGTAGTTACATGTTGGGGCGCCCTCGGCCGCAGGTTCAACGTACAGGAGTACGCCTCACCTGCGGCCGTCGGGCGCCGCCTCGCATCTGGACCCTTCTCGACCGCCTGCGACGCACGTTGGGTGGGGAGGCTTGGCTTGACAGCCCTGATCGCTATCCTGTAGTCTTGCTTGTACTTTTTGGCG
>WNFO01001407.1_pt1 | contig 18884 bp, 19 predicted proteins | sample 5400251 | NCBI WGS metagenome assembly WNFO01 (sample SAMN13153354, study PRJNA577476) | soil metagenome | isolation source: 100 cm saprolite under Madrone tree | place: USA:California | collected 2016-06-14
GGGGAAGCGTGCGCTTAATTAATTAAGCAGCAAGTGCCAAGTTGTTGTTGGCAGTTCTAGTTTCCATCCAGTTACGGGCGGTTGGACCCCGGCATGCCTTCGGGACGCGACAGCTTCCGTCGAAACCGTGTCGCCCCCTACCTTTATTCTAGCACTCCCGCTCGTTCCCCGGGGTAGGCCTGTTCGCCCTGCCGGACCGGCGTCCAAAGCTCCTACTTATAACTGTTTAACTGGGCACAGGGGTAGTGCAGGCTGGTTGACGGAGTGGCCGAGCCCTACCAAAATGAAATCTTGGGAGGCTTGCGGCCGAATTAGCCGATTTCGCTATGTCCAACGAATCGAATGCCGTCGAACAGGCCATCGCTCGCGCCCTCCGGGATAGCCTGGAGCGGCTGCAGCGCAATTCGGACGAACTGCATCACGCTGTAAATGATGTGGTATCGGCCTGCAGCAGCAATAAGCCGACCAACGCTCTTCCTTTCCTGCTGCGCGCGCAGACTGGCGCAGCTTCGCTTTCGGCATCGCTCGAGGTACTTTCCCGCTTTGTTGCGCTTACGCTGCAGCCCGGCGCCCGTTCGCCGCTAGAAGCGGAGATGTCACGCATCGTTTCTGCGGTTGCGGTGGAGGCTCCCGCGGCTGTGCTTGATCCGGTTCGGCATGTTTCCGAACCGCCCCAGCCACTACCTGTTGGTGCCGCTTCAGAGCGCTACGCCCCTGTCGAGGTCCCGCCTCCGGCGCCTTCGGTTCGCGACGAGGCGCACGTTCCTGAATTGGTACCACCTCAGGGGCCAGCAGGCTCCCCGGAGTTCGACGTCAACAGGTTGACCAGTGAGGAACAAGAGCTGCATCGGCGTGCAAATCGTGTGGCCAAAGTATCCATGCAGGATATTAAAATGCTACATCCGGACCAGGTACGCCAGGGCCGCGAAAACAAAGATATCTGCATCAGACTGAAAGACGACATTGAGAAAGCTCATCGCGAATACGATCGAAGATTCAAACCAATCATGGATCACCCAGTGGACTACTTTTATCGCTGGATGGTGGAAATTCTCGCGGAAGGTGACGCCAGCGCGCTCGGCGAATATCCCTACGCGGTGCCTGCACGCCAGCACTAAGAGTCGACGAGAATTCTTCTTCTTGCGTCGCCACTCCAGTTGGAAATTGTGCGTGAGCATTGCCGCTGCGCTGCTTTGTTTGACGATTGTGCCCAGCGCTTCTGCGCAAACAAGACATAAGAAATCCAAAAAGCCAAAATCCGCTCCATGTCGCGCGGGATGCAAACCCGATACCAGCACGCCAGATGTGGCGACCAGTTCGGCGGACGACGCGACTTCGCAAAGACAATTGTCTGAGCTGGCGCGAAATCTGCATAACGCGTCTCCCCGCGCGTATGAAAAACTTTCGGCGTTTGCCGGCAAGCACTCGGGCGATGTCTGGGGCGCGCGCGCGGCTTTGGCACTTGGTTATGACGACTACCAAAAAAATAAAGCGCCGCAAGCCCTGACATGGTTTACGAAAGCCAGGGGCGACACGCTGCTAAGCGAATATGTACTTTTCTGGACTGCGCAAACGAAGCGCGTGATGAAACGCAACGCGGAGGCGCTGGCCGATCTGAACATGTTGCATCGCGACTATCCCAACACCGCGATCAAGGAGCAAGTGCTCGATGCGCTGGCCATCACTGCAACGGAGACCGGGCATGCCGCAGATGCCATCGAGGCCCTGAGTACTTATTCCGGCACCACGACGAAGCCTGCGTTATTGCTGGACCGGGCGCACGCTTATCAGTCCGCGGGGCAAACGGTTCGCGCGGCGAAAGACTATCAGACGATTTATTATAAGTATCCGCTTAGCGACGAAGCGAAGGCGGCGGGCGTAGCTCTGCCGATATTGCAAAAAGGTTTGCGCAACGAATTTCCCTACGCTACCGCCGAAATGCAGGAACAGCGCGCGCAAGCGCTCGCCGACGCTCACAAATGGCGCGAGGCGCGGCCGGAATTTGAAAAACTTGCCGGAATGCTGCAAGACCCGGCAAATCCCGTGCGGCAACGTGCGCAGCTTCGCGTGGCGCAATGCAAAGTGCAGCTCAAACTTCCTTTGACACTTCTTTCTTCGCTTGTGACGCCTGACCCGGAAGTTGATGCGGAGCGCCTGTTCGTCCTTTCGCAATTCCAGCGCGCCGCCAAAAACGAATCCGCAATGCTGGCTACCATCGAAGACCTGGGGAAAAAATATCCCGAAAGCAAGTGGGCTGAAGAAGGCTACATGCAGGGCGGGAATTATTATTGGGTGCTGCTCGATCGGGCGAAGGCCGCTGCGTACTATCAGCGCGTGTTGGAAGTGAATCCCAACAGCAAGAACGATTACAATGCCGAATGGCGCATCGCCTGGGTCGCGTACGTGAGTCGCCAGCCCGACGCCGACGAAAAACTGAAAACATTTTTGCTGAAGTATCCGGTTTCCGCGAACGCCGTGGATGCGCTTTATTGGCTTGGGCGTTTTTCGGAACGCAGCGGCAATCCCGCGCACGCGCGCAGTTTTTACACCAAGGCGCTGGAACGTTTCCCGGAAACTTATTTTGGTTTCGCTTCCGCTGAACGTCTCAGCAAACTGGGGCCGGGCGATGAAAATCCGCCAGATTTTCTGGATCGGATTCCCCCGCCTCCGCCACTCCGTCCCTTCGACGAGCCAGTCCCACCCTCTGCGGCGGATCGTTGGACACGCGCTCAAGCCTTGCGCTCCATTGCCTTTGATGCTTCGGCGGAACTCGAGTTGAAAAATGCATTTTTTGCTACTGGCTCGCCGCGATTCTTGATCGAAGCTTCACAGGCGGCTTTCGATCAGGGGCACTTCGCCGCAGGCATGGCGTACGCGCGCCTGGGTGTTCCCAATTTCGATTCGCGCAAGCTGAACGAATTGCCGCTTAGCGCGTGGAAGGCGCTTTATCCATTGCCGTATGAAACATCGGTGCGCCGCGAGTCCGGAAAGAACGAATTGGATCCGATGATCGTCGCCGGGCTGATTCGCCAGGAATCGACATTTCAGGCGGACATCGTTTCGCACGCCAACGCGGTCGGATTGATGCAATTGCTTCCCAAGACCGCGAAGATTATGGCCAGGCAGAAACGCCTCAAATACGCCAAGAATAAATTATTCGATCCCGAGTACAACATCGAACTCGGAACTTACTATTTCAAGGGCCTGGTTAATCTGACCGGCGCGCCGGAATACGCCCTCGCCGCGTACAACGCGGGCGAAGACCGCATCGAACTCTGGAAATCCGAACGCGCTTATGAAGAAGTTCCGGAACTTGTCGAGTCCATTCCGTTCTCGGAAACGCGCGACTACGTGCAAATCGTGTTGCGCAATGCCGCTCTATACCGGATGATTTATGCTCCAGCTACGAATCCCGTTTCGACTGTATCGACTTCGTCCGGAGCCACCTCACAAAGCCGATAGCCCGACCGGCGAGCTCAGAAGTGTTGAGTCGTTCGAGAACTTCGAATCGCCAGCTAAGCGGAGATAAATGAGCAGCGCTGAATCGAAAATGGCAGAGATTTCCCGCCGCATGATTTCGGCCAAGGCCGAACAATTCACCGAATCCGTCATTCGCGAAATGACGCGCCTGGCGATGAAGCACGGCGCAGTGAATCTTTCGCAAGGTTTTCCCGATTTCGCCGCGCCTGCCGAAGTGAAGGAAGCCGCCCGCCAGGCCATCTCCGACGACATCAATCAATACGCGATCACCTGGGGCGCGAAACCGCTGCGCGATGCCATCGTGGAAAAATTTGAGCGGACGCAGTCCGTGCGGTACGACCCGGAACGCGAAATCACCATCTGCTGCGGCTCAACCGAAGCGATGATGTCCGCCATGATGGCCATCATCAATCCCGGCGACGAAACCGTGGTGTTCGAACCGTTTTATGAAAACTACGGGCCCGACGCGATTCTTTCCGGCGCTTCTCCGCGTTTCGTCCGCATGAAGCCTCCATCAGGAAAAAATCCCGATTGGTCTTTCGATCACGATGAACTCACCGCTGCTTTTGGCCCCAACAGCAAGGCCATTATTCTCAACACACCTAACAATCCCACTGGAAAAGTATTCACGCGGGGCGAACTGGAATTCATTCGCGATCTTTGCGTGCGCTGGAATTCTTATTGCATCACCGATGAAATTTACGAACACATTCTTTACGACGGCACCGAGCATATTTCGATGGCGCGTCTCGACGGTATGCGTGAACGAACCATCGTCATCAATGGAATGTCCAAGACTTACAGCGTGACCGGTTGGAGAGTGGGCTGGGCGCTTGCCCCTCCGGAGCCGACTCAAGCCATCCGCAAAGTACATGACTTCTTGACGGTTGGCGCAGCGGCCCCGCTGCAACAGGCAGGAGCCAGCGCGCTGCGCTCGCCACAAGCGTATTACGACAACCTTGCCGCCACGTACACGAAGAAACGCGAACGCCTGCTGAAAATTCTCGAAGACGTCGGGTTCACCGTTTACCAACCGCGCGGCGCCTACTACATCATGACCGACATCTCGCGATTCGATTTTCCCGTGGATGATCCGCGATTTGCGTCGGGCTCAAGAGACGTAGCGTTCGCGAAGTATCTTGTGCAGGAAATTGGCGTGGCTTGTGTTCCAGGTTCTAGTTTCTACAATGACCCACAGGACGGCGCTTCGCAGGTGCGCTTCACCTTTTGCAAGAAAGAAGAAACGTTAGCCGCCGCCGAAGGACGCTTCAAGCGGCTTCACGTCTAGCGTGTCTTAAATCGCGCTTCAACCATAAATTAATGTAATTTTTGATTAATGTACGGCCAGCACAAGCATTCCCACCAAATCGGTGGCGCTTCGTTCGCGTGATCTTCTCCGAACATTCCTGGACGACATCGGTCCGCACTGGTATCCGGTGGAACTTGACGCATTCGAGGTTGTAAACCGTGAAGTTAACGGCGCGGCCCCTGGTGAATCCTGTCTTTCCAAGAACTTCATGAAAGATTATTTTGTTGATCGCCTAAAGAGAGTCGAGAAATCGGCACGGATCATTGATTTATCTGCGAAGTTCTTTCGGCTCGGCTCCGTCCTGGATTGGGTCGGTGAGCAGCGTGATTCGATCCAACAAGGCAAGATCGATCTCGATACCGCGCTGACCAACAAGATCGGCAGGTATCGCTCACAATTCGAACAGTCTCCTGATTTCCTCGATAAAAGTTTTCCGGTGCTCCAGTTCAATCAGGACAGGCCCGTCACATTTGTTTACGTCAACCTAATAAGGCATCTCATTACGAAGGCGAAACAACACCCGATGAAGCAGGGCGACGGCCTAGATTTCTCTCACGCGGTCATCTCAAGCGCATTCGCAAATGTCACGACGTTGGACAAGCACTGGAAGCGGAGAATCGAAACGTTGCCTCAGCCAAATCGCGTAGCTCGAATCTATTACCGGCCAGAACTCGATAAGATGGTTGATGATATTGAGTCCTGGCAGAAACAGACTCGGCTCACGGCAAGTCAGCACTCTTGAATCGGCAAGACAAAACGATAGCGTAGCAGTAGTATTCTGTTTCCCGTTGCTCCGCCCGGAGCGACACATGCAGGAATCGGCTTTGCTCGCGGCAATCCAAAAAGAAATTCACCGTCACGATCTTTCGTATTTTGTGGATGAACCACCATCAGTCGCGCAAGGCGGCAAGGGCGTCGTAGTTTCCGGTTGTCCGGCATGCAAAAAGCAGATCAACACAACGGCACAATTTCTGGATCATCTGGCGAACGACGTGATGCCAGCGTTGATTGATCGACTGTCGGCGGCCTGATTCGATCTGCGGCAGCCCTGCCGGACGATCTCCCTTCACCACCTCGCAATGAATTTCTAACGCAACAAAAGAGTGCTGCATCTCAAATAGTGAATTGAAAATCACTCTGGAGAAATAATGGACTACGTGAATCTTGGCAAGACCGGACTTAAGGTCTCGCGCATCTGCCTGGGCTGCATGACCTATGGGCAACCAGCCACCGGAAAAATCAAGCCGGGCAGCCACGCCTGGGCCTTGAATGAAGAAGAGAGTCAGCCCTTCTTGCGTCAGTCGCTTGATTTAGGGATCAATTTTTTCGACACCGCCAACGTTTATTCGGTGGGGGCCAGCGAAGAGGTCCTTGGGCGATTTTTGCGCGCACATACCCGCCGCGAAGCCGTAGTCATCGCGACCAAGCTGCATGCCCGGATGCGCGACGAGCCGAATGGCCAGGGCCTTTCGCGCAAGGAAATCTTTTATGAACTCGATCAGAGCCTACGTCGTCTCGAAACCGACTACGTGGACTTGTATCAAATACACCGCTGGGATTACCAGACGCCGATCGAAGAAACGCTCGAAGCTCTGCACGACGTAGTGAAGTCCGGCAAGGTGCGATATATCGGAGCGTCTTCCATGTACGCGTGGCAATTCACGAAGGCGTTGTATCTTGCGGATCGCCACGGTTGGACACGATTCGTTTCCATGCAAAATCATTACAACTTGCTCTACCGCGAAGAAGAACGCGAGATGATGCCGCTCTGCCAAGCCGAGGGCATTGGCGTAATTCCATGGAGTCCGCTCGCGCGTGGACGTTTGACGCGCCCGTGGCAGACCGAGAGCACAAAACGTTTCGAGACGGATCAGTTCGGCAAGACGATGTATTCGAAGACGGAAGAAGCAGACCGTAGAGTGGTTGACCGGCTCGGCGAACTCTCCGAAAAGCGCGGCGTTCCCCGCGCTCAACTTGCGCTTGCCTGGATGCTCAGCAAACCGTTTGTCACTTCGCCGATTGTGGGCGCCACCAAGCCGAATCATCTTACCGATGCAGTCGCCGCACTGTCATTGCGGCTCACACCCGAAGAGATTGTGTCGCTCGAAGAGGCCTACACGCCGCACCCAGTACTCGGTTTCAGCTAAGAATCGGCACGCCTCGGAGGCTGACGCCTACGCTGCCGCATCTCGTCGCGTTGGAAATCGCCACGACAAGCCGTCCGCGCTACGAGCGTATCTTTGTCCGGAGTGTCATGGATGGCATTTGACGAAGCAGGTTGGAACAGAATGAATCCTAAGAATCACGGGTTAGAAAATCCCAAGCAAATCTTGACTTGTCTCTCGATCTTTTCAAACGCATCCAAGGAAAGAAGTCCCAAAGGGTTGGGAATCAACCGAGCTTTTTCTACGGTCGTAGGTTGGTCACACTTCGCCCAGGACAGTGAATCAAGTCCTCCATCACCTGCTTCAATGCGCACCCTCATCCTAAAATTTCCGCGCTGCGTCGTAGTAATTGGAATCACGCAAACGTCGAGGGCGTGCGCATTGAGTTCATCGATCGACAAAATTACGGCGGGACGGGGTTTATCAATTTTAACGAGATAAACCTCTCCCCGCCGGGGCGTGATTCTAGGGGCGGGATTCAATCACGCTCCCATACACTCAACGCAGCAGTTTGAAATGCGAGCGTCCCCGTCCGGTGCTCGGCTTCTGCGGCATAAAAAGTAGCCGCTTCCTGAGCGAATTTTTCGCGATTCTCTTGGGCAATTGCTCGTCGCAAAAGCTCATTCACGCGCTCGCTCTTTGAATGCTCGCCTTTAGTGGCTGACACGTATTTGTCTACGTCCTTATCGATAGTAAAACTCTTAGGAACCCTAGCAGCGGAAGGCATAGAAAACCTCTCATTAATGCTCATATAAATTCTCATATGGAGCGTCTTTTGTCAATAGTCACAACCTCTCAGCGTAAGCCTTTTGTTTTGCGATGCATAGTGCAAAGCTTCTTGAGAAGCAGGTTCCCGAAATGACTAACGCAAGAGGCCGACAGTCCTTCGAGGGGCGGCCCATTTTGTTCCTCACCTACCGAACGCTTCCTTTTCACGTTTCGACCGAACGGATTCGACGAACTTCTTGCGATTGGCCGAAACCTCGACGCCGGACTTTGAGACGACATGCCGGCCCAACGAGGCGCCGCTTTTCTTCACGTCTCGCTTTCCGCTTTCACCTTTGGATTCGAAAACGCCTTGCTCATGTTTTCGAGTGTGCTGGTCTTTGGTGACATCGGGAGCGGAGACCCCATGCGCCTCGACTATTATGTGGCCGACAGCCTCCCGGTTCGTGACTTGCCTCTTGCCTTCAACGTTTCGGTTGGAGCCGAGATTCTTCTCGCCTCCAACGGACGTTTCACGTTGTTCTCTTCGTGTACTCATTTCTGTTACTCCTATAGGAAAACCCCTACTTCACGGATCGCGTTAACTCAATCCGTTTTTCTCGACGCAATCAAGAGGCGAAAACTATTGTTCTTCCAGCTTGCGGGCCAGCCATCGCGCAATCAGTTGAAGCAAAGGTATGAAACCCGAGATCACAAGTATCTTGCAAACCAAAATTGCCAAAAGTCTCATTGAGTGTTTCCTCCTGGACGCAGTGTCGCAGAAGGAGTGGCTGTATGACCATAGAAACAATATACCTATTCTGTTATCATATGCAGCATTCATTTTCTAATTTCGTGTATAGCTTTCGTATACGGTTTTCGTATATGGCTTTCGTTTATCTGCGAGTGCCTCGACGGCTTTTTCAAGTCTTGATTCTTTCTCTTCGCTGACGTTCTCTCTGTTCTCAAGCCGTTTGCTCCGCGCACGAGACGTAAAGAAATCTGCGACAGAGACCACCAACAATAGAGCCGATAGTACAAGCGCAACATCAATTTTCATTGCGCCATTCTCCGCGCTCCTGCGTCGCGTAATCGGAGAGTGAAAATCCTCATGGACGGTTACGGCGTTTGAATCGTCCAAGTGACAGCAACAGTGCTCAGATGGATCATCCCTAAATACTGGGAATGACCAACCGGTGGTAGACTGCGCCTATGGCTACCAAAAAGAAACCCAAGATGAAGCACACGAAGTCGAAGAAAACTGTGGGCAAGAAAGTGGCGTTGGGCGGTGCCTTGGCACCATCAAACTGAAAAGTAAAATGACTGCCAATCGCAGCAACCGGCAGGCCGATCCGGTGTTCTGATTCAGCCCACCGCGCCGTGGATGGGTCAAGAGGCTGGGTTCGGGCACACGCGTTTCTGAAATTCTTCCAGTCCAATCTCTGCAATCAACTTGCTGAGCAGAGTACCGGTCAATGCGTGTCTCAACAATGCGCTGCCAGAGGTTAGACAGGGTTGTCTTCCTAGCAAAACCTCCGTGTAAGAAATGCGGGTTATGGGATGACCTTGGTGATGAAAGTGCCCCAGTTGGCGCGTATGACGCGCGGCGCATTCGGAATCATTTCATTCCCCATCCAAATGTTGCCGTCCTCGTCTGCGACAGCTGCTGAATAATCTCCCCAACGGGCTACCCGAAAGGCCCCAAATTGCACGTATCCGCTGAAGCCGTCTTCCGGTGCCTCCCCCGCACCGGAGATAACAATCGGGCCGGCTCCATTGATCTCATCCAATGGCGCGTAACCTGCACTTGGGAAGAAATCCTGCCCGACTACGCTAAGCGCGATCACCCCTTTGCCAGACGAATTAACGCCAATGGACGGGTAAATCACATTGTTTTGATTGGGCGAGTTGATGGACACGTAACCTTGGTTCGCGACTGTTGCGCCAACTTGGGTATTGTCGCCGCTAACGTTAACGGAAGGCAATAAGATGAACCACGCTGCACCGGTGCGGACAGGGCCCTCGAGCGTCTTCACGACAGTATTCAAGCCGGTCCAGAGTTTGCCGTCGGCGAATGTGACCTGCTGCATTCGATCGTCCCCACTATCGATCAGCTCGAGGTGATTCTGGTTACGTCCAGGGGGAAAAAGCGTCGCCAACACGTCCAACTGTGGGGTCGGCCCCGGCTTTTGCTGTGCACTCGGAGGCATGCCATAGACCTCCGTGGTGACAAACTGGAAGCTCAGATGAAGGTCGGGTGTCGTATCAAGCGAACTCGTATTGGTCAGGGCCCAGACAGCGAGATGGTCGGCGAGCGTCCCGGTGAAGTCAAGAGAGCTGACGAAATATTCCGTACCGCCATTGCCCGTCTCAAAACTGCCCCCCGGCGGCACTGCGGCCGGCTGGATACTGAAGCCGAAAATGAGGTTGTGGAAACGAACCGCGGTGACAGAGGGTGGCGTCCCGGTAATGAGCGCGTTCTTGGAGATGGCGTAGAGTTGCGTGCCGCGGAAAAAATGCGGCGTACTGATCGTGAAGGCATTGGTGTTGATATAGAAACCGTTTTGGTCAGCTCCGATCAGTGGCTCATCACCGAAGCACGGGCAGGAACCGAAAACGCTATCGCCATCGTTAGTGACATCCAGCATAAAGATGTTCCAGCTGCCCGTTGGATCGTTGGTCTGGCTGACAGCGATAAAGAGTTGTGAAGGAGACACCAGGGCGCCGGTGCTCGGGTCCCTGCCAATTTCCGTTTCCGTGATAAAGAAGTGTCCGGTGCTGGAATCAAAGTAGGCTCGGGGATCGCTGAGATCCGGACCAAAGACATTCGGCGTGGTCGCCGTGGCTCTTACGATCGCCGGCGGAAGGCCAAAAAACTGGTTCAAAGGTTCAGGGCCGCTTAGCAACGATCCATCTGCGGCACTGTACACGGCCAAGACGTCATTCACCGGCTCAACTACAAAGCCATTGCCCACCGCAAGACCCTGGTCGGGCGGCTCGATGTTGAACTGTGTATTCGTATAAATACCGGTTCCTGACAGTCGCTGATCGCGATGCGTGAGGCCGAGGAAACTGAAAAAACTACCGCTGACAATTTCGTTTCCTGCGACCCTCGGAACATGGTCCGCCGGGACACGAGCGAAGTGGACGGTTCCAGAAAGCTGCGGCTTAGGGAAATTGGAGTCTACGCTCGGGCTTTGTGCAACGTCGAAATCGGTCGCAGGCAAGTCGCCCGGCACACCCCCTTTGATTATGGACGTTCGAAAAAACCTGATTTTACTCGTCGAGCTTTGAGGGCTCTGCGCGGCCACCGAAACAGTGAATGCCAAGAGGGCAGCGGCCATGCTGGCAATCTCCAAGAGCACTGCGATTGTCGATCGCTTCTTTGTTCTGAAAAACATTGTGGTGAACTCCCCTCTCGATCGAATACCAACTTTAGAACTGAGGCGGCGTGGAGTTTTAAAACGCTATGCTGGAGTATCTTCTGAGTCAAGATAAATCAGTGGGACTAGAACTGTTAGAACGGCTTCTTCCGCTGCTTCATGAATCGCAACGTCCGATGAAGCTAAGAGTCCACGTGAACTTCCTGACGCTGCCGACCCAGTTCTCAAGTGGGTCATCAGTGAGGCAATCGGCATCGTTGCTTCTGTCCAATACAAGCTCTCAGTAGGTCCTGGTAGTCGCCTAACCGGAGATCTCGCGGCAGCCTCGATATCTTTGGCATTCATTGTTTGCGGAATCCTCGACCGGTCGCCGTTCCGAGCGTCCAGCCAGCCCCATCTCCACGGCCGAATTGTTTTATCTGCCTTTTGATCTCGGCTTCAGACATTCGATTACCCCTACCAATCATCAGACGATCTGGCCGTGATGAACCCTGTTTCGTGATCGCCAGGCCCAGACCAAGACGAGCGCCACACCTAACAGCAATATTGTGGGTGGCTCGGGAATGTTGACGGAATAGGTTGCCGCTACTGAGACAAACTCGCCCATCCCGAAAAAGTCGTGTGCTGTGCTACTGAGAATACCATCTCCATAGTTACCCGGGTCCCACTGAAGGCTCCAGCCTTGGGCGTCAGACCAGCCCAGAGCGCATTTTGAATTATTAAACGACGCGTCGCCCTCCGTCGGGCCCAACAGGCAAGCTGGCGCGAAGATGCCTACGTGATTTGTCCACGGCCCTGTGCCGGGCCCGATAGCGCTGATGACATCAGAAAGGACTTCATGCTGAAGCTGCCGCTCCAGACTTCCTCGTCGGGCACCATTCCAGTGCACGGACCGACGGCGAACCCGCAGTTCGACGGCACGTCGGCAAAGGTGACCGTCCCGACGGAGTCTGCCTTTGCCGGACAAGCTATCGTGAAGAGCAAGACAGCGAGAAGTCCGAACATTGATCCGAACATTGAGATTTTCATTACAATTTCCCCCGCTAAGTCTGCTAAACACTTTGGGCACGCAAGCAGCCTCGCGAGCGCTCGGCCCGCGCGGAGAGTTTAGCATGAAAGCTAGGCCACCAGAGTGAGCGAAGAAAACAACTAACAATACAACTAATAACGCAAAAAGCGTGTCCATTGGAATGAGCTGAACCGCAAGCAACGGCGGGAGATGATGCGGAAGATATCGGTTCATCTTTTATCAGCGACAGGCAGCTCTGCAATTACGCTGCCGCGTGAGTCTGCCAAGCATTGTGGCCGCGAGCTGAACATGAGAAAGGGGAATCTATCACGTTTCCGGAGTAGTGCCCGGGTAGTCGCAAAACTGGACATGTAGAATTACTTGCCAATCCACAAAGCCAAGGCTATCAAGAATCCTAGAATGAGGCCGATTGCGATAATGGCCCAGAATATGAGCTTGAGTTCCTGCCTAAGTAAGTCGCGTTGACTGAGGTTTTCGTTTAACCTTTTGGCGCGGAAGTACTTGAGCCACCGAAAAAGTTCTATAAGTGCCAATTGCTTTTCCTCAGGTGCTTGCGGCCCAGAATGTTCGCGGGCCGTCAACTCACCGCGTGGTTTCAGCATACAGGAACTATGTTGACTGCTTCACAGCAGATCAAAGACGTGGCCTTGTTAGAATCAAAATATAGAGCGAGGTGTAGTGAAGGATTGAGTGCGAACTCAAGAAAGGGATCGCGTGCCCGAAGCTATGACCTCCCCGATATCAGTGGTTGTCTCGAAGGTTGAGCCACTCAATCTGAAAATCGAACTCTGCGACAAGCGGACCTTATATATCGACGGTAGGCCGTGCCAAGCCATCAAGTCTAAGTGGTACGAAAACTTTCCTGGCTGCAAAGCGATGAACATGTATATGCCTCGCAATGATTTCGCCGATTTCTTGCTCTACGTCCCTGATGGGCAAGACATCGTGTATGTCGTCCCTCGGGGAAAGATCGCCCACGACACCGCTTGGGCAACGTCGGCGCTGGAACCATACAAAGAGGCATGGCATTTGCTTAAGGAAATGGCGCCTCTCCTCTTCGAGCGGAAAGTCGAGGCGTTGAGCAAACAGCTCAGGAGGGTTATCGAAGAAGCTGCCAAGCGCATGCTGCCCTATGAACTCATACGTTCGAAACGCGGAGTCAGAAAATCCGATTATCGAACGTTTGCTCAGCGACGCATTCTAATCAAGGGGAAAAGATGTGCCATTTTCACAGCAAGCCTCATACCAGATCGCGATCAAGCTTGGGACGGAGCCGTTTTTAAAACACCGAAAGACAACTGGGCCGAGGTCTTGTTGTACATCGTCGATGATGATATCTACGTCGTGCCACGAGACCGGATGCCACAAGAAACATCGCTATCGCTAGATAGCAGCCGCATTTACGACTACAGAAATAGCTGGTGCGTATTGGGAGGGGTTCGATCCAACGTCGTCAAAGGATATGAAGGAATATCGACGCCGAATGCAATCCGAGGGAACGGGCTCCCACACAGCGTAGTCTCACCTCTGTGGTATTCTAATAGTTCGCCTTCGGGCGGACGATATAAGTCCGGAGGGGGTCGTGAGGACTTCGCGGGATAGCAACCGCGCGTCTGCCTTTGTTGGAAGAACCGCCGACAAGGCACGATGTTGGACTCTCAAGCTACCGTGCAGTCGGCGACGAGAGTGCAAAGAGTAGAACTCGGCCCCCCAAAGACTTACCTTCCTGTTTTCTCTGCACATTGACCTTGGAGTCCGACCTGTGCAGAAATCTCTTTTGCTTGCAGCAATCCAAAAAGAAATTCACCGGCATGACCTCTCTTATTTTGTCAGCGATCCGCCTTCAGTTGCCCAAGGTGGGCGCGGCGTTGTGGTCGCGGGATGCCCGACCTGTCGGAAGAGGATCAATACCATCAGTCAATTTTTGGATCATCTGACCAATGACGTGATACCGGCGTTGATTGATCGGCTGGCGGCTGGAAACGGAGAAAGCTATGCCGCGAAGTCGGAGACAAATTATTCTGAGACATTTTGAAAAAGTAGGCGTTGTGATGCATGCACCCTATCCCGCGAGTGGTCTGGCTTCTGAAATTAGGAAAATGGAGCAGGGAATTTTGCCCTAATTTGCCTAAATGAGCCAGTACAGCACGTCACGTTTCAGCAAGTTATGTCGTTGAAAACACAGCAAAAGAAGGATGGGATAGAGGGCTGACGGTCGGTTGCCCTGTGGTGGTTAGCCCCCTACCCCGCGAGTGGTCTTGCTTCTATAGACGAAAGGAGCGGCCGAAAGGTTTCTTTACTCGATGTAAATTATTTTTTTCCAATTTGGCCGCTCATTGATCTCAGCCGAGGTCCACGGTGTCCAGGTATCGCGCCACGGACACATCCCACTGAAACTTCTCCTCAATCGCTGCCTGCAGGGACTGTGCTGCCCCAGGCTCTCCATGCGTCAGCCAGGTTTTCTTTGGCGGCACTTCTAACCCGCCTAGCCATCGAAGGAGCTCGCTCTTTCCCGCGTGTGCGGAGAATTGTCCCATAGTGATAATTTCCGCATTCACCGGCACCGCCTGCCCGAATAAATGCAGCACCTTCGCGCCTTCCTGCAGTGCACGGCCGCGCGTACCTTCGGCCTGGAATCCAGCCAGCAGGACTGCGTTTTTAGCGTCCGGCAGTCTTTGCGCCAGGTGATGCAGCACGCGTCCGCCAGTGACCATGCCGCTGGCGGAAACAATGATGCACGGACTCTTCACGGTATTGATCGCTTTCGAATCCTCCGCCGAACGGGTCAAGTGAAATACGTGTACGTTCAGCGGATCGCGATCGCCGCTCGATTCCAGACGCGAAAAATCCAGATCATGATCCTCCGTGTACTTCACATAAAGCTCCGTCGCGCTCAACGCCATCGGACTGTCCACATAGACTGGCACGATCGGAATTTTCTTTTCGTTCTCCAGTTGGCGGAGGTAATACATAAATGTCTGGGTACGTCCGATCGCAAACGCCGGGATTACGATCGAACCGCCGCGCTTTACCACGCGATTCACGATATCCGCCAACATCGCAGCAGGATCGCCCGCTTCATGCTCGCGATCACCGTACGTTGACTCGCACAACAGCACGTCCGCTTTCGGCGGCGTCACAGGGTCCTTCAGAATCGCCTCGCCGTATCGCCCGATGTCCCCGGAGAAAATGACGGTCGTCTTCTTGCCATTTTCCGTAATCGTCAAAGCCAGGCTCGACGACCCGAGGATGTGCCCGGCATCGTAAGCGTCAAAATGAAACTCCGGCGAAAGATCGAAGCCGCCGCTTCTCGGCATCGGTTTGAGGAGCCGCAACATCGGATCAATATCTTCCGGCGTGTAGAGAGGATTGCGATCCCCGGCGTTGCTGTGCTTCGCATTGCGCTGTGCGCGCTGCGCGTCCTCCTGCTGCAGGTGCGCGGAATCTTTCAAAGAGATCGTCGTCAGTTCAATGGTCGCTGGGTTGGCGTAAATCGGTCCTCTATAGCCGTCGCGCACCAGGCACGGCAGCCAGCCCGTGTGGTCGAGGTGCGCATGGGTCAGCACACAATAGTCGATCGTTTTCGGATCTACAGTCAGCGGCTTGAAATTACGCGCGCTCAATTCCGGCGAGCCTTGGAATATTCCGCAATCCAGCAGCAGGTTTTTCCCCGCTGCCGCCACCAGATATTTTGAGCCGGTGACTGTACCCGCTGCTCCCAAAAAAGTTAGCTTTGCCATGGTTGTCGCTCCGATTTCCCGCAGAGACCTTATCCCATTCGCCCTCGAAAACAAAACGGGCACATATTTCGTCCACCTAAGACGACTTCTTGCCTACTGAAGAATTCGCCGCTACTATTCACGTGCTGGAAAAGTCGCTCTGACGCCTAAGTTAAGTTAGTAATTGTCGTTGTTGTTTGTGTTGTCGCGCTGGCTGGATTGGCGGGCGGTCCTGCACTTGCTCAGCCGCGTGCCCGCGTTGTTCACGTCTTGTTGCGCTCGCTGACAATCAGCATCAAGGAATCGTTCCTGTTAGCGCTCGCCTCGGCAATGGACAGGATGCTGCGAGCAATCTTTACTGGGGTGCCGCGTTTGGCGTTAAAGCCTTTTTCAAAGCCAGTTCTGTGTGGCGTCTCCTCAAGTGCAGCACTTCCCGGCAACCGCCCCTTCTGGGCGTTGTGTTTTTCGCCACCAAAACCCTGAAGTGATTCTTGTTGCCGATGCGTACGACGGAGCCGGGATTCGCGATGCGGTCTCTGACTTTGTCTCTTCTGCCGCTGGTCTTCGAGAAGAGACTCTTTCTTTGGATCTCGAGGGCGAGAACCGTGCCCTTCCCGTTGCCGGTGGTGCCGACCTGTTGGCGTATATAGGCCACGATGCTTTCATGGATTTCCAGATTCCGCGCGTCGTTGGCAAGACCGGAGCGCACAGACGCGAATTCATCATTCTTGCTTGCGCGAGCAAGTCGTATTTTCTTCCGTACATGCGAAACACACAAAGCGAGCCACTTTTGTGGACCACCGGCCTCATGGCTCCCGAGGCGTACACATTAGACGCTGTGCTCGAAGGATGGACGCGATCGGAAAGCACCGAGTCCATCCGACAACGCGCTGCCAGCGCATACGACAAATATCAAAAGTGTGGCTTGCGCGCGGCCCAACGCCATTTCGCTGGTGGGTGGTAGAGTCCCGGCCCAGCGCCAACCCTCTGGCCGCCGAGCTCTCTTCCGTTTGTGTTTTGTGGGGCGCAGCCTCGTCGCGATGACCGCAGCCGAAACTATGCCACGCCCCGGGATTAGATTTCTAATCTAGCCTGACTTCCGCGGTCGAAAGTCAATTTTCCGCTTTTTGGGCAGACAAGTTCCCTCGTTTCAACAAAAGCTTGCTGAAAGTCGTAAATAGTGACGAATGTTAATGATATTTATCTTTACATGACTGGTGTAGATGATATATGTAGTGTCCTATGTACCTGCGCAAAACCGCCAAGACTCACAAGGGCAAAACCTACACCAATTTTCTTTTGGTCGAGTCTCAGCACACCCCCAAGGGTCCCCGCCAGCGCATCATCTGCTCGCTCGGCTCTCTGGCCCCGGCTCCTCGGGAGCATTGGCTGGATCTGGCTCACCGGCTGCAGGCCAGCTTGCAGGGACAAAGTTCATTCCCTCCCGCCGATGTAGCGATCGAAACGCTGGTCAAAAAGGTCCGCCGCGGACGCCAAGCGCCTGCGGAGGAATGGCCCAGCGCCCCGATCGCCGTCGATCCCCAGCGCGTGACGGTGGAAGAGCCTCGCGAGGCTGGAACGGTCCATGTGGGCCATCAAGTGTGGCAGCAGTTGGGACTGCGTGAGATCTTGCAGCATGCAGGACTGTCAGACACAGCCTGTCAGCTCAGTGAAGGGATGACCCTGAACCGGCTGATCTTTCCTCTCTCCGAGCATGCCATGCCGGATTGGATGCGGCGCACGGCTCTGGCCGACATCCTGGGCGTGGATTTTTCCGCGCTTCATGACGACGCTTTGTACCGTAACTTGGACCGGCTGCACCCGAACCGCGAACGCATCGAAACGGAGTTGGCCGAGCGCGAGAAGACGTTGTTCCATCTTGACGACACTTTATACCTGTACGATCTGACCTCGACGTACTTTGAAGGCCAAGCCGGGAGTAATCCGCAGGCCAAGCGCGGCTACTCGCGGGATAAGCGGCCCGACTGTAAGCAAGTGCTCGTAGGCCTGGTGCTGGACCGCGACGGTTTTCCCAAAGCGCATGAAGTTTTCGACGGCAACCGGCAGGACCGTACGACGGTGGGAGAGATGTTGGATAGTTTGGAGAAGCGCACCGGCTCGAAACCGGGCGCAACCGTGGTGGTGGATCGCGGCATGGCCTATGAGGAAGACTTGGCTGCGATTCGCGCGCGTGGATTTCACTATCTGGTGGCGGGCCGGCAGCCGGAGCGCCATGCGTGGCTCGGAGAGTTCGCGCACAGCGCGGACTGGGAAGAAGTGTTACGGGTGCCTTCGCCGCGCAATCCCGATCAGGAGAAATCGCAGGTGCGCATCAAGCGTCGACAGCAGGGAGACGAGGTTTACATTCTCTGCCTGAGCGAAGGGCGCGAAGAGAAGGACCGCGCCATTCGGGAAAGCCACGAGCAGCGCTTGCAGAAAGACTTGGGGAAACTGCAGGCGCGCATTGAGAAAGGCCAGTTGCAAGAGCAGAAAAAAATTCACCAAGCGATCGGTCGACTCCAGGAACGCTATCCGCGAGTGGCCCGCTACTACCGGATGGACTACGAAGCCGAGCACAAAACCTTGACGTGGCAAGAGGACAGCGAAAAGAAAGCCATCGCCGAAAAGCTGGATGGCGGCTACGTGCTGAAGACCGACCGGCAGGACCTAACAGGCGAGGAGATCTGGCGCACCTACATCTTGCTCACGCGAGTGGAGGCGGCCTTCCGGGCGATGAAGAGTCCGTTGCTGGAACGGCCTATCTTCCATCATCTGGAAAAACGCACGCAGACGCATATCTTCCTGTGTGTCCTGGCCTACCATCTACTGGTAGCCATCGAGAAGCGCTTCCTGGACCGCGGCGTGCACACTTCCTGGTGGACATTGCGCGAACAACTGAGCACGCACCAGGTAGTCACGGTGGTGTTGCCGACCAAGGACGGCAAGGTGCTGAAGATTCGCAAGGGCACCACTCCGGAACCGATCCACCGAGAAATCTATACGACGCTGCAGATACCGGCGGAGGTCATGAAGCCGGTCAAGACTTGGCATGAACCCACGACATAGTGACGGAATGAAATGACAACCCCTTGC
>WNFO01003246.1_pt1 | contig 18882 bp, 30 predicted proteins | sample 5400251 | NCBI WGS metagenome assembly WNFO01 (sample SAMN13153354, study PRJNA577476) | soil metagenome | isolation source: 100 cm saprolite under Madrone tree | place: USA:California | collected 2016-06-14
TGACCTCTTGGCTTCCTGCTCGCGCCCGCACCGTAAAGCCGCTGCTCTCGCGCTCGATCGCTTCAACCTCCGTGCTGGTTCGCACCTCGATCCCGATTTCCGTAAACTTTTCCATCAGCCAGCCGACCAGCTCGGGATCAAACTGCGTCAGCATGCGATCGGCCCGTTGCAGCACCGTCACCTTTGCACCGGCGCGCGCGGCGATATGCGAGAACTCGGCTGCGATGTAGCCGCCACCCACGATGACGAGGCGCGCCGGGAGCTCCGGGAGCTCAAGAAACTGATCGCTCGTGATCAGATGCTCGGCACCCGGAAAGGTGAGCGGCACCGGCCGCGCACCGGTGGCAATCAGCACATACCGGGCGTCAAGGCTTTGCCCGGCAACCTCGAGGGTGTTCTGTCCGATAAAGCGCGCCGTGCCGTGAAGCGCGTCAATGCCACGCTTCGCTAAGCGCCGTTCCTGCTTGGCCGGGACGGGATCGGTGAAGGTGCGCTTGAAGGCGATGAGATCGGGCCAGTTGATTGCGATGTCGCCGGTCACGCCCCGGCAGCGCATGCGCCGGGCCATGTCGATCGTCTCGGCACCGCTGATCAGCATCTTCTTTGGATCGCAGCCGCGCAGCGCGCAGGTGCCGCCGAACGGCAGATGATCGATCACGGCAACCGACCATCCGGCCGCGCGCACGCGCGTGCTTGCCACCTGTGCGGCCGTGCCGCTGCCGATGACGGCCAGATCGTAGCTCTTGCTTCCGCTCATATGCGCTCCTGGTCTCTGGCCCTCGTATCCCGGCGTGGCGGATTGTGCCGGCGATAAAGCCCAAGGCCCAGCAGCGCCGCCCCAAGGACGAGCACCGGGATAACGATGTAATCGGCGTTCGCCAGCCACGCCGTAAGCCCGATGCTCCCCAGCACCACCGCAACCAGCGGCGTCGCGCAGCAGATCGCCGCGAGTACTGTGCCGATAACGCCCGTGGTGATGAGGGAGCGATCGTTCATAAGGCTCAATTCGCGAGGCTGGAGGGATAGCCCGCGTTCGTCGTTGCAGCGATGAGCGTGGGCACATTGGCAAGCGCGTCATCAAAGGTGACCGTGGCAATGAAATCAGCCATTTGATTGGCCTGTTTCATCTCGACCGCCTTGACGCCTGGAACGCGCACTAACGATTCTTTGACAATCGGCGGACAGAGCACGCAGTCCGCGTTCTTGACATTCAGTACGACGGTCTTTTCTGCCGCCTGGGCCGAGAGCGGGGCACACACGAGCAACGCAGATACAACAGCAACAAGGTGAGTTTTCATGGCAGTCCCCTTCGATCAGAGCCAGCGGGCGATGAGGTAGGGCGACACAAGTGCGACCAGGACAATCACGGTGGCGCTCCACAGGCCGAGCTTGGCGATGCGGTGCGACAGCGGCCGCGCGCAGTACGATTCCTCGGTGCATTCCGCCGCAGGCCTGCGGTAGATGCGATAGAATCCAAACCCGATGCAGCCGATCGCAACGCCGGCAAAATAGAACCGGTAGGGTTCAAGCGCCGTCAGATTGGCGATCCACGCGCCGCTGATGCCGGCGGCGAAAAGCAGGAATGGCACCACGCAGCACGACGCGGCGCCCAAGCCGGCAATGATGCCGCCTATCGATAACCAAGTGGCGCCGCTTGCCGGTTGCTTTGACGTCCCCAGAGCTTTGCGTGCAGCGTTGCTGAACTCGGACTGTATCGTCATTGCCTGTGCCTTCGGGTCAGCTTACCGTGACCCTAGAACCTGTAGCGGCTACAGGGTCAAGCAAGATTATTCTCACGAATTCGCGAGGCGATATGAGGATCGATGGGCTATCGATCGGCGCGCTATCGAAGCAGAGCGGCGTCAATATCGAAACCATCCGCTACTACGAGAAGATAGGCGTGATGCCGGCACCGGCACGTAGCGCCGGCGGATATCGCATGTACACCGTGGACCATCTCAAGCGGCTGGGCTTCGTTCGTCGCGGCCGGCAACTCGGCTTCAGCCTCGACGAGCTGCGTGGTCTCCTCCACCTGGTCGATGGACATGCCTATACATGTGCGGAGGTTCACACGCTGACGCTGCAACACCTGACGGAGGTGCGCCGCAAAATCGCGGACCTCCGGCGGCTTGAGCGGGTGTTGGCCGACATGGCCGCGCAATGCACCGAAGACCAAGTCCCTGAATGCCCGGTGATTGATGCGCTGTTCGGTAGCGTCGCTCATTGAGCGTCCGCCGCATCTTGTGCGCGGAAATCAAGGTTTTTGGGCTTTGATATCCATTTCACCTTGACTTATCTCCAATTCGGTCCTATCTTCCTTTGGCCGTTAATGACCGAGGCACCGATGTTCGGGGATTCATTCGTTATCGCCGCCGATCCTAGTGACCCGCGATATGTCCGATCCGGTAATTCCTCCGGCCGCCCCGCTCGCTACGCACGACAGCGGAGCGTGGCGCCCGACGAGCGGGCGCCTGGGCGATGCGAAGTTGATGCACCTAACAGGGGAGTATCGACCGATTCGACACTACCGTGCTCCTGTATTTTTCCTGTATTATCAGGAAACCTGCGACAGAAAGTTTCAAGCAGCCGGTTCTTACCGCGAAAAATGCGGCATTGGAATTGATGCCACGCTGCGCCGAGGAACCTCTCTGTCCATCGCCTCTTCGCGGAAATCGCCGGCGAAAGCTTCCAAAAACCCGGCAGCGCAGGCTGCCATCGAAATGCACACGCTCTGGCGCTTCTCCCCTCCCGGTGCTATCTCGGAATTCCCGACCCGGACGCGGCAGACGGAGCCTCAGCGCCATGCAGGAGATTCTGCGACAACTCGAGGAGAAGCGGGCGGCGGCGCGGGCCGGCGGTGGGGCGAAGCGCGTCGAGGCGCAGCACAAGAAGGGCAAGCTGACCGCGCGCGAGCGGATCGAGGTCCTGCTCGACGAGGGCTCGTTCGAGGAATGGGACATGTTCGTCGAGCACCGCTCGGCGGATTTCGGCATGGCGGAGCAGAAGATTCCGGGCGATGGCGTCGTCACCGGCTACGGCACGATCAACGGGCGCCTCGTCTTCGTCTTCAGTCAGGACTTCACCGTCTTCGGCGGCTCGCTCTCCGAGGCGCATGCCGAGAAGATCGGCAAGATCATGGACCAGGCAATGAAAGTCGGCGCGCCGGTGATCGGCCTCAACGACAGCGGCGGCGCCCGCATCCAGGAAGGTGTCGCCTCGCTGGCCGGCTATGCCGATGTCTTCCAGCGCAATGTCGAGGCCTCGGGCGTGGTGCCGCAGATCTCGCTGATCATGGGCCCCTGCGCCGGCGGCGCGGTCTATTCCCCGGCGATGACGGACTTCATCTTCATGGTGAAGGACACTTCCTACATGTTTGTTACCGGCCCGGAAGTCGTCAAGACGGTGACCCATGAGGCGGTCACCCAGGAGGAGCTTGGCGGCGCCATCACCCACACGACGCGCTCGGGCGTCGCCGATCTCGCCTTCGAGAACGATATCGAGACGCTGCTGCAGACGCGCCGATTCGTCGATTTCCTCCCCGCCTCGAACCGGGAGAAGCCGCCGGTGCGGCCGACCGAGGACAGCCCGGAGCGGATCGAGCCGTCGCTCGACACGCTGATCCCGGCCAATCCGAACAAACCCTATGACATGAAGGAGTTGATCGAGAAGATCGTCGACGAGGGTGATTTCTTCGAGCTGCAGCCGAGCTATGCAAGAAACATCGTCATCGGCTTTGCGCGGATGGAGGGCTCGACCGTCGGAATCGTCGCCAACCAGCCGCTCGTCCTCGCCGGCTGCCTCGACATCGACAGCGCCAAGAAAGCGGCGCGCTTCGTGCGGTTTTGCGACTGCTTCAACATCCCGATCCTGACCTTCGTCGACGTGCCGGGCTTCCTGCCCGGCACGGCGCAGGAGTTCGGCGGCATCATCAAGCACGGCGCCAAGCTGCTTTTCGCCTTCGCCGAGGCGACCGTACCGAAAGTGACCTTGATCACTCGGAAAGCCTATGGCGGCGCCTATGACGTCATGAGCTCCAAGCACTTGCGCGGCGACGTCAACTTCGCGTGGCCGACCGCCGAGATCGCCGTCATGGGTCCGAAGGGCGCGGTCGAGATCATCTTCCGCGGCGACAGCGGCGATCCCGCCAAGATCGAGGCGCGCACCGAGGAGTACCGCGCGAAATTCGCCAACCCCTTCGTCGCCGGCAGCCGCGGCTTTCTCGACGACGTCATAACGCCGCGCGGAACCCGGCGCCGGATCTGCCGCAGCCTTGCCATGCTGCGCGAGAAGAAGCTAACAAACCCGTGGAAGAAACACGCGAATATCCCTTTATGATAGGCTGCAGCGATGTCGAGGAACATTGTGCGCGCGAAAGCAACCAGACGGCAGTCGGCACTGAATGAGATCGTTCAGCGCCTCGTGCAAGCTTTCCATCCCGAGAAAATTTACCTGTTCGGCTCGCAAGCGCGAGGCGACGCCGGCCCGGACAGCGATTACGATCTCCTGCTCGTCATGCCCGACGATGCATCGCGCGACCTTCTTGATCCGCGCTTGGCTTGCAGAGCCCTCGTCGGGACTGCACTCGCAGCGGATGTGCTTTTATTTCGCCGATCGAAATTTGAAGGGCAACTCCATCTGAAGGCTTCGTTGCCAGCCACAATCCAGCGCGAAGGCAAGATTTTGTATGCAGCATGATCCGGCAAAAGTCGTGCTTTGCCGTGAGTGGCTGACAATCGCCACGTCGGATCTACGCGCGGCGTCTATCTTGACGAAAGCCTCTCCACCCGCGATTCAACAAGCGCTCTATTTCTGCCAGCAGTGTTCTGAGAAAACACTGAAAGCCTTCCTCGTCTGGCACGATGTACTGCCAATGAAAATCCACGATTTGAAGATACTGGGTGAAGAATGCGCCAGAATTGATTCGAGCCTCGGCAATCTGATTCCGCAGGTGGCTTCGCTAACGGCCTACGGTTCGATGTACCGGTATCCCGGAGGCTCTGAAATTGAGGTAACCTCCGAGGATGCTGACGACGCGTATCGCTGCGCGTCCGACACGATGCGGGTTGTTCTCGCTCGCCTTCCGCCGGAAGTCTTCCCGTAGAATGTTCTCCAAAATCCTCATCGCCAATCGCGGCGAGATTGCCTGCCGGGTTATCCGCACGGCCCGCCGCATGGGCATTGCCACCGTGGCGGTCTATTCCGACGCCGATGCCGACGCGCTCCATGTTCGCGAGGCGGACGAGGCGGTGCGGATCGGCCCGCCGCCATCGGCCGAAAGCTATCTGCGCGGCGACCGCATCATCGAGGCGTGCCGGCGGACCGGCGCCGAGGCGGTGCACCCCGGCTATGGGTTCCTCTCGGAGAAGGCGGCATTCGCCAGCGCGCTCGAAGCGGCGGGGATCGTCTTTATCGGCCCGGCCCCGGCCGCGATCGCGGCGATGGGCGACAAGATCGAGTCGAAAAAACTCGCGACGGAAGCCGGTGTCTCGACCGTGCCCGGCCATCTCGGCATCATCCCCGATGCCACCCAGGCGGCGCGCATCGCCCATGAGATCGGCTATCCCGTGATGATAAAGGCCTCGGCCGGCGGCGGCGGCAAGGGCATGCGCATCGCCCGCGACGACGAGGAGCTGCGCGAGGGGCTTCGGGCGGCGCGCAGCGAGGCGAAGTCGAGCTTCGCCGACGACCGCGTCTTCATCGAGAAATACATCGAGCACCCCCGCCACATCGAGATCCAGGTGCTCGGCGACGCACATGGCAACGTCATTCATCTCGGCGAGCGCGAATGCTCGATCCAGCGCCGCCATCAGAAAGTCCTGGAGGAGGCGCCGAGCCCCTTTCTCGACGCCAAGACGCGGACCGCGATGGGGGCACAGGCCGTCGCCCTCGCCAAGGCCGTCGATTACCGATCGGCGGGGACGGTCGAGTTCATCGTAGACCGTAACATGAGCTTCTATTTCCTTGAAATGAACACAAGACTACAGGTCGAGCACCCGGTCACCGAAGCAGTCACCGGCCTTGATCTCGTCGAGCTGATGATCCGCATCGCCGCCGGCGAGAAGCTGACGCTGAAGCAGAAGGACGTCAGACTCGACGGCTGGGCGCTCGAGACGCGGATCTATGCCGAGGACCCGCTGCGCGGCTTCCTCCCGTCGATCGGGCGGCTTGTCCGCTACCGGCCGCCGCAGGGCGAGGATGTGCGCGTCGATACCGGCGTCTTCGAGGGCGCCGAGATCAGCATGTTCTACGACCCGATGATCGCCAAGCTGATCACGCACGGAAAAACGCGCACCGCGGCAATCGAGCGGATGAGCGAGGCGCTCGACCGCTTCTACATCCGCGGGGTCTTGCATAACGTCGGCTTCCTCGCCGCCCTGCTCGGCAAGCCGCGCTTTCGCGACGGCGCCCTATCGACCGATTTCATCGCCGAGGAGTTCCCCGGCGGGTTCGGCGCCGAATATCTCCCGGCCATCGCCCATGAGACCGTCATCGCCGTCGCGGCCGCCTTGCGCCGCCGGATGGCCGAGCACGAGGGACGCATCTCCGGCCAACTGCCCGGCCATGGCGCCAGGGTGGGCAGCGACTGGGTCGTCTGCGTCGGCAACGAGCGCCATGCCGCCGCCGTCCTCTCGTCGGACGATGGCTACGCGGTGACGCTGGCGGGCGGCACGCACGGCGTCGCGCTGGATTGGCGGCCGGGCGAGGCAGTCTTCAAGGCTGTTGTCGATGGCGCGGCTTTGACCTTCCAGATCGACCGTGAGGAGATCGGCTTTCGCCTCAGCCGCGGCGGCGCGGCGACCTCGGTTCAGGTCCTGCCGCCGCGCGCCGCCGCCTTGCTTGCCTATATGCCGGTCAAGCAGGCACCCGACCTCTCGCGCTTCCTGCTCTCGCCAATGCCGGGCCTGCTCGTCGGCCTCGCCGTTGCCGAGGGCCAGGAGATCAAGACCGGCGAGGCGCTCGCCACCGTCGAGGCAATGAAGATGGAGAACGTGCTGCGCGCCGAGCGCGACGGCAAGGTCACGAAGATCCGCGCAAAGATCGGGGACAGCCTCGCCGTCGACGAGGTCATCCTCGAATTCGCCTGACGCCGTGGCGACCGCGCTCCGACTTCGCATCGAGGGCCGCGTCCAGGGTGTCGGCTATCGCGCCTGGCTTGAGCGTGAGGCGCGCTCGCGGGGCTTGCGTGGCTGGGTACGCAACCGGCGCGACGGCAGCGTCGAAACGCTGCTGATCGGCGACGACCAAGCGATCGAGGCGATGATCCCGGCTTGCGCGCGCGGCCCCCGCCTCGCCGGCGTCACCAGCATCGAGCGGACCGAGGGCACCGACGATGGGAGAGCCGGGTTCGACGTTTTGCCGACGATCTAAGGAGACGCTATGAGCGACGCAATCGACCTCAAGAGGCTGGTCTTTCCCAGTCTCGCCGGCCTGTACGCGCGGTTTTCGCCCTACAGCTACGCCCTCATGCGCTTCGGCGCCGGCGCCGTGCTGGTTCCCCACGGCGTGCAGAAGGTGTTTTTCGCCTCGGTTGGCCGCTATCAGGAGAACATCGCTGCCCACGGCCTGCCGATGCCGCTCCTGCTCGCCTATCTGACGTTCTTCACCGAGTCGGTCGCCGCCGCCTGCCTGGCGCTCGGCCTGTTCACGCGGCTGGCCGCGCTCATGATCTGGATCGAGATGTCGGTCATCATTACCGTCTTCCAATGGCAGTACGGCTATTTCTGGACAAATCGCGGGATAGAATACGCCTTGCTGTGGTGGCTGTTGTGCATCGCCATCGTCTTCCGCGGCGGCGGGCGCTACTCGCTCGATCGCCTCATCGGCAAGGAGTTGTGACAGCGCGGGTTTTCCGTGATCTAATGATTTATGAAAATCGCACAAGCCGTTATAGGAGCGCCGATATTATCGCTCCTATAACATCCTGGAATGATCTATTCGGTTACGTCGGCGGCGGCCCCAGCCTCCACCGGAAGATCGGCGGCGATCCAGTCCGCCTTGCCCTCGTCGTAGGTTCGCACCCGGCTATAGCCAAGGGCTTTCAGACGGGCCGCGGCGATGCCCGAGTTCTTGCACGCCGCGCTGGCACAATAGACGACGATCTCGCTGGTCCGGTCAGATACCAAGGTGGGCGCCAGGTTGTCGACCGCGTCGTGCGGCATGTTGAGGGCACCGGGCAGATGCCGATGGTCATAGTATTTGGCGGGCAGCGCCTCGAGCAATACGATCGGCGCGCCGCCCTGGCGAGCGGCCTCGATCCGGTTCTTGAGATCGGCGCGGGAAATGTTGGCGACCATCATTCACTCCTTCGTTGAGCGCGCTTGAGTGCGCGTCGACGAAAAGATAATCTTGCGAAATCGCACGTGCGATAGGAACGTTTGCGATGTCTATTTGCAGGAATGCAACCACGCATGTTCGATTGGGACGATCTCCGGACCATGCTTGCCGTCGCGCGGTCCGGTGGGTTGGCGAGCGCCGCCGCCGCTCTGGGCGTCAACCAGTCGACGATATTCCGACGCGTAAACCGGTTGGAGGGCGCGCTCGCCGTGCGGCTCTTTGAGCGACTGCCGGCGGGCTATGTCGCCACGGCAGAGGGCGAGCGTCTGCTGGCGACGGCGCAGCGCATGGAGGAGGAAGCCAACGCGCTTGATCGCGCCATTACGGGCAGCGACTGCCGGCTGACCGGGCTGTTGCGCATCACCTCGTCGGAGACAACGGCGAACCACCTCCTGACCCGTTATCTGGCATCTTTCCGCGCCCTGCACCCAGGCATTGAGATCGAGCTCATTGTCGAGAATCGCATTCTCAGCCTAACCCGGCGCGAGGCAGATATCGCTCTCCGCCCGGCGCGGCCGAGCGAGAACGAGCTCTTCGGCCGCAAGCTATCCGATATCGGCTGGGCGATCTATGGCAGCGGAGGCTATCTCGCCGGCAAAGAGCAGCCGCGCGAGCCCAGCGATCTCGCGGGCCACACGCTGATCGGCTGGGACGAGCCGCAGCCCTATGGCGCGCTGACGCGCTGGTTGGCGAGGGTTGCGCCGGACAACCGCGCTTCCTATCGCAGCAACAGCTTGCTGAACCAGCTGACAGCGGTGCGCGAGGGCATCGGCCTCGCCGCCCTCCCCTGCTTCCTCGGCGACAGCGAGGCTGGGCTGATCCGCGTCATCGCACCGATCCCGGAACTCGCACGTGAACTCTGGCTGGTGACGCACAAGGATCTGCGCCACACGGCGCGCATCGGGGCCTTCTTTGCAATGATGGCGGAGGCGGTCAGCGCGGACCGGCCGCTCCTAGAGGGACGCCTCCCGGCTTGATTGAACCGATCGCGCCTTAAGCGGCTTCGGGCGCAGTTTCCTCGTCAGGGGTCTGGACGGGTCCGGAATCGAGTCCCTTTGCCGCCGGATCGCGATCGACGAGTTCGATAACCGCCATCGCCGCCTTGTCGCCATAGCGGAAGCCAGCTTTGATGATGCGGATATAGCCGCCTTGGCGGCTGCCATAGCGCTCGGCAAGCGTGCTGAACAGTTTCTCAGTGATCTTGGCATCCTGCAACGCCGCAAGCGCTTGACGGCGCGCATGCAGACCGCCGCGCTTGCCGAGGGTGATCAGCTTCTCGACCACCGGGCGCAGATCCTTCGCCTTAGGCAGGGTCGTCGTGATCTGCTCATGCTTGATGAGGGCGTGGGCGAGATTGTCGAACATCGCCTTACGATGGGCCGATTTCCGGCTGAAGCTGCGACCGCTGATTCCGTGGCGCATGGATCCGTCCCTTTACCTTTTTGTAGGGGCCAGGCTCGGCCCAGGCGGGCCGGAGCCGCGGCCCCTACGGTTGGCGACCTAATACGGCTCTTCGAGGCGCTTGGCGAGCTCCTCGATGTTCTCAGGCGGCCAATTTGGGATCTCCATGCCGAGATGGAGGCCCATCTGCGCCAGCACTTCCTTGATCTCGTTGAGCGACTTGCGGCCGAAATTCGGCGTCCGCAGCATCTCGGCCTCGGATTTCTGCACGAGGTCTCCAATGTAGACGATGTTGTCATTCTTCAGGCAGTTCGCCGAGCGCACCGACAGCTCGAGCTCGTCGACCTTGCGCAAGAGGTTCTTGTTGAATGGCAGTTCGCTCGGCCGCTCTTCTTCGCCGGCAGCGCGTGGCTCCTCGAAATTGATGAAGAGCTGGAGCTGGTCCTGCAAGATGCGGGCGGCGAGCGCCACCGCGTCCTCGGGCGTGACCGCCCCGTTGGTCTCGACGCGCATCGACAGCTTGTCGTAGTCGGTGACCTGGCCGACGCGGGTGTTCTCGACTTTGTAGGAGACCTTCCGCACAGGGCTGAACAGCGCGTCGACCGGGATGAGGCCGATCGGCGCGTCCTCGGGGCGGTTCTGCGTCGCCGCGACGTAGCCCTTGCCGGTCTCGACGGTGAACTCCATGGTGATCTTGGCGCCACTGTCGAGCGTGCAGATGACGTGGTCGGGGTTCATGATCTCGATGTCATGCCCGGTTTCGATGGCGCCGGCGCGCACCTCGCCCGGGCCACTGGCGCGCAGCCGCATCCGCTTCGGCCCCTCGCCATGCATCCTGAGGCCGATGCCCTTGATGTTGAGCACGATGTCGGTGACGTCCTCAAGAACGCCCGGCATCGAGGAGAACTCGTGCAGCACGCCCTCGATCTGCACCGCAGTGATTGCCGTGCCCTGCAATGACGACAGGAGGACGCGACGCAGCGCGTTGCCAAGCGTCAGCCCGAAGCCGCGCTCGAGCGGCTCGGCAACGGCGGTGGCGACGCGCTTGGGATCGTCGCCGTGCTCGACTGCGAGCTGTTTCGGCTTGATCAGGGTTTGCCAGTTCTTTTGAATTACCACGGGTCGGACCTCATGACAAAAGCGCGATTGACCTAGTACCAGTCGTCACCGGAGCGGGCCTTTCGATCGACCGTCCCGCGCGACGACAAAACCTGCGTCGCGAAGCGCCGCGCCGTAAAATTCAGACGCGCCGGCGCTTCGGCGGGCGGCAACCATTATGTGGGATCGGCGTCACGTCACGGATAGAGGTGACCGCAAATCCGACGGTCTGCAATGCGCGCAACGCCGATTCGCGACCCGAGCCCGGACCCTTGACCTCAATCTCGAGCGTCCGCATGCCATGCTCCATCGCCTTGCGTCCGGCATCCTCGGCGGCCATCTGCGCGGCGTAGGGGGTCGACTTGCGCGATCCCTTGAAGCCTTGGCTCCCCGAGGACGACCACGCTATGGTATTGCCCTGCGCATCGGTGATCGTGACCACCGTATTGTTGAACGACGCGTTCACATGCGCGACGCCTGAAGTAATGTTCTTGCGTTCGCGGCGACGTACGCGCGGCGCTGCAGCAGCCTTGGCCATGAATTCCTGTCTCCGAGCTTACTTTTTCTTGCCCGCGATCGGGCGCGCCGGACCCTTGCGCGTGCGCGCGTTGGTGTGGGTGCGCTGACCGCGCACGGGAAGTCCCTTGCGGTGGCGCAACCCGCGATAGCAGCCGAGATCCATCAGCCGCTTTATGTTGGTCGCGACCTGCCGGCGCAGATCTCCTTCGACAGTGTAGTCGCGATCGATCAGCTCGCGGATGCGCAAGACCTCATCGTCGGTCAACTCGTGCACCCGGCGCTCAGGCGGGATACCGACCTTGGTGCAGATCTGCGCCGCCTTAGTACGTCCGATGCCGTGAATATAGGTGAGGCCGATCGGCACTCGCTTTTGGCTCGGAATATTGACGCCAGCAATACGCGCCACTTGCGCTTCTCCTTAGATTCGACTGTTCATGCTAAGAGAGGCCGCGGCACGGCCAAGGGCGCGCATTATATGAATATCCGCCCTCAAGTCAACCGCCATGGCCCGATTTTGCCGATGTCAATATCGCGTCGATCTGCCGCGTCACCTCGTCGATTTCGGCCATTCCTCGACCGTCTGCAGGATGCCTTTCGTGCGGTAATAGGGCAGGATCGGGGCGGTCTGGCCATAATAGGCTGCGAGACGCGCCTTGATTGTCTCGGCGGTGTCGTCGGCGCGGCGAGAGAACGTTTGGTTGCCGCAGACGTCACAGACACCTGGCACCCGCGGCTGCTTGTAGCGATCGTGATAGCTGGCACCACACCGTGTGCAGGTAAAGCGCCCGGTGACCCGGTCGACCAGCGCCACGTCGTCGACCTTCATCTCGATCACGTGGTCGAGCTTGCGCTGCTTGGCGGCCAGCATCGCGTCGAGCGCCTCGGCCTGGCGCACCGTGCGTGGGAAGCCGTCAAGGATGAAGCCATTGCGGCAATCAGGCTCGGCAATCCGCTCGGCGATCATCGCGATGAGGACATCGTCGGGAACGAGCTGGCCCGAATCCATGATCGGCTTTGCCTTACGGCCGACCTCCGTTCCCGCAGCGATCGCGGCGCGCAGCATGTCGCCCGTTGCCAGCTGGATGAGCCCGTTCTTCTCTTCGATCCGCTTTGCCTGGGTACCCTTGCCGGCCCCGGGCGGGCCGAGCAGGATCACGTTCATCCGCGTCTCCCGCGCAGCTTGGACTTTTTGATCAAGCCCTCGTATTGGTGCGCGAGGAGATGCGAGTGGATTTGCGCCACAGTATCCATAGTGACGCTGACGACGATGAGCAGGCTGGTACCGCCGAAGTAAAATGGCACCGAATATTGCGAGATCAGGAACTCGGGCAGGATACAGACGACGGCGAGATAAGCGGACCCGACCACCGTCAACCGGGTCAGCACATAGTCGAGATAATCCGAGGTGTTCTTGCCCGGTCTGATGCCGGGGATGAACCCGCCATATTTGCGCAGATTGTCGGCCGTCTCTACCGGGTTGAAGACGATCGCCGTGTAGAAGAAGCTGAAGAACACGATGAGCGCGATGTAAAGCAGCATGTAGAGCGGGCGGCCATGCGCGAGATAGGCGGTGATCTCGGCCAAGATGCCGGTACCGCCGCCGGCTGCATTGAAGCTGGCGAGCGTCGCCGGCAGCAGCAGAAGCGAGGAGGCGAAGATCGGCGGAATGACGCCGGACGTATTGAGCTTCAACGGTAGGTGCGAGGCTTCGCCTCCGAACATCTTGTTGCCCTGTTGGCGCTTCGGGTACTGCACGAGGATGCGGCGTTGGGCCCGCTCCATGAAGACGATGAAGCCGATGACGACGATCGCCATGACGAAGAAGAAGATAATAGTGACGGTGGAAATCGCCCCGGTGCGCCCTAGCTCGAGCAGCGCGACGAGAGCGTGCGGAAGATTGGCAACGATGCCGGCGAAGATGATCAGCGAGATGCCGTTGCCGACGCCGCGCGCCGTGATCTGCTCGCCAAGCCACATCAGGAAGACGGTGCCCCCAGTCAGCGTGATGACGGTGACGAGGCGGAAGAACATGCCAGGATCGGTCACCGCCGACCCCAGCGAACCGCGCAGCCCCTCGAGGCCGACCGCGATGCCGTAGGCCTGAACGGCGGCCAGTCCGACGGTGCCGAAGCGGGTGTATTGGTTGAGCTTCTTGCGGCCGCTCTCGCCCTCCTTCTTCAGCGCCTCGAGCTGCGGCGAGACCGCGGTCAGGAGCTGCACGATGATCGAGGCCGAGATATAGGGCATGATATTGAGGGCGAAGATCGTCATGCGCCCGAGAGCGCCGCCCGAAAACATGTCGAACATGCCGAGTATACCGCCGGCATTGCGGCTGAAGATATCGGTCAGGATCGCCATCTAACTCATCCCTTACGCGACCCGATCCGATTGCGACCCGGCCCTCGGCAGCCCCGTCTCCGAACCCCGGCGGGGGACCCGGATGGCCGCCACATCGCCAAACGGCGAGCTCTACTCCTCGGTCTTCTTGGCCTTCTTCGGCTTGGCCGCCTTGCCGTCGGCGCCCTTGTCGGCAGCTGCTTGGGGCGCGGCCTTTGCCTTCTTGGCACCCTCAGGCGGTGCGCCATCCTTGGTCTTCGCCTTGGCCTTGGCTTCGCCCTTCGCCTTCACGTCACCCTTCGACTTTGCTTCCGACTTCGGCACCGGCGGCGCCGCGGCAGCCGCCGCCGCAGCGTCGGCGAAGGCCTTGCGCTTCGCGACAGCGGCGACTGCCGCCTTCGAGGCGCCGGCGACGGTGATAGTAAGCGCCGCCGTGATCTCGCCCTTGGCCAGGAGACGGATGCCATGACGCACGCGGCGCAACAGCCCGGCGGCGACCAGTGCCTCGCCATCGACCGCCGCGCCTGCATCGAGCCGACCGGACTCGACGGCCTTCTGAAGCCGGCCGAGATTGACCTCGTGGAATTCCTTGCGGAACGGTGCGTTGGTGAAGCCGCGCTTCGGCAAGCGACGGTGGAGGGGGGTCTGGCCACCTTCGAAGCCATTGAGAGCGACGCCGGTTCGCGCCGTCTGGCCCTTGCCGCCGCGGCCGCTGGTCTTGCCCTTGCCGGAGCCAATGCCGCGCCCGATCCGCTTGAAGCGGTAATGCGCGCCGCTATTGTCCCTGATTTCGTTGAGCTTCATTTCCTAAAATCCCTCAGCCGCCTGCGGCGACGGCTCAATCTTCGACCAGCACCAAGTGCTTCACTTTGAAGATCATGCCGCGCACCGACGGCGTGTCTTCAAGAACGCGTGAGCGGCGCAGCTTATTGAGGCCGAGCCCCTTGAGCGTCGCTTCCTGATCGTTGCGGCGACCGATCGGCGAGCCGATCTGCGTCACCGTCAGCGTCTTCTTGGTCGCCTTGGCGTCCTTCTTGCTTGGCATATGTGGTTACTCCTTGGCGTCGACGCCATCGCGCCGGCCGAGGATTTCGCTGACCTTCTTGCCGCGCCGCGCGGCGACGGAGCGCGGGCTGACGACATGGGTCAGCGCCTCGAAAGTCGCCTTGATCATGTTGTGCGGGTTGGAGGTGCCGACCGATTTAGCGACGACATCCTTGACTCCGAGCGCTTCGAAGATGGCGCGCATCGGACCACCAGCGATGATCCCGGCGCCCTGCGGCGCGGTGCGCACAATGACGTGGCCGGCGCCGTAGTGACTTTCGATGTCGTGATGCAGGGTGCGGCCTTCGCGCAGCGGCACGCGGATCATGCTCTTGCGCGCCTGTTCGGTGGCCTTGCGGATCGCCTCAGGCACCTCGCGCGCCTTGCCCGAACCGTAACCGACGCGGCCCTTGCCGTCGCCGACGACGACGAGAGCGGCAAAGCCGAAGCGTCGGCCGCCCTTCACCACCTTGGCTACACGATTGATGCCGACGAGCTTTTCGACGAACTCGCCCTCGTCGCGATCGCGTGACTGTCCGTCGCGGCCGCGTCGCTCGCCGCCGCGCGCGCTGCCGCCGGGGCTCCGGGGGCCGCCGCCCGGCATCCGCGGGCCGCCGCCGGGAGTCCGTGCGCCGCCACCCGGCGGTCGTGCGCCAGCACCTGGGGTCCGTGCCATATTCTCTCTATCCCTACCGTTGAAACCTAGAACTCAAGTCCGCCCTCGCGGGCGGCATCGGCCAGTGCCTTGACGCGGCCATGAAAGCGATATCCGCCGCGATCGAAGACCACCGATTTGACGCCCGCGGCGAGCGCGCGGGTCGCGATCAATTTGCCGACGGCAACCGCCGCATCAGCATCGGACCCGCTCTTGCGACCTTCCTTGCGCAACGCGGTGTCGATGCTCGAGGCAGTCGCCAGGGTGCGCCCGGCCGCATCGTCGATGATCTGCACGTAGATATGCTTCGACGAACGGAATACCGACAGCCGTGGGCGCGTCGAGGTGCTGCGCGCGATGCGGCCGCGCACGCGGGCGCGACGTCGGGCGAAGAGGGATTTTACATGCGTCGTCATGGTTCTTACCCCTACTTCTTCTTGCCTTCCTTGCGGCGGACAGTCTCGGTCTCGTATTTGATGCCCTTGCCCTTATAAGGCTCCGGCTTGCGATAGCCGCGGATGACGGCGGCCATCTGGCCGACACGTTGGCGGTCGGCGCCGGTGATGCTGATGGCGGTCGGCTTCTCGCAGGTGATCTTGACGTCGTCGGGGATCGCGAAATGCACCTCGTGGCTGTAGCCGAGCTGCAGATTGAGCATCTTGCCCTGCACCGCCGCGCGATAACCGACGCCGTTGATCTCCAAGTTGACGGTAAAACCCTTCGACACGCCATGAACCATGTTGTTGACGAGCGCGCGCGTCGTGCCCCACAGCATGCGCGCGCGCTTGGTGTCATTCTTCGGCTTGACCCAGACCTTGCCGTCCTCGAGCGTCGGCACGACCTCGTTGCTGACGACCAGCTTGAGCGTGCCGAGCTTGCCCTTGGCGGTCAGCGTCTGACCGGCGATGTCGATATTGACACCGCTCGGAACGGTCACGGGGTTCTTGCCAATTCGTGACATCTCACACCTCAACTGAACTCAGAATACGCGGCAGATGATCTCGCCGCCGACATTGGCTGCGCGCGCCTCGTTGTCCGACATCACACCGCGCGGCGTCGACAGGATGGCGATGCCAAGCCCATTATAGACGCGCGGCAGATCGGCGACCTTGGAATAGATCCGCCGCCCTGGTTTGGAGATCCGCGAGATCTCGCGGATGACCGGCTCGCCGTCGACATATTTGAGCTCGATCTTGAACTCGGTGACGCCGGGGCGAATGTCCTCGCGCGTGAAGCCGCGGATATAGCCTTCGCGCTGCAGCACCTCGAGCACGTTCGCACGAGCCCGGGACGCCGGCGCGGCGACGATCGGCTTGTGCGCCCGCTGTGCGTTGCGGATGCGGGTCAACATATCCCCTAAGGGATCAGTCATCGACATCGTGATCTCCTACCAGCTCGACTTGACCATGCCGGGAATCTGGCCGGCCGAGGCGAGTTCACGCAGAGCGATGCGCGACAGTTTGAATTTACGATAGACGCCACGCGGGCGCCCGGTGAGTTCGCAGCGATTGCGGATGCGCGTCGCCGAGCTGTTGCGCGGCATCGCGGCGAGCTTGAGCTGCGCCGCGAAACGTTCCTCCTCGGGTGCATTGCGGTCGGAGGCGACCGCCTTGAGGCGCGCGCGCTTTGGCCCCATCTGCTTGGCCATCTTCGTGCGCTTTGCGTTCTTGTTGATCGAACTCTTCTTTGCCATTGTCTAGAACCCCGTTGGGATCAGTTGGCGAACGGCATGTCGAAGCCGCGCAGCAGGGCTTTCGCCTCCGCATCGGTCTTCGCCGTCGTCACGATGACGATGTCCATGCCCCGGACCTGGTCGATCTTGTCGTAATCGACCTCAGGGAACACCAGCTGTTCCTTGAGACCGAGGGCGTAGTTGCCGCGCCCGTCGAAGCTCTTCCCCGAGACACCGCGGAAATCGCGAACCCGCGGCAACGCGATGTTCACCAGGCGATCGAGAAACTCGAACATGCGCTGGCGGCGCAGCGTCACCTTGCAGCCGATCGGCATGTTCTCGCGTAGCTTAAAAGTGGCGATCGATTTCTTGGCACGGGTGACGACCGGCTTCTGACCGGTGATGAGCGTCAGATCGCCGACTGCGGCATCGACCTTCTTGCCGTCCTGAACCGCCTCGCCGACGCCCATGTTGACGACGATCTTCTCAAGCCGCGGGCACTGCATCGCGTTGGTGTAGCCGAACTCCTTGACCAGGGCCGGCCGGACGACTTTCTCGTAGTGATCTTGGAGGCGCGTCATGATGGAGCTCTCATGCGTCAAGGACTTCGCCCGACTTCCTGGCGAAGCGGACTTTGCGGCCGTCGAGCGTCTTGAAGCCGACGCGGGTCGGCTTGTCGCTCTTGGGATCGATATGGGCGACGTTCGAGACGTGAAGCATGGCTTCCTTCTCGACGATGCCGCCGGGCTGACCCATGGCGGGACGGGTATGGCGCTTGACCATGTTGACGCCCTGGACGAGGACGCGCATGTCCTTCGGGACGACGCGGAGGACCTCGCCGGTCTTGCCTTTGTCCTTGCCGGCGATGATGACGACCTTGTCGCCTTTCTTGATCTTCAACTTTGCCATAACGATCAATCCTGGCTCACAGCACTTCTGGCGCGAGCGAGACGATCTTCATGAACTTGCGGGCGCGCAGCTCGCGCGTCACTGGTCCGAAGATGCGCGTGCCGATCGGCTCGCCCTGCTTGTTGATGAGCACCGCGGCGTTGCGATCGAAGCGGATGGCGCTGCCGTCGGCGCGGCGGATTTCCTTCGCCGTGCGCACGATCACCGCCTGATGCACGTCGCCCTTCTTGACGCGGCCGCGCGGGATCGCCTCCTTGACCGAGACGACGATGATGTCACCGACCGTCGCCGTACGGCGATGCGAGCCGCCGAGCACCTTGATGCACTGGACGCGGCGCGCACCGGAGTTATCGGCGACGTCGAGATTGGTCTGCATCTGAATCATGGCAGATCAGCCTTTCGCGGCGGAAGCGGACGCATCGTCGCCGGCGAGCACGACCCAACGCTTGCGCTTGGAAATCGGCTTACTCTCCTGGATGCGTACCACTTCGCCGGTCTTGTGCACGTTGTGCTCGTCATGCGCCGCATATTTCTTCGAGCGCATGATGAACTTCTTGTAGACCGGGTGCATGACACGGCGTTCGACGCGAACGACGATCGTCTTGTCGCAGGCATCGCTGACGACCACACCTTGCAGGACGCGTTTCGGCATGACTCTCTTCCTACTCCTACGAGGCGGCCGTGCGGGCGCGCTCGCCCAGGATGGTCTTGATGCGCGCGATATCGCGACGGACCTGGCGCACGCGCGCCGTGTTCTCGAGCTGACCGCTGGCGCGCTGGAAACGCAGGTTGAAGGCCTCCTTGCTGAGGTCCTCGATCTGCTGCTTGAGTTCGTCGATGGTTTTCGGCCTGAGATCATTCGCCTTCATGCCGATGCCTCTTCGCCCAGACGGGTGACGAAACGCGCGCCGAT
>WNFO01001554.1_pt1 | contig 18880 bp, 20 predicted proteins | sample 5400251 | NCBI WGS metagenome assembly WNFO01 (sample SAMN13153354, study PRJNA577476) | soil metagenome | isolation source: 100 cm saprolite under Madrone tree | place: USA:California | collected 2016-06-14
TATCCAGCGCTTGCGCGCGGCCAGCCTGTCGTCGCGCGGGAGAAAATACGTCCCCAGGGGCTCACCTTTGAGCAGCCGCCCCAGGGTGCCGTGCTCTCGCCCATTGGCGATCACCATGGGAATGCCGGAAGCGCCGGCCTTCTGCGCCGCCTCGAGCTTCGTGGCCATGCCGCCGACGGAGACGCGGCCGACTTCGTCGAAGCAGAGCCTGCGGATCTCCTCCGTCACCGCCTCCACCGTCTCGATCCGGATCGCCGCAGGATCGCGCTTCGGGTCGCCGGTATAGAGTCCGTCGACGTCGGTCAGGAGCACGAGGAGATCGGCATCGATGAGATGGGCGACGAGCGCGGCGAGATTGTCGTTGTCGCCGACCTTGATCTCCTCCACCGCCACCGTGTCGTTCTCGTTCACCACAGGCAGCACGCCGAAGTCGAGGAGGGCGAGCAACGTATTGCGCGCGTTCAGGTATCGGCCGCGATCACTGATGTCCTGGGCGGTGAGCAGGACCTGTCCGACCTTGATGCCGTGGCGCTTGAAGGCCTGCTCGTAATGCCACATGAGCGACGACTGTCCGACGGCCGCCGCGGCCTGCGTCTCCGGAATGGACCGCCGACGGGAGGACAGGCCCAGGCGGGCCGTTCCGGCGACGATGGCGCCGGAGGAGACGAGGACGACCTCGCGACGCTCGCCCACGAGCCCGGCGATGTCGGCGGCGAGCGCCGAGATGCGCTTGGCGTCGAGGCCTTCGCTCGGGCTCGCGATCTGGCCGCTGCCGACCTTGACCACGAGCCGCCGCACGCGCGTCAACCCGCGGCGGGTGCCCATGAATGATTGGCCAGGATGGCGGTGATGTCGCGCACGAGGCCGTCGAGACCCAGACCCGTGACCGACGAGATGGCGTGAAAGGGGAGCCCTTGCCCCGCGCAGAAGCCTTCCAGCTGGAGACGGCGCTCCTCGGTGCCGGGCAGCTCCGCCTTGCTGCCCGCCACGACCTGCGGGTGAGCCGCCAGCTCGCTCGAGTACGCGGCGAGCTCACCCTGGATCACGCGCCAGTCCTCGACGGGGTCACGGCCGCCACTCGGATCGAGATCGACGAGATGCACGAGAACGCGCGTCCGCTCCGTGTGGCGCAGGAAACGGTGCCCGAGTCCCTTGCCTTCGGCGGCACCTTCGATCAGCCCCGGCAGATCGGCGATGACGAAGGATCGATGGTCGTCGACCCGCACGATGCCGAGGGTCGGCTGGAGCGTGGTGAAGGGATAGTCCGCGATCTTGGGCTTGGCCGCAGACAACCTCGAGACCAGCGTGGACTTGCCGGCATTGGGAAATCCGACCACACCGACGTCGGCGAGGAGCTTGAGCTCGAGATGCATCCAGCGCTCGGCGCCGGCACGCCCGAGATCGGCGCGGCGCGGCGCCCGATTGGTGGAGCTCACGAAGCGCGCATTGCCTCTCCCCCCGCGCGCCCCGCGGGCCACGAGCACGCGCTCGCCCGACGTGGTCAGGTCGCCCAGCCGCTCGCCCGTGTCGCGGTCCGACACCACGGTGCCGAGCGGCACTCGCAGCATCGTGTCGTCGCCGGAGGCGCCGTGCTTGTTCGAGCCTTTGCCGTGCTGGCCGCGCTCGGCGGTGTAGTGGCGCTGATAATGGAAATCGAGGAGGGTGGTGATGCTGGAATCCGCTTCGAGGATGATACTGCCCCCGTCACCCCCATCGCCCCCGTCGGGCCCGCCGCGGGGCACGAACTTCTCACGCCGGAAGCTGATACAACCCGCACCCCCGTCACCGCCCTTGACGAAGACGTCGATCTCGTCGACGAACATCAGAGGCCCCGGGAGCGCCGGGCGCGATCAGGCGGGCTGCTGGGCGATGCTGACGTACTTGTCGTCGCCCTTGCGCTCGAAGCGAACGTAACCGTCGGAGGTCGCGAACAGCGTATGGTCGACGCCCAAGCCCACGTTGACGCCCGGCTTGAAGCGGGTGCCCCGCTGGCGCACGATGATGCTGCCCGCCGTGACGAATTGCCCGCCGAAGCGCTTGACGCCCAGCCGCTGGGAATTCGAATCGCGCCCGTTGCGGGAGCTGCCGACGCCCTTCTTGTGTGCCATTGCGCTATGCCTCGATCTTGGTGATGCGGACGGTACTCATCGTCTGCCGGTGTCCGCGATGTCGGCGGTAGTTCTTCCGGCGCTTGAACTTGACCACGAGGACCTTGTGGCCCTTCTTCTCGGCCACCACTTCCCCCGTCACCTTGGCGGAGGCGAGCGCCTTGGGCTCTACCGTCACCTGCCCGTCATTACTGACGAGGAGGACCTGCTTGAACTCCACGGGCGAGCCGGCCGGCGTGTCGAGCCGCTCGACCTTGATCACCTGACCAGGAGCCACCCGATACTGCTTTCCGCCCGTCGCAATAACCGCTTCCATGACTGTTCCTCTGGTTAGTGAATGTAGCGGAGTCTGGCTCGTCCGATCCGATCGCTCCAAGTCTGAGAGGACAAGCCCCGGAGCGAGCGCCTATCTGACCACACGAGCGGCATGAAAGTCAAGCAGGACGCGGCGTTAGCCTCGCTATCAGGCCGCCTCCATGTACCGGGAGAGACGTTCGCGCAGAAAGAGGCGCGAGCGGTGCACCCGGGACTTCACCGCGGGCAGGCTCAGATGCAGCGACTCGGCGATCTCGGGATTCGACAGTCCCTCGACATCGTGCATGAGAAAGGCCGTTCGGTAGTCGGCGGGAAGGTCGTTGATGGCGGTGGTCAGCACGGTGCGGAGCTCCGCCTGAAGCGCCGGCTCCTCCACCTTCCCCGACCAGTCCGCGATCGGCTCGGCATGATGCCGCTCATCGTCGAAGGCCGGGCGAAGATCCGTCCAGGGTACTTCGTGCTTGCGGCTCTGCCGCCCGCGGAGCTTCTGGTAGGCGGTGTTGGCGGTGATCCGGTATACCCAGCTCCCGAAGGCCGACTCGCCCTTGAACATGCCGATCTTCCGCGCGGCCGTCCACAGCGCGTCCTGCACCACTTCCTCGGCATCCTGCTCGTTGCCGGTGATGCGAATGGCGAGGCGATAGACGCGGTCGCCGTACGTATCGAGCAGAAGCTCGGTTGCCGTCGGATCCCCCTTCCGCAGTCCCTCCACGAGGGCGGCGTCACGATCGACGCGCGCAGCCCCGGCCGGAATGCGGCCAGCAGACCCGGTCGTCGCTTCAGCCTGTGGCACGCTCATCGTAGCTCTCCTCTGCCCCGAGGAGCGGGACATGCGAGAAGTCGTTGGCTCGCGATCTCGCATACAGGGTCAGGTGCTGCTTCAGCTCGCGCACGCACTGCTCCAGCACCTGGATCTCCTTCGTCACCTTGCTCATGAGGATGGCGCCTTCGAGAGCGGCCACGATGAACGAGGCCGCGCCGTCCGGATCGCAGTCGGCCCTCAGCCGGCCCGTCGCCTGCCCCCTGCGGAGGGCCTGCATGGTGGTCACGCGCCACGCCACGAAGACATCGGCGAGCCGCTTTCTGAAGCCCTCATGAACGTCGGACAACTCGGAGGCGAGATTGCCCATGGGGCATCCACCGATGCAGTTACGCAGCCGCTGACTGTCGAGCACACGGTCGAGCAGGTCGTGGATCTGTCCCACCGGATCAGCGTCCGGGTCGGCAAAGGCTGGTCCGAGGGTGCGCTCGACGAAGCCACGCACCAGCCGGTCGATGATGGCGTACCCCAGCTCTTCCTTGCTCTTGAAGTAGTAGTAGAAGTTGCCCTTGCCCACGCCGCTCTCGCGGAGGACATCGTCGAGCGAGGTGCAGTGATAGCCCTGGAGATGAATCAGGCGACCGGCCGCGTCGAGGATCTGATCTCTCGTCGCCGCGCCCTTGGCGCTCCTTGTCTCCATCGATATGGAATCCCGAATGGCCGCCATAGGCTAGATTTGTACCAAACAGTCAGTACAAATTCAACTTGGAAGAGCCCTTCACGGGCGCCATCTTGTCATTACTTTTTAATTCAGATACTTAGACAACCAAGAGAGCGTCATGTCCCAGGAGTTCTGGGCGGCGGACGCATCATAGGATGGCCGGTCATCGCAGAAGAATCCGTGACCCGCTCCTCTGTAGACCTTGACCTCGGCGGTCTTTTTGAGCCGCTTGAGGGTCTCGTCGACCCGCCGGACCTGATCCATCGGGATCATCTTGTCGGTCTCGCCGAAGAAGCAGAGGATGGGGCACTGGAGGCGGTCCGCGAGATGGATGGGTGCTGCCGGGGTGTCGGCACCGATGCCACCGCCATAGAAGGAGACGGCCACCTTGATGGCCGAAGCATGGCGGCAGGCGGTAAGGAAGGCGATCGTGCCGCCGACACAGAACCCGATCGCCCCTAGACGTTCGCCCCGCACGTCGGCTCTGTTCTTCAGGTGATGGATGACCACGCCCATTTCGGCCATGAGCGCCGACCAGTCGAATCTCTGAATGTAGCCGATGGCGCGCGGCACGTCTTCATACGGAACGATGGGGCTTCCGAAGCGGTAGAAGAAGTCGGGAGCGATCGCCACGTACCCCTCACGGGCGACGCGCTCGGCGACGTTCTTGATATGCGCATTGAGACCGAATGCCTCCATGACGACGATGACGGCGGGATGGGGCCCCTTGCCCACGGGCGTGCAGAGATAGGCAGGCATGAGACCGTCGGCGGTGGGCAGCGACTCCATCTCGGTGCGGATGTCCATGGGTTCCCCCGCGCTAGAGGCTCAACAGCTTCAGAAGGTCCGCGGTCAGGTCGTAGAGCTGGGCACAACCCTGTTCCCCACCGAGCAGGCTCTGAATGCGCTTGCGCAGTCCCGCATCGACCGGCTGGCCCACGAGAGTATCGATCCGCCCCTGGGGCTCTGTACAGATCCCCTGGTACGGCAGCCGTGAGGTGATGGAGTCGGCCGCCACTATAGTGCCGCGCTCGAGGTCGATCTCATAGTGGATGTCGAAGCCGTGGACATTGTCGTGCATCGAATGGAAGAGGTGGAGGCGCGGCTGGGTGCGAACCAGCCGCATGAGCTTCTTGCGCACGAAGAGCCGGCGCGCGGCTGCCGGCGGGCTGTAGAGCTCCACCGCCATCGGCGTGCTCACCTCGCGCGTGTCGAGGAACGCGCGGCCATTGGCGCTATAAGTAAAGCAGGATCCGGGGAGATCGATCCAGCTTGCGCAGTCGAGCTCCCACCAGGCACGGGCGCCTCCCGACGTCAGGTGCGCCGTGGCTTCGCGCGGAAGCTTGACCGCCTGTCGCGCGAGGCGCGCCACCTCTATTCCCGCGTCCACGAGGAGGCGTGACTCCGGTCCGGAACCGGCCACCTCGGTCAGCCGTCGGGTGAAGCCGGCGACCATCCGGGCGCCCGCCAGGTCTTCGAAGCGCCCCACCGCAGTCGACTCTTCCTCGCCCGCGAGCACCCTGGCTCTTGCCGCGCGCACCTCGTAGCCGGGGGAAGGCGTGCAGTCAGCGCTGAGCTCCACGCGAAGACGGTCGTCGCCGATCTGGACCGTGTGGGTGAAGACGTCATCGTACGTGTTGTCGATCCAGCCTTCCATGGTCCGCTCGTAGCGGTCGCGGCCGCCGAGACACGGTGAGTCGATCACCGCGTCCTCGACCCGGACCGCGCCTCGAAGCGGCGCAGACGGAGGCTGTTCGCTACCACCGACACGGAAGACAAGGCCATGGCCATTCCCGCCAGAATAGGTGACAAGGTGATTCCCCACAGCGGGTACAGCACCCCGGCCGCCACCGGCACCAGGAGCAGATTGTAGCCGAAGGCCCAGGCGAGGTTCTCGCGGATGATCTGCATGGTTCGCCGCGAGAGCAGCACAGCCGCCACCACGCTGCCGAGATCGCTACGCATGAGCGTCACATCCGCCGCTTCGATGGCGACGTCCGTTCCCGAACCCATGGCGATGCCCACGGAGGCCTGGGCGAGGGCCGGCGCATCGTTGATCCCGTCTCCGATCATGGCCACGACGCGCCCATTGACCTGGAGCCGCTTGATCTCCTCGGCCTTCCGGTCGGGAAGCACCTCGGCGAGTACGCTTTGGATGCCCGCTTCGCGGGCAATGGCTTCCGCGGTGAGCCGGTTGTCGCCAGTCAGCATGACAACCTCAAGACCGAGCGCACGGAGCGCGGCCACCGCCCCGGGTGCTTCCGGCTTGAGCGTATCGGCCACGGCCACGAGACCCTGGAGGCGGCCGGAGAATGCCACGAACACGCTGCTCTTGCCGGCCGAGGCGAGCTCGCGCGCCTCGTCGCCGAGGGCACTCATATCGACGCCGCGCCCCGACATGAGGCGCCCGCTGCCGACCAGGATGATGCCGTCCGGAGCCCGCGCCTCTACGCCGTGGCCTGGCACCGCACTGAATCCGCTGACCACGGGCATGGCCAGCCCCCGCGACTTCGCATGGGCAACGATGGCCTCGCCCAGAGGATGCTCCGAGGCTTGCTCGGCGGCGGCGGCCAGGGCGAGGACTTCGTCGGCGGCGATGCCGAACGCCGCGATCACGTCGGTGACGACGGGCTGTCCCATGGTCAGTGTCCCCGTCTTGTCGAAGACCACGAACGAAGCCTTGTGCAGGAGCTCGAGGGCCGCCGCATTGCGCACGAGAACGCCCAGCTCGGCGCCGCGGCCCGTGCCGACCATGACGGCGGTGGGCGTGGCCAAACCCATCGCGCAGGGACAAGCGATCACGAGCACTCCGACGGCACTGGTCAGCGCGTATACGAGCGACGGCGAAGGCCCGAGCCAGAGCCAGACAATGAAGGTGAGGGCGGCGATGGCGAGCACGATGGGAACGAAGACGCTGGCCACGCGATCGGCCAGGCGCTGGATCGGCGCCTTGGAGCCCTGCGCCTCCTCGACCAGCCGGATGATCTGTGCGAGGACCGTCGAGGCACCCACGCGTGTGGCCCGGACGGTAAAGCTGCCCGTGCGGTTGACCGAGCCCCCGACCACGCTCGATCCGGGCTCCTTCGTCAGGGGCAGGCTCTCACCGGTGAGCATGGACTCGTCGACGCTCGAGCTGCCCTCGATCACTTCGCCGTCCACGGCCACGCGCTCACCCGGCCTCACCCGGACGAGATCCCCGACCACGACGTCCGCAATCGATATATCGTCCTCGCGCCCGGCACGTACCACGCGCGCCGTGCGCGGCGCCAGAGCCACCAGTCGGCGAATGGCCTCGGAGGTGCCACCGCGGGCCCGCGCCTCGAGCCAGCGTCCCGTCACGAGGAAGGTCATGAGGAGCGCCGAAGCCTCGAAGTAGTGCATCGCCCCCGCCGCCATGAACGCGTGCGGCCACAGGGTCACGGCGACGCTGAAGAAGTAGGCGGCATTGGTACCGAGGGAAACCAGGGTGTCCATGCTGGCCGATCGGTGGCGCAGCTCGCGGATGAAGCCCGCATGGAACTGTCCGCCGACCCAGAATTGCACGGGCGTGGTCAATGCCCAGAGGAGCCAGGGATTCGCGAGCCACGCCGGAGCCCACCAGAAGATTTCGTGCATGCTGCCGAGGAGCACGGGCACCGACAGCGCCGCGCCCACGCATACCTTGAGCCGCAGCCGCCGGTCCTCGGCGGCCCGGGCCTTCCGGTCGCTCTCGTCCGACTCCTCCGTGCCGGCCGCTTCCGCCTGGACGGTATACCCGACGCCTTCGACGGCCTGCCTCATGGCGGGAAGGCCGGGCGAGTCCGGACCCAGCCAGACGGTGGCCCGCTCGGTAGCAAGGTTGACACTGGCCTCCGCCACGCCCTCCACGCCGCGCAGCGCGCGCTCGACCTTGGCCACGCAGCCGGCGCAGTGCATGCCCTTGACGGGAAAGTCGAGGCGGGTTCGCTCGATGGCAGTGGCCATGACTCAGCGACCTCCGAAGCGCGAGAAAACCTCGAGCAGCTCGTCCATCTTCTTCTGGCGGTCGCGGGTGCTTCCCGAGCGAACGGCGTCGGCGACGCAGGACTCGATATGGCGCCCGAGGAGGAGCCGCTGCACCTGCTCGACGGCTCCCTGCACCGCGGTCAGCTGGAGGAGGATGTCCACGCAGTACTTGTCTTCCTCGACCATGCGCTGTATTCCCTGCACCTGCCCCTCGATGCGCCGCAGCCGGCCGAGGGCCTTGCCCCGAGTCTCATCGTCGATCACGTGTGTTCCTCCGCGGCCGACGCCCGCCTGGTGTCGAGCGCCTTCAACACCCACCAGGCGGCGAGAGCCACCGTCAGATGCTTGAGCGTGTGGCCGCTCAGCAGAAAGCCCAGAGAGAAGATCGGCCCATCCAGGGCTTCGAAGACCTTGGCCGCGCCATAGACGGCGAGCACGCCCAGGAGAAAGCCGCTGCCAGTGTAGCGCGGCGGAAACCACCACAGCATGAGCAGTATCAGGAGTGCGGGAAGGAATTGAACGAGGGCATAGGGACGAAGATCACCGAGGCCCTCGAGCTCCCCGGCGCGCCAGTAGACAATGCTGCCCACCCCGGCGGCGATCAGGGGACCGAGCACGACGAGGCCGGCGGTGACGCTCACGCGCTCGGCGATGATGACAGCCAGAAGCGCCATGAAGCCGACCGTCATGGGCAATCGATCCCAGAAGAGCCGCGGGGTGTCGGGCCCCCAGTGATAGTAGGCCGAACCCACGCCGGTCAAGGCTACGCCGGCAAAGAACAGGGCGTAGGGCCATCGTTCGCGGGCATCGACGAAGGCCGTACGCGCACCGGCGGGCGCCATCCAGACACGCCGCAACCCGTAGAGACCGACCACGAGGAAGGGCAGGTTGGAGAGCACATTCCAACCGTTCGCCACACCCCAGAGCGGCCGGACATCGGCGAAACGATGGTAGGCGGGATCCTGGGGAATGGGGGGAAGGAAGCCGATGGCCGCCACCGCCGCCACGGCGACGCTCAGCAAGACCGTGATCCGCGCGCCCCTCCTCATGCTGTATACCCTACGGGGGTACTCTACCACGATCCCGCCGCCCGCGCCGGGCGAGACGGGGGGCCACGGGACGTCAGGAGGGCAGGTCGGGAAAGAGGGAGCCCTGCGTCGTTGGAGGCGTCGAGCGCTTGCGCCGGGCCCGCTCCCTTCCCTTGGCGCCTTTCGCTTTCGCCTTGGCCGGCGAGCGCTCTCGCTTGGGGCGAGTCCAGCCCTTCTGATGGGCGATCTTGTCTCCCTGCTTGATCACCATGAGATCGACGAGGCGGGCGAGCGGACTGCTGAGGAGCTCGAGGTACTTGTCCCAGTAGCGGGGCGAATAGGCCAAGGTCTTCATCTGGTCGGTGGCGAGCATCAGCGCGCCGCGGTCACCCTTCCGAGCGGCCAGCCTCAGCTGCTCCAGGATGCGCGCGCGGCTGATGCGCGACGGGCTGGTCACGTGACGCCCAGCTCTCTGCGGATGAGGCGGGCCGCTTCGACCATGGAGCGGAGCTTGGCCACACCCACCCCGCGCGGCGTCTCCCAGAGCCCACAGTCCGGGACGAGCCAGAGGCGCTGGGCGGGAATGTGCTGGAGGGCGAGACGTACGCGCGCGGCGATCTCCTCGGGCGTCTCCACGTGGAAGGCCTTGACGTCGACCACGCCGACCGCGATCTCCTTGTCCGTCGGGAACTCGCTCCAGAGCCCGATCTCGCTCATTTCCCGGTTCGCGTACTCGAAGACGAACTGGCTCACCCGCGCGTCGAGCAGGCGCGGATAGAGGGCCCGGTAGTGCCGGGGGCTCGAGAAGGAGTTGTTGTGTGCATTGCCGAAACAGACGTGGAGGGCCGTCTTGGCCTTGACGCCTTCCAGGGTCACGTTGAGCGCCTCCACCATGGGCCCCGCCTCACCCTTGAGCACGCGATGCTTGCCCGCGGTCATGACGTAGTTTGGCTCGTCCACCTGGATGAAGTCGCAGCCCGCCGCCTCCAGAGCCTTGATCTCGGCCTTGACGAGCGCGATGAGATCCGCGATCAGGCTGTCCTCGGAGGCATAGGGGCCACTGCGGCGAAGAGGAATGAGCAGCGTCAAGGGCCCTGGCACGGCCACGCGCATGGGCCGGTCGGCGTGGGGACGGGCAAAGCGGAACTCTTCCACGATGCCGAGACCCCTGGGCGCCGCGACACGGTCCACGACCTCATACGGGCAGTGGCTGTCGTAGTTGGGCGCTCCCAGACGCCGGGGTATCGGGAGCGGCCGGATGCCTTCCAGCCGGTCGTAGAAGCCACGGATGAAGGTCACGCGGCGCATCTCGCCATCTGAGATGACGTCGACGCCCGCCTCCACCTGGTCCCGGATGGCCAAGCGAACGGCGTCCTCGTACGCTTCCTGCAGATCGATCGGCCCGAGGCGATCCGCAACGGCCGCCTCCCGGACCAGATGAAGCCACGACGGCAAACCGTGACTCCCGCACACCGTGGTCGGGATCAGCGGCATTGGGGCCGGTCATGGATACCCTCCGGCGCGTACCACCCTAGCGGAACGTGAAGTCGTACTGCTCTCGCTGGTAAGAAGGCACCCCCTGGACGACGACCTTGCCCCCGATGAGGTCCTGCAGTCGCTCGACGCCCTCGCGCTCCTCGGCTTCGAGGTGATGCGCCATCTCCGGATTCACGCGAACGAGCACCTCACGCCCCGTCGCCTCGCGCGCGCCCGCCTGCACCTTGCGGAAGATCTCCGCGGTGAGGGTCAGATCGGATTTCACGGTGCCGCTGCCCTTGCACGTGGGACAGGCCGACGTGAGCAGAGACTGGAAACCCTGACGGACGCGCTTTCGCGTCATCTCCACCAGCCCCAGCTCGGAGATCTCGAGCACATTGGTCCGGGCCTTGTCGTCGGCGAGCGCGTTCATGAGCGCCTTGAAGACCTGGTCGCGGTGCTCCGCCCGCTCCATGTCGATGAAATCGATGATGATGATCCCGCCGAGATCGCGGAGCCGGATTTGCCGGATGACCTCGGTGGCGGCTTCGAGGTTGATCTTGAGCACGGTCTCCTCAAAGTCCCGCTTGCCCACGTACTTGCCCGTGTTCACGTCGATGGCCACGAGGGCTTCCGTGTGGTCGATGACGATGTAGCCGCCGGACTTGAGCCAGACGCGGCGGCGGAGCGCTTTCTCGATCTCTTTCTCGATCCCCGTGGCCTCGAAGATCGGCTGGGCTCCGTCGTAGAGCTTCACTCGGGAAGCGAGCTGGGGCACCAGCGACTCCGCGAAGTGCAGGCACTTCTCGTACGCGGCGGGGGTGTCGACCTGGAACTCGTCGATGTCCGGCGAGAATAGGTCGCGTACGACCCGGAACGTCAGGTCCATTTCCTCGTGGAGGAGGGACGGGGCGCGGGCCGCCTCGAAACGGCTCTGCACCTGGTTCCACAGGCGCGTGAGGAACTGCATGTCCGCCTGGAGCTCCTCGGCCGCTTTGCCTTCGGCCACCGTGCGGACGATGAATCCGCCCGAGGGCGGCTGGAGCTCCTTCACGATACCGCGGAGGCGGTCGCGCTCGGCGTCGTCCCGGATGCGGCGCGACACGCCGACGTGACGGCTCTGGGGCATGTAGACGATGTAGCGCCCCGGGATGGACACGAAGGCGGTGATGCGCGCGCCCTTGGTCCCCAACGACTCCTTGGAGACCTGGACAAGGACTTCCTGGCCCTTGTGCAGCATGTCCTCGATGGCCACCACGGGCTCGCGCCGGTGCGGCGGCTCGGCCCCGGAGTCCGCATCGCGCTCATTGTCGCCGTCGTCGATGTCCGCCGCGTCCTCGTCCCCGTCTGGCGTGGCCGCGGCACCATCGTCGCCGCGGTCCGCCGTGTAGTCTCCGCCGTAGAGGAAGGCATCCTTCTGGAGCCCGATGTCGACGAAGGCCGCCTGCATGCCCGGCAGGACATTGGTGACGACGCCCTTGTAGATGTTGCCGACGATGGAGCGACGACCCGTCCGCTCCACGTACAGCTCCACGAGCTGCGACCCATCCTGCACGGCCAGACGCGTTTCGGTCACGCCGGCGTTGACGACGATACGCTTTCCCACGGCAGCAGTCCCCAGTTCGGGGGCATACGCCCCCGGTGCACAACTCGCGGTCCGCGCGGAGGCGGACCCGGTTACTGGAACTGCCGCATTCGGACCGAGAGGAGGAGCCCCAGCGCCATGAACGACACCACCATGGACGAACCGCCGTAGCTCATCAGCGGAAGCGGGATGCCCACCACAGGCAAGAGGCCTGTCACCATGCCCAGGTTGATGAGCGTCTGGGCGGCGAACAGGGCCGTGACGCCCAAGGCAATGATGCGCCCTCGGGCTTCCCGGGTGACGACCGCGATCTCGAAGCCCCGCAACACCAGGACTCCGTAGGCCACGATCAGCACCGAACAGCCGACGAATCCCCACATCTCGGCGAATACGGCAAAAATGAAATCAGTGTGGCGCTCCGGAAGAAAAGCCAGGCGGCTCTGCGTCGCGCCGCTGATGCCTTTCCCCAGGAGCTGCCCCGAACCAATGGCGATCTTCGCCTGAATCACATTGTACGCCGTTCCGAGAGGGTCTCGAAACGGATCGAGGTAGACGAGGAGCCGATCCCGCTGATACGGCTTCAGGAGGAACCATGCGATGGGCATGAAGGCGATGCCCGCCCCCGCCAGCCCGCCGAGGACGCGCATGCGCACGCCCACGCCGACCAGAATGGCTCCGAGAACGGGCAGGAGCACCAGCGCGGTTCCGAGATCGGGCTGGCGCACCACGAGCACGAAGGGCACGGCCACCAGGGCGAAGATCCACCCGAGGGTGCCGCGGGAGCTCGGGGTGGTCTCGCGACGCCACGTGAGCGCCCAGGCCAGAGTCAGGATGAAGATCAGCTTGAAGAGCTCGGAGGGCTGGAAGGTGAGCGGCCCCACGTGGATCCAGCGGCGCGCTCCTGACACCATGCGCCCGAGCACGAAGACGGTGGTGAGCAAACCCAGGCCCACCAGATAGAGCGCGGGCGCCGCCCGCACGAAGCTACGATAGTCGAACGTCACCACCACGAGCAGTGCGACCGTCCCCACGCCCACCCACATGAGCTGACGCAAGGCGAGCCCGGAGCCGCCGCGGCCGAGCCCCAGGCTCGACAGGCAGACGACGCTCAAGAGCACGATGGCAAAGGCAGCCCCGAGCAGCGGCCAATCCACGTTGCCGAGGAGGCGGCGGTCGAGTCTGAGCATCAGCCGTCTTCGCCGATCTGAATCATGGCGACCTTCTCGAGGAAGATCGCCTGGTAGATCTGCCGAGCGATGGGTGCCGCGACCTGTCCTCCCTTGCCACCCCGCTCGACGAGGACGACCACGACCACTTCGGGGTCTTGGGCCGGCGCGAACGATGCAAACCAGGCGTGATCCTGGCCCTTGGCGCTGTCGCTCTTGCTCACGCTCTGGGCGGTGCCCGTCTTTCCCGCCACCTCGACGCCAGGGATGCGCGCGGCCCCCCCGGTGCCGCCTTCGTTCACGACGCCCGACAGCGCCTGACGCAGGAAGGCCCACACGATGGGCGAGAGATCGACGCGACCCGTCATTTTGCTGGACGACGAGTACGCGAGCGAGCCGTCCACACGCTCCACCCGTTGAACGAGGCGGGGCCGCCAGAGGACGCCGCCATTGGCCACGGCCGACATCATGCGCGCGACCTGCATCGGCGTCACCAGCACCTGGCCCTGGCCGATGGACATGTTGACCGTGTCGCCCGCCTGCCACTTGCGGCCGTCTATGCGCCGGCGGCCGTCCAGGAAGGGAACCAGCCCCGCCTTCTCGCCGCCCAGATCGATACCGCTCGGCGAGCCGAGCCCGAAGGCTTCGGCATAGCGCGCGATGGCCGCCGGCCCGACCTTGAGACCCGCCTGATAGAAGAAGATATTGCAGGAGTGGATGAGGGCCGTGCGCGTGTCCACGTGGCCGTGACCGCCTTCCTTCCAGTCCTTGAAGGTCCAATTCCCCAGGTGGAACTCGCCATTGCAATAGGTCCGGTCCATGGGCGTGAGGGTGCCTTCCTGCAACCCCGCTGCCGCCACCACGACCTTGAATACGGAGCCGGGCGCGTACTGACTCTGCAATGCCCGGTTCATCAGCGGAGTGAGCGGATCCCGAATGACCTTGAGCCACTCTTCCTTGTCGAGATTGCCGGTCAGGCGGTCGAGCTCGAAGGCGGGGCTCGACGTCATGGCGAGGACGTCCCCGTTGCGCGGATCCATGACGATCACCGCGCCCGAGCGGCCGACCATGGCGCGCTCCGCCGCTTCCTGAATGCGCCGGTCCACCGTGGTGATGACCTGCGCTCCCGGATCGGGCTCCTCTCGCCGCATGACCTGCACGGGCCGCCCCAAGGCGTCCACCTCGATGCGCTCGCCACCGTCGCGGCCGCGCAGGTACTCGTCGAGCAGCCGTTCGAGGCCGCTCTGGCCGATCATATCTCCGCGCCGGTAGCGACCCTGCTTCATCTGATCGTCGCTGACCTCGCGAACATAGCCGAGCAGATGCGCGGCGAAGGTGCTGGTCGGATACACGCGCTCGGGCTCGACCTCGACCACGACACCCGGCAGCTCGAGCTTGCGCTCCTCGACCTTGGTCACCTCCTCGAGGGTGAGGCCCCGGCGCACGCGAACCGGGCGGAAAGAATCGGGGGGGACCCGCTCGAGCGCGTCCTCCAGCTCGCGCAGGGGAATCTTGAGGAGCACGGAGAGCCGCGCCATCACCGTATCGCGGTCGTCGATCTCGCGTGGGATCAGCGAGAGGGTGAAGGCGGGGCGATTGTCCACGAGGGCGAGGCCGTTCCGGTCGAACAGGATGCCGCGAGGCGCCGCCACGGGACGGACCCGGATGCGGTTCCGCTCGGACATCTCCTGGAGCTTACCCCCTTCGAGGACCTGCAGATACCAGAGCTGGCCGAGCAGCCCCACGAAGGCGATGGCGGCTACGCCGGCGAGGAAGAGAACGCGACGTCGCCACGCCTCCCGTCGCGCGGTGGATTCGTGGTCTAGATCCACGTATGCCGCCTGCGCAGCGCCTGCGCCGTTTCGAAGGCCACCACGCACGCCGAGCCGACGAGGCCGTTGTAGAGAGCCTGCGGGAGGATGACATGCACGAACAGCTCGCTCAGCCGGGCCGGATAGTGGAAGAGCTGGAGGAGGCCGAAACGCACGAGTCCTTCCGCCACGGTGAGGAGGAGCAGTCCTGGAATCTGCACGAGGGGATGGCCGACCCAGAGCCGCCCCGGCAGGAGCCCCATGGCAAAGCCGGCCAGCCCGCGCGACAGGGCCTGTACGCCGAGCAGGCTGCCGCTCGCCGCGTCCTGGAGGAGACCCGACGCGAACCCGACCAGGCAGCCCGTCTCGGGTCCCCGGCGTAGCGCGACGAGCGCGGTCAGGATGAGCGGCAGGTCGGGCATCACGCCGCCGATGCTCCACGACGGCACCACGCTCGATTGCGCGAGGCTGCCGCCGAAGGCCATGAGGAGGAGCGAGAAGCGCACGGCTCAGCCGCCGGGAATGAAGAGGCCGGCGACGTCCTGCGCCGACTGGCCGGTGAGGAGCAGGACTTCTTCGACCCGCGCGAAGTCCACGGCGGGTGCCACCACGGCGAAGTGAAAGAGGGCCGAGCCCTTGTCCTCGATGGCCGTCACGCGTCCGACCGGTATGCCCTTGGGGAAGAGCGTGCCCACTCCGGAGGTGACGATCAGATCACCGGCGGTGACGCCGGCTCCGTCGCGCGCCATAAACTTGAAGCGCAGCCCGCCGCTCGGCTCCCCCTCCACGAGACCGGCCGTCCGCGTGCGCTGGACCACCGCCCCCACCGTGGAGGTGGGATCGTTGAGAAGCTGAACGACGGAAGCACCCGACCGGACTTGGGCGACGCGACCGACGAGACCTTCGGGGACGATGGCCGGCATCTGCTGGGCGATGCCGTCGGCACGCCCGCGATTGACGGTGAGCGACCGGGCCCAGCCGCCGCCTTCGCGGCCGATGATCTCTCCCGTAAGGGTGGTGAGGGGAAGACGGTCGCGAAGCGAGAGGAGGCGCCGCAGCCGGCGGTTCTCCTGATCCGTCTCGCGAACCTGCAGCGCCTGCACGTGCAGGCGCTCGTTGTCGGCCCGGAGGGCCGCGTTCTCGTTCCGGACCGCCTTCCAGTCCGTGAAGGTGTGCCAGGTGCCGAGGGCGCCCCGATGGACCTTGGCGAGCACGCTCTGGACGGGATTGAGGGCGAGGGCGAGTAGATCACCGGCGCGAGTCGGTCCGCCGCCTCGCGCCTGAACCGTGAGGAGGACGAGCGAGGTGAGCAACACCCCGAGGAGAAGCGCGTATCTCCGAAATCTCACCGACGACACCCCTGCCCGCGACTCCTACCTCGCGCCCGGCCGCCGGGGGCGGCGTCAGGCGGGAATCGCGACTTTCTTGAGGAGATTCAACTCGTCGAGGACCTTGCCGGTGCCGAGAGCGACGCATGACAGCGGGTCGTCTCCCACGGTAATGGGCAGATCCGTTTCCTGTCGAAGCAAGAGATCGAGGCCACGCAGCAGCGCGCCGCCCCCTGTGAGTACGATGCCTTTGTCCACGATGTCCGCGGCGAGCTCGGGCGGCGTCCGCTCGAGGCACGTGCGCACGGTATCCACGATCGACATGACGGGCTCGCGAAGCGCCTCCCGGATCTCTTCGTCAGTGACCACGATGGTCTTGGGGATACCGTCGATGAGATCGCGGCCTTTGACCTCCATGGTGGCGCGGTCACCGGCCATGGGATAGGCCGATCCCAGCTTGATCTTGATCTCTTCAGCCCGGCGCTCACCCACGAGCAGGTTGTAGTGCTTACGGATGTACTGGACGATGGCCTCGTCCATCTCGTCGCCCGCGATGCGTACCGACTTCGAGTACACGATGCCCGACAGCGAGATGACCGCGACCTCCGTGGTGCCACCCCCCATGTCCACGATCATGTTGCCCCCGGGCTCCTGGATGGGCAGGCCGGCCCCAATGGCCGCGGCCATGGGCTCTTCGATCAGGTACACCTCGCGCGCTCCCGCCTGCATTGCCGAGTCACGAACCGCTCGCTTCTCTACCTGAGTGATGCCGGAGGGCACGCCGATGACGATGCGCGGATGCACTAGGGTGCGGCGGCGGTGCACCTTGCTGATGAAGTAGTGCAGCATCTTCTCCGTCACGTCGAAGTCCGCGATGACGCCGTCCTTGAGGGGGCGGATCGCCTGGATATTGCCGGGGGTGCGCCCCATCATTGCCTTCGCCTCGTGACCGACGGCCAGCACCGAATGATCGGCCTGATGGATGGCGACGATGGAAGGCTCGTTCATCACGATTCCTTCGCCGCGGACATAGACCAGGGTGTTGGCGGTGCCCAAATCGATGGCGAGGTCGTTCGAGAAGAGCCCGGCGAGGAAGCTCAGCAACATAGTGGTGCTCTCCCATTTGGCAGCGTCGACGGATGGACACTTACTACAGGTTTAGCCACTCTAGCACCTCGGTCTGTAGCCAAACAAGAAGACGTGCATTTCCGAAGATGGACGTCGGCGGTCTCCCCAGGCCCGCCTCCACCGAAGGTATTCATGGTGTGACGGTCCAATCTTTTCAACTATTTGAGCTTGGAGCCGGGCACAGAAACTACCCGCAATGTCTGCACCCGGCGTCTGCACAGGGAGTGTGGCAACATGGCTCGGCTCGAGGGGGCCCACATGGACGAATTCGATCTCTGGTTCGACAAGGGTGTGACCGATGGCCTGCCCGTGGTGCCGCCCACGCGAGAGCGCGTGGAGCGGATGCTCACAGGCACGCCTCGTGAACGCTCGGAGATGGTGGGCGAGGTCGCCCCGAACTACGGGCGAGCCACCGTGGAGAAGGTCGCCGTCAATGCGGTGATGGCGGGGTGCCGGCCCGACTACCTCCCGGTGGTGCTGGCGGCGGTCGAGGCGGCCTGCGACCCTGCGTTCAATCTCCACGGCATGTCGACGTCGACACACTTCTCGGCGCCCCTCATCGTGGTAAATGGCCCGATCCGGGAGCGCATTGGCCTCAACTGCTCGTTCGGGGTGTTCGGCCCGGGGTACCGGGCCAATGCCACAATCGGACGCGCCCTCCGACTCGTGATGATCAATGTCGGCGGGGCAAAGCCGGGCGAAACGTCGATGTCCACCTTCGGTCATCCCGGGCGGTATACCTACTGCATCGGAGAGTTCGAGGAAGCGAGCCCGTGGCCGCGCACGGCATCTCGGATCACTCGAGTCGCACGGCGCGGAGCCTCGCCGGCTCCATCGGCTGGTCCATGTCGGGATTGTGGAACATCAAGCACTTCCCCCTCTACTCGCACACCATGATCGTGGTCGGCCCCGAGCATGCGCGCACGTTCGGCGACGAGGCCTGGAGCCGGGCCGATCTCACCCGGCATTTGTTCGAGACCGTGCGCGTTCCCTACGGCACGCTGCTCCCCGACGCCGACAATGGCGAGGGCACCAACCTGCGCTTCTCCAAAGGCAACGCGCCGGCGCTCGACGAGCTGATCCCCAAGTTTCCCTCGGTCGCGGACATGCACATCGTCGTGGCGGGGGGGACGGCCGGGCGCTTCTCCATGGCCGTCCCGGGTTGGCTGGGGACGCGGAATGGGTCGAGTCCCATCACGGTCGCCGTCCGAGAGATTCCTGTCGCTGCAAGATGAAAATGTCGCGGTAACTGCCACACGAAAATGTCACCCCTTCACAGGGTAGAGGAGTTGCGCTTCGCGGGTGATGGCGCGGCGCCAGGGGTGGCGCGCCGTGGGCCGTGCAGAGCCGCGTGTGGGGGGAGAGGGAGACCTTGGCGGGGTGGGCGAACGTGGCGCTGGAAGCAAATGCGGGGCCGCGATCTCGGCGCCGGGGGCGCTGCGGGGCTTGAGCACGAAGGCGGGGGGCGCG
>WNFO01001408.1_pt1 | contig 18878 bp, 12 predicted proteins | sample 5400251 | NCBI WGS metagenome assembly WNFO01 (sample SAMN13153354, study PRJNA577476) | soil metagenome | isolation source: 100 cm saprolite under Madrone tree | place: USA:California | collected 2016-06-14
AGTTGAAGAGGGTGGTCTTGCCGGCGCCGTTCGGCCCGATCAGGCCAAGGATCTGGCCCTGATGCATGTCGAAGGAGACGCCGTTCAACGCAATGATGCCGCCGAACACGACGCTGACGTCGCGAACCGCCAGCAGGGGGTATTGTCCCTGCGCAAGCTGTGCCTGCGTCATCTCGTCCCGCCCACACTCGCCGGGCCGCAAGGACCGCGCAAAGGTGTTCGCCGGTCACAATGATGAAGGCTACCTGATCCCCTCGACCACACGTGCAACTTTCCCTCCTGCTCTCAACTTTTTGTTATGTTCTTTTTTTGATTGTGGTACGGCGCCACCTAAGGCGGCCTCGATGTTCCTTACCATCGCCACGAGACGAGGTCCAATGTCGTTGCGCAGCCGATCTTCCGTGAAGCGGAATGCGGGCGCGCCGCAGTTAAATGCATAAGGACCGGTTCCGTCGTTAAGCTTCAGGGCTACGCCGACGGCATGGACGTCGTCCTGCCATTCGCCCGCTGAAATTGTAAAGCCGTGCCGCGCTACCGTTTCGCCGGCGCGTTCGATGCCGTCGCGCATTCGCGGCCAGCGGCTGCCGTAGTGCTCGCGAAGTTCGCGCAACAACGATGCGCGCTCATCATTTGGCAGTGCCCAGATGTACGCCCGTCCCATCGCCGTCGTTGCGATCGGAATTCGCGAACCGACATCGAGTTGAACGCCCAAAGTCAGACCGTTACGGCTCTGGCCGAAGTAAATCATGCTGAGACGGTCGCGGCCGCCGACCGCGACCGCGCCACCGGTTTCGCGCATGACTTCCTCGCGGTAGGCCTCGGACAAATGCCGAACCCCGAGATTGGCCAGGGCGGCATACCCGAGCGCCATGGCTGAGGGCGCGAGCTGATACTTCTCGAACCGCGGAACCGGTGTAAGATAGCCGAGCTTGGTCAAAGTGTATGTCAGCCGCGAAACGGTTGGCTTTGGCAAGTTCGTACGGGCCGCGATCTCCTGATTGCCAAGAAGCCCGTCGTTGGGATGAAATGCGCGCAACACATCGAGACCGCGGGAAAGCGCGACGACGAAGCTGCGATCGGTCGCCACTTTCTTGCCTGGACGTTTCATGGCCTGCTGCTGTGCCGAGCTCGTTGACAAGCGACGTGCTTCAAAATAACCCTCCATGTCAAGATGTGGAATTTAATTCCGCAGTGCGAAATTGGTTAAGAACAAGATATCAAGGGAGAGTCCAGTGAACGAAGTGGTCAAGCTCGAGCGTCGCGACGTCGTTGCCATCGTCACGGTCGACAGTCCTCCCGTGAACGCATTGAGTGCCGCCGTCCGCGGCGGCATTTTCGATTGCATCAAGCGCGCCATCGCCGATCCCGAAGTGAAGGCGATCGTCCTGACCTGCGGCGGCCGCACCTTTATCGCCGGCGCCGACATCACCGAGTTCGGCAAGCCGCCAAAGCCTCCGGGTCTGCACGAGGTGCTGACCGAGATGGAGAACTCAACCAAGCCGATCATTGCCGCGATTCATGGCACGGCGCTGGGCGGCGGTCTCGAGGTCGCGCTCGCCTGCCATTTCCGCGTCGCCACCAGGGACGCAAGGCTCGGCCTGCCCGAAGTGAAGCTCGGCCTGCTGCCGGGTGCCGGCGGTACCCAGCGGTTGCCGCGCGCGGTCGGTCCCGAACTCGCGGTCAAGATGATCGTCGGCGGCGATCCGATCGGCGCCGCCGAAGCGCTCAGGAACGGGCTGATCGAGGAAATCGTCGAAGGTCCTGCGCTGGGCGGCGAGGCGTTTGCCCGCAAGGTGCTGGCGGAGAAACGCCCCTTGCGCAAGCTGCGCGACGACGACTCCAAGCTTGCCGCCGCCAAGGCCGACCGCTCGATCTTCACCAACGCGGTCGCCGCCCTCACCAAGAAGGCGCGCGGCCTGGAAGCGCCGTTTGCCGCAGCGGACGCGGTCGGCGCCGCGATCGACCTGCCGTTCGATGAGGGCCTGAAGAAGGAGCGCGAGGGCTTTCTCAAGCTGGTATCGAGCGACCAGTCGAAGGCGCAGCGTTACGCCTTTTTCTCCGAGCGCGAGGCGGCCAAGGTGGCCGGCGTTCCCGAAGGGACAAAGCCGCGCAAGGTCGAGCGCGTCGCGATCATCGGCGCCGGCACCATGGGCGGCGGCATCGCGATGTCGTTCGCCAATGCTGGTATTCCGGTGACGCTGATCGAGACCGGCGAGGAGCAGCTCAAGCGCGGCATGGGCGTGATGCAGAAGAACTATGAGGCGACCGCGGCGCGCGGCGGCATTCCTGCCGACGCGCCGGCGAAGCGCATGGGTCTCATTCACGGCGTGGTCGGCATTGAAAACGTCAAGGACGCTGACTTGGTCATCGAGGCGGTGTTCGAGACCATGGCGATCAAGAAAGAGGTGTTCGAGAAACTCGATCAATACGCCAAGCCGGGCGCGGTGCTTGCGTCCAACACCTCCTATCTGAACATCGATCAGATCGCCGCGGTGACCAAACGCCCGCAGGACGTGCTCGGCATGCACTTCTTCAGCCCGGCCAACGTGATGAAGCTGTGCGAGATCGTGCGCGCGGAAAAGACCGCGCCGGACGCGCTGACGACCGCGGTCGCCGTCGCCCGCAAGATCGCCAAGGTGCCGGCGGTGGTCGGCGTCTGCGACGGCTTTGTCGGCAACCGCATGCTGGCGCAGCGCGGCAAGCAGGCCGAGAAACTCCTGTTCGAGGGTGCATTGCCGCAGCAGGTCGACGCGGTCGTAACAAAATTCGGCATGCCGATGGGTCCGTTCGCAATGGGCGACCTCGCCGGCCTCGATATCGGCTGGCGCTCGCGCAAGGACCGCGGCATCAAGTCGGAAATCGCGGACGCGCTGTGCGAGGCCGGCCGCTTCGGCCAGAAGACCGGCAAGGGCTACTACAAGTACGAGGGCGGCTCGCGCGCGCCGCTGCCGGATCCGGAAGTGGAAAAACTGATCGACGAGACCTTGCAGCGGCTCGGCCGCAAGCGCCGCGTCGTCGGCGATGACGAGATTCTCGAGCGCATGATGTATCCGATGATCAACGAAGGCGCGCGGATTCTCGAGGAAAAGATCGCGGCGCGGCCGAGCGATATCGATGTGATCTGGCTCTATGGCTATGGCTGGCCGATCTATCGCGGCGGCCCGATGTTCTATGCCGACCAGGTCGGCCTCAAGCATATCGCCGACCGGCTGTCGTTCTACGCCAAGGAGACCAACGATCCCTCGCTCGAACCGGCGCCGCTGCTCAAGCGTCTCGCCGCCGAAGGCAAGACGTTTGCGTCGCTGGCGCAGAGCGCGAAAGCGGCGTGATGCGGCACTGCTCTCACCACATGTCATTCCCCGATGTGCAATTGCACATCGTGGATGCGTCACTTGGCGCGCCCCCGAATGACGATTTCTTTGATTTAGCTCGCTGAGGGCAAGCATGACCCATCCCGGCGAAAAATTCTATCCGGAGGGCGTCGGCTGGGACGATCCGATCGCGCAGGGAACGCTGCCGGATCTGATGTCGAAGGCGGCCGCGGACTACGGCGCGCGGCCGGCGATCGAATATCGCGACCGCCCGATCAGCTACCAGGAGCTGGAAGCGATGGTCGAGGTCGCGGCCTCGGCGTTCCTGCGCGCCGGCTACGGCAAGAACCATTCGGTGGCGCTGTTCCTCGGCAACTCGCCGGATCATCCGGTGAACTTTTTCGGCGCGCTGAAAGCCGGCGCCCGCGTCGTGCATCTTTCGCCGCTCGATGGCGAACGCGCGCTCTCGCATAAACTGAGCGACAGCGGCGCGCGCATTCTCGTGACCAGCGACCTCGCGGCGCTGTTGCCGATGGCGCTGAAATTTCTCGACAAGGGCCTGCTCGACCGCCTGATCGTCTGCGAGGACGATCATTGGGGCGCGGTCGGCAACCCGCACATGGCGATCCCGGATAACCCGGCGATCGTGACCTTCAGGACATTCGTCGCGGGCGCAACCAGGCCATCGCGATGGCCGCACATCAACGCCGATGACGTGGCGCTGCTGCAATATACCGGCGGCACCACCGGACTGCCGAAGGGCGCGATGCTCAGCCATGGCAATCTAACGTCCGCGGTGTCGATCTATGATGTCTGGGGCAAGACGGCACAGGCCAAACGCGACGCCGTCGAGCGCGTGATCTGCGTGCTGCCGCTGTTTCACATCTACGCGCTGACGGTGATCCTGCTGCGCAGCCTCGAGCGCGGCGATCTGATTTCGCTGCACCAGCGCTTCGACGTCGAGGCGGTGATGCGCGACATCGAGGTCAAGCGGGCGACCGCGTTTCCCGGTGTGCCGACGATGTGGATCGCGATTGCAGGTCTTCCGGATCTCGAAAGCCGCGACCTGTCGTCGCTGGTCAGCTGCGGCTCGGGCGGCGCGCCGCTGCCGGTCGAGGTCGCCAAAATTTTCGAGCGCAAGACCAACATGAAGCTCAAGAGCGGCTGGGGCATGACCGAAACCTGTTCGCCCGGCACCGGGCATCCCCAGGAGGGACCGGAAAAACCGGGCTCGATCGGCTTGATGCTGCCCGGCATCGAAATGGACGTCGTGGCGCTCGATGATCCCCGGAAAATCTTGCCGTCGGGCGAGGTCGGCGAAATCCGCATCAAGGGGCCGAACGTCACCAAGGGTTACTGGAATCGGCCGCAGGAAACCGCGGAGGCTTTCGTCGGCGATCGTTTCCTGACCGGCGATATCGGCTACATGGACCAAGACGGCTATTTCTATCTGGTCGACCGCAAGAAGGACATGATCATCTCCGGCGGCTTCAACGTCTATCCGCAGATGATCGAGCAGGCGATCTATGAACATCCGGCGGTAAGGGAAGTGATCGTGATCGGCATTCCCGACGAGTATCGCGGCGAGGCGGCCAAGGCATTTGTCAAATTGCGCAACGGCGGGGTTCCGTTCACGCTGGAAGAACTCAAGGCTTTCCTCGCCGGCAAGCTCGGCAAGCACGAAATTCCCGCCGCACTCGACTTCGTCGACGACCTGCCGCGGACGTCGGTCGGCAAGCTCTCGCGCCACGAATTGCGTAATCAGCTGCCGGTGCAGCAACCCGCGCAGCCCCAACAACAGCAACTCGCATCAGGAGGCCGTTCGTGACCGGGGCGCTTGTCGTCTCTGTTCGAGATCGTTCAGTAAAGGAAAGATCGTCATTCCCCGATGTGCAATTGCACATCGTGGATGCGCCGCCGAACTCGGATTACCCGAGTTCGGCAATATCATTGTCCAAGTCGGCAACAGCCGACTTGGATGCGCAGGCCCGGAATCCATACTCCCTGTCGTGGTTATGGATTCCGGGCTCGCTCGTTTCACTCGCGCCCCGGAATGGCGGCTTTGATTTTGTTAGCCGATCACTCTCATTCGCTCACAGGAGGATCCGATGGATCTCAGCTTCAGCAAGGAAGAAGTGGCATTTCGTGACGAAGTGCGGAATTTCTTCAGGGATAACGTGCCATCGGCGACGCGGCAGAAATTGCAGGAGGGCCGTCATCTCTCCAAGCAGGAGATGATCGACTGGTGGCGCATCCTGAACAAGAAGGGCTGGGGCGTATCGCACTGGCCCAAGGAATATGGCGGCACCGGCTGGACCTCGGTGCAGCATTACATCTTCAACGAGGAGCTGCAGATGGCGCCGGCGCCGTCACCGCTTGCTTTCGGCGTCAGCATGGTCGGCCCCGTCATCTACACCTTCGGCAGCGAGGCGCAGAAGAAGCATTACCTGCCGCGCATCGCCAATGTCGACGACTGGTGGTGCCAGGGTTTTTCGGAGCCCGGCTCCGGCTCCGATCTCGCCTCGCTGAAAACCAAGGCCGAGCGCAAGGGCGATTTCTACTTCGTCAACGGCCAGAAAACCTGGACCACGCTGGCCCAGCACGCCGACTGGATTTTCTGTCTCTGCCGCACCGATCCCTCGGCGAAGAAGCAGTCGGGCATTTCGTTCATCCTGATCGACATGAAGACCAAGGGCATCACGGTGCGTCCGATCCAGACCATCGATGGCGGCTTTGAGGTCAACGAGGTGTTCTTCGATGACGTCAAGGTTCCCGTTGAAAATCTGGTCGGCGAGGAAAACAAGGGCTGGGATTACGCCAAATTCCTGCTTGGCAATGAGCGCACCGGCATCGCCCGCGTCGGCGTTTCCAAGGAGCGGATTCGCCGCATCCGGGAACTGGCGTCAAAGGTCGAATCCGGCGGCAAGCCGGTGATCGAGGACCAGGGCTTTCGCGAAAAGCTCGCCGCGGTCGAGATCGAGCTGAAGGCGCTCGAGCTGACGCAGCTTCGCGTCGTCGCCGACGAGAACAAGCACGGCAAGGGCAAGCCCAATCCGGCGTCCTCGGTGCTCAAGATCAAGGGTTCGGAAATCCAGCAGACCACCACCGAGCTGTTGATGGAAGTGATCGGCCCGTTCGCCGCACCGTTCGACGAGCATGGCGACGACGGCAGCAACGAAGTCATGGACTGGACCGCGCAGATCGCGCCGAGCTATTTCAACAATCGCAAAGTCTCGATCTACGGCGGCTCCAACGAGATCCAGCGCAATATCATCACCAAGGCCGTGCTGGGATTGTGATGTCTTCTCCCTTGCCCCGCACTTCGCGGGGAGAGGTTGGCCCGAATCTGATGCGTTATTCCGGGGCGTGAGCGAAGCGAACGAGCCCGGAATCCATAACCACGACAGGGAGTATGGATTCCGGGCCTGCGCATCCAAGTCGGCTGTTGCCGACTTGGACAATGATATTGCCGAACTCGGGTAAACCCGAGTTCGGCGGCGCATCCCGGAATGACGAAGGTAGTTTTTTGAATGCGAGGAAATAAACAAAATGGATTTTGATTTGTCGGAGGAGCAGCGGCTTCTCAAGGAAAGCGTCGACGGCCTGCTGGGTAGTTCCTACGACTTCGACCAGCGCAAGAAATACATGGCGGAGAAGGGCGGCTGGAGCAAAGCCGCCTGGAGCAAGCTCGCCGAACAGGGCCTGCTCGGCCTGCCGTTCTCCGAGGACGACGGTGGCTTCGGTGCCGGCGCGATCGAGACCATGATCGTGATGGAAGCGCTGGGCAAGGCGCTGGTGCTGGAGCCTTATCTCGCGACCGTGGTGATCGGCGGCGGCTTCCTGCGCCGCGGCGGCTCGGCCGAACAGAAGGCCGCTCACATCCCCTCGATCATCGACGGCAGCAAGACCTTTGCGTTTTCGCAGCTCGAAAAAAATTCGCGCTACGACCTGCAGGACGTCTCGACCACGGCCAAGAAAAAGGGCGCGGGGTGGGCCATCGACGGCGAGAAATTCGTCGTGCTCAACGGCGAGACCGCCGATACCTTGATCGTGACCGCGCGCACCAAGGGTGGCCAGCGCGACGCCGGCGGCATCGGGATATTTCTCGTGCCGGGCAACGCCAAGGGCATTGCGAAAAAGGGCTATCCGACCCAGGACGGTTTGCACGCGGCCGACATCACGTTTACCGGCGTCGAGGTCGGCGCGGATGCCGCGATCGGCGATCCCGAGAATGGCCTGGCCCTGATCGAGCGCGTGGTCGACGACGCCCGCATTGCGATGTGCGCCGAAGCCGTCGGCGTGATGGATGAATCGCTCAAATCCACCGTCGAGTATCTGAAGACCCGCACCCAGTTCGGCGTGCCGATCGGCAGTTTCCAGACCCTGCAGCATCGCGCCGCCGACATGTTCGTCGCCGTCGAGCAGGCCCGCAGCATGTCGATGTTCGCGACCATGGCGTCCGATTTCGACGATGCCAGGGAACGCGCCACCGCGGTGGCGGCAGCGAAAGTGCAGATCGGCAAATCGCTAAAGTTCGTCGGCCAGCAATCGATCCAGCTGCATGGCGGCATCGGCATGACCATGGAAGCCAAGATCGGTCACTATTTCAAGCGGCTCACCATGATCGAAAACACCTTTGGCGATACCGACTATCACCTGCGCCGCGTCACCGACAGCGGCGGGTTGATTTAAGCCATACCGATTGTCATTGCCGGGGCGAAGATTTTAGTCCCGTCATTCCGGGGCGCGCGAAGCGCGAGCCCGGAATCCATAACCACGACAGGGCGTATGGATTCCGGGCCTGCGCCAAGGGGCGCATCCCGGAATGACGAAAGGAAACTCCTTGAAAAACACCCCGTTCGATCTCACCGGCAAGGTCGCCGTCATCACCGGCTCGAGCCGCGGCATCGGCCGTTCCTCGGCGGAATTGCTGGCAAAACTCGGCGCCAAAGTCGTGATCTCCAGCCGCAAGGCGGAGGCCTGCCAGGAAGTAGCCGACGGCATCAGGAAGGCCGGCGGCGACGCCCATGTCATCGCCTGCAACATCTCGCGCCGCGAGGAAGTCGAGGCGCTGATCGCGGGCACGACAAGACATTACGGCAAGATCGACATCCTGGTCTGCAACGCCGCGATCAACCCCTATAATGCCTCCAGCTTCATGACCGGCCAGACCATCGTGGTCGACGGCGGCGTCACCACGGCGTCGGCGTAATTTCTTCCTTCCCCTCTCCCCTTGTGGGAAAGGGTGGCCGCGATGCGCAGCATCGCGGCCGGGTGAGGGGTCACGGCCTATCGATCTGCCGCAACCCCTCATCCGCCTTCGATGCTTCGCATCGCAGGCACCTTCTCCCACAAGGGGAGAAGGAAGAAAGAACCGGCCACTGCCTCGCATATTGACGAACCATTCCCAATCCGCTTGCCTTGCCCCAACACCACAACAAACCTTCGGGAAGCAACGCCATGTCCTATGTGCTGGCCATCGATCAGGGCACCACATCCTCGCGCGCAATCGTGTTTCGATCCGACATCTCCATCGCCGCGACCGCGCAAGCCGAATTCCCGCAGCATTTTCCGGCCTCGGGCTGGGTCGAGCACGAGCCGGAAGATATCTGGACCTCCACCATGGCCACCTGCCGCGAGGCGCTGAGGAAGGCCGGCGTCGGGCCCAAGGATATCGCCGCGATCGGCATCACCAACCAGCGCGAGACCACCGTGGTGTGGGACCGCGCCACGGGACAAGCCGTGCACCGCGCCATCGTCTGGCAGGACCGCCGTACCGCCGATATCTGCGCTCACCTGAAGGCCGAAGGCCACGAGCCCGCGATCTCGGCGAAAACCGGCCTGATCATCGATCCCTATTTCTCGGGAACAAAAGTCGCGTGGATCCTCGATCACGTTCCCGGCGCGCGCGAGCGCGCCGACCGAGGCGAACTGATGTTCGGCACGGTCGATTGTTATCTGCTGTGGCGGCTGACCGGCGGCCGCGTGCATGCCACCGACGCCACCAACGCCTCGCGCACGCTGCTGTTCAACATCCACACCGGTGTTTGGGACGACGAGCTCCTGAAAATCCTGCGCGTGCCCCGCTCGATGTTGCCGGAGGTGAAGGATTCTTCCGCTGAATTCGGCGACAGCACACCTGAATTGTTCGGCGGCAGCATCGCCATCTCGGGCATCGCCGGCGACCAGCAGGCCGCCACCATCGGGCAGGCCTGCTTTACGCCCGGCATGATCAAGTCGACCTACGGCACCGGTTGCTTTGCCCTTCTCAACACCGGCACCACGCCGGTGGCTTCCAAAAACAAGCTGCTGACCACGATCGCCTATCAATTGAAGGGCCAGCGCACCTACGCGCTCGAAGGCTCGATCTTTGTCGCGGGCTCCGCGGTGCAGTGGCTGCGCGACGGGCTCGGCATCATCAAGCAGGCCTCGGAGACCGGCCCGCTCGCCGACAACTCGGACTCGACGCAGAGCGTCTATCTGGTGCCGGCCTTCGTCGGCCTCGGCGCGCCCTACTGGAATCCGCGCGTGCGCGGCGCGCTGTTCGGGCTGACCCGCAACACCGGCCCGGCCGAACTCGCGCATGCCGCCCTAGAAAGCGTCTGCTACCAGACGTTTGATTTGTGGGCCGCGATGCGGGCCGACTGGCCGGACGCGAAGGCCGCGAACATCGTGCTGCGCGTCGATGGCGGCATGACCGCGTCCGACTGGACCATGCAACGCCTCGCCGATTTGCTGGACGCGCCGGTCGATCGCCCGATGATCCAGGAAACCACGGCGTTAGGCGCCGCCTATCTCGCGGGGCTTGCCGCGGGCGTTTATCCGGAGCCTGAAAAATTCGCCGACAACTGGCGGCTCGAGCATCGTTTCAAGCCGGCGATGAGCCAGGCCACGCGCGAACGCAAGCTTGCAGGATGGGCGCGCGCGGTGAAGGGGTTGCTGGCCAGCGATGAGGGGTAGGGAACCCAAGAAAAGAAGTTGGATTGCCGGCCCACTTGCGGACCCAACTGATTTGCCCGACGGGCGCTTCCGCGAATATCGTGTCCAGCCCTCTCCGCAAAAATATTTCGCTTCACGCTTTGGTAGAAACAGCTCTATTGATTCGGTCATCCCGCCCGACAAAGGGGCGTATCGCGATCGTCACGGACGTGCGGTGGGATGCGGTGGACGCGGCAGTGTCGGGTGCGCAATCGTGGATCGCAGGGCGGGTTTCCCGTGAGCGATCGGCGGCGCACCGACGAGCGATATTGTTGCGTACGGCGAAGTCGTGTGGTCCTGACGCCCCGACGCTGGCGTCAAGTTGCGCGTGTGTCATGTCGCCCCAACCGGGCGCGACAGACGGATCTCGCGCAGCGACGGTGGCAAAAGAGCCCGGTCACCGGGGAGAGCGCGAAGTAAGTCGTAAAACCATTGCGTGCGGGAATGCCGGGTGATTCCGGTGTGCTCGTTGTTACTCGTGTGCGTTCTATCACACCAATTGCACACGAGGCCGCGGGTGCAGCGGGCATCCGGCATTCCCCACGCCCTCGTTTGGGGCGAGAGATAAATCAACAGCTCGGGCGCATCGCGCCGCGAGCACGAAGTCGTGTTTGGAATTGGAGCAGACACCGTCATTCCGGGGCGATGCGAAGCATCGAACCCGGAATCTCGAGATTCCCCGATGCGCAATTGCGCATCTGAGGTCTGGTCCTGCGGACCATCCCGGAATGACGGCTCTACAACGAATTGTCTTTGGCTGTTTGAAAATTGAATAGGAAATTAGAACGCGCAGCACTTCTTAACGTGCCCCACAAAACGCACCCGTCATGCCCGGACTTGATCCGGGCATCCATCCTTCTTCGCAATAACTTTCTTCAAAGGGGATGGATCACCGGGTCATCTAGCGCGAAGACGCGCTTCGCGCTTTCGCCCGGTGATGACGATCTCAATTGGTATGACGGCTCTACAACTTAATTGTCCTGGCTGTTTGAAAATTGAATCGGAAATTCAGACGTCGATGTGCGTCGAGGTTCGATCCTGTCCTGGGATGCCTTACGGAAGCGGGCGATCGCCGGATTGGATTTTCCGTCTCGTCATCTCGATCGCCTTGTTGTAGTCGGCGAGAGCTGCCTCCTTGTTCTGCTTTCTTCCATACGCGGTGCTGCGGAAGCGATAGGCATCGGCGTTGTCGGGCTCGATCTCGATCTCTCTGGTAAAATCGGCGATCGCGCGATCAAAATCGCCCTTGTCCGTGTACGCCTTTCCCCGCCATTGATAGGCGCTGGCGTTCGAATGCAGGACCCCGCGCGACATGAAGCCCCAGGCGTATTGCGGGTCGATCTCGACCGCCCTGGTCGCATCAGCGATCGCTGTGTCCAGATCGCCCTTGTTGCCGCGGGTGATGCCGCGGTTGCTGTAGGCCGGCGCGTTGTTCGGATCGAGCTCGATGGCCTTGCTGTCGTCGGCGAGCGCCTGATCGTCCTCGCCCTTGTTGCCATGGGCCGCGCCGCGTGTCCCATACGCTGCGGCGAGGTTCGGATTGATCTTGATCACCTCGTTCGCGTCGGCGATGGCTTCGTCGAAATCGCGCTGCCGCCAATGCGCCGTTCCGCGAAGCGCATAGGCGATGGCGCGGTCGCCCTGGGAAAGTTTGTTCTGTTCGATCAGTCGCGTGCAGGCGGGAATGACGAGATGGTCGGCGTCGACCGCCCTGCACAGTCGCCAATCCTGAACGCTCTGGGCCAGTACGCCACCGGGAACCGAAACCAGCATCAACGCCATCCATAACGCTCTCATGACCCATTTTTTACGCATTTTTTCCTTGCCGATGCCGGACCGACCCCTGCAAGATCATCTTGCCGCAGGCGTCAATCTAGGGATGCATCAGTGCCCGTTGCAAGAATTTTACGAACGTCGGTCGTGGTGTTTCGTCATTCCGGGATGCGCCGCTTGGCGCAGGCCCGGAATCCATACTCCCAGCGTCAGCTTGAAATGGCCGGATAAAGATCCACCCACCCTGGATTTTCTTCTTCAATCAAACGAATTTTCCAGTCGCGCCGCCATTTCTTGAGTTCCTTTTCGGGAGCGATGGCAGTTGCAACATCATCATAAATCTCGAACCACACGAGTTTGTCGACGCCGTATCGCGTCGTAAAACCATCGATGGCCCTTGTTCGATGTTCGTAACCGCGCCGCACGATGTCCTTCGTCACGCCGAGATAGAGCGTGCCGTGTTTCCTGCTCGCAAGGAGATAAACGTAGTATGCCATCTCGAATACGGGGGTTATGGATTCCGGGCTCGCTCGCTGTGCTCGCGCCCCGGAATGACAAACGATGGCGCCCGACGGATGGCGTCGTCGCTGATTAGCGATTCCGCCCTGGCGCTGGCGGCTTTGCCTTGCTCGCGCCGCGGAATGACGGCAGGATTTTGGTTTGCTTTCGCCAAGTCTCTGACAAGCCGCGATCATATCGATTCAACCCTGTCAAGGTACTCAAAACCCCATGATCCTGATCGGCCAGTATGATTCCCCGTTCACCCGGCGCGTGGCGATTGCGCTGCGGTTGTATGGCCTTTCTTTCGAGCACCGGCCGTGGTCGACCTTTGGCGAAGGTGACAGGATCGCGCCGTTCAATCCGCTGCGGCGGGTGCCGACGCTGGTGTTCGAGGACGGCGAAGTGCTGATCGAAAGCACCGCGATCCTCGATTATCTCGATGAAGTGGTCGGGCCGTCGAAGGCGATGATCGCGGAAAATGGTCCGGAGCGGCGCCATGCGCTGAAAATATGCGCGCTGGCGACCGGGCTCGGCGACAAGGCGGTCAGCCTGGTCTACGAGCGCGTGCTGCGCAAGGATGCGTCAAAACTCTGGGTCGAGCGATGCGAAGCCCAGATCGGCGGCGTGCTCGATGCGCTGGAATCCGAGCGCGCCGCCATTCCCTCGCCCTACTGGTTCGGGGATCGCATCGGCCACGCCGACATCGCGGTCGCCTGCGTCCTTCGATTCACCGCCGAGGCCCATCCCGGCCTGCTCGCCGCCGCACGCTATCCGGCGCTTGTCGCCCACGCCGCGCGCTGCGAAGCGCTGCCGCCGTTTGTGGAGATCGTGCAGCCGCTGAGCCCGCCGAGCGGGTGAGGACGGAGTGCGCCCCTGCATATTCGCCGTCATGCCCGGACTTGATCCGGGCATCCATCAATCTTCATGAGAGTCTTGCCGAGAAGATGGACCACCGGGGCACGCCCGGTGGTGACGGGGGTATTGCAGCGGTGAGACTTTTACCCCGCCCGCGCGGCCTTCTTGCGATAGGCCAGATGCACCGCGCAGTTGCAGCCCGGCGGATGCGAGGCGATGTCTTCAGGCGCGACATCGTTGGCGGGCGCCGCGGAAGACGGCGCCAGCGTCGGCATCGCCTCCTTGACGCGGCGGTCCTGCGCCGATGGGTCCTGTGTCGGAATATAATTCAGCACCGGCGCCAGCCAGCGCTCGGCCTCCGCCACGCTCCAGCCTTTTCGCGCGGCGTAGTCCTCGACCTGATCGCGCTCGATCTTGCCGACGCCAAAGTAGAAACTTTCCGGATGGCTGAAATAGAGCCCCGACACCGATGAGCCCGGCCACATCGCAAAACTCTCGGTCAGTTTTACGCCGGCGGTGTTCTCTGCATCCAGCAAATTGAACAGCGTCGCCTTCTCGGTGTGATCGGGCTGCGCGGGATAGCCCGGCGCGGGGCGGATGCCGGCATATTGCTCGAGGATCAATTGATCGGGCGTCAGCGTTTCGTCCGGCGCATAAGCCCAGAATTCCCGGCGCACACGGGCGTGCAAGCGTTCGGCGAAGGCTTCCGCGAGGCGATCCGCCAAGGCCTTGCACAGGATCGACGAGTAGTCGTCATTGGCATTCTTGAAACGGTCGGCGACCATGTCCTCGCCGATCCCGGCGGTGACCACGAAGGCGCCGATATAGTCCGGCACGCCTGACGAGGCCGGCGCGATGAAATCCGACAGCGCCGAATTGAAGCGGCCTTCGCGTTTTTCCAGTTGCTGGCGCAGCGTGTGGAACGTCGCGATCTTCTCGTCGCGGCTATCGTCGGCGTACACCGAAATGTCGTCGCCGTCGGCATTGGCCGGCCAGAAGCCGATCGTGGCCTGGGCCTTGAACCAGTTCTCCCTGACAATGAGGTCAAGCATCTTGCGGGCGTCGTCGTAGAGCGAACGCGCGACTTCGCCCACTTTTGCGTCATCGAGAATGGCTGGAAAGCGCCCGGTCAATTCCCAGGTCTGGAAGAACGGCGTCCAGTCGATATATTCGGCGAGTTCGGCGAGATTGTAATCGCGGAAGCTTTTGACGCCGAGAAAGGCCGGCTTCTTCGGCGGGGTTTTCGCAAAGTCGATAACAATCGCGTTGGCGCGCGCGTCGGCCAGTTTCAGCCGCTTCTTGTCGGCCTGCGCGCGGAAATGCGCCGCGGAGATTTTCGCATAGTCCGCGCGCACCTCGGCCGCGTAAGCCTCGCGCCGCTCCGGCGACAGCAGCGACGAGGCCACGCCGACGGCGCGGCTGGCGTCGTTGACATGCACCACCGGCCCGCGGCGGTAGTTCGGGTCGATCTTGACGGCGGTATGCACGCGGCTGGTGGTGGCGCCGCCGATCAACAGCGGCACGCTCACGCCCTGGCGTTCCAGCTCGCCGGCCAGAAAGCTCATCTCGTCGAGCGACGGCGTGATCAGGCCAGAAAGGCCGATGATGTCGGCGCCCTCGGCCTTGGCGGTCTCGATGATTCTTGCAGCCGGCACCATGACGCCGAGGTCGATCACTTCAAAATTGTTACATTGCAAGACGATGCCGACGATGTTCTTGCCGATGTCGTGGACGTCGCCCTTGACCGTCGCGAGCACGATCTTGCCGGCGGTGCTGCGGCCATCGCCTACGATGCCGTTGGCAAGGTTGCGCGCCTTCTCTTCTTCCATGAACGGCATCAGATAGGCCACCGCCTGCTTCATCACGCGGGCGGATTTCACGACTTGCGGCAAAAACATCTTGCCGTCGCCGAAGAGGTCGCCGACGATGTTCATGCCGGCCATCAGCGGGCCTTCGATGACATTGAGCGGGCGCTCGACGAGTTTGCGGGCGTCCTCGGTGTCGGCCTCGATATATTCGGTGATGCCGTGCACCAGCGCGTGACTCAGCCGCTTGTCGACCGGCCATTCCCGCCAAGCGAGATCCTGCTCTTTTGTCTGCTTCTCCTTGCCGCGGAATTTTTCCGCCAGCTGCAGCAATCGCTCCGACGCGCCAGGGTCGCGATTGAGGATGACGTCCTCGCAAACCCGGCGCAGTTCGGGATCGATGTCGTCATAGACGATCATCTGCCCGGCATTGACGATGCCCATATCCATGCCGGCCTTGATGGCGTGATACAGGAACACCGAATGCATGGCCTCGCGGACCGGCTCGTTGCCGCGGAACGAGAAGGAGAGGTTAGATACGCCGCCGGAAATATGCGCCTGCGGCAGGTTGTGGCGGATCCAGCGCGTCGCCTCGATGAAATCGACGCCGTAATTGTTGTGCTCTTCGAGCCCGGTCGCGACCGCAAAGATATTCGGATCGAAGATGATGTCTTCCGGCGGGAAGTTCAGCTGCCCGACCAGGATGTCGTAGGCGCGCTTGCAGATTTCGGTCTTGCGCGCGAAAGTATCGGCTTGGCCCACTTCGTCGAACGCCATCACTACCACGGCGGCGCCGTGACGCCGCGCGATCGTCGCCTCGTGAACGAACTTTTGCTCGCCTTCCTTCATCGAAATCGAGTTCACCACCGGCTTGCCCTGAACGCATTTCAGGCCGGCCTCGATCACGGTGAATTTCGAGGAATCCACCATCACGGGGACGCGGGCGATGTCGGGCTCGGCGGCGACGAGATTGAGGAACGTCACCATCGCGGCTTCTGAATCCAGCAAGCCCTCGTCCATGTTGACGTCGATGATCTGGGCGCCGTTCTCGACCTGGTCGCGCGCCACCTGAAGGGCTGCGGTGTAATCGCCCGCGGTGACCAGCTTGCGGAATTTCGCCGATCCCGTGACGTTGGTGCGCTCGCCGACGTTCACAAAAGGAATCGCCGGCGTCAGTTCGAACGGCTCCAGCCCCGAAAGTCTCAGGCGCGGTTCGATTTCGGGAATGGCGCGCGGTCTGTGCGGCGCGACCGCGGCGGCGATGGCCGCGATGTGATCGGGTGTGGTGCCGCAGCAGCCGCCGACGATGTTGACGAGGCCGGCGCTTGCGAATTCGCCGATCAGGCCCGCCATGAATTCCGGGCTTTCGTCGTATCCGCCGAATTCGTTGGGCAAGCCGGCGTTGGGATAGGCGCAGACCAGCGTATTGGCGACGCGGCCGATGTCGGCGATGTGGGCGCGCAAATCCTCGGCGCCGAGCGCGCAGTTGAAGCCGACGGTGATCGGCCTGGCGTGCCGCACCGAATTCCAGAACGCTTCAGGCAATTGCCCCGACAGCAGGCGGCCGGACTTGTCGGTGATGGTGCCGGAAATCATCACGGGCACGTCGATGCCGCGCGCTTCGGTGATTTCAGCGATGGCGTAGAGCGCCGCCTTGGCGTTGAGGGTATCAAAAATGGTCTCGACCAGCAGCAAATCGGCGACGCCATCGAGCAGTCCGTTGATCTGCTCGCCGTAAGCCGTGCGCAGATCGTCGAAAGTGACGGCGCGAAAACCGGGGCTCGACACGTCGGGCGAGATCGAGGCGGTGCGGTTGGTCGGGCCGATCGCGCCGGCGACGAAACGGGGCTTGCCGTCCTCGGCCGTGACCCGCGCGGCGGCGGCATGCGCGAGCCTGGCGCCTTCGAGATTGAGCTCATAGGCAAAGCTCGAAAGATCGTAATCGGCTTGCGCGATCGAGGTCGACGAGAACGTGTTGGTGGCGACGATGTCGGCGCCGGCACGCAAATAATCGGCGTGTATATCCACGATCGCCATCGGCTGGGTCAGGATCAACAGGTCGTTGTTGCCCCTGAGGTCGCGATGGAAATCCGCAAAACGCGCGCCGCGAAACGCGGCTTCGTCATATTCGAGCCCCTGGATCATGGTGCCCATGGCGCCGTCGAGCACCAAAATGCGCTCGCGGGCAGCCGCGAGCAGGGCGATTCGTTTTTCGGATACGGGCACGGTCATCGATCAGGCGGCTTTCTGTGCGCCATGCGGGCGAATGCCCAGCAAATGGCTGATGGCGAACACGAGATCCGCGCGGTTCATGGTGTAGAAGTGAAAGGTATCGACGCCGTGTTTTGCCAGCTTCTGCACCTGGCCGGCCGCGACGGTCGCGGCCACCAGTTTTCGCGTTTCGGCGTCGTCGTCGAGGCCCTCGAACTTTTCCGCGAGCCAGTCCGGCACGCTGGTGCCGGCGCGCGTGACAAAATTGCGGGCTTGCTTGAAGTTGTGCATCGGCATGATGCCGGGCACGATTGGAATTTTGATGCCGCGCGCGCGAACCCGGTCGAGATAGCGAAAATAGAGGTCGTTATCGAAGAACACCTGGGTGATGGCGCGGGTCGCACCGGCATCGACCTTGGCTTTGAGGACATCGATGTCGGCATCGAAGTCGCGGCTCTCGGGGTGTTTTTCGGGATAGGCGGAGACGGAAACCTCGATATCGCCATGCTGCCGCTTGATGCCGGCCACCAGATCCGCCGAATCGCGGTAGCCATCCGGATGCGTGGTGTAGGCGGTGCCGATACCGCCCGGCGGATCGCCGCGAAGTGCGACGATATGGCGGACGCCGACCTCGTGATAGCGGTCGACGATGTCGTCGATCTCGCCGCGCGCCGCGCCGACGCAGGTCAGATGCGCGGCCGGGGTCAGGCGGGTTTCCGCCAAGATGCGGGCGATGGTGGAATGGGTGCGTTCCCGTGTGGAGCCGCCGGCGCCATAGGTCACCGAGACGAAAGTGGGTGCCAGCGGCGCGAGACGCTTGATGGTCTCCCACAGATTCCGCTCCATTTCCTCGGTCTTCGGCGGGAAGAACTCAAAGGAGATCGCCGGCGATTTTGTTGTGTGGTGCCCATCTGATATGGGGGACGTAACCTCGGTCATGGCACCACAAACTCCAGGCATTTCCGGACGGACGTCAGGCTCGGCTGCGACGCGATAAAATATGCCGAACGAAGCTGACCAAACAGCCCATCATCAGTGGGAAGTTGCCCAATGTTTTCAAATTATATACCAGACTTGTCTCATTCCGCATGAGATGGGCAATGCTAAAGCACAAATTATACCACCTATGGAGGGAAATAGTTCCTATTTCTCCCATATACCCCTATCAATCGGTAGTGGGCAGAACATAATATGCTATATGACATATTTTTGTATCCCACCCGACGCGTGGAAGGTAATTGTCATCCCGGCTTACCGACGCGCGCCTGATCTGCGCGCCATGACCCTTTGTCGGCCCGATCTGGCGCACTAGGAGCCTGTCCGAATAGTGGCTGTTCAACTCTGAGCGAGTCTGGTTCAACCTTGGGCCCATGAGCAAGTATTTTCGTCCCTGGAATATCGATCAGACGCTGCTGCTGCCGCCGAATGTGCAGGACTTCGTGCC
>WNFO01001821.1_pt1 | contig 18875 bp, 26 predicted proteins | sample 5400251 | NCBI WGS metagenome assembly WNFO01 (sample SAMN13153354, study PRJNA577476) | soil metagenome | isolation source: 100 cm saprolite under Madrone tree | place: USA:California | collected 2016-06-14
TCGCGTTCGCACTCTCGCCTTTCATCTCCATTTCCGTCACTTTCTCTACTACTACTACTCGCTGCGGGCCCGGGAGTGGTGGTGGGAGCGCCTAGGTGGAGACGGGGTAGAACGAGAAAGTGGAAGAGTGCTTTTGGGTAGGCGTCGAATATGGTGAGCGTGTAACGCGTGTGGGAAAAATAGATTGTGGGTGGGAGGGTGGCCACTAGGGACGCGTCGTCTAGTTTGGCGTAGGCGCGTAGGATTCTGAGGTGCGGTATTGATGACGATGGTGATGGCATTGTGGGGACCGCAACGTAATTATACAGTAATAGTACGGTACTAGTTACCAGTAGTACTGGATCTTGACCGTTTCGCGCTTACGGTCCGAAGTTTGTGAAAAGGAAAGGGTGGTGGAGTTGGGCTCCGCGAGTGCGAAGCTAAATTGATTATTTGAAAAGAGTAACAGAGTATGATGGTGGCAACGATGAAGCATGCGAAGTCTCCAAAATCCGTACTAACAGGGCTACTGGCAGTCTCATCTAAGATCGACGCGCCAATACGCCAACCACGACTCACCAATCAAGCGCCTTTGTTACTTCCCGTTCCATCAAGATTGTCTTTTATGTTCAAATGTTCCAATTCCATAGTCTATCGATTGATGTTATAGTCGATTTTTGGGACAAATACGCTCGTATTTGTAGGTGAGTAGATGAAGGGTCACATACCATATCTGGAAGGGACTGGCAAGAAACCAACCCTCTCTCCCCAACTCATTGACCATTCACCGCGGAATCGATAAAGCGACCAACGTGGTCTCAAAATTTCCCGCTTGAAGGTGTGCCCGTCTTCCGGTCTCCCTGCCATACTCCCTGCACTGCGCTCGCCTCTCCAACATTTCCTAGCCGCCCTGGGACATCGATCCGAATAGGACACCGTTTGGAAGGCTTGCAGATGGCAAATAATTGTCGCTGGACTTGGTGGAAACGAATAAAAAAACTTCGACGTATGGCTTTCTTATGCAACGTCCTGCAACGACTGTTAACTGACTTGATGTGATGTAGGCAAGGTGATACGAATCGACATACTCCCTGATGACGTCCTACTAGAAATTATTGGTTTTTATATGATTATAAGTACATCACCTGGATACAAAACGGAGGTAGAGGCATGGCAATTGCTGGTTCATGTGTGTCGACGATGGAGAAGCCTTGTCTTTGGATCACCACGTCATCTGAATCTGCGACTAGTTTGTTCACCCAAAACACCGGCAAGGGACACACTGGACGTCTGGCCAGCGTCGCCTCTCCTCATTTGGGGGGAAATGACCTCATCATCGGGCGCGATTGCTCTGCCCAAGTGCCACAATAATATTATTGTGGCACTTGGGCAGAGCAATTGCGTGCGTCAAGTCATCCTCTCGGGCCGTGCGGATCGGCAATTGGAGAAAGTCCTGGCGGCAGCTGTCGCTCATCTCATATGGTGGTGTTCCACCAGTCGCTCCCGATTCGTTCTTGGGTGGATCTACCCCACCGTCTCCAGGTCGTCGAGTTAATTGGCATTTCATTTCCGGAATTACCAAACCTGCTTTTGTCCGCTACTCACCTACCTTTCTGATATCCCTCATTCCGGCTACTTTTCACCCGAGCCAATGGCCGCTCTCCTCTCCGTGTTGTCCAGCCTCGAATAACTTATCCTTCTATTTCAATCCCCTCGATCTCACCCTGACTGGGAAAGCCGACGTCCACCTCCTTCAAACCGTTCCGTCATCCCGTTCTCGAAAGTCTTTGTTTCAAAGGGGTTATCGAATATTTAGAGGACCTCGTGAACCTACATCGACGCCCCTCAACTCGATGGTTTTGTTATAACCTTCAATCAAATCGATTTTGACGGCCCACAACTCGCCCAATTCATCAGTCGTATACCAACACTCAAGAAACACTATGCACATGTGGTATTCGATGATAGAACCGCCAGTGTCCGACTCCCTTCCCTTTCGAAATATTCTGCGATAGAAATCTCGTGCAGAGAACCAGATTGGCAGCTTTCGTCCGTCGCGCAGGTCTGTACCTCCTGTTTGCCTCCCCTTTCCATGATCGAGGATTTCTACATCGAGCACGAATATTCGCATCTGGTTTGGAAGAATAATACCATCGAGAACACCCTGTGATTGGAACTCTTACTTCCACTTTTTGCAGTAAAAAACCTCTATCTATCCAAGGACTTTGCGCCAGGTATCGCGGCCGCCCTGCGAGAAATCGTTGGGACAGAAGTGTTGCCCAGCCTGCAGAACATCTTCGTGAAGGGGCTCGAGCCATCGGGACCTTTCCAGGAAAACATCGGGGAGTTCGTTACTGGAGGTCAGCACACCGGCCACCCTATCGCCATTTCTGTCTGGTAGTGAGCTCTTCGAGCTGATGTGATGATGTAGATCGTAGGGAATCAACGATCGATAGGTGTCCTCTGTTCTCTGAGCTCCGTCCCATCGTTTATTGTTGTCTGTTGATTTAATGCTATTTTCCTTTCCACCTGCCTTTTTTATTTTTATTTGCTTCGCGACATCAGTTTATGCTATTTGTTGACATTTGACATTACCCATGATTGACCTTCTTGTATGGCTAGCCATCTACCCAACCATCATTATGTCCGTGGTTCACTTTCGCTTCTGTGTGTAACGTCAGAAGACGGACGGCACGATCATGCAGTGGCCAGACGAGATTACAAGTTTGTGAACGTGCGATTCATAGAGCTATATGACGACCCAAATACAGTGGCATTCTCTCCGCAATGCCCACAATCCTAGATGATGATGCTAGCAGACAATTTCAATTACATTTAGAATTATGTGTGGCAGTTGGTCTTTCACCATAAGGGTGCAGTGTACGACAAATACACGAGAGTCTTCTATGAAACGCGGCGCCCTACCAACAACTCCCGCAACTCCTTACTCAGTTCCGGGTACGCAACCTGTGACACCAACGCTGTACTCCCCTTACGATGGCGGAGACCATCCACAGATGAGGACCGCTGCTCAATACGACGACGGTCCATGTCTGCGACCAGTTGTTGGAAGGAAAGAAAAAGGACCTCGGATTGTGCTAGCGTGGTATCGAGTTCAATGGTCATGCTCAGCTCGTTGCAGTACTGGAAACGGGGCAGGTTAGTCCAGAAATTCAGCTTTGGAAATGAAGGGATGAGGGAAGGAGAGCGCATGTACGCACCTTTAAGATCTCGTCAAACTCAACGAGGTAACGCAGGATGACGTCGCGGTGGGATTCTAGTACGGCCAGTGCGACGAAAAGCACCATTCCGTTCGTGTAGTAGTCTGTCCATAAAACCTCCCACAAACGTAAGACATCCTCGAACGGAAACTCGCGCTTGAACGTGATAAGTATCCAACTGCACAAAAGCTGATCAACAAAACGATCACGGCACAGTAAGTGGAATGTATTACCGGAAGCAGAAGAACAGGTTTAGTCCCTCCATCTTCTCAAAGTGTCGATATAGTTCGGGGTCCATGACTTGCAACAGTTGCTGAAGTGTCGATAGTTGCTTCTTCATCCCGCTCTGATCTCGGAGGAAATTTTGTTTCTACAAAACATACGCGTGTTGAGTCTCGCGCGGCCAGATAACAAACACTTCCAACGCACCATTCGATTCATTACGTCCACGAAGCACCAGAATGTCAGAGGCTCATCCGAACCAGCGACAACATACAAGGGCGCGCAGAGGTCCGACATACCCTGCACGTACCCTTCACATCCTACAAGTCAGCGCTGACTCCCTTCTCAAAGAATCAAGACGAAGGGACGGCGCACCCAAGTCCTTCTCATAAAAGTTATACGTCAACAGAATAGAGGCGAGCCTGTCTATGTGTTCGTTAGATGGTGTATGTGCGCCAACCTCGACTGGCGTAGGTGAGATTGTGGAGTAACGCTGGTGTTGCCGTTTCTCTGGGCCGAGAGACGTTTCGGACGGTGTTTGGCTCGCAAAGAGTGGTTGTGTACGGTCCGTTCGTCTGCAGTCAACGTCTATGCGATGGCGTTCCTGTAAAAATAGCAGGTCAGCCGCACGTAATCCAGCGTCAAAAGAAGCTGGTATTACCTCGACGACATCCTGCCTCTCAAAAACTTCTGCATTGCCGCACCACTCGTCCTTAATCTCATGATACCGCTTCCTGCCAACACCTGTTAACCAAAAGGACACGCACACGGGCAGCGGTCACTCACATTTTGGCCTCCCAGAGTCTTTGTCGCTCCTCTCGAGTGACATCCCAGGCGTACACTCCTAAGAGATATGGCCATAACTCCTTTCTCGCATTATCCTTATCGCTTACCCCCCTTCTGAAAATCTCCATGCGCAGCTTCTCCATTGTGACAAGTGGGCGCCCGTCGGGACCAAACCACTCGCTGAGCACTTCCACGCCTACGGGATGTTTCGGATCCCTTGTTGACTTCGGCGTCGGAAGGTTCGCAGTCGAGTGCAGGAGCTCAAAGATACCCAGCTCTCCAGACTCCTCCGTTGTAGACGCTGCCGCATTCGCAGGGATCGCCTGTGCTTCGCGCCGCCGCGCCCGCTCACCTTCCTCTGCCACGATGCGTGCCCAACGGGCGAGATACACGCGTGCACTCTCAAATTCTCCAACGCCACCCTTCTCCACCCAGCTGCCCCACTCGAGGTCACCATTAGCACTCACAAGTGATTTGACCGGATCTGGTAGGTGAGGCACGATTGGCTTTGCAAGAGGATGTGAGAGAATGTTCTGCGCGGCATGTCTGGTGGCACGGGTGATGTTCGCAAAGGACTGTAGGAGTGCAGCGCGAGCTTGTGACGATGCACCTGGGGCGGAAGGTGGTATTGGCATTGATCGATGTAGGACAGACGAGTACTGTGAATAAGGGTTTGGAGGAGTGCCACCAGCGGATAGAGGGCGCGGGCGACGGTGTGCTGGTACAGGGGAATGAGAATTGGGGTAGGTTGACTGCGCAAGTATCTCATCCACAGCGTCATCAGAGAATAATTGAGTTGAGTGGACCTCGATATCCGCCTTGGAGGGGTCAACGAGATATAGGGTAGATTGGAGGTTGGAACGGAGGAGCGAGGCATACGAACGTAAGCGAGAGAGGAGATCCTCGCCACCCCATGATGTTATGTGTCTTCCTGTAGCAGCCTGTGCGGCGAGAGACGGAGGGGGGGGATAAGACGTTGAGGCGCTGGACGATGACGCGGACTTTGATGGTATGGTGAAAGAGTGCGACTCATCGTCGTGGAAGTATAGGATCGGGAGGGTAGAGCCGCTGATGAGATTGATGCCGATGGAGCCGTCTAGAGAGGTGCGTCTAGTGCAGAAAGAACAACATGCAGAGAAAGAACCTACACCATGAAGACAACGAAGGCGGTTGGACAATGAGAGAGTATACTGAGCCCAATGGAACAGAGAAGGCGTATGATTCCGGCCTCGGTGTTGGCAAGTCAATCAACACGCCATCTAATATTGTTGAGGAAGATCGACAACAGTGGGCGAGCAGGACATACCTTCGTCCTCATCAGGCCGTTCCTCTGTCTTGAGAAACTTGTCCCACTCGTCTTGGCCCTTCTCAGTGAGGAGACTTTCTGGGATCCAGGCAAGAAGATATGTCAGGGGGACGGCCTCCTGCAAACATGTCAGAGGGATGAGCGGGATAGACAGGGTTGAGACCCGCACGTGTCTTGCGATGGCCACGAAACCAGGGATGTTGTCGCGGGCATACGCAGTTGGATTGATATAAACCTTCGACTTTGCATAGATCAGCCTGTATTTTGCCCCGTCCTGCACCTGTGTGGATTGCTCATCTGGCGTCTCTCGCTTAATCTCGACCATTGAGTCAGACTAGCAGGGAGTGGTAAGAATCAAGTCTACAATGCCACTGAATGGGGGGCTTGACACACGGATACGACGGTGAGAATGCTGCTGTCCATACAGAACTCGTAAGCTACTCTACCACCCCAGCCAACCTAGCTCCATTAGCTCCCCACTGCGCAGATACGGCACGTGACTCCCACCGTCACGACGACGACCAGTCGACCAGCATAGCACAGCGCACAATCAAAAAGAGTTAATAAAGCTGCTATTACACGACACCACTATACACTCCCTAAGGAAAAGCGTGCGATTCACTTTTGATAACTCCAAACGTTACGCAGCACTGAGAAAGAAGTGGAGACCAAGCCCCCATCAATGCCATTTTCACCGCGCGGAGGAAAGAGTTCGAACTTACGTCCTGCTTTTGTGGCCAGCCGGTTCAAAGAGTCATCGCCCTCTCCCTGGGCACGCACCTGACCGCTGAGTGCAAACGAAGTCGAAGTAGGGAGTGCACGGCCATTGGCATCCACGTCAGCGATCACAACCTGCACTGATGCGTGGTCTTTTGAGGTGATGAGGCGGTCTTGAATTCAAAATGGGTGCATTGTCAACAGCTATCTCACAACCCACATTCTCCAGGGATGGGATGTAGTGTGTACTCACTGGTCGCCGCGCACTTGCGGGGGACGTACAAGTCAACAAGGAGGCCCTTGAATTTTGAGAAACTTAAACCAGCACGCTCTATAGTTATCATACTTTGACGCACCTGGTCGTTTTCCATGACGTGCTCACGGTGGTATGGATGAGATTCGATCTTAGGGCGAAGGTGGTCGTGGGATTGCCTGTGAGATTAAACTGTATAGTTGTGGCTTAGTTCACTTGATTGGGCATGTCGGTTGCCAACGCTCACAGTAAAGAGCCTGCGTACATTACTCGCTCATGGTCAGAGACAAAAGTAATGAGGATGCAACCAATATGAACTACAATGCATTCTGCTTGCCCACATACAACATAACTTCTGTCGCAGTAGATACAATCATTACATGGTATAGTACATTTACTGAAATCTTCAAGCCGTCATCTTCCAAACTACACCCACTCGACTCGCCGCCGACATAACAGCATGCAGACCCGACGCTGCAATATCCGTATCAGAAACAACTCCCCACTCAGACATCTTGCGCCTCTGTCCATTCTCCGTCACCTCGTACATGAGTTCAACATAACTCACAGCACCGACTTCTGTTCCATGACCGAGAGCATGTTCCGAGTATTCGCGAATCGCGAGCGTGCCATCGATAGAACTGTGCAGGCAAGCCAGCAGTGCTGATAACGGGCCATTCCCAACGCCCTTGATGTACTGTACCTTCTCCTCCAACACAAACTCACCCGTGAGGCGTGTTCCCCCTTCGTCACGGTCAAGTTCGAAAGACTTCAGTGACAATCGCCCTGATGGAGAATCATAACCATATGTCTTTTTGAACAGCGGCCCCAGTGCGTCATGCGTAATCTCGCCACCCGAACCCACTGCGGCCCGTTGTACAACTTCGAAGAATGCGGCCTGCAGGCGCCGCGGTAGTTCCAAACCAAGCAAATTCAGAACAGCGGAAGCAACATCAGATTGGCCTGATCGTGCGCCGAGCCCGACAGAGAGCTTGAGCTCGGGCAGCGGACGGTCCCCGATGTGCAAGTTCACCGCTGAGAGCACAGCACGAAGACCGGAGCCCACAATATCATGGTCGACACCGACACCCCACCACGAGCGCGCTGACTTGCGGTCATTCGCGGGGACAAGCTCGACGTATGACGCCGCGCGTGAGTTTTGCAGATCGGTCTCCGTGTCGATCGAGTGCTCAGTATATTCGCGCACGGCAAGGTCAATGTCGAGGTGTGTCCGCAGTGCATGAATCAAGGAAGAGATGGGCCCATTACCATCGCCACGGATGACACGCAGTACACCATCGACGGAGATGGTTCCATCAAATTGGCGAATATCCTCTGCTTCTTCGTCTGTGTCCGGGTTCGGTGCTGAAGAAATTCCGAAGGAGCATAGCGCGAGACGCCCTTCGTGTTTGCCCCCACCGAAGTGGTAAGTCGAGCGGAATGCCGTGGTAATATCGTCAACGGTCATTTCACGGGCTTCGCGGTCTGCGATGGATTGAATAACCTGATAGAAGGCGATCTGCATCTTGCGTGGAAGATCGAGGTGTAGATTCTGTTTGACGAGATATGCAATGCCACCTTTTCCGGACTGCGAGTTGACGCGGATGACCGCCTCGTAGGTCTGACCGAGATCTGCTGGGTCAATAGGTAGGTATGGCATTTCCCAGATCTCTTTTTCGCCTTGCGAGCGTGCGAGGGTATGTCTTTTTTCTTGACCTTCGAAACCTTTCTTAACGGCATCTTGGTGAGAGCCAGAGAAGGCAGTGAAGACCAGCTCCCCAGCGTACGGGTGCCGGGGATGGACAGGCAGGTCATTGCATTGGGTGACAACGTCAATGACATGTTGAATGTTGCTGAAATCGACATTCGGGTAGATTCCTTGCGTGTAATAGTTTAACGCGAGATTGACGAGGTCGACGTTCCCTGTACGCTCTCCATTCCCAAAGAGGCAGCCTTCTACGCGGTCTGCGCCGGCAAGAATGCCAAGCTCAGCAGCGGCAATGCCAGTCCCTGTGTGCAGGGTTGGAATATAGTCACTGAAAGGAACACTGCTACCTGCCTCTATCATTGTGTGGATGTAAACTGATGAGAATCTTCTCCCGCTCTGATATATGAGTGTGGAAATATTCCACCTGTATCCATCCACGTCAATCTACGGAGCGTTATAAATGGCGAGATACCCACCAGATCAGCAAAATGATTTGGGGGAGCGATCTCGACAGTAGCCGGTAGGTTGAAAATGATTTTGGTTAATTTGTCAGTACCCGCCTTGCCCCATGCTTTCTTGACCGCATCGCAGATCTCCACAGCAAACTCGGGTTCCGTTTGTGAAAACGTTTCTGGGCTGTACTCATATCTGAAGACAGTCCCATGCTTTTCTGTGCACTCTTCAGTGAGGCGACGGACGAGTTCTGTATGTGTCGCTGCGAGTTGAATAGTCTCCTCTTTAGAATTTTTGAAGACGACATTCCTAAATAATGGCGATGTCGCATTGTACATGTGAATGATGGCTTTCTTGGTGCCCGCAACGGCGTCCACGGTCCGCCTAATTAGGTCTTCCCGTGCGGGCGTCAAAACCTACAATCTCATCAACATTGTCAATGAGGCTGAAAAAACCGCGATCGGACCTGGATCCACACATCGTCCGGAATCTGATTATTTTCTACGAGGCCGCGCACGAAATTATAATCCGTGTCACTAGCGGCAGGGTATGCGACCTCAATTTCTTTATACCCGCATTCGACAAGTAGCTCAAAGAAAGTCGTTTTCTGCTCGATGGTCATGGGGTTCGCAAGGGCCTGATTCCCATCACGTAGGTCCGTAGAAAGCCATATTGGAGGTACTGTAGACCTTTTGGTGGGCCATCGACGGTTTGGAAGTGAGAGGGGAGTGTACGGTTTGTACTTTTGGGAGGGGTCAATACTAGACACTGTTAGTCAGTCCATGTGTGCGTATTAGATTTGATGCTCAAAGAAAACTCACAGCATGCACGGCATGATGGAACAATTCAAGACTCTCGGAAAACGAGTCACGAGTGCATTACCTGAAATACGATATACCCTAAAGTGTGGTTAAGATGCAACTCGAGCATGGCCGTCGGTACCCTCACTATTTCCTTCAAAGAATCTCCGTTCCCATATGCTGCAGTTGCGATAGCATCGTATACCAAAAAAGCTGAAGTCAACTATGACGAGTCGGTCTCTGGATCAACTTTGATACTGGAAGGTACCCAATTCACATCTGAGGAAGACGCGGTCAGAGCTCTCGCCAAAGCTGGAGGTCTGGCAGAGGACAGCGTCAAGGTACACATCAACATTTTTTGTGAGACCTGTCTGATTGCCTTGGCCTAGACCCCAGCATACTTCGTTCTGGCCAAATCTCTTGTAACAACTACAGCAATACCTCAGATCATCTCTTCTCTTGATTCGCTGGACGACTATCTGGCTTATCGCACCTTCCTTATTGGTCATGATGTCTCTGCGGCCGATTGGATTGTGTGGGGTGTTCTCAAAGGCACGGTTCTCTTTTCTGACCAATAATGATTTCCTAATTATTCTGGAGATAGGCAACCTGAGACTTGTTGGTTTACTTAAGAACAACCAGCACCAGCACCTAGTGCGATGGTACAACCATCTTGAATCTCTCGAGCCAACGCAAGCAGCATTGGCGGGTCTTGCTGAGGCGAAAGCTTCAAAAGCCCGGCTGAACCAAAAGACGGCATCCTCTTTTGCATTGGGTCTTCAAAACGCTAAAGAGGGCGAGGTCGTAACCCGCTTCCCTCCTGAACCTAGTGGCTACCTTCACATAGGCCACACAAAAGCGGCAATTCTTAATCGGTATTTCGCCGAGATGTATAAGGGCAAGATGGTCGTTCGGTTCGACGACACGAATCCATCGAAGGAACGGGTCAGTGAGATGGTTCTTACTCGGCGGCTTCTGCTTAGCTTCTTCGCTCCAAGGCTGAGTTCGAGGAGACAATTCTAGAGGACCTTCATCTTTTAGACATCAAGGCGGATAAGGTCACGCATACATCTGATTACTTTGACCTAATTTACGAGCAAGCAATCAAAATTATCAAAGTCGGACTCGCATATGCCGATGATACCGAACAAGTTCAGGTGGGCTCCCGTCGACTATCGTAATTATTTGGGCTAATAAATTGAAGATGCGGGAGGAACGTGGCCAAGGCATCGCATCGAGGCGTCGGGACGCGGCGGTCGAGGAGAACCTGTCGCGCTTCGAAGAGATGACCAAGGGCACCCAAGACGGCATCCGATGGTGTCTCAGAGCGAAAATGAGCGTAGATAATCCTAACAAAGCCATGCGCGACCCAGTTATCTACCGCTGCAACCTCGACCCACACCATCGTACAGGGTACGCGTTGTTTTAGTTTTCGGCGTTTCTCCTAACTCTTATTACCCTTCAGATCGAAATGGAAGGTTTACCCTACCTACGATTTTGCGTGCCCCGTTGTGGACTCGCTGGAAGGTATCACCCATGCCCTCCGTACGAATGAGTACCGAGATCGAAACCCTCAATATCACTGGTTTATTGAGGCCCTGGACATTCGCCATGTCGACATTTGGGACTTTAGCCGGCTCAGCTTTGTTTACACGCTGCTTTCGAAACGCAAGCTACGATGGTTTGTAGACGAAGGACTCGTCAACGGTTGGGACGATCCGCGTTTCCCGACCGTTCGGGGCATCCGCCGTCGCGGGATGACCGTCGAAGCACTTACGCAGTTCATGCTGTCGCAAGGCCCTAGTCAGGCCATCGTATCACTTGAGTGGGATTCCATCTGGGCATTAAACAAGAAGGTCATCGACCCAGTTGCGCCACGGTTTTGGGCCGTTCTAAAGGCAAAACCGTGAGTATAGGGATGTCCTCAGTATGTCTCATTGCCCTGAAACACGAACTCCAGCGTCCCCGTGACTATCCAAGGCGGTCCTCTCGAGGCGGAGGTTAAGACGTTGCCCAAGCACAAAAAGAACTCTGAAGTAGGCGAGAAGAAGACTGTCTACACTTCAAGTATTTTCATAGACCAGGAGGATGCCTTATCATTTGAAGATAGCGAAGAAGTATGTTCGATTATTTCTGAAGGCACCACCTGCGCTCACGAACAGGAATCAGATCACTCTCATGGACTGGGGAAATGCCATCGTCCACTCCAAAACTACTGACAGCTCCGGTGCGATCACCGCCCTGTCCATGGCGCTACACCTGGAAGGTGACTTCAAAAAGACGACGAAGAAGATCACATGGCTAGCGCAGCCGACGACCACACACCCACTCGCCGACGCGACGTTAATCGACTACGACTACATAATCACAAAGAAGAAACTCGAGGAGAACGACAATCTGAAGGACTTTGTCACGCCCGTGACAGAGTTCCGCGAGGAAGCGTTTGCGGACGCGAATGTGCGCGAGCTCAAGCGGGGCGATATCATTCAATTCGAGCGGCGCGGATATTATATTTTTGATGGTATTGCGGAGAAAGGGACGCAGGACAAGACCTGGGAGTTCATTCGCATCCCTGATGGACGCGCCGCGGGTCTCGCGAGCAAAGCCGGTGGAACGGCAGCGGAGGCGCCTCGGCAATCGAAAAGAGAGGACAGCAACGTCGCCGCAGAGGGGAAACCGGCAAAGGCTAATGATAAGAAGGGCAAGACCAAAGCCACTGCTGTTCCTGTTCCTGATGGTGCCGCGCCTGTTGTTGGTGGGGTGGACAGGTATGGCGTCACGCAGCCGGATACGAAGATGTACAAGGTTGACATGGTAGTCGGAGCCGACGCACCTGATATCGAAAATGCTACCAAGATGTACAAAGTTGAAAGCGTGTACCAGGTATAATCACATAGAAAAGTAGCAGTTGGTTTTGAAACCTAATTGTAGCATGCCCTCGGTGGTTGTAGCGACAGACGAACTGAATTAATACTGTGGTAGTATGCCGAGTACGTGCGCCCCTGTGTGGTTATTATATGGACTCGGAAGTGCTGGAATGATTTATTAGCTGTTCGGTAGAAACAGCAAACTGCCAGTGATAGGGACGAGACTTGAAAGTGACGCCCGCGTACAGATCAGCTCGTCCAAGTCACACTAATAGAATGTAAAGTCCTCGGCTAATGTCCAAAAGCCAACTGTGTTTGTACAAGGCATTGGGATTTGACAAGTATAATATACAATTGTAGGTGCAAAAGAAGCAGGAGATGTGTGAAGTGCGGTTGGAATAATGGGTTGAGCTGAGCGCTGGCAGCGCAAGACAGGGGGAATATACAATGGGCAATGTCAAGGCGTGAAATCGAAACTTTGGGTCTAGCCAACAGAAAGCAAAGTATGCGTACCCAAGACGCATGATAAAAGCATAAAGTAGGGTAGCTGTGTGTGTGGTGGGAACCAATCGGTTTTACTTGAACTTACGGACGAGCTCCTCGAGCTCCGTCACAACCTCGGACATGGTGGGCCGGTCATGATGTTCCTGCGCCCACATGCGCTCTATGAGGTCTACAATTTCCGGACACCACTGCTTACGCAGTCCTGACACAGACGGTCTGAAGTGGACGCTCGTGAATAAATGAGTACGGCAAAAAGGTATTTCGACGCACCTTTGCCGTTTTGATCCAACGGCCTCGTAGATCGCATGCTCATTCATACCCTGGACAGACATGATCAACAATAATTTTACATTATCAGACCCAGGAGGACTCACCTCCCACGGATACTTCTTGTTTGGTAGATGCCACTGCAGCATCTCCCAGTACACCGCGCCACATGCGAACACGTCGACTTTATGATTATATTTAGGGTGTGCGTGCCACAGCTCTGGCGCCTGCCAATTAACAGTACCAACCAGACTGCGGACCATGGAACGCGTGCTTTGTTTCACCTTGGCCAAACCAAAGTCGGCGATCTTGGCAATCCCTTTCGAGGTAATGAGGATATTGGAGGATTTGCAATCACGATGAATGACTGAGGGCTTTCGTTGATGCAAATACTCAAGACCACGAGCGACATCCAGCATGATGGATAGCTAAGAATATAGCTTAGGCTTTGTGTAAGCTGCAGGTGTGATGGGACGTACGACGCGGTAAAGGGATGGTGGAGGTACGTTCCGAACATAGTCAAACAGGTCTCCGTTCGAGCAGAGTTCACTGACGATCATCACAGGGGTGACACGTGTATCTTCCGGGATACTGACGCCCAGCTGCCAAACACGTTGTGTTAAATGCCCTGCCATGAACGTGGAAGCAATGAACACGCACGAAACGGACGATGTTGGGGTGGTTGAAACCCCCTAAAAGTTTCAGTTCCTTGATATCCACTTTTGAGTATACATGGTCAGTGCTAGACAGCAGCGTGTGTTTAAAAAAGGACAACTTACTCGCGGTGAGATGCCCACGGAACTCAGCAATTGCGACCTTGCGCCACTTAAACTTACCGATGAACACATCCTTGAAGCCACCGCTCCCAATTTTTTCGAGTTTCGTAAGCTTGTCAGGTGGGATTTCACGATCCTCTAAACCCAGACTTTCCAGGTCGAGTTCGAGGTCTTCATCCCTCTCCCTTTGCCCGGGTGATAAAGGGGGTGTGCGGGGCTCATCTATGTGTACATGCGTCCGGAGGAGGACAGGCGGTGTGATACTCTTGCACTTGCTACTTCCACGGCGACGGGCCTGACGCGTGGTAGAAGGGGGACGGACAGTTCCCGCTGATGAAGGAGATGATGCTTCGGACTGACGGTCACGCCACAGGAGCAGTGCTTCTGCGAGCTGCGGCTTAGTACCCTCGACGTCCAGGTCACGACTCTCGCACAACCGAACGAGATCATCCCGGCGTAGGCGTACAAGACTCTTTGCCGTCGCGATAGTGAGATCGACTGGACTCATGATCAGAAAGGTTCGTTGAAAATGAGTGTTACTCACCATCATCCATCGCTTCCTCTGCAAACTCGTCGTGAGAACTCTCCTCAGACTCATCATCCTCGGCTTCGAGGCCAATTTCCTCATCAACGGAAATTTCTTCCTGTGTAGATTCTTCACTACCTTCTTGCTCATCAACGGCTTCTAGGCCCTCTTCTTCACCAACAATCTTCCCATTACGAAGTTTACGCGGCTCTACGAGCGTCGCGTCATCCTCTTCTTCTGCGTCGTCGCCGTTCTCTTCTTCGGCCACGTCCACAGATACAGCATCTTCTGCCGCGCCCCCATCCTCATCCTCTTCTTCGTCATCTCCATCGTCGCTCTCATCGGGTGGGGTATGTGTTTGAGTCTGCCTTGGTCTCAACCGACGTTTGACCGGTGTGCGATCGGTGATCACTGGAAGTGGCGTTACATCTCGTGACGAGGCAAGCTCATCGACCTCATCATCAACCTCGTCGCCATCCTGACCGGAGATGCTGATCTTTTTCTTGCTCTCGCGCTTTGGTGGCGTTCGCGCCGTCCTCCCGCCCTGACTGCGCAATCGCCGGGGAGAGGGATTCATCGGGGGACTGTAAGGTTCAGCATCGGACAAATCAGTAAGATCACTGAGAGCCTCGACGTTGGCAACTTGGACTTGCTCGTTGAACTCGACCTGCTTCGCCCTCCCTCTGGATCTGGTGGGACGTAATGTTGATGCCACAGATCCATCCTCTCCAGAGACCTTACGGGATCGAAGACGAGTGGCGGGTGGTGATGGAAGAGATCCCGACACTGTCGAAGTCGTTGGTGAAGAACGAAGTGAGGCTGCTCTACGCCTGTTTCGGTTGGCCTTGGTCAGTCAGCTCACGTGATTGAGACCGGTTCACGTACCTCATCTCAATTTGGCAACTGTTGTCAACAGTCGGCGAGGGCCTTGCGTGACCAAGGGAAAAACTTCGACCCAGCTGAGGGGCAGCAGGATTTGGTGCGTGAGAAACATTGTGCATCGCATGCCTTCGTAAACCCAGGGGATGTGACCTCCGCTGGCTACCAGCGTCCGTCTCTTCCCCTCCTGCGATATTGCCATCGTCAGATGAGCACTCGCTCGAATTAGCACCGTCATGTTCGTAGGGTGAAGATGGTGGCAGCTCCGCAAGGTCATCACGCGCGGAAATAATAGCATCAACGATCTCCTGCTTCGTGAGCGTTTCAGGATCATCAGACAGGCCCGCGGAGCGGTGCAAATCTTGTAGGCGACACTTCCTAAATCGTAAGAGTTCGCGATTGGGCGCTTGATTGATGAGGTAGTCAACAGCTATAAAGATGCATTAGAAGAGCATTCAGAAGGCAGGAGAGAGCATACATGAATCCCAATCACTAGCATCTCCGTCGCTGGATCGTTCTGAATCAGAGCACCGCATTTTGGTATCAACTTCCATCGCTGTTCCAGCCCCCTCGTCACTCGACTCTTCATGTCGAAGAGATGGTCTTCGGCGTTTAAACGCATTGGGACCATTGCGGGAACCTCGTGAGACACTATGCGTGTTCTCGTTCCCGCTAACCATGCGCTTGCGCTTTGCGCCCACCTTGACATGATCCGAACCATTGGAAACACGCATAACAACCGTTTCTTCAAGAGCTAGGCGCGAGGGGAGACGACGGAGGTTGAATTGAAGGGGTGCAAAGACGGGACGTGACTCTGAGGAGGACGGAGATGTGGACGCGCTGGATGGATTTTTGACGTTCCGTAGAGAGCGTAGGAGAGAGAGTACACCTCTGTGCGAAGATGAGTGGTGACGAGACTTGGTGCAATTTTGGGTGTGGGCAGTGGTTTTAGCTGTCGCGTTCGATTGCAGTCTTGAGTGTGACCCGCGACGCTGGGCCATACCAACAAGTCCAAAAGGGACAAAAGGGGGCGATTTTGATTAAGAAATGAGGGATGCCAGGGCTAATGGGCCAAGTTGGGTATTGTGGCTCGAGGCAGGGAATGAGCTTGGGTGAGTTGAGCGGTGAATGATCTTTCCGCCTTGCTTTGCCTTGTATTGCCAAGTTTTGCGCGCCAACACAACAGCGAGAACGAACGCCGTACAAATACACACAAATAGCGTGACTTGAAATCACGTGGTGTGGCCGTGACCGCGTGTGGCGGGGTCACTTTGCTTTGTTTGTCCGAATCCGCTCATCGCAGACACTCTCGCCGAAAGGACACACGCAGACACCAATGTACCCGTTATCTCGGTTAGTATCTCGCATTCGCATAAATGTCGCCCAGTCCACACCGTCCTGCGCCATTCATCCCCCCTAACTCCATCCAATGCTCCTCACATACTCGTCCTCCGATTTGCTCAATTCTTCCATTACCGATGTCGGCTCAGGTGTCCACCTGTTCGCTGTACACACAGAGTCTTTTTACACCACAGAGCGCGTCTACCATCCACTTGCAGGTACCCAAGATACCTCGGTCCGTCGTCGTAGGACCGTCATGACAGACATTCACCAGCGACAAGTTGCTGAAATTCTCTGGGCTGGGCGCGTTCCGCTTTCAATCCGCATACATGGTGAAACCCTGGATGGTGTCACAACTCTATTTAATGGCTGCGACAGCGTCACGATCATGTAAGTCATTCGTCCCTCGTCCAATCTCATCACCCCTCTCACTAAACCCAGTTCCCACAGATCATCAGAACTAAGAGTGCCAACTCGGATCGGTGCCGTGTGGGTGGCTACACGACGCTCGCTCGAGGTGCCAATGTCTCACACTTGATTTCCGATAACTTTCTGACTCGTTCCCCGCAAATCGATGTATGAGCATCTCATCTAACGAGTCTGGTAGTCTCATGTCTGATTATGGATATTTTACGGAGAAATGTATTTAATGTTTCGCCGCATGACTTTGACCACCACCTGGGTCCATGCAGACAGTCAGATCCAACTTCTAGGTCGTTGGTAGCAAGACTCGCTGGTCCAAGCACAGTTTGGAGTATGATCGCTTGATGTGGTTAATCTTAATAGTAAATGTAGCTATATCAAAAATGTCCTTTGTGGTGCAACATCGATAACGAAGAATGAGTGGATTAGAAGCGAGGTCCGAGTTTGAGCGATCTGACACGCGACCACGTGATAAAGATGAAGACCTCACGCGACGCGCTCTTCATTACGTCAAACGCCAAACAGTGCCGACCACACACAATGGCCGACTTTGGACCAGCTGGTCCCTTGCGGATTGGAGAGGCAATGGGTGCAAATACCGTACTCCCTGTCCTGCAAGACTTTGTCCCGAATGGCCTTCTGGATTGCCACTTGGTCAATCAACCATCATCATCTGGCCAGCAGAAGCCGCCGAACTATACTCCTCCATCGCCAATCAGACAGAATAGGTCTCCAGACTCCTCACGAATAGGACCAGGTGCATACAAATGTAACTCGCTGCTATTCACCCGATTCATCTGATTTGAAGCAGGCGATGCGACCATACTATTAAATGACCTTCCATCGCAGACACAAGGTGAGACTTGACCCTCCCAAGTGCAGCAACCTGCTTACATTCTCTCTAGATGATGACCTGCCCGATATTTCTGATCTCCTCAAACGTTATCCCCGACCGAGTACAAATGCAGACATCGCAGCCTTAAAGTCAAGCGCCCCGATAACTTTGCCTCGCCCATCGCTGCGCTCAAGCACATTTGACGGAAAGACCATCTTTCTGAAGAGGAAGTCTCGCATGATCGGAGCTTCGGTATGCGTTCCCGTACACAGGATACACACCGAATCTGAGCACACGCTCCTTTATACCAGAGACCAATCGGGCCTGAGAAGGCCATGGGAAACCTCTTAACCACTCCTATCCACCGCCTGATGGACGAGCTTTCCGCTACCACGGCTCAGCGGCTCATGCATCCAAACCCTGACACTTCCACGTCCTCGGACCGTTCCTCTTCAAGGGCAGAAGGAACCCTCTGGGTCGATCGCTATCGCCCCAAACGCTTTACTGACCTCCTCGGAGATGAGCGTGTACATCGCGAAGTACTCGCATGGGTGAAGCAGTGGGATCTTTGTGTATTCAGAAAAGGGAAGGGGAAGAAGCGTACAAGGGAAGATGACAGATTCATGGGTTCAGAAGATGAATTGGGTAGACCTCAGGAAAAGGTGCGCACTCTTTGAAATGCAGGATTATTTGGGCTGACAAGTATAGATATTGCTGTTGTCCGGAGCTCCCGGACTAGGGAAGACGACACTTGCTCATGTCGTGGCCGCGCAGGCAGGGTACAATGTATTTGAAATCAACGCCAGGTAGGTTTCTTCCTCTGCCGAACCCAATCTTAACCTGAGGATGCTTCTCAGTGATGCGCGATCGGGCCAGGTTGTGGACGAGCGCATACGACCGGCACTGGAATCGGGTTATGCGGTCGGAAGTCCAAAGCCCGTTCTGGTCGTCATTGACGAGATTGATGGAGCCACCGGAGACAATGTGAGCTCTAAAATCCTCTTGCCTATTA
>WNFO01008565.1_pt1 | contig 18871 bp, 18 predicted proteins | sample 5400251 | NCBI WGS metagenome assembly WNFO01 (sample SAMN13153354, study PRJNA577476) | soil metagenome | isolation source: 100 cm saprolite under Madrone tree | place: USA:California | collected 2016-06-14
GTCGGCCTGGCCGGGCTGAAGCTCCGCCTGACCGACATGATCGTGCTCACGGTGATCGGCGTGGCGGCGGCGACACTCCTCGGCGCCGGGCTCGGTTTCCTCATGCGCCGCTATCGCGAGATCTTCTTCGCCATGCTGAGCCTCGGGTTCTCGATGCTCTTCTACGGCCTGCTCGTGAAGACGGAGACGCTCGGCAGCACCGACGGGTTCAACGTTCCCACCCCGACGATCTTCGGGGCACGGCTGTCCGCGCTGGCGACACGCACGCTCCTCTACGACCTCACGGTGGCGGCCGCCGCGGGCGCGGCGCTCGGCGTCCACTGGTATCTCGGCACGATCCTCGGCCGTCTCGACACCGCGCTGCGCGACAACGAGGTCCGCGTGGAGTATCTCGGCTACGCGCCGGGCCGGGTCATCCACGTCCAGTACGTCCTCGGCGCGGCGCTGGCCGGAGGCGCCGGCGCCCTGACGGCCATGGCAGTCGGGCACATCGACCCGTCGATGGCCTACTGGACGACCTCGGGCGAGCTCGTGTTCGTCACGATCCTGAGCGGCACGGGCAGCGTCCTGGCGCCGTTTCTGGGGTCGCTGGTGTTTGGGCTGCTCCAGACGTACGCGCTCCAGTACGCGCCCTCGGTCTGGCAGATGATCCTCGGCGTCGCGCTGCTCGCGATCATCCTGTATCTGCCGGGCGGGCTCTGGTCCGCGCTCGAGCGGAACCGCGCCCGGGCATGACGGGCGCGCCGGTGCTGGAGGTGCGCCGACTCACGAAGCTGTTCGATCAGGTCGTGGCCGCCCGCGACATCGACGTCACCATCGCGACCGAGGAGGTCGTCTCCATCATCGGCGCCAACGGCGCGGGCAAGACGACGTTCGTCAACCTCGTCACCGGTTACACGCACCCGAGCGGAGGCTCGATCCGTTTTCGCGGCCAGGAGCTCGTCGGCCTCCCGCCGCGCGAGATCACCCGGCTCGGTGTGTGCCGCTCGTTCCAGGTGCCTCAGGTCTTCTCGACGATGTCGGTCCTCGAAAACTTGATGATCGCGCACGGCCTGTCCGACCGCGGGCGCGGCGCCGGGCTTTCGGCCCTGGCCAGTCGTGACCGCGTGGAGGCCTGCGCGGAGCTCCTGAGCGTCTATCGCATCGAGGCCTACCGGGACCGGCCGGCGGCCATCGTCCCGCAGGGCGTGCGGAAGCTCCTCGACATCGCGATGGCCACGGCGCGCGAGGCCACGCTGCTCTTCCTCGACGAGCCGACCAGCGGCATCGCCACCGAGGAGAAGTTCGCCGTGATGGACATCGTCATGGCCGCGCTCGCCGAGCGGAAGGCCACCGTCGTCTTCATCGAGCACGACATCGACATCGTCGAGCGCTACGGCCGGCGCGTGCTCGCGTTCCACGAGGGCGGCATCCTGGCCGACGGCCCGGCCGCCGACGTCCTCGGCGACGCGCGCGTGCGCGAGCACGTGACGGGGCGCCGGCGTGCTTGACGTCGATCGCCTCGACGTCAGCATCGGCGCGACGCCGATCCTCCGGGCCGTGTCGCTCCAGGTCCCCACGGGAGACCTCTGCGGCGTCATCGGCCGGAACGGCGCGGGCAAGACGACGCTGGTGCGAGCGATCGTCGGGGCACTGCCGGCCCGCGCGGGGACGATCACGCTGGGCGGCGTGGCGCTGCGACCGATCGCGCCGTTTCGTCGCGCCCGGATGGGCATCGGCTACATGCCCGAGGATCGTCGCCTCGTCCCCGATCTGACGGTCGAGGACAACATCCTGCTCCCGGCGTGGGCGACCCGGCCCCAGGACGCGACCGCCCGCTTGCAGGCCACCTACGACGTCATCCCGGAGCTTCGCCCACTGGCCAAGCGCCGCACGACCCAGCTCAGCGGCGGCCAGCAGAAGATCGTCGCGCTCGCGCGCGCCATCACCGGCGGCACGCGGCTCTTGCTGCTCGACGAGCCGCTCGAAGGCGTGGCCCCGGCGCTGGCCGAACGGATCTGCGACGTCATCGGCGGGTTGAAGCGGCTGGGGGTGTCGGCCCTCGTCGCCGAGTCCGATACGAAGGGGCTGACGCGCGCGCTCGATCGCGTCTACGTCATCGAGCGCGGAACGATCTCGGCGGGCTGACGCTACACCGCGGGCCGGGCGAGAACGTCCGCGCCGACCTTGCGTTTCACCCAGCGGCCATCCGACGGGCTCCCGGCCAGCTTGCCGCTCTCCACGATCACCTTGCCGCGGAGGATCGTCATGACCGGGTAACCGCGGCAGGTGAAGCCCTCCCAGATGCTGTAGTCGGCCGCCGAGTGCAGGTCGGCGAGGGCCAGCGTCTTCGTCACCCGCGGGTCGATGAGGACGAGATCCGCGTCGCTGCCGGGCGCGATCACGCCCTTCTGTGGGTACAGGCCCAGGATGCGCGCGGCGTTGGTCGAGGTGATGGCGGCGAACCTCGGCAGCGGCATGTGTCGCTCCACGACGAACTTGGTGAACGCGACGGGCAGGCGGGTCTCGATGCCGTTGTGCCCGCCGCACACCGTCTGGATCGTGTTGCCCCAGAGCTTGACGTCCTTGTGCACCGTGAAGTCGTCGGTGGCGGTCGTGCAGAGATCGCCGCCCAGCAGTCCCGCGATCAACGCGTCGCGGTCCTCGGCGAACTTGAGGGCGGGATACGTGTGGACCGCGGTCCCGCCCGGCTTCTTGTAGTCGTCGCACGTGAACTGCAGGTAGTTGTGCAGCGCCTCGCCGTAGACGGGCTGGCTGCGCTGACGGGCCTCGGCGATTGCCGCGACACCCTCCCGGGCCGTCGTGTGGACGAAGTAGATGGCGACTTCGGTGTGCCGGGCCAGACGGATGATCTGGCGGAAGGCGAGGTCCTCGGACAGATTGTTGTGCACGAGGTGGAGGTTTTCGCCCTGGTCGCGGCCCTCCCGGATCAGCGTGTCCGTCATGTAGTTGACGATGTCGTCGTCCTCGGCGTGCACGGCCATGATGCCGCCGTGCTTGGCCACCTCGGCGAACACCGCCCACAGGTGCCCGTAGGGCACGCGCAGCTCGTTGAACGTCGTGAAGATCTTGAAGCTGGCGACGCCTTCCTGGATCGCCTCGGCGAGCTGACCGATCCTCGTCGGAGCCACCTTGCCGGCCAGGATGTAGTGGAAGGCGAAATCGGTGTACGCGTGATCGCGAAAGACGGCGCGCCGCGAGTCGAGCGATTCCAGGATGGACCAGTCGGGCGGTTTGGTGCCGGGCTCGAGGATCAAGTCTCCCGCGAAGTCGACGACCATCGTCACGCCTCCGAACGCGGCCGCCCGCGTGGCCGCTTCGGGTGGTTGCGACAGGAGCTCGGGGCGGCCACCCCAGTACTGCGGCACCGGGATGGCGATGTGGGCGTGCGGCTCGATGCCGCCGGGCAGGACGATCTTGCCCTCGGCGTCGATGACTCGCGCGGCGTCGCCTGGCAGCGAGCCCGGCGACGCCACCGCCACGATCTTGCCGTCCAGGATACCGACGTCGCCGGGCGCGGCGTCCTGCGCCGTGACCACGAGGCCACGGCGGATCACGAGATCCAGCATCGGCCGGGACGAGGTGCTAGGGACGGAAGCCGGAGGAGCCCACCCAGCCGGTCTCGGAGACGTCGAGCATCACGTTGTCCGGGCCGCTGTACTTCACCTCGACGTTGTACTTGTGCTCGCCCTTGCCCACGCCGAGCGCTTCGTTGACGTCGTCACGCGGCTTGGACCCGGCGGTGGCGAGTCGCTCGGCGATGGCCTCGAGGTTGTCGACCTGGAACCCGATGTGATGGATGCCGGAGAAGCCCTTGCCCCGCTCGGCCCCGGCCACGGCGTCGTTCTTGAACTTGAGAATGGCCAGGTTGAGGTCGCCGTCGCTCAGGTAGTACCCGCTGGTGTTCGGGTTCTCGATCCGCCCGATCTCCTTCATGCCGAACACGTCGATGTAGAACTTCGCGGTCTTGTCGGGGTCCTGGGTCGACATCGCAATGTGCTTGATCTTGGCCATGGCATCCTCCACGGATCGGGCGTGTACCGCTGTCCTGTTGTAGACCCCACCGGGTGTTCAGGTCAACTGGCATCGCGTAGTATCATCCGCCACCCATGAAGATCACTCGCATCGAAACGATCGTGCTCAACCTGCCGATGCAGATCGAGCGAGCGACGCCGATGCTCGGTGGCCGGGCCCGCACCAGCATCGACATGCTGCTGGTCCGCGTCGAGACCGACGCCGGCCTCACGGGATGGGGCGAAGCCTTCGGCCACCGCATCTTCCACGCGACCCGGGCGGCCATCGACACGCTCGTCGGTCCGATGTTCGTCGGCCGCGACCCGAGCCAGATCCTCGCGTCCCACGATGAGGTCCAGCGCGTGCTGCACGGCGTGGGCCGGAACGGCGCCACGATGTACGCGCTCTCGGGGATCGACATCGCGCTCTGGGACATCGCGGGCAAGGCGGCCGGCGTTCCGCTCTATCGCCTGCTCGGTGGCAGCCCCCGCGCTGACCTGCCCGCTTACGCGAGTCTCCTGCGCTACGGTGCCGCCGACGCCGTGGCCCACTACACCGCGCAGGCGCTGGGCCGCGGCTATCGCCACGTGAAGATCCACGAGATCACGCTGCCCGAGATCACGGCGGCGCGCGAGGCCGCGGGCCCGGGCGTGCCGTTGATGGTCGACACGAACTGTCCGTGGACGGTGGCAGAGGCGATCGCGATGGCGCGCCGCCTGGCGCCGCTCGACATCCACTGGCTGGAAGAGCCGGTGTGGCCGCCCGAGAACCTCGCCGGCCTCGCCGAGGTTCGGACGCGCGGCGGCCTCGACACCGCCGCCGGCGAGAACTACGGCACCGCGTGGGAATTTCGGCGCGCCTTCGAGGCGGGCGCCATCACCTATGCGCAGCCGAGCGTGACCAAGATCGGCGGAGTCACCGAGATGCGCCGGGTCATGGCGCTGGCCGAGACGTTCGGCGTGCAGGTCGTCCCGCACTCGGCGTACTTCGGGCCGGGGCTGCTCGCGTCCATCCACTGCATCGCGGCGATGGGGACCGAGTCACTCGTCGAGCGCTTCTACTGCGACTTCGCCGACAACCCGCTCGGCGACGCGATCCACCCGAAGCTCGGCCGTATCGCCATTCCTCAGGGCCCGGGCCTCGGCGTCGACCCGGACCCCCGACTGCTCGCGAAACTGCGCACGACCTGAACCCTCGGCGACGTCAGCGTACCGACTAAGGCGTCAAGGCCACCTGATGAGACGTTTCGACTCTCCGCGAGGGCCGCCGGGGCGGCCGTCGCTCCGGCCAGGATCACGAACAGCGCCGTCGCGATCGAGATGATCCAAACTCGCGCGCGCATACGCATGCTGAGTCCTCCCTCTCGAGCCCGGGGGCGTTGTCGGCTGCTGCCCGCGCGGGGATCCTGACGCCGTCGGGCCCGATACGCGACGAACTCTTCGAGAGCGGAACGTGCTCGCGAAACGGGGCGTCAGTTCGTCGGCGGAAAGTCTCTCGTCGAAACTTGACTGTCGGCGGCGCTCAAATCCAGCGTCGTCTCCTTGCCTGCTTCGACGACGACCTGCTTGTCCCACAGCTCGACGTTCTGATCGATGGCGACGGCCCGCAGGCGATACTTGCCGGGGCGCGCGTCGGCCAAGCGGTACGGCTCGCCGAGCCGGAACCGACGGCCCAGCGTGACGTCACGGTTCTCCTTGTCTTCACCCGACAAGGTGATGCGCAACGGGACGAGACGCTCATGCGCCGTGACGCCGGGCCAGCTCGTCATGCCTCGCACGCCGCCCTTCGGCATGGTGTCGTTGCCGACGGGGGCGGTGTCCGGCAGGGGCGCCGCGCTGGCCGCGGGGAGCCCCAGGAGCTCACCGGCTTCGACGAGCCAGGTTCTGGCCATCGCGAACGCGTGGTTGCCCGGCTGGCTGTGATTGATGACCCACCGAAACTGCTCGGCGGTCTCGTCACGGCGATCGAGATGCGACAGCGTGATGCCGTACACAAGCCTCAGGTCGAGGTTGCTGGACTCCCGGTTGAGCGCCATCTGGTACTTCGCGGCGGCGCCCGCCCAGTCGCGACTCCGCACCAGCCGATCGCCTTCCTCCTTAAGCGCGCGTGCATCCGGCCCCATGGGGGAAGCCAGCGGGTTGGCCGGCGGTGACTGCTGGCAACCCAGGAGGAGCACAGCCACGACGGCGACGATGACGAGAGTCCGCATCTAGAAGTTCCTCCAGCCGTACACGGTGTGGAAGGCCCGGATGGTCTTCATCATGTCGAGGGCCTGCTGGCTGTAGTGGAACGTGGCCGACCCGGTTTGCGTTCCGATGTACACCTCGTAGTACCCGTTCGTTTCGCTCCACACCGTCTCGTTGCTGACGAACGCGCCGTTGATGTTCGTCGTGCTCCCGTTCATGAACCCGGCGCCGACGTATCGGCCGGTGACGAGGATCGCTCCTTGCCAGTTGAGGGTTCCCAAGTTCTTGAAGTCGCCGTCCTCGATGACGAGGATGCCGGCCCCCTGGATCTGGCCGTTGACGGTCAGGCCCGTGAAGGCCGAGGTCGGATCGAGATCACCGCGGAAGTAGATGAGCTGAGGATCGCTGGGCGTCCCCAGATTCAGCGTTTGGTTCACCCCGCACCCGTTGGTCAGCGTCGGCATCGACGTCGGAGATCCGCCACCACCGTTGATCTGCATCGGGCAAGCCATCGTCGATTGCAAGATTTGCGTCTTGGGGTTGGCGGCGAGCGCATTCACGAAGTTCTGCATCGTCGTCGGGTTGAGCGCGTTCGACGCCGCGATCGCGTTGAGGCCCGTCGTCAGCGCCGTCGAGCCCTGATCCTTGCCGATCACGCTGCCTTCCTTCTGCGTCACCTGGCTCGATGTCCCGGACGTGAATGCGCTCTCGACGTTCTGCTCGTACGTGGTCGGCGACTTGTTGGCCTGCACCCCGGTCTGCGTCGCGATGCCGAGCTTCTGCGGCGGGTCCCCGGACGCCGACCAGTTTCCGGTGTTGTACCAGGCCGCGTCCGAGGTGCAGGCGGTGCAGGAGTAGTCGCGCCCATCGATGCCGAAGTTGGCGCAGGCGCCCCCGCCGCCGGCGCACGCGACGAACGTATCCGACTGCACCCCGGGCTCATTGACGGCCGCCGGAAAATCCGGAGAGTTGGTGGCCAGGTCGCGGCGGATCACCACCTGGATCCGCTTCTGGGCGCCCTGATAGTTGCCGGTCGCGGTGACGATGAGGATTCCGTTGCCGTCGTTGGTCGCGGTGCCGGTGACGTTGTCGACCGCCACGCCGGTGATCAGATTGTCGCCGGCCTGACAATCGTTGCGGAGACTCACCGTGAACGTCCCTGCCACGTTGGGCACCGCCACGTTGGTCCAGCCGGCCGGCGTCACCGGAGTCGCGCAACCTGATGCGCCGGCCAGCAACGTGTTCCAGGACGTCGTGGCGACCAGCCGATCGAAGGCCCACTCGATCCCGGCATCCGCCGCGTAGCGGGCCTGGGTGGAGTCGGCCAGGTTTTGTGAGATTCGAGGCTCGAAGGCGCTGACCGCCAGGAATGCGGTGACGAGCAGGGTGAGGGCGAGAACCACGATGAGCGCCATCACGGCCGCGATTCCTCGCTCGTTCAGGGCGCGCGTTCGTGTCCGCCTCGTCATCGCGTCGACCCTCGTGAGGACCGACATCAGCGGTTTCTGATGCGAGCGGTGTCGATCATCGTCACGCCGACGTTGCCCTCGGCGTAGGTGTAGGGCACACAGGGATTACTGGACGCGCGCGTCTGAGGCCCGCCCCGAACGGTCACCGTCACCGATCGGATGTTGGCCGACAGCGCCGTCGGAGCTCCGTCGGCACCGAGATACAAGAACGTCAGGTTCTGGATCCCGCCAACCAGGGGCAGCGCCGCGGCGTCCACGCCTGACTCTTGCCGCATCAGCTGAGTGCCGATGAACGAGTAGGTCACCTGCTCGCCGCGCAAGGCACCGTTCACGTTCGTCGTGACGCCAGGCTCGATGATGCCGTTGCCGTTCCAGTCGTTCTGGAGGATCAGCGAGGTCGCGGTCTGGCCCACGGCGATCGCCGTGAAGGCCGCCCCCGAGGGACCATTGCCGGCGCCGCGGATCTCGTCGGCCATCCGCTGGAGCGCGATGCGGACGTTCTCCTGCGCTTCGACCTGGTTGAGGCCGATGAGGAAGCTCTGGTGGCCACTCGCGAACAGTCCGGTGAGCCCGGCCAGCACCAACCCGAGGCACGCCATGGCGACGAGCAACTCGCTGAGCGTGAAACCGTCGCGGCCGAGACGGCACCGCACGAGATTGCGTTCAGGAATTTTCATGGCCGGTTCGTCACCATCGTGGATGTGTCCACGCGCCGTTCATTCCCCCCGTTGCCAGCGACCGGATTGACCGGACGATAGAAGACCGAGATCTGGATGACCTTGTTGTTCGCGCCATTGGCCGTGACCGTCACCGTGCGCCGGTAGTTCCCGTAGTTCGCGATGGTGTTGTAGGCCTCGTTGGCGCAGCACGCCGCGCCCGTCGCGAGCGACGGCCACCCTTGCCCGCCCGTCGAGTTCAACGACCACGCCTTGATCTGTTCCAGGCGCTGTTCGGCGAGATAGACGGCCGTCGTCTGCTGGCGGCCGGTCTCGACGGAGCCTGTCCCCTGCATGAATCCGACACCGATCGCTCCGGCGGTGATCGCGATGAACGCGGTCGCGACCAGCACCTCGGCCAGCGTGAAGCCCCTGTCTCCCCGAAGCATGTCCCCGTTGCCCCCGTGCAGTCGCTGAATCGAGAGTCATTCGAGCAACCGGCTTGCCATACCTGTGGCGACGCCGTCTAAGCTAAACGCAGGACGTCACAGCGTTCTTCGGGGCGCATCCTTCGCGGTGTCATGACAGACTGGCGCGAGTCAGGAATTTTTGGCGCGAAAAACTGACGCGAAGGCCCGGCTCACTCGCGCGAATGCCGGGCCTCCGGTGATCGGTCAGTCGGTGAGAGAGCGGTAGATCTCGACCTCGGGCGGGCCCGCGACGAGCCCTTCCTTCTCACGGCGCTCCCGAAAGGCCGCGAGGTGCGGCGCCTTGCGATGCGTGTCGAACGCCGCGTCGTCCTTGTACTGCTCGTAGAAGATGAACAGGTCGCTCGGCCTTGCGCACCGCCGCCACCTGTTCTCTGAGGAGCGCCGCCAGCGCGTCGCCCTTCCCCTTCGTGGCTCTGACTTTCGCGACCACCGTCAACACATCAGCCATCGTTCGTCCTCTCTTTGCCCCCGCAAGAAACGGATGGGCGGGTGGAAACGTTTGCCGCGTTACTTGTGCGCGCGTCCGAACTCCACGATGCGGTCGCGCACGCGATCCGGTGTCTGCTCGGGCGGCATCACCGGCCAGAACTCCGGCTGCGGCAGCAGCTCGCGCAGGTAGAACGCGCCGGATGCGGCGTGGGCCGGATCGTCGCCGGGCAGGATCAGCGCGGGCACCTTCATGGCCATGATCTCCTCGGGCTCGGCTCCTTCACCGCCCGAGCGGCTCCTTTATCATCGCCGGCGCCCTCGATCAAGCCGCTCCGGGCGGGGCGGCGACGACGTCTTCGTACCGGTGGCGCCGGGTGATCAGCTTCGAGTGGAGAAAGACGTCGAGCGTGACCTCGAAGGCGGGGCGCGTGATCTCGACGTGCGGTGTCCAGCAGCCGAGCTTCTGGTAGTACGCGATCGTCGACGTCAACACGGCCCGGTCGATGTCCGGGAAGAACGAGGCTTCAGCCTCGGCGATCCTGGCCGCCGGCGTGGCGAGGAGCCAGGCGCGCGCCTTCCGGTACGCGCGCATGAACCGCCGCGCCATGTCCGTCTCGAGCCACTGGCGCGTAGCGGCCAGGCTGGAGAACGCGCAGGGGCCGATCGCCTCACCGACCGACGCCACGACGTGGCCGACGCGGTCGTGCTCGAGCTGCTGGGGCGCCGGTCCCTGCTGGTGGATGTAGTCGCCGTCGCCCTTGCGAAAGGCCTGATCCATCTGTCCGCTGGGAACGTCCATCGCGTTGATGGCGCCGTAGTCGAGGCTTCGGCGATGACAGGCGTACTTGAACATCGCCAGCGGCTGGCCGCCGTGATCGACGAGCACGCGACGGCCCTTGAGCTTGTCCCAGGTGAACGACGGATCGGCGGCTCGGCCGGTGAGGAAGAAGCCGTCCTTCTCGTTGATCTGGGCGAAGTGCACGGCCGGCGGCTTCTGCCCCTTCTCGAGCGGCCCGAAGCCCTGCGAGGGCGCCGACTGGCAGACGTGCACGGTCCCGTCGACGACGCCCTCGATCGCCGACTTGCCGGCCGGCGCGATCGAGTGCTTCGGCAGCAGGCCCTCGTCGTTCAAGAAGCCGCCCGCGATGGTGGCGATCAGCGGCGAGTAGAAGGCGGAGAAGCGCGTGAACTGGATGCTGATCTCGTTGCTCATCGAAAGCCTCCCAAGGGTCAGATCGTGCGCTCGGCCTCGAGCGCGCGGATCTCGGTGTCGCTGTACCCGAGCTCCTTCAAGACCTCGTGACGATGCTGGCCGAGGAGCGGCGCCGGCGTGATCGTCGTCGGTGACGCCGAGAGCTTGATGGGGTTGCCGACCGTGACGTAGCGACCGCGCACGGGGTGGTCGACGTCGACGATCATGTCGCGGGCCTGGAGGTGCGGGTCGGTCAGGACCTCGCCGGTGTCCAGGCACGCGCCGCACGGCACGCCGGCGCCGGCCAGGATCTTCATCACCTCGTGTTTCGAGCGCTCTCCCGTCCAGGAGGAGACCAGGGCATCGACCTCGGTCTTGTGGCGCCAGCGGGCGTCGCCCGTCTCGTAGCGCACGTCACCGATGAGGTCGGCGCGGCCGATCGCGCGCAGCAGCGGGTGCCACATCTGCTGCTGGACGAAGATGAACACGTAGTCGTTGGGCCCACCCGGGTGACAGCGGTACGTCGTGCCCGGCACGCCGGCGCCGAGCTGGTTGCCCGTCCGCTCCATCGGCTTTCCGAAGCGCTGGTGATCGCGCAGGCTGACCCGGATCAGGTTGACGACGGCGTCCTGCATCGAGATCTCGACCTGCTGGCCCTCGCCGGTGGCCTGACGCTGCATGAGCGCGGCGAGGATTCCGATCACGCAGTGCATGCCGGTGCCCGAGTCGCCGATGGACGGCCACATGTACGTCGGTGGCCCGTCGGGAAAGCCGGTGACGCTCATCGCGCCGCCCATGGCCTGGGCGATCGGCTCGTAGCTCTTGTACTCGTGATAGGGCCCGTACGATCCGAACCCCTTGATGCTCGCGTACACGAGACGCGGATTGAGCTGGCGCACCGTGGGGTAGTCGAAGCCCAGCCGGTCGAGCACGCCCGGGCCGAAGTTTTCGAGCAGGACGTCGCCGGTCTTGAGCAGCGCGCGAAAGACGTCCTTGCCCTTCGGGCTCTTGAGGTTGAGGGTCAGGCTCCGCTTGTTGCCGTTGAAGGACAAGAAGAAGAGGCTGTCGGCGTCCGGCCGGTCCTTCAGGGTGTCGCGGGCCGCATCGCCCTTGCCGGGCTCCTCGACCTTGATCACGTCCGCGCCCAGCCACGCGAGCATCTGGCCGCACGACGGACCGGCCTGGTTGTTGGTGAGGTCGACCACTCGGATTCCGGTCAGGGCTCTGCTCATGGGCAGGGATGATATCGCGATAGAATGCGTCACTTCTCGCTCAGGAGGCCGCTGATGACATACCGGACCGGGCGCTGGCCGTGGGCCCTCACCTGCTTGGTGGCCGCCGTCACGCTCGGGGCCGTCGCGCTGACCTCGGCGCAGGAGAAGCCGCGGCCGGGCGGCGAGCTGATCTTCGTCGTCCCTGCCGAGCCGCCGAGCTTCGACGCGCACCGTGAAGAGACGTTCGGCATGCTGCATCCGGCGGCGCCCCACTACAACACGCTGCTGAGGGTCGATCCCTTCGACAAGACGGGCACCAAGTTCATCGGCGACCTGGCCGAGTCGTGGACCGTCTCCAGCGACAAGCGCACCTTCACGTTCAAGCTGCGCCGCGGCGTGAAGTTCCACGACGGGAGCCTGATGACGTCGGCCGACGTGAAGGCGTCCTACGATCACATCATCTTCCCGCCACCCACCGTCGCCTCGAGTCGCCAGGCCGCTTACCATCTCGTGGAAGCGGTGGAAGCGCCCTCGCCCGACACCGTGGTCTTCCGGCTGAAGTGGTACGAGGCGTCCTTCATCGCCAATCTCTCCTCGCCCTGGAACTGGATCTACCGGGCCGAGATCCTGGCCAAGGACCCCCGCTGGTACGAGAAGAACGTGAATGGAACAGGGCCCTTCAAATTCGTGGAGTACCAGCGCGGCTCGCACTGGGTCGGGAAGAAGAACCCGGACTACTGGGACAAGGGCAAGCCGTACCTCGACGGCTACCGCGCGATCTTCATCAAGGATCCGTCCGCCCAGGTGGCGGCGGTCCGCGGCGAGCGGGCGATGATCCAGTTCCGTGGGTTCACCCCGTCGGAGCGGGATCAGCTCGTGGCGGCGCTCGGCAACAAGATCACCGTGCAGGAGAGCCCGTGGAACTGCTCGATCGGCGTGACGCCCAATCAGCAGAAGAAGCCCTTCGACGACAAGCGCGTACGCCGCGCGCTCACCCTGGCGCTCGATCGCTGGAACGGCTCGAAGGCGCTGTCACGGATCGCCCTCGTGAAGGACGTGGCCGGGATCCAGGTGCCGGGGACGCCGTGGGCGACGCCGCCCGAGGAGCTGACCAGGCTGGCCGGCTACGGCCACGACGTCAATGCCGCGCGCGCCGAAGCCCGGCGCTTGCTGAAGGAGGCCGGGGCCGAGGGCTTGTCGTTCACGTTGCTGAACCGCGCGGTGCCCATGCCGTACGAGCCCGTGGGCGTCTGGCTCATCGACCAGTGGCGGCAGATCGGGGTCACCGTCAAGCAGACGGTCCTCGAGTCGGCGGCGTGGCTCCAGGCGCAGAAGAACAACGAGTTCGAGGTGTCCGTCACCGCCACCTGTAACTCCATCGTCGAGCCCGACATGGACCTCCACTGGTTCCTGACCACCTCGCCGTGGAACATCGGCCGCCACAAGGACACGATGCTCGACGAGCTGTACCAGAAGCAGTCGCGCACGGTCGACCCCGAGGAGCGGAAAAAATATCTCCGGGCGTTCGAGAAGCGGCTCTACGACGAAGAAGTGGACTACATCCTGGCGTTCCAGTGGCACCGGATCATCCCGCATTCGTCCCGGGTGCACGGCTGGACGGTGACGCCGAGTCATTACCTGAACCAGCAGCTCGATACGGTCTGGCTCAGCGAGTAGGTCAGGCTTCGGATCCGGTCAGCGCCGCGCGTGACGGCGCACGAAGTCCTCGTCGACCGTGATCCCGAGCCCGGGCCGGTCGGGGATCTCGATCTGTCCGTCGACCACCGTGAACGTCTCGTGCACCAGCTCGTGCAGCATCGGGTTGGCGCCCAGCGAGTACTCGAGGATGAACCCCGCGCTCTGGCTGGCGGCCAGCGCGACGCCGGCGGCGAAGGCGGGCGCGCCGGACCAGAGGTGTGGGGCCAGACGTAAGTTGAAGGCGGAGGCGATGGCGCCGATGCGCACGCCCTCGGTGAGGCCGCCGGCGATCGCGAGATCGGGCTGGAGGATGTCGGCGGCGCGCAGCTCGGCGATCTCGCGGAAGTCGTGGCGCGTGAACTCGCTCTCACCCGTCGAGATCGGCACCGCCGAGGCGCGACGCACCTCGGCGAGGCCGGTCTTGTCGTCCGCGGTCACCGGCTCCTCGAGCCAGTAGAGGTCGCAGTCCTCGACCATTCGACAGAACGCCTTCGCCTCGGCGACCGTCCACGTCCCGTGGGCGTCGGCCATCAGCTTGACGTCGGGCCCGAGGGCCTTGCGCGCGGCCCGCACGCGCGCCGCCGACTTGTGAGGCTCGCCGTCCATGACGCCGACGCGCATCTTCACCGCGCGAAAGCCACCCTTCTCGACGTAGCCGAGGAGCTGCTCACCGATGCGCGCCTCGTCGGCCCATCCTCCCGACGCGTACGCCGGCATGCGCTCGGCGCGACGCCCACCGAGGAGTCGCCAGACAGGAGCGCCGAGCGACTTGGCGAGCAGGTCCCAGAGCGCGATGTCCACGCCGGCGATCGCCGAGATCGAGAGCCCGCGGCGACCGAGCTGGGGCAGCACGTGGCCGCGGTCGAGCGCGTAGCCCTCGCGCGGCGTGTTGTACATCACGTCCCACAGCCGGCTGATGTCGCGCGGGTCCTGACCGACGAGCAGCGGCGCATAGTCCTGGTTGATGATCGCCGCAAGCCCATGGGCCGAGGCCGCGCTGCCGACGCCGGCCTTCGCTTCCCCCCAGCCGTGGAGCCCGCCGTCCGCGGTGATCTTGACGACGACGGAGTCGAACGACGCGATGCGGCCGAAGTCGCTGACGTGCTGCCGCTCGACGGGGATCGGCACGTGGACCCAGGTGGCCTGGACGCTTGTGATCTTCATCGGGCCGATCCTCTGACGTGCTCGAGCTCGGCCGGATCGCCGGAGATGGTCGTGCGTTGCATGAGCCGCTTGTAGCGCGTGGTGTCGAACGGCGTCGCCCGGTGCAGGACGCACCGGTTGTCCCAGATCACCAGGTCGCCTTCCCTCCACTCGTGGCGGTAGCAGAACTGGGGTTGCGTCATGTGATCGAGGAGCTGCTTCAACAGCCTCCGGCCGTCCTCGACCGGCATGCCGACGACGTGGGACGCGTGAGCGCCGAGGAAGAGCGCTCGCTTGCCGTTCACCGGGTTCGTCCGGACCAGCGGATGGCGGACCGGCGGGTACTCGGCGCGCTCCTTCTCGGTGAAGAAGCCGGGCTTGATCTGGTCGCGCGACCAGGAGAAGTCGTGGACCGCGACGGCCGTCTCGACGCGACGCTTCACGTCCTCGGGCAGCGACGGGTACGCCGCCCGCCCGCTGGCAAACTCGGCGCGCGAAGGGCGTGCCCGCCGCCGGGTTGATGCTGCGCGTGACCTCGAGGTTTCCGAAGCGCCGGCTGAAGGCGATCTGCTGCTCGTCGTCCAGCGGCTGGCCGCGGAAGAGCAGCACGGAATGCTGCTCGAAGGCGGCGCGGATCTCCGCCCACGTCGCATCGGGAAGCGGCCGTGTGATGTCGGCGCCGTCGATCCGGGCGGTGAAGCTCGGAGCGAGGCGACTGACCGTGATCGTCATCGCGCAACTCCGAAGGCGGCGGCCCAGAACCACCGCGTGATCTCGTCACCACCCGCCGCCGGCGTCTTGATCATGTAGGCCTCGAAGTAGAGCGCCTTCAGATCGTCCGCGCAATAGCGTGAAGTTCGGCCGGGGCACGTCGGCGTCGCGGCATCAGTGCCTCCTCGGCTCGCGCCGCCGCAAGAGTTCGGGCGCGCCGAAGGCGAGCACCAGCGTGGCGACCGCCGCCAGTCCCGCATCCATTAAGTAGGCGTTCCCCAGGCTGACCGCGGCCAGGGCCCCGCTGAGCAGCGGGCTCGCCGCCGTCCCGAACTGCACGCCCATGGCAAGCCAGCCGAAGGCGGCGCCGCGCGTCTCGCTGGGCACGATCATACCGCCCAGCGTGTACGCTAGCGTCAGGGCCCCACCCAGGCAGAGCGCCACCAGCGTGCGCAGGACGAGAAGCGTGCTCGCACTGGTGGCGAGGGCCAGGGCGCTACACAGCGCTCCGCCGATCAGGAACTGCACGAACAGGAGCCGGCCGATCGGCAGGGCCATCGACAGCCGGGCGACGACGCTCGACGAGAGCGCGGCACCGGCCGCGGCGACGGAGATGATGATGCCGGACATCGCCGCGCTCCCGTCGATCCCGGGCAGGTGCGCGACGTGGAGCGGGATTGTCAGCGAAAGGCCGCGGTCGATGAACTGCGCGATCACCAGCAGCACCATGACCGGCACGAAGTGACGGTAGCGGAGGAACTCGCGCAAGGGCACCGGCCGATCCGGGGCGCGCGCCTCGCCCGAGGGTCCCGGCCGGTTCTCCTGGAACAGCACGATCAGGGCGATCAGGGCCAGCGCGCACATGGCGGCGGTGATGAAGAAGGCCACGCGCGTCCCGAGATGCGAGGCGACGAGGCCGCCGATCGCCGGCCCGACGGCCACGCTGATGAGCTGAGCGCCCTGGACGCGGGCGATCGCCAGCGACACCTTCTCGCGCGGCGCCGACACGCTGGCCACGGCCATGGCCATCGGCGAGAAGCCGGCGAAGAGTCCCTGCAGGATGCGCGTGACGAGGAGCTGCTCGACCGAGGTCACCAGGCCCATGATCGCGATGATCACGGTGAACCCGGCGAGCGATCGGATGAGCATCAGCTTCCGCCCGAAGCGATCGGCCAGGCGGCCGAACACCGGGGCCAACAGTCCGGAGATGGCCGGCGTGACCGCCGCGATCAGCCCGGACCACAGCGCGATCCGCGCCGGATCGGTCACGCCGAGCTCGCGGATGTACAGCGGCAGGAACGGGTTGAAGAACTGGAAGCCCACGAACGCGATGAACACACAGAGCGTCAGCGCCCAGACGTTGCGCTGCCAACCCTCGGTCGACCGACGCGGTGTCATCCGGGACCCTATACTAAGGGCGCCGCCGGACCAGGAGGGCGAATCGTGAGCGACATGCGCGCGGGCCAGGCCGTCATCGAGCTGCTGAAAATCGAGCAGGTGCGCCACGTATTCGGGATCGTGGGCTCGACGTTCCTCGACGTCCTCGACGTGCTCTACGACGACAAGAGCGTCGAGTACATCAACGTGCGCCACGAGCAGGGCGCGGCCTTCATGGCCGACGGCCTGGCGCGCGTGTCCGGGCTGCCCGCGGCGTGCCTGGTGACGGCCGGGCCCGGCGCGACGAATCTCATCACCGGGATCGCCGCCGCCTACGTCGGCCACTCGCCGGTGGTCGCCATCGCCGGGGGGCCGCCGCTCGGACACTATAATAAGGATGCGTTCCAGGAGCTCGATCTCGTCGCCATGCTGGCACCGGTGACGAAGCTCTCGATCCGGATCGACTCACCCCAGCGCATCCCCGAGCTCTTCCGCCTCGCGCTGCGCGCCGCGATGACCGGGCGCAAGGGCCCGGTGTTCATCGACATCCCGCGCGACGTCCTCAACGACCAGACCGTGACCGCGGAGCTCGGCGAGCCGTCCAGCTATCGTCCGCTGCACGCCTCGCCGCCGAGTCCTGAGGCGATTGCCGACGCCGTCAGCGTGCTGCGCACGGCGCGCCGGCCACTGATGCTGGTTGGCGGTGGCGTGACGTGGGCCGGCGCCAATGACCTGGTGCGACAGCTGAGCGCCGATTTCGGCTGGCCGACCATCACCGCCTACGGCCGCAACGACGCCGTGCCCAACGACGACCCGCTCTACGTGGGCCCGCTCGGTCGCGCCGGCTCGCCCGAGGCTGCCGCGGCGTGCCGCCGCGCCGACGTCCTGCTCGTCGTCGGCTCGCGGCTCGGCAACTTCACGACGTTCTACGACGACCGCTACATCCAGCCGGCGACGCGTATCGTCCAGATCGACATCGACAGCCGCGACCTCGGCCGCACGTACCCCGTCGCCGTCGCGATTCAGGCCGACGCCGGGGGAACGCTCGCCGCGCTGCGCGCCGCGCTCAGCCGGGCCGGGATGGCGCGGACCAGCGACGAGTGGCGCCACGAGATCGGCGATCTCCGCACCAAGCGCCACGCGCGCCTCGTTGCCGAGCGGAACCTCGCCTCGTTACCGCTGAAGCCCCAGCGCGTGTACGCCGAGCTGCGCGGCGCGCTGCCGCCCGAGACGATCGTCGCCCTCGATGCCGGCGCCGCTCCCGCCTACGGCTACGACCGCCTGCACTTCTCCCGGCCGCGCACGTTCCTGACGCCGCTCGACCTCGGCACGCTCGGCTTCGCGCTTCCCGCCGCGCTCGGCGCCAAGCTCGCGCGCCCGGAAGCGCCCGTCCTCGCCATCCACGGCGACGGCGGCTTCCTGATGAACGTGCAGGAGCTCGAGACGGCGGTGCGGCACGGCATCAACGCCGTCACGCTGGTCATGAACAACAACGCGTGGGGTTCGGAGAAGGCCTACCAGAAGCACTTCTACAACGAGCGCTACATCGGCGCCGACCTCGGCAATCCGCGCTTCGACCGGCTCGCCGAGCTGTTCGGCGCGCGCGGATATTACGTCGAGCACCCCGACCAGATCGGCGACGTCGTACGATCCGCGCTCGGCGCAGGCGCGCCGGCGGTCATCGAGATCCCGATCGACCCCAACGAGTTCCCGGCGCCGGCCACGAGCGCCCGCCGGCGAGGGAAGGAGGCCTAGCCCTCCTTCTCGCCCTGGCCGACGAACCAGCTCGCGCGGTTGCCGAAGAGGACGTTGAAGGTGGTCAGGCTGCCGTAGCAGCGCGTGATGTAGCCCTGCAGCTCGAGCTTCTCCTCGGCGGTCAGCGAGGCATGGCCGTTGAGCTTCTGCTCGAGCACGCGGAGCTTGTCGCGAACCCCGATGAGCTTCTTCAGGAAGACCTCGATGGGGATGTCCTTGGGCGGGGCGTCGTCGCGCCCGGGAACGAGCCGGAGCGTTCCTCCGACCCAGCGCTTGCCGAGCTCGAGGTCGACGTCGAGCCAGCCGTGGTCGCCAAGGACGTGGCGCACCGCCTGCGTGATGCGATCGAGGTCGGGATCGCCGGGATCGCCGTCGCTCTGCATGCCCTCGAAGCTGAAGGCCACGCTCCGGGCGTTGCCGCCCGGGAAGACGATCACGTAGCGATCGTCGTCGTAGGCGACGACGCGGCCGCGGCCGAAGTCGCGATGGCGGACGATCGTGCCCAGCCCGAAGCGCGGGCGCTCGCTCATGCGCCG
>WNFO01001518.1_pt1 | contig 18870 bp, 24 predicted proteins | sample 5400251 | NCBI WGS metagenome assembly WNFO01 (sample SAMN13153354, study PRJNA577476) | soil metagenome | isolation source: 100 cm saprolite under Madrone tree | place: USA:California | collected 2016-06-14
CCCAACACCGTAAACAGCAGGTCATCCATCTCAAGCGAAAAGCCGCTCAGTTAGGGTTCGAAATCATCGAAGTTGCTGACGCGGCTTAAAACTACGACGGAGAGTTTCGGACGGAGAGTTCCTGGAGAGAAATGTCCCCATCCTTACGACATTAGAAATGTCCCCTTTTCGTAGCAAATGGAAATGTCCGGTTTTAGTTAATCTCCCGCAGTCGCCGAGGCTGTGGGAAAGTGGGAATCCCGCGGGGTTTGCGGGATTTCGTCTTTTCCACAGCCCCGTCGCGCCCGCCATTTTTTCTGCTGCCTGCCCATCGCGTGATCTTTTTCGCCTTCGCTCGCGAAATGACTCCCATACTGGGTGATCCGCTTTGGGAGTGGGCGGCTTCTGTCTCTTGGCCGTGGCCTCCCTGGGTCTTACTGCCTGAACTGGAACCGGGCCTGGAATCTCCTCCCAAACCACCGCCCTACCGCGATAGCGAATCTAAGCGCCCGTCCTCCCATTCGCACACCGTGACTTTGCTCTTGGCCGGCGCATACTGCCGGGCTTGCGCTTTCACCTGGAAATATCGGTTGTCGTGCCGCACCACCCAGTCGTTGCCGATGACTCGCCCGGTTTCCAGATGAAACACTTCCTCGGTCTACGACTACATCTCAACGTGACGCTGGAAAACGACGATTTCGCGTCACTCATCCGTACCATCCCTGGTACGGACGCGAGTTTGAACTCATCACGCACAAGCAGGCTTGGGGTGAGGAACGAGTCTTCTTCCAGGACGAAGCGGAGCGATTGCTAGCGCTGCCTGCCGCATGGACCGATGTCGTTGCTCCGGATCCTTTCGTCCTGGCGGCCCGTGGCCGATCGTTGTTCCGCACACAAGACCTCTGGGAATTGGTTCGAATACTGCGCCGAGGGAGGTCATGAAGGCGGCTATGTGTAAAGCAAATTGTGCCCAGTATGTAAAAGGAATGGTGTCCCGTTGCAGCTGGATGACTGTGCATAAGCTCGCGTCGTTTAGGAATTATAGCATTTGCAGTGTTGGTTCTTCAGCGCAATGGGCGCAAGAAAGACTTGACAGGAGGCGAGGAGATGACATGATTGTATTTACAGACACGTTCCGCGGAGAGATCCATGGCCAAGGCCTCGGACAAAGCATCCAAGCGCCAGTTCTTACGCCAGCACGGCACGCTCAACCCCCGTCCCCAAGACGTCACCCACGAACTATTCCGTCACAGCGACTTTTTCGATCCCCACGATCTGGTACAGGTCAAGTACGAGATGTTGCGGCACTCACGCGTCGACCAGAAGCCTATCCAGCAAGCAGCAAAGATCTTTGGGTTATCTCGCCCCTCGTTCTATCAAGTCCAAGCGGCCTTCCAGGAATCCGGACTGGCCGGCTTGCTCCCGCAACGGCGTGGACCGCGCGGGGGTCACAAGCTTACCGACGAGGTAATGAAGTTTGTGGTTCAGGTGAAAGCCGGCGATCCTTCGCTATCGTTCAAGCAACTCGCGCGAGCCGTCCAACAAGCGTTCGGCCTCACGGTGCATCCACGCAGCATCGAGCGGCAGTTGCTTCGTCAAAAAAAACGGCTGTGACCTTGCCTGCGCCCGAGATCGCATCTACCCGCGATTCCCTCCTCGCCGCGTACGAGGAGGTGCGGCGTCAGATTCTCGGCGCTTCCGAGATAGGGAAACCGGGACCAGGTTTAGCGCTATTGCTGAGTCGTGGAATGCAGGAGTGGATGCAAGCCTGTATGCAGTTCTTCCGGGTGGCTCCGGAGAAGCGACCGGAGGAAAAGAACCGGGAAGAGCCTCTCCCCGCTAGCCTACGGGCGGAAGTGGTGGTCCTGCTCGCCGGCATGTTGCTGCAACGCTCCAGGACGATCCTATGATTCATGACACTCATCAGAAGGTCACAACCAGCCATCTGAAACGAAATGCGTATCTTTACGTACGCCAGTCCACTCTCCGCCAGGTGTTCGAGAACACCGAAAGCACGAAGCGTCAGTATGCCCTTCCGCAGCACGCCATCGCCTTAGGCTGGGCGCAGGACCAGATCGTCGTGATCGATACGGATCTAGGGCAATCAGGAGCTTCCAGAGATCGAGAGGGTTTTCAACGATTAGTGACAGCCGTCGGCCACGGTCTCGGATTCTGCGTCGGTGTTGAAGGAAAAAGGCGCGAGGAGCGCGTTTTTCCTGTGGGACGCTTTTGGGGTGCTACTGGATGGATTAGTTCGTGCCAGCCGCTTGCGCCCGGACCCTTGGCTTGTGCGCGGTTGAAACGCAGTCGTGCTTCTCAAATCCGTCTTGAGCGGAGCGGTTGAATGCCAGGGCGGCGACGGTGCTCTCCAGGCGCGGAGCGACCAAGCCCCACGGGCAACGAGAGCAACACCAGCCGGTGAAGTTTTCGTCTTCGGCCCAGATCATGTGTCTATTCATAGCTATACCCATTCCTGCATTTCCATGTACGGGGTTTCCTACTGGAGGCGAGGGGCGAACTACGAGACACTGGAGAATCGGAGCGCGGAAACTGAACCAATGCCCTCGCCGCAGAGAATGTGCCACAGAATCACCAGAGGTCAAAGTGACTAACGTGCTTCGTCCGGTTGGACAAGGGCCTTCGGGTCGGGGTCATTGGATACCCGGTCTTGCGCGGTCAGGTCACGGGATCTTCGTGAGGAGTGGGTCGCGGATTTTGCGTGGTGCTGAGATTAAGAAGCCGCACGGGAGTGCGGCCTTTTTGTACTGGGTGCTGGTAGAAACTGAAGCTCGAAGAATCTCGCTCCGCGCTGGTCTAGATTCATTCTTTAATCTTCTGTTTCTACTCTCGCCTTGCATCGCCCCTTGGAGTCTTTGAAGCACTCAATCCGTCCGGTCCTCGTTTTCGGGTCCTCTTTCTCTTTTGCAGTGGGTTCTATAATCTGCGCGGGTTTATCGACGTAAATGAAGTACATGACGTACGCATTTGCGGCACGATTCTCGGCTGAGGCCATGGCATCTATTGTTCCGCTCGCAGTTGCGTCGCCCGACCCGAAATTTCTCATTGTGTGTGTGTCAGATAGGTGTTGGAGCGCGTTAAGTTTGGTGTTGTATCTAAAGGTGTGCTGATGTGAACCAACTTGGTCCGACTGCAATGAGCCTACATGGTCATCAGTCGCGCCCTGTGTGCCTACGCTAGCGGGTATCTCAGGTCGAGGCGGCACTCTCGTCTGAGTCAGATCGCCGGGATCGGCGGAATAGGGCGATTGTGTGTGACCCTCGGGAGTAGTCCTCCCGTGGTCCCAGCTACGCAAAAATAGTCCGCGTAAATCCGGAAGGAAGAAAACGTTGGTCTTGTCCTGTGGGTGCGTGAGTGCGTGCTAGGCGGCTGCGCGGCGAGCTTCCGTCCCCGCTTCCTCCTTATATAGCCAGGCACCCGCCTGCGTAGCAATCACGATCTCGACCAGCGCCACGATACTCGAGATGACGAGCAACCGCGTGGGAAAAAGCCCCAAAGGATAGTTGCCAAGATTAGCGAGAAACACGGCAACGGCCCAAGTGACCAGACCAGCGCGGATTGCGGTCTTTGGTCCCGCGCCATAACGCGGTCGGATGGCCGCATAGAGCCAGACAGCAGCGATGCCCAGCAGGAACCCCCAGATGTTGAAAATCACGATCGCGCCCGCGGGGAGCTGTGCTGGTTTGCCCAGCGCCTGCATCGCATGGCCCCACGCTTCACGCAGGACAACGCCGTTTGTGATGAATTCGACGATGTTGATCACCAGACCCGCTAGCAGACCACCCAAGATGACTCGGCCCCGGTTTGTATGTGCCATAGAATCCTCCTCTGTGAGGCCCACTGTGCGCGCGGCCTTCCGCTGTGGACGGCAAGACAGCGCAATTATTGACCGTTTTTAGCCGGTTGCCAACTGCTAAGGGCGCTTGTTCCCAAGTTCTGCTGAGGGTGCAGGTTGTGCCGGGTGTGGCTTGAACGGTATTGGGATTTGAGGATGTACGAGGTCGCGGATTTTGCAGGGTTTTAGAGCGAAAAGACGCGCAGGGCGCGCCCTTTCTTGGGTATATGATTGTGTCAGTCGGGAGGAGGCTGCCATGCGGACCCCGATGCACTGGAGAACAGAGCGAGGCCGCCATTTCCAGGCGCACCCACTTCACGCAACGTTTTCGCTTGTAGCGAGCATGCTGTTGGCCGGGCTGGTTATATTGGCGCTCGTCTTGTCGGCAAGGTGAAGGATCACTCCGTCTCCGCGAGAACGGGTTGAGGTAGTGGCGAGAATGACGCGCTGCCCTCCACAATGCAGCGTGCAAGGTAGCCTACGTCTCTGGAATAGGGGCTTGCTTCCACGGTCTTCACGCGATAGTGCTAACCCATTGTCAGGGGCAGATCTCGGGCAGGAATTTTTGGCAGGAGCGCAGGTTACGGATTTTGCGCCCTTGGGTTTTTCGTGAGGCACGGGTCGCGGACTCTGCGTGGGGTTTCGGGGAACGGCGCGCGGCAGCGAGTTCCCCTTGCCCGAGGCTCGCAGCGAAGCAAATGCGGCTGCACACCGTTGTCAGATGTCTTGTTTCAACGTAGATTCCCAAGTAGCAACATTGCCCGCAAGCTCCCGAATTATTGTGTTTCCTTTATATTCGGTCGCAAGTGAATTCATAAACGTGCCCAGTTTCCCTTCGTCGGTCGCGACTTGAATGAGTTCACCCCATACATAAATCGCAGCCTGATTCCAGTTAATCATCCATACGGGAAGATCCGCAGAATAGGCATACCTCTCAATTTCACTGGTTCGGTGGAATAGGCGAGGGAGGGTGTTCAAGAGGGCTCGGCGTAGTTCTGAGAGACTGGTATTTACGATTCACCTGCACCAACACTTGTTCCAGCGCAGGCCAGAATGTATCAAAGTATCGCTTCAACCGGTCCTCTGAAAGAGCATCCGTATTCATTGCATAGTTTAATGAATTGAGCATTTCCAGAGTCTGCTCTTTAGTAGCTTCCTTTGATTGAAATTGGGAGAGGGGTCCTGTTATTGATCTATGCATAAAGAATGCAATAGTCTAGCGCAAAAAAGAAAGTAGTCCGGATTGCAGTATGCAGCCGCGCAATTTCTGAGTTGAGACACGAATACCGTTGATCGAGCGGATGACGTGCTCGACCAACTCCTCCACATCATTGGGGCAACTATTGGCGAGTATACGTTTCGCCAGAGACCAGACCCCTTCATCGAGGTTGAGCTCCGGAGCATAGGAAGGAAAGTGCTCGATATGCAGGCGGCTGTGTTGTCGCAGAAGTTGTTGGAGGGGCGCTCCTTGGTTAGCAATTGTTTCCGAGGGTGCCAAAACTGCTTTTAGGAGCCATCCGTGTCGCAGTTTTCAATTAGTTACGGGTGAATCGTTCGCTGTCACGGCAGAGGTCGCGGGTTCGGGTCCGTCAACACCCCCATTTTCTGGGCGAGATGGAAAGGGCGCCAACAATAACCTCGTGTGGTTTCCACGTGGCGAGCGCTTAGTGGGCTACCTCATCCCGCTACTTTATCTTGCCGGTTGTGAAACAGAGGGGAGATTCTCAGCCGGGGGTGTCACCTTACAGGTGACCGACTGCACCCGATTCTGCACCGGGCCTCCAATGTTCGGTCGCCACCGCAAGATGTTCAGTCCGTCGGTTGCTAGAGATGAAGGAACTGCACCGGATTTTGCACCGACTGCCTGCATCCGGCGCGTGCTGCGGGCTACTGGCCGTCTTTGGGTGGTTCGCTGGAAGTAACTGAGGCGATAGGTAAGAGCTGCAGGATCAGAAGTTTGTAAAGAATGGCTAAAGCGATGGCATCAGATGGTGTGTCTGCCAGTTCCACCACTTTCGCACGTTAAAAAGCTGCTTTATTATCAATAACTTGTAGCTACAATTTCAAGTTCTCGCAATTTTCCGTGTATGTGTTTCTGTATGCGCCCTTTGCACCATACCCGGGCCGCTTTTCTTCCACTGCTTTTCTTCGACAGCTCCGATCCGCTACGCCGACTCCGCTGGCTTCTTTCTTTGATTGATCCGCCCGAACACCCGGCTGACCGCCTCCGCCCGAGGGTGGACATAACGCATCGTGGTCTTGATGGTGTCGTGCCCGGCGATGTACGCGTAAAGGCGTCCGCGTGCTCTCCAGCCTCGGTCAGAAACGTGTGGCGCAGAGTTGTGAAGTCCGGCATCTGGATTGTGAGATGAGGTTTTCGAGAACGGACTTCGATTCTTCGTTGATCTTGAGCACGCGTTTGCGGGCCCGCCGTTTCCGTTCGAAATGCAGCAGGCAGTGCCGACAACCACGGAAGCGGCGTAACTCAAGTTTCGCCGTTCAACAAGATCTGGCGTGTCGCCGTGCCACCGCTTGAATCTCGTCTCACCTCAGGCGTAGTGTGGAAGAAACTAGGGGGGAAGTGGCCCATGGCATGCGTCATCGCCGAACCCTGCATTGGGACCAAAGACACTGCGTGCGTCGATGCCTGCCCCGTAGATTGCATTCACCCGAAGAAGAACAAGAGTTTCGAGGACGAACGCCCGAGCCTCGACGAGGTCACGCAACTGACCCCGTGGAATGCATTGACTGCGGCGCCTGTGTGCCGGTCTGCCCTGTTTCGGCGATTTTTGCGCTGGATGACCTTCCGGAGAAGTGGAAGCGGTACGCAGATATAAACACCAGTTACGGGCAAGGCGGCAAGGTTAGACCCCATGAGGACGGCAACATCGGCGAAGTAGCCGGACCTACCGTTCTCGATCGTAACGGAACCTACGAAGCAGGTTGCGAAGCTCTGGAAGAACGCCAGTCCGTAGCAGGAGGATAAAGATGAGACTCAGCGACCCGATTAGCTCGGTTTTGAAGCAGAAGAGCCACGAAATCTGGTCCGTAACGCCCGATCAGTCGGTCTACGAAGCAATAGAAAAGATGGCAGACAAGGGAGTGGGAGCACTGCTGGTGATTTCGGCAGGCAAGCTAGTAGGCGTCATCTCTGAGCGCGATTACGCCCGCAAAGTTATTCTCAAGGGAAGATCCTCAAAAGAGATCCAGGTGCAGGAGATCATGTCGAGTCCGGTGGTCTCCGTAACGTGGCAGGACACCGTGGATAACTGCATGACGATCATGACGAACAACCGCATACGTCATCTTCCGGTCATGGAAAACGGGAAAATCGTGGGGATGATCTCGATCGGCGACCTGGTGAAGTGGATCATTTCGGAACAAGAGGGAACCATCCAGCAGCTGGAGAGCTACATCGCAGGAAAGTACCCTGCCTGAAGCACGTTTTTGATCCGCAGTGGACGTCTAGAGATACGGGCGGCCTAGGATTTCAAAGCGGCGAACAGCTGGTTGAGGCTCTCCTTCGCGTCCCCGAAGAGCATCATGCATTTTGGGTTGTAGTAGAGTTCGTTATCCACCCCGGCAAACCCTGGACGGAGGCTGCGCTTCAGGACGATGACTGATTTGGCGCGGTCGACCTCCAAGATCGGCATTCCGAAGAGCGGGCTGCTCTTGTTGTTTCTAGCAGCCGGGTTCGTCACATCGTTCGCCCCGACGACCAAGGCGATGTCTGCCTCGGGGAAGTACGGATTGATTTGCTCCATCGTGTACAACTGGTCGTAGGGTACGTTTGCCTCGGCGAGCAGGACGTTCATATGGCCAGGCATGCGACCGGCAACCGGGTGAATGGCGTATTTCACATCGATGCCGCGCGTGAAAAGGAGCTTTGCGAGTTCACTGACCCCGTGCTGAGCTCGCGCGACCGCCAGCCCATAGCCCGGGACAATGATGACGGACCTGATGCTGTCGAATAGAACAGTGAGCTCTTCGGGAGTGATGCTGCGAACTGTCCCCATCGCCGCCGCCGGACCGACCTCCTCCTTCGCGACCTTCCCGAAGGCGCCAAACAGAACGTTGACGGCCGAGCGATTCATGGCTCGGCACATCAGCAGCGAGAGAAGGAAGCCGGAAGTTCCGTCGAGCGAGCCTGTAATGATCTGAATCTTGTTCATCAGAACGAAGCCCATGGAGGCGTCTGCGAGACCACCGTAGGAGTTCAGCAGGGCTATGACCACGGGCATATCCGCCGCCCCGATAGGAATGACGAGCAGAAAGCCAAACAACAACGCCAGGCCGACCATCACGTAGAACAGGGTACTGGCGGCCGGTGCGAAGACCAGATAGATAACCGTCCCAACCACTGCAGCCAGCAAAGTGATGTTGAGGACGTTCTGCCCCCGGTAGGTGATAGGAGCCCCTGGGAGGAGTCCCTGAAGCTTCCCAGCGGCCATGAGGCTGCCGGTGAAAGTCAGGCTGCCGATGACCACCTCCAAGCCAATCGTGGTCATCTTCACGCTATCGAGACCGACGCCGACGTGGCGAACGTATTCGGAGATTCCTATTAAGCTGGCCGCCAGGGCTCCGAGTGAATGCGAAAGGGCCGTCCGTTGCGGGACGGCCGTCATCGGGATCCGCAGTCCCATGCTGCCCCCAATGATGGAGCCAATGGCGAGCCCAATAGCGATCCACCGGTAGTTGACAATCTCAGGGTGGAAAAGTGTGCCCACAATGGCCATCAGCATGCCGAACGCGGCCAGGAACATACCCCTTCTGGCGAACTTGGGCGAACTCAGACCTTTCAGTCCCAGGATGAACAGAACCGCTGACAGGATGTAGAAGTAGCGCAGTGCCGAAACTGATAAAGCGGCACCAGATAACTGTGTCCCCGTCCCTGATCGCCTGAACCAATGCATAAACACCAGGAAAACGACAAAAAGAACCGGGAAGGCGAGCAACAGCTTTGGATTGAACTTGATCCAACGGCGTTGAATGCCGATCTCGTGCTCTCGTTTGAACATCTTCAGCATCCTGTCGGTAATCAGAAAACCGCCAACCACATTTGTCGAAGAGCAGGTCACAGCAATAAACCCGAGGGCGGTACTCAACCGACTGTAATCGGCACCGGCGACAACCAGGGAGCCGATGAGCGAGATCCCTGAGATTGCGTTCGTGGCCGACATCAAGGGCGTGTGCAGCAACGGTGGCACTCGCGTGATCACGTGATAGCCGAGAAAGCCCGCCAAGATGAAGATGTAGAGTCCGATCTCGAGTTCAGTTGTCATTGTGTCGACCTTTCGAACCCGTTCAGAGCCTGGCTTTGACCACCTCGTGCACAATCTCTCCCTGATGCGTGACCAGCGGACCGCGTGTCAGTTCGTCGTCCAGGTCGAGGTGCGGTGTGCCGTCTTTCAGAAGATGAACGAGGAAACTCGTGACGGTCCTGGCGTACATCTCGCTACCCTGAAAGGGAATTGTGCTCGGCAGGTTCATAGGACCGATAATGATCACGCCGTATTTCACGACGTCCCGCCCGGGCTCGGTTAGAGCGCAGTTTCCCCCCTGCTCGGCCGCCAGGTCCAAGATCACGGAGCCTGGCTGCATACCGCGGACCATCTCCTCGGTGATGAGGATGGGAGCGCGCTGACCGGGAACCAGCGCCGTAGGGATGACGACGTCGGCGGCGGCCACGTACTTGAACATCATTTCCTGCTGCTTCTGGTAGAACTCCGCCGACTGCGCTTTGGCGTAACCGCTCCTATCCTCGGCGTCTTTGGCAGCAAGGCCCAGCTCTGCGAACTTGGCACCGAGACTCTCCACTTGCTCCCTGACGGCGGGGCGGGTGTCGTACGCCTCTACGACAGCGCCGAGCCGCTTCGCCGTACCGATAGCCTGCAGCCCCGCAACCCCCGCCCCGATGACGAAGACACGCGCAGGGGTAATCGTGCCAGCGGCGGTCATGAGCAGAGGGAAGAACTTAGGCAAACGGCTGGCTGCGATCAGGACAGCCTTGTAGCCTGCAATCGTGCTCATGGCGCTGAGGGCATCCATGGGCTGGGCCCGTGTGATGCGCGGCATGAGCTCCATGGAGAAAGCCGTGATTCTGCGCGCGGCGAGCGCTTTGATTGCTGTGGTGTTGCTGTAGGGCTGGAGGAAGCTGATGAGAAACGAGTCCTCCTTCATGCGGCCGATCTCGTCTATCGTTGGAGGCTGGACCTTGAGGAGGATGTCGGCTTTGCCGAAAACCTCGCCCTCAAGGCGTGCACCCTTCCTTTCGTACTCCGCGTCCAAGAATCCGGCCGACTCGCCAGCCCCCGACTGAACGACAACGTCCAAGCTGGCCTTCGTCAGCTTCGGAACGAGTTCGGGAACAAGCGCCACGCGCTGCTCTCCCGAGACCGCTTCCTTCGGAACGCTGACGATCATAGGCATCGGCGAACCTGCGCGAATACTGCTGGCCCGCTATTCTAATCCCGTGCGTCCAGGGCCTCAAAAACTTCGACGGCACTCGTGAACGGGAACCTGCATCGCATCGAGCGCGTTGAGCTGAAGAAGTCGGTCATCGTTGTGGGCGAGACCTACCCACGCCGCATCGCCATCGAAGATGGCTCATACTTGAAAGGAAGCATGTTGGTCCCAGAAGGAGATTCCCACTCTCCAGACCAAAAGAGCGGACGATCCGGCTGCCGTGAGGGCGACCGACCCGCCTCATGGTAGTGCCGAGGCGAACTCGGAGGCAGCAGCCTCGATACCTGCTCCTGATGCGCATCTGTTGCAATGGGCCCTTGCCCTGACTTCCCGATAAAACAGGAGCGCTCGTAGGAGCGAGTTCACCTACGGCATCCCAAAAACAGCCCCGAGCCACTACGGAATTCCCTGAGAAGGCCGTGTGAGCTTGAAGAGGTCGACCCATTAAAAAGCTGTGTGTGGTCAATCTTGCTTTAGCTGTCATCCTCAGCACGACGGCCTTCGCACAGTATTCATCCAAGGAACCTACACAGAAAGATCAAGCTACCCAGGGTCCGCTCAACAGCATCGAAGGTACAGTCAAAGTAGAAGGTGACAAGATTCTGCTTGTCGCAGACAACGATCAGAGGTCCTGGTCCGTCGAAAATCCGGAGGCGCTCAAAGGCCATGAAGGCCACCAATTGCAGGTGAAAGCTCATGGGACGCCGGCAAGGGATCTATTCACATCACGGATGTCAAAATGCTGAAAGGTGGCGCAACGAAAAAAGAGGAGATGAAAAAATTTCATCGTTTCGCACGCCGGGCGGCGACCAAGCCGCCCTTTTTTCTGCGGTCGACTGTGACGTGCCGGTTGTGCCTTGGCCCGCCGAGCTACCTGAAAGGCGGCAAATTCACTACCCCTGACTCAGATCAGCGTCGCCTTCTTCTCCACCAAAGAAGCGCATCGCTTCTTCATCACCGATGTCTTGCGGGCGATTTACGACGGCAACCACTGCGCGCTTGGTACTAACGGCCTCGCCGGCACTGATGTTCTGTGCAATTTCTTCGAGGTCGCTCTCCTCTGGATCCCAATCACACCAGACCTCAATCCGAACCTTGTAGTACGCCATCGGGGGCCTCCTTCCTTTCGCGGGCTGGCTCAGACTGCCCGTAGCTTTCGAGTGTTCTCTCAGGCGGGGACATTGCGCTTTGATCCGAAGGCAGCGTGTGCTCTAATTTTGGTAATGTCTGCGCTACCCCCTCAGGTCCCTTGGAGGCGTTTCGTCCGCGTTCTGCGGAAGCTCGGCTATACCACCCAAAAGGGGAAAGCGGTTCGGCAAGATCGTTCTCTAATCCGCGACGTAGCCCAGCTGTTGTTTCGTTTCGAGAGCCCCACTCCGGTCAAAACATGCGCCAACGGATGATGCACGAATACCTTCGCAAGCTTTTTCTGACCCCAGATGAGTTCATGCGGCTATCGGAAGACCGCTAGATCGGATGAGCAAACGAAAGCGCATGTCCATCCGGGTCAGACATGTGAAAGTATCGTTCGCCCCATGAAGCATCCTGCGGGGCTTCCGGCCGCAGCCCTTTTTCCTTCAGGTAGGCACAGAACGCGTCAACGTCGGAAACGTAGAAGATGAGCCGCCCCCAATGAGCTACTGGATTGCCCTGCTCTAGATTGAGAATCGGGCCATTCGAGTCTCTCGCCCAGAGCGACGAGAAACATCCGTCTTCTCCGCCGTAGACAAGCTTCATCCCAAGAAGATCCCTATAGAACTGCACAGAGGCCTGCATACTCCCTACCCTAAGGGTAAAGGCAGAAATGTTTTCAACGTTCATCTCTTCCTCCCCGGGCACAGGTTGCGGCGGCATAATCCGAAATGCCACGGAGTCCACTCACCGCATCGCCTGACCCTTCTTGAGCCTCATCATCGCGGAAGGTCCGCGACTCAGGCACGCAGGATCCGCTACCGGTGAGCCACAATTTACTGCAGGCGAGTGCGGCAATGATAGGTGGTCGGGCTGATGTGATGGTGCGTACGGAAGGAATCGAATCTCTCGCCGGTTAACGGCTGATTAGTTGGCCGAAAGCCGAGATTTCGTTTCAAATCACATGACATCAACCACTTGCCGAGAAAACAAAGGCTGCACGGAGGTGCCTGAGGAATGCTGCGAGAATGGCGGCGTCGACGCATTCGATGACGACCGCGGGGACACGTTTATGACACGGTCGCCAGTGCTTGTTCGGTTCCACCACTGAAACTGGCATGAAGACAAAACCCAGCTCACGAATCGAACCCCGTTATCAATGAGCGGTATGGGGATTTCACAACAGTTAGGCGGCGAAGTGGGTGAAATGCCATTACGCCCGCTGTTAACCGTCTATTTATGAGTGGCTGCTCAGGCGACTTTGCAACCGGGCCGGTATTTTCGGGCCGCAGCTTCGCGAGGCTGTGCCTCGTGTTCGGTGAGCCTTTCAAGGACGCTACTAAGTAACGAACGTGGAACTCTGGGACCTTGCCCCTCGTATGTTCTTCCAAGTCGAAGCCCAGTCCTGGCTTCAGGAGAAAACCCATGACTCGCACGACGAACGCACGCCTCGCCGGGTTCACGTTCCTGGCATATATCGCCACGGGAATCGCCAGCATGGTCCTCTTCGGACAGGCAGCCTCCGGCGCCAATGCCGCTGCCAAGCTCGCAAGCATCGCCCAGCACGCGACCGCCGTGCGCCTGAGTGCCGTACTCACGTTGCTCACCTTCTTCGAAGCCGTCGTCTTGGGCGTCACGCTCTTCGCGCTCACGCACGAGGAGGATCTCGATCTCGCCGTTCTGGGGCTGTGCTGCCGAGTTGGCGAAGGCGTGCTTGGCGCCGCATCGGCCGTAAGCACCATGAGACTGCTGCCGGTCGCGGCGGCCAGCGCCACGTCGGCTGCCCCGGACGCGGCGGCTGCGACCGCGCTCGGCGCCTCGCTCCTGAACCAGGGGGGCTCGTCCACCGCGATCAGCGCCACCTGCTTCGCCGTGGGCAGCACACTGTTCTCTTACCTGTTCCTGCGAGCCCGCAGCATCCCCGTCCCGCTCGCGTGGCTCGGCGTACTGGCGTCGGTGCTCGTGGTAGGACTTCCCGTGCAGCTAGCAGGATTCCTCCCCGCCTCGCTCGCCTGGCCCATGTGGATGCCGATGCTCGCCTTCGAAGTGACGCTGGCGTTCTGGCTGCTCATTAAAGGCGTTGCCGTGCCAGCCCAGCAGCGATCAGGCCGAGACTGACTCTGTCGTCGGGCAATGAAACGTTCGGTGGGACGAAGGAAAAGCGCAAACAAGTGCTAACGCGATATTACGCCAACTGACGATGGGGGCCAGGTTCGGAGTGTCCCTGAGCACACAAAAATTCAGCTATCTCCTGCTCACCCCTCGATGCTGATCGCGTCCTATATTGGTCGGACACCCACAGCGGGAGGGAAGCCAAGGACTTCTTGATTGCGCAAATTCTCGCTGAGGCAGAGGGTAATGGGGCGCGAAAGGAATCGTCGTGAGCGGCAGCTTAGGGAATTCGTCGGTCGCGATGGCTCTCCTCGTAATTCCCAGCCAGGTGATTTGGTCATATTTCTCCTTTGGAGTGGTTCTCGCAATCGGGCTGGTCGCGATGTTTCTTCGTGCCGATTGGCAAAAGGCGCGAGGATTGGACAAGGTGATTCTGTTCGGGCCGATTTTCTACGCGGCACCGCTCGCGGCCTTCGGCACCGAACATTTCACCCTGACGAAGGCCATCGCGTCGCTCATACCGGCGTGGATTCGGTGGCATCTGGTTTGGGCGTACTTCGTAGGCGCTTGCTTTATCGCAGCCGCGCTGAGCCTGGTGACGAGGATTCAGGCGCGCCTCTCGGCGAGTTTGCTCGCCTTGACGTTCTTCCTTTTCGTAGTGCTGATGGACGCCCCGGGTTGGGCACACAATCCGCGAAATCGGTTTGCGCTGGCGTTAGCGCTGCGGGAATTGTCCTTCAGCGGCGGCGCTCTGGCGCTGGCAGCCAACCTCAGCGAGCAGTGGCGCGAGCGCGGCACCCACATCCTTGCGACGGTAGCGCGCTATTTCGTCGCAATTCCCGTGCTGTTCTACAGCTTTGAGCAATTCATGCATGGCGATCACGTTCCCGGCATTCCGCTGGAAATGGTGACTCCGCAGTGGGTCTATGGACACGCCATTTGGACGTACCTGGCCGCCGTGGTTTACGCAGGCGCGGGCCCCCTGTTGCTTGTTGGCAAGAAAACCCGAGCAGCAGCGACGTGGCTGGGCTTGACCGTGCTCTTCGTGGTGTTGCTCGTCTACGTGCCGATAGCAGTCATGGAACGCGCCAGCCTCGAAAGTCTTAATTACACGGCGGATACACTGATGTATTGCGGCGCCGTTCTTCTGCTCGCGGGCGCCATGCCGCGCGAAGCTAGCGGCGGGAATCATCGGCTGATCAATGGTCCACGAAACCCGCGTCAAGCTTCACATGTATCACAAGCATGAATCGAATAGGTTTGATTTGATGACGTGAAGAACGGCTACCTAATTGTTGTAATCAATTTCACTCAGAACCGTTCGGTTATGAGCGTAATGGGGATGTTAGTGCGCCGGGATAAACCGGCATGGAGTAGAGGATGAAAGAGCCTTACGAGAAAGGACCAGCGATCCGCTCGGCCCCGAGTCTTGCGCTGATACCGTGAGGGACTCAGTGAAGCGTAGACAGGGGATAGGCGGGGTGGGTATTCAGCTCCGAAAACATACAACCCGGACGCCGTCTTTGGGGGAGGCGGGTGGCCTATTCAGTTGACCCGGTGAAGGCGCGTCCTTTACCGGGAATCTCGCGGCGGTGATGAAGACCATGGGGCATAAGGATGTGAGAGCTGCAACGCAGTATCAACATCCGGAACTTGAAATGGTTCGCGCCGCTCTCAATCAGGGAGAGAAACGGCGATTGGTGGTCAAAAAGGGCTTCCCCGCAGCAACTGCTGGAGTGAATCCAGTATCCGAGAGATTCGCGAACGTGCTGGTCAGCCCAGCATACCTTTTGACCACCCGGCACGGAACCACCCTTCAAATCACTCCACTCCGGTCATAGCCCAGATGTCGCCCCCCTGTGGCCTGAAACGGTCGAACAGTACCCAATTCCCATCTGGCGACCATACTGGGTAGTCAATTCTCACGTCAGAGTCGGCAAACTCGTATACCTTTTCCGGCTCTCCAGAGTTGATCGGCGAGGCCCACAGAACCCTGTGGCCCACAACGTCCATGATCCGGGAACGATCCGGCGAAAAGGACATGTGCGAGCCTCCCATGATTTCAGCAAACGGTTGCGGGTCGCCGCCGTCGAGCAACACTTGCATGACTGCAGGCTTGCCTCCGCACGTGCAGCGAAAAATCAGTCCTCGGCCAGACCAACGCATGAAGTGGCCCGTCACGCCGACGTTTGTCAATCGGTGGGAGTTGCTGCCATCGGCGTTCATGACCCAGACTTCTAACCTGCCGCTCTGGTCTGACTGGTAGGCGATGAATGTGCCATCAGGGGAAAAGAAAGGGTTCACGCTCATGCCAGAGTTCGATGTCAAGCGCCTCAATGCACCACTGGCGACCTCTCCTTCCCAGACGTTCGGGCTCCCCGAACGAGAAGAGAAGAAAACGATCTTGTTCCCATCGGGCGACCAGTTCGGTTGGAAGTCGCCGCCTTGCCCTGTCGTTAGCTGGCGCAGGTTTGAGGTTGCTGGTGAAAACAGCCAGATATTCATGTCCCCGGCGCGGTCTGAATTGAAGGCAACCATCCTGCCATCCGGCGACCATGCGCCCCGGCTGTCTTCGCGGGTCGTGCTGATCACCGCCTCAGGTGATCCGCGTGGCATTCCGCTTTGCGGAAGGACCGGAAGCTTCCAGATGTCGGCATTCTGCCGCAGCGTGGCAAAGGCGAGACGCCTGCCATCGGGTGAGGTGGCGACTTCAACGTCTTGTCCCGCCCCCGTCGTCACCTGTTGCAGCGGCCCGCCAACTGTTCCATCTCCTTTGACGGGCGTTCGCCAGATGTTTATACCGCCACTCCGGTACGAAGAGAAATAGATGAACTTGCCGGACGATGACCACGCCGGACGTATGTTGCTGAAGAAGTCGTTTGTGATCCAATTCATCTGTTTTGATTCGAGGCTCACGACGCGAATATCGAACTTCGTTCGCGCGAGGTTCTGGAAGACGATCCTCTTGCCATCGGGAGACCAAGCGGGCGCGACATGGGCAACTTCCTCGCTGGTATCAGTCGTGACCTGCTGCGGGTTGTGGCCTTCGCTGTCGAGCACCCAAATGCGGCGGGGGCCAGCCCAAGACGCGTCCACAGCTATGAGCTTGCCGTCGGGGGCATACGTCGGGTTAAAAGCGTTCTCGACAAGTTTGCTTTCGTTGCCCGATGCCAGATCGAGCACCCATACGTCCCCGTCTTGAAATGCACCGAAAACGTCGCCGGGTTGCAGCTTCACGCGGGGCTGACGGGCACGCACAAACGCGACGCGTTTTCCGTCCGGCGACCAAGTCGGCTGGAGTTCGTCAGAATCACCACGTGTCAACGGAGAGTCCTGCCCCGACGCCAAGTCTTTCCGAAAAATCTTGCGGGTGTTACCGACCTCGCCTGTGTACAACAGGTCTCTGCCGTCAGGTGACCACGCGGGATATTCTTCGACTCCCTCAGCAAAGGTAACTTGGGAGAGTGTGGTCTGCAAAGCCGACCCCGAACTTTTCCAGCGCAGTCCAATCACGAAAACCATTGCGATGACGGCTACGGTGCAAGCGACGGCGGGGATTAGCCAACGTGGCCACCTTCTCTGCTGCGTTGGTAACTGCACCGCCGAAGTGCGTGCCGAGTCTGTGTCGCGCTTCAGACGCTGCAGATCGGTGCGAACGTCGGAAGCGTGCTGGTAGCGCAGGTTTTGGTCTTTCTCCAGACACTTGGTCACGATTCGTTCCAGTTCGGCTGGGAGATCAGGATTCAGTCGGAGCGGAGGAACGGGCGCTCGATTCAGAATGGATTCGAAGATCACACCGCTGGTGTCGCCCCGGAATGGCAACGTTCCGGTACACATCTCATAGAGAACGGCACCGTACGAAAACAGGTCGGTACGGGCGTCGAGTTCCTTCCCTCGAACCTGCTCCGGCGACATGAAGGCGACGGTTCCCAAGGTAGAACCGGGGCTGGTGAGATGTTCCTCGAACTCGACGGTCGCGGCGCTCAGGGCAACTGTTTCCGGCATCAAGGTGACTTTCGCGAGCCCGAAATCGAGAATCTTTGCCTGACCTCGATTCGTGACGAAGATGTTCGCAGGCTTGATGTCGCGGTGGACGATACCCTTCGCGTGGGCAGCGTCGAGCGCATCTGCGATCTGGATACTCAGATCGAGCACCAACTCGATCTCCAGCGGCTTGCCACTGATCCGATGCCGGAGCGTTTGCCCCTCCAGCAGTTCCATGGCGATGAAGGTTCTCCCATCGGCCTCGTCGATTTCGTGGATCGTGCAGATGTTGGGATGGTTCAAAGAGGACGCGGCTTTGGCCTCACGCTGAAAACGGCTGAGAGCCTGTGCGTCGTGGGCGAGCTCTTCAGGAAGGAACTTCAGGGCTACGTGGCGACCGAGTTTCAGGTCTTCCGCCTCGTAGACGACGCCCATGCCCCCGCCGCCGATCCTGCTGAGGATGCGGTAATGGGAAACAGTTTGCCCCGCGGGTTGGGACGGCGTGGCCACAGCCTACACATGGTAGGTGCCATAAGGGGGAAGGTCAACGCAAGGGTGGCTCGCCCGATTTGCAGACAAGTCCGCATTGGGGGCGTCGCGTCGCTGAACCCAAATTTCCTCGTGTACCTGGTCCCCACGGTGAGGTGTCCTTAGGGTTTGTGCATCTAGGGCAAGGGGGCGAGAAAGCTGGCTGTCCGCTACTCGGACCGGTTGTCTCGAGGAAAAGCGGCAATGCCCAAAATTCGTAACCCGATGCCCATCCTGCTGCCGCTTCCTCAGCCTGCCACGCTCTGAAAATCAAGAAACCCTTTGACTTGGCTTGGGAATGGAGAGAAGCTGCAATGAAATGTTAAAGGAGTGTTACAGTTCGATTAAGAGAGTGTTAAAAGAAGCCCTGTCGCGCATGGCAAACACGGCCCGTCGCAACCTGGAAAAGCAGACCCGCCTGGCTGTTCCTGTCCGGACCATGCTCATCGTGACGCTCTTTGTGCAACTGCTGTGCTTAGGGGAACCGTGCGCGCAGGCAGGAGATCGGGTCAAGGCCCGGACCGCCATCGGAAACAGCATCGACTTCGGAGCCGAGGTGGAATCGGGGCCAGCGACGATGCCCATCGAGGTCTCAGAACTGAAGCAAGGCGCCGAAAGCGGAGATGCTCTCGCGCAAAACAACCTCGCCTACCTCTATACCTTTGGATTGGAGGTACCCCAAGACTATCGCGAGGCCGCCCACTGGTACGCCATCGCGGCCGCCCAGGGGTTCGCGGCGGCTCAGTACAACCTGGGCGCCCTGTACGAACGCGGGCTGGGAGTCCCACGGGACAGTTCGAGAGCCGCCGAGTGGTATC
>WNFO01007814.1_pt1 | contig 18858 bp, 15 predicted proteins | sample 5400251 | NCBI WGS metagenome assembly WNFO01 (sample SAMN13153354, study PRJNA577476) | soil metagenome | isolation source: 100 cm saprolite under Madrone tree | place: USA:California | collected 2016-06-14
CGAGGTCCGCGGACTGGTCGGTGAATCCGGCGCCGGCAAGTCGATGCTGGGACGTGCGGTGCTCGGGCTGTTGCCTGTCAACGCGGCCATGACGGCCGGCAACATCATGTTCGAGGGGCGCGATCTCGTCGCCATGGGAGAGCCGGAGCGGCGCGGCCTGCTCGGCCGCCGCATCGCGCTGATCCCGCAGGACCCGATGACGTCGCTCAATCCGGTGAAGCGCGTCGGTGCGCAGATCGCGATGCTGCTTCGGCATCACCTTGGGCTGTCGAAGCACGATGCGCTGGAGCGCGCGGCCGAACTGCTCGCCGAGGTCGCGATCCGCGAGCCGCGGCGCCTGCTAGGCCTCTATCCCCACGAAATCTCCGGTGGCATGCGGCAGCGCGTGCTGATCGCGATGGCATTCGCTTGCGATCCCAGCCTCGTGATCGCGGACGAACCGACCACCGCCCTCGATGTCACCGTGCAGCGCCAGGTGCTGCAGCTGGTCGAGCGTCTGAGGCAACGCCACGGCGCGGCTGTTCTGTTCGTGACCCATGACCTCGGTGTGGTGGCCAAAATCTGCCGCACCATGACCGTGCTGCATGCTGGGCGCGTCCTCGAGGAGGGTGAGACGGCGGAGGTGCTGGCAAAGCCGCGCCATCCCTATACGCGCGCATTGCTGGCGGCGACACCGCGCGCCGATCGGCCGGCCGAAGCGCTGCGTCCGGTGCCGCCAGCCTTGATCGAAAGCCTGTGGTCGGAAGCGCATCGGTTGGATCGGCTGGCCATGGCGGGGCCGTCATGACCGATATCCTGCTCCGGACCGGCAGCCTCAGTTTTGCCTATCCGGAGCGTACCGGGCTGTTTCGCCGGCCTCAACTGCGCGAGGTGATCAGGCGGGTCGACCTCGCCGTGCCGCGCGGCTCCGTGCTCGGCCTGGTCGGCGAGTCCGGTTCCGGCAAGACCACGCTGGGCCGGCTCCTGGTGCGGCTGTTGCGGCCGACCTCCGGCGGCATTCAGTTCGACGGCGTTGAGATCGGGCGCCTCAGCGAGGCAGAGATGCGCCCCCTGCGTGCGCGCATCCAGATGATTTTCCAGGATCCGCAGTCGTCGCTAAATCCGCGGCTACGGCTGGGTGTCACGCTGACACGCCCGCTCGACGTCCATGGACGTTTGAAGGGACGGCGCGACCGGCGCGATCGCGCCGCCGCCTTGCTCGATCTCGTCGGCCTGCCGACGGGATTCGTCGACCGCTATCCGCACGAGCTGTCGGGCGGCCAGCGCCAGCGCGCAGGCATCGCCCGCGCCTTGGCGCTGGAGCCGGACTTCATCGTCGCCGACGAGATCGTGTCCGGCCTCGACGTGTCGACGCAGGCGCATATCCTGCTGCTGCTCAGGGAGCTGCGCGCCAGGCTCGGTCTCACCATGGTGTTCATCAGCCACGATCTGTCGGTGGATGACCGAGACCATCAAGGGTTCTGTCGTTCTCATCACCGGGGCCACCGGCGCGATCGCACAGGCGCTCATCGCTGAACTCACCGTTCGTGGCGCCGCCAAGATCTACGCCGCCGCGCGGGATGTTTCCGCGCTCACGGCGTCCGATCGTCTGGTGCCGATCAAGATGGATGTCACTAGCGATGACGACGTCGCCAAGGCCGCCAAGGTTGCGACCGACGTGACGCTGTTGATCAACAACGCCGGCGTCAATCACAACACCGCGTTCATGCTTGCCCCTGATCTCGCGATTGCGCGCGAGGAGATCGAGACCAACTATCTCGCGCCCTTGCGCGTGACGCGCGCCTTTGCGTCCACGCTGATCAATAATCGCGGCGCCGTGCTCAACCTGCTGACGATTCTGGCGCGGGTGAACCTGCCGTTCATGGGATCCTATTGCGCCTCCAAGGCGGCGGCGCTCAGCCTGACGCAAGGGTTACGCGGCGAACTGGCGCCGAAGGGCGTTCGCCTCGTCGCGGCGATGCCGGGCGCAGTGGACACGCGGATGACCGCTGTGCTGTCGATCCCGAAAATGACGGTCGCCGCGGCTGCAGCCGAGATCCTCGATGGAGTCGAGGCTGGCGAGGAAGACATCTATGTCGGCGACATGGCGCGCGGTCTGGCCCAAGGCCTCGCGCATGATCCGAAGGCCGTCGAACGTCAACTGGCGTCCGGCTGATCCACGGCGCCGGCAAGTCCCAAAAATCAAGTCCTGAAAATCGCGATATTCGAACCAAAGGGAGCGACCATGACCAAGTCCCAATTCCTGCTCGCCGCCATCGCCGCGTTGGCGATCGGCATGCCGCCGCGGCCCGCATCGGCGGACTCCATTCCCGGCCTGCGCGGCCACGACCACACGGGCATCACCGTGCCGGATGTGAAGGCGGCCACCGCCTTCTTTACCGACGTGATCGGGTGCACGCACGCGATGTCGTTCGGACCGTTCTCGGATGACAAGGGAACGTTCATGCAGGATGTCGTCAACGTCAACCCGCGCGCCGTGATCGACGAGATCAGCATGGTCCGTTGTGGCTATGGCTCCAATATCGAGCTGTTTCAATACCAGTCGCCCGACCAGGCCAAGACGTTGCCGAAGAACAGCGACATCGGCGGGCACCATATCGCGCTCTATGTCGATGACATCGACAAGGCAGCGGCTTACCTGAAGGAAAAGAACGTCAAGACGTTGCAGGGGCCGATCCCGATCAAGGAGGGGCCCGCGGCCGGACAGTCGATCCTGTATTTCTTTGCGCCATGGGGTCTGCAGATGGAGTTGATCAGCTATCCCAAGGGAATGGCCTACGAGAAGGACGCGAAGTCGCTGCTTTGGATGACGACGGAGCCGATGAAATAAGACGCTGGAAGTAAGACGCTGGAAATAAGACGCTGAAAGTAAGGCGCTGGCGCGATTTGCTCGGGAGTGGAAGGACCGAGCCATTCGAATGAGCCCGCCCGGAGCGCTTGGGTGCCCCTTTCGGGTTCCCTTGCGCGCAAGGTTTTTTCGCGCTGTTGCCAAAACGCGACAGGTGGCAGCCGCCGTTGTGCTACCCTCCGTTGAGTTCCAGTCGCAGGGGGTTTTGTGCAATCTCCATTCGGCTGGTTCGTGGGGGGGACCACGGAATGAACCAGCGCCCGCGCTCGCTCTCTTGTTTCCTCAGCCTGGCTGTTCTCGCCGTATTTGCGACAGATGCCGCCGCGCGGGGCAGCCAGAAGCATCACCCTTCCAAGAAGGCGCGGCACGAGGCCGGGGTGCGGCATCACCGCCACGCCGAATCGAAGAAGAATGGACATGCGGCGCATGCCGCCTCGGCGCAGCGCGGCGCGACGCTATCCGGCGAGCCGTCGCGTCAGAGCGCGGCCGCTTCTCCACTCTCTGGAGATCTCGCAGCCGTCAAGGATGCGATTGATCTTGCGCGCAAGGGCAAGATAAGCGAGGCGATCGCCATCGAGAAAGCGATCAGCGACCCGGCGGCTCGCAAGCTCGTGGAATGGTTCATCCTGCGTCATCCGGACGCTGACGCGACCTTCAGCCGATATGCGGCGTTCATTGCCGACAATCCCGGCTGGCCGAGCATGACGTTCATGCGCAGGCGCGCGGAGAGCCGCCTGTGGCAAGAGCGCGGCAACTCCGAAACGGTTCACAGCTTCACGGCCGATCGTCCGGTGAGCGCGCTGGGTAAGTTCGCGCTCGCGCGGGTCCTGCTTGCCGAAGGTGACCGCGACGGCGCTGCAAACCTGGTTCGCGAGGTTTGGCGCTCCGATGAATTGTTGGAGCGCTCTGAAACCGACGCGTTGGCGATATTCCGCGACCTTCTCACGCGCGAGGACCATCGCGCGCGCATGGACAGGCGTATCGGCGCAAAGGATTTTTCAGGCGCAACGCGCGCCGCGCGGCATCTTGGCAGCGACGAGCTTTCTATCGTGAAAGCATGTGCCGCGGTCAACGCGAGCACGACCAAGGCGATCGACCTGCTCGACGGGGTCAGCGCGGAGGCCAGGCCGGATCTCGGTTACGCACTTTGCCGCATTCATTGGATGATGCGCCATGACCGGATCGAGGACGCAACCCGGCTGACGCTCGCGGCAGCGCCGGACGCGATGGCGCTTCAAGAGACCGACGAGTGGTGGCGCGAACGGCGCGCGCTCGCCCGCAAACTGCTCGATCAGGGGAAGTTCCAGACCGCGTACGATGTGGTTCGCGCCGCGGCCCTGCCGGCCAATGAATATTATCGGGCAGACTTCTATTTCATGTCCGGCTGGATTGCGTTGCGCTACCTCAACGATCCCGGAACGGCACGCGCGCATTTCGCCCATATCGACGACGGCTCGGCCAATCCAATTGTGCTCGCGAGAGCCAGCTACTGGCGAGGCCGCGTCGCCGAAGCGGTCGGCGAGGACGACGAGATGCGCGCCAGTTACGAAGCCGCCGCCCGTTATCCCACCGCCTATTACGGTCAGCTCGCGCGCGCCAAGCTCGGCTTTGAGAAAATTGAGCTATCATCGGCGCTGCCTTCGCCGGATCGGGCTGCCAGCATCGCGCTTTCGGACGAACGCGTGCGCGCCGCGGACATGCTCTATACGCTGGGCGAGCGCGACACCGTTCTGAATTTCGTCTCGGATCTCGCGGAACAGAGTGCCGACGCCACCGTGCTGGCCGCGCTAGCCGAACTCACCGGTCGCCGCAACGATGCCCGTGCCATGCTGCAGATCGGAAAGCCGGCGCTTGCCCGCGGCCTCGCGCTCGCCGACTACGCGTTCCCGACGATCGGAATCCCGCAGCACAATCCGATCGCCCCCGATGTTGGACGTAGCATCATTTATTCCGTAGCACGCACCGAGAGTGCGTTCGACCAGCGTGACAAGTCGCCGGCCAATGCGGTTGGCCTGATGCAGGTCACGCCGGAAGCCGGACGCGATACCGCCAAGAGATTCGGCGTCAGCTTTGATTGGGACAAGATGGTCTCCGATCCCGTCTATAATACGCAAATGGGGGCGGCCGAACTCAGCGCTCTTTTGAAGGAATACCGCGGCTGTCACATCATGGCTTTTGCGGGCTATAACGCCGGCCGCGGCCGCGTGAGGGACTGGGTGAAGCAATATGGCGATCCCCGCAGTCCCAATGTGGATGCGATCGATTGGGTCGAGCGCATTCCGCTCTCCGAAACGCGGAACTATGTCCAGCGCGTCATGGAGAATCTGCAGGTTTATCGTGTCCGATTTGATGACGAATCTTCGGTGACGTCGAAGCTCGATCAATCCCACAAGACTTCGCTGGAAGCTAACTCCGCGTCAGTCTCGTCATCTGAAACATCGGATTCGCGGTGAGATCGTCTTCTTCGCGTGGTTCTTGGGCAAGCTCCCTCCAAGCGCACCCAACGGAACGGCGGTAGCGGCTTCCGCTACCAACCATCCCCCAGCGTTGCAACGCTCGGAAATTGCGGCCGATTGTCGCAAATCGCCGCGAGCCACCCTTTGATGTCGATTTCGGATGTCGATTTTGGATGTTGATTTCGGATGTCGATTTTGATCCGCCGCTCCTCGGCCGCCATTTTTTCGTCGCCGCCGGGCGTGTTCAGCGCGGCGTGCACCGCGATCGCCGCCATCAAATAGCGGATGATCGCAGTGCACTGTTATCACGTTGTCGGCTTCCCCGGCCGCGTCGAGGGCGGCCCTGATCGCGGTGCCTCAGATCGCGCTGCCCAGGCATATGCCAGCATCTATCGTTGATGTCCCAAGCCGATCCCGAGCTGGAACGCCTTCGCGCGAAGCGCGCCAACCGTCCGCTTGGTTGCTTTGGAAATCTTGTTGACGGGCGTCTTCGCCTTGGAGTGAGCCTTGAGTTCTTTTAGATCGGCTTTGGTCCATTCGCGACGCTTGGTGCTCTTCTTCGCGACTTTGGCTTTCTTCAAGTTTATTGCTCCTTGGAATGAGGTGCGTTCCTTTATCACGATTGCGGTCAGTAGCAAATTGCAAGAAAAGGAACTAACAAGAACAGGAACTAACAAGAACAGATACTAACAAGATCGACATAATCCCGGCGTGAGTTCGTGACGCGCCGCGCGCGACCACAAAGCCGCAATGCGCCGTTTTTCGTCCAGAGGGGTTCATACGGCTCCGCGAATACCTTCGGTGCTCAGCTCTCAGCCCTCCGCGGATGGAGGTTTCCATCACCACACCGCGCAAAGGGTCCGGTGCCGTCGATCGAGATGATGAGTGCCGGCTAGAGCATGATCTGGAAAAGTGGGCACCGGTTTTCCGAAAAGATCATGCTCAAACAAAAAGATAGAGCGAGATGACGATTCGAAGAAAAGCCATCACGCTCTAGCGCGCCTGTAGGAAGCGTTCGCCCAGCATGAGGGTACCATCGGTGTAGGTGGCTCCCAACTGGCGCGCCGTCTCAGTGTCCGGGTGCGATGCAATCCAGGCCGTCAACAGCATTCGTCTCAGCATGACGAAGACCGGCAGCATGGCTTCGTCCTCTTTCGATACTGATGCGATGGTTCGATATCCTGCCAGCCAGGTGGCCTGCAGATCAGCCACGACAGGCTGATGCTCCATGAAGCTCACGGCGGCGGCGAAATCGTAGAAGAACCAGGAAAAGCCACAGTCGTCGAAATCGATAATGCCGAGTCTTTCTCCGTCAACCAGGAGATTGGCGAGGCGCAGATCGGCGTGGACCAGGCCGAATCTGTGACGTTCCTGGCCGTAAGCGCCGATGCGCCGCGCCAGCGCGTCAGCGACTTTCTGCAGAACGTGGCGGTCGGTATCGCGAAGCCCCAATCCCGCGCGCCAGTCGCCCCAGAGCGGCCGTGCGCCCAGCATGGCATCGAAGTCCCATGTCTTGCGCTGGAAAGCGGCGGGTCGTTTCCACGATCGGCTGTGCGCGTGAAGCTGCGCGCTGAGTGCGCCAAGCTTGCCGAACCAGATGGATAGCGAGGCCGACTGATCGGGCTCGTGCCCGCTCATATGCTCAAAGGCCACGACCTGCCGCATGGATCCGTTCAGCAGCAACGGACAAAGCAAAAGGCCGTCGCGATCAGGAACCGGCCGCGGCGTGACCACCACGGTGTCGGCGATCAGCGCATCGATCCACGACAGCTCCGAAACAATCTCCGCCGCCGTGTGGTAGCCGAGCCGCTGCACGCGCAGCACGATCCGCCGTCCCGAGAGAGGGTCGTGCGCAAGAAAAGTGGTGTTTTCGGAATGGCTGAGGAATGCAAGCGTGGCCTGCGCAGACATGCCCCATCTTGGAAGTGCGGCACTCAGTTCAGCCTGCATGGCGTTGATGATGGCGCGCGTCATCATCAGCGGTCTCCTATTTCCTCCGGAGCTGCGTCGACGAGATAGAGAAGGTCCGATATCACGAGATCGGGCGCGAAACCCCTAACCGAACTCGTGATCGGCTTCTCCTCTCGACAGGCAACGCCGTCGAGGTCCGAGATGACATTGCGAATTGGGCTGTTCGCGCGCTGTTCCAACGCTGGTATTCCGTTCAAGTCGGGTCTCACGCCCATCATAGGAGCGCCGGCATCGTCGGGCTGTTCTGGTTGTCCACCATTTGTGTGCTGCACAGCGGAAAGGCGCGGTGCCTCGGAGTTGAGCGGCGCCTTCCGGCGGCTCGGAAGTCGCCACGCCGTGAGCCGATCCCCGGGAGCGTCAGCAACGGAATCGTGGAGCAGCAGGATTCAGGCGATCGCGCCGGTTGGTCTACGCTTTGCAGGTTGCTCAAGACGATAGAGCTCAAGACGATGGAAACGGCTGAAAGCCTCGCGGTCTTAAGAGCAGTTTCAGCGTTGGCGAAATGATCGAGGGATACCAAATGATCAACCGCAGAGACTTGATGTTAGGTGGGCTTGCCGGCGTCGCAGCGTTTGGCTTCGGGAGGGTCAACCCCGACTTTCTCATGAACTCCGCTTTTGCAGCCGAAAACAAAACATTGCGCTTTCTCGGCGCAGAAGCGCTGACGGGCAACTGGGACCCAACCACGCACACCAATCTCGGTCAGCTGATCGTTGAAGGATTCGTCTTCGGCTATCTGACGCGGGCGCCAATGCGGCCGGAAAAACCGGACGAGTTGGTGTTCGAGCTGGCTCAGTCAATGAAGCCGATCGACGCCTACACGATGGAAGTGAAGCTTCGAAAAGGCATCAAGTTTCACGACGGTTCGCCGTTCACGGCCGCGGACGTCAAGGCCACTTACGAGTATGGCTGCCAGCCCGATCGCCCGGCGCAATGGTATCCGGGTCTTGTCACGGTGGATGTGGTCGATGACTTCACTTGCCATATCAACACCAAGGCGCAGGGCTATCCGGCAACGCTCTACTACTATCTTTCGTCCTTCCTCCCGATCCTGTCGGCAAAGGACGTCGCCAATAAAGCGCAATTGTCGGCGCGCATGAACGGCACGGGGCCCTATAAATATGTCGAGCAGAAGGGCGATACCACCGTGCTGACGGCCAATACGGATTTCTTCCTCGGCGCGCCGAAGATCCCGAGCGTCGAGTATCATTTCGTGGGCGACACGACGACCCGAACGCTTTCGCTTCTGAACGGCGAGGCCGACATCATCGAGAGGCTCGAGCAGGAACAGGTCGAGACCATCGCGAAGGACTCCCGCTTCAACATCCACAAGGCGGTGTCGGTCGAGAACAAGTATCTCTTCTTCCGCTGCTCGAAAAAGCCGTTTGACGACCCACGCATAAGGCTGGCAGCCTGCTACTCGATCGACCGCAAGCAGGTGCTCGACGTGCTTGGGGTCTCGGGCACCTTCTCGAAGGCGCACATTTCGCCGGTGAAGTTCGGTTACACCGAAGTTGCCGACTATCCGGAATTCGATCCCGACAAGGCGCAGAAGCTGCTCGCGGAAGCCGGCTTCCCCAAGGGGCAAGGCCTGCCTGAGCTGACCTATTACACATCGGTCGGCTTCTATCCGAAGACGAAGGAATATGCCGAGCTGATCACGGGCATGCTTCAGGAGCAGGGATTCAAGGTCAATCTTCAGACGCTCGAAGTCGCGGCCTGGGGCAACCTGCTGTATGACAAGCCCGGCGGCGGCGAGGGCAACATGATCGACTGCGGCTGGTGCACGGGATCCCCCGAACCCGATCTGGTGCTGCGCACCCACTTCCATTCCTCATCCAAGCGCATTACGGGAATTATCGACAAGGAGATCGACGCGGTGCTCGACAAGGAGCGCAACGCCACGACGCTCGAGGAGCGCAAGAAGATCCTGCAGCCCGAGACGCTGCCGACCATCGCCAAGAAGGCACCGGCGCTTGCGCTGTTCACCTCGGTCTTCATCCATGCCTACAGCAAGAAGCTGGACGGTCTCTACATCTATCCGAACGGAATGCAGGACATGACGAAAGCCACGTTGGCCTGACGATGCCCGGCGGACTGGATCGCCGCGGCCCGCCGGACGCCGCTTTGGATGAAATGCAAGGTAGCTCTTCTCGATGTTGATCCTGGAATTCCTGGTCAAGCGGATCGCGCAGGGCTTGCTGATCGTCTTCATCACCTCGCTCATCATCTTCACCTTGCTGCGCGTGGTTCCTGGCGATCCGGTCCGCCTGATCGTCGGCGGCATGGCGCCACCCGATGTCGTCGAGAAGGTGGCGACCAAGATGGGGCTGCGCGATCCGATCATCGTGCAGTACGGCCGCTACATGCGCGGCCTCCTTCAGGGCGATCTCGGGCAATCCTACCTGCGTCCGCGCAGCGGCATGATCGCGACCGGTGGGCAGTATATCGATCCGACCAAGTCTGACATGGCGCCGGTGATCGATCTCATTCTCGAGCGCTTGCCGTTCACGCTGCAATTGGGCGGCATGGCGTTGTTGTTCGCGCTGCTGATCTCGTTCCCGATCGGAATTGCCGGCGGGCTGCATCAGCATGGCTGGCAGAACGCGTTGGCGTTCGGCGTCCAGTCGCTGTTCGTGTCCATACCGAACTTCTGGCTGGCGATCGTGCTGATCCTGTTCCTGTCGGTCAAGCTCAAGTTGCTCCCGGCGCTGGGTTACCAGGGATTTTCCTACGTGCTGCTGCCGGCCTTCGTGCTGGCGGTCGAAATTGCGCCTTTCATCGTCCGCACGCTGACGACCTCGCTCGGCGAGGTGATGCAGGCGACCTTCATCGATGAGGCGCGGGTCCGTGGGCTGTCCCGGCGCCGCATCGTCTATTCCCACGCGCTACGCAACGCGGCGGTGCCGCTTGTCAACCTGCTCGGCATCCAGTTGTCCACCTTGATCGGCGGGGTGCTCGTGATCGAATACATCTTCGACTATCCAGGCCTTGGAAATCTGACCGTCGTTTCGGTGGTCGGACGCGATTTCCCCGTGATTCAGGGCATCGCGATCACGACCAGCGCGGTGTTCGTCTTCATCAATATCATCGTGGATCTGGTCGCCTATCTCATCGATCCTCGCGTGGAAATCTGATCATGGCGGTCACCACAATCGAGGCGGCTGAGCCGGAACAGCGGCCGGCGCGAATCCGGTCGGTCAACCGGCGGATTTTGCTCGGCGCGTGGCACACGCCGGCCTTTCGGATCGGCTTCTTCATTTTCGTGGCGCTTCTGCTCGTATCGGCGATCTGTCCGGAGGTCTCCTCCGTCAGTGCCACCAAGATGATCGTAAAGGACAAGTTCCTTCCGCCGCTGTTTCTCGGCGACAAATGGAGCTGGGAGCATCCCTTGGGCACCGATCAGCTCGGCCGGGACATGCTGATGAGGAGCCTGATCGGCCTGCGCTATTCGCTCCTGGTGGGCGTCGTCACGGTGATTCTCATTTTTGTCATCGGCTGCGTTCTGGCCATCACCATCCTCGGCGTCTCGCGGCCGACGGTTCCGACCATCATCATCGTTCTGGCGCTGTCCGGTTGGCCGCTTTATGCGCGCGTCGCCCGAAGCGCGGCGATTGCCGAGCGCGGCAAGGAATATGTCCGGGGCTTGCGCGTCCTCGGGGCGGGGGATTGGCGCATTCTGCTGCTGTTTGCCGCGCCGAATATCCTTCCGCCGATCGCCTTTGTCGCGGTGCTCGACGTCGCGCGCATGATGATCTTCGAGGCGATCTTAGGCTTTCTCGGGCTCGGCATCCAGCCGCCGACGCCGAGCTTTGGCAGCATCATCGCCGATTCACGAAAGTATCTGATCAATGCGTGGTGGATCGCCACCATCCCCGGCATATTTCTCGCTGTCGCGCTGACGTCGATCAATCTGATGGGATCGTCGCTCGAGAAGGCGCGCAACCGGATCTATGGAGGTCTCTGACATGGATCTGTCGCTCATTCTCGAAGTCAGCGATCTGACGGTGGGGGCGGTGACGCCGGGGTCGCCGCCGATCCTCGATCGCATCAGCTTTCGCCTGAACACGTCGGAGATTTTTGGAATTTACGGCGAGAGCGGAGCCGGCAAGACGGTTCTCAGCCGGGCGCTGGCGAACTGGCTGCCGGAAAGCTTGCAATATCGCGCCGGTCGGCTGGCCTTTGCCGGCCATGACATTCTAAAGCCGGGACTCCAGGAGGTCCGCACCGGCCGCGACATCGCCTATATCGGATCGAAACCGCAGAGTTCGCTCGATCCGACCGTGCCGGTGGGAAGCCAGATCGCCGAGAAGCTTCGCAGCGTCAGGCCGGAATGGAATCCGCGCGAGTGCCGTGAACGCGTCATGCAGCTCCTGAGTGAAGTTCGTATTCCGTCTCCCAAGGAGCGCTACTGGGACTATCCATCGAAATTTTCCGGCGGCATGATGCAGCGGGCGATGATCGTCGATGCGATTTGCGCCGAGCCGGCGGTCCTGATCGCCGACAACATCACCCAGCCGCTGGACGTCACCATCGCGGCGCAGATCGTGGCGCTGCTGCATGATTTGTGCATCCGTCACAAGACGGCGACGATCTATCTGTCATCCTCGCTGCCTACCCTCGGACAGTTCGGCGCCCAGACGGCTATTTTGCACCAGGGGCGGTTTGTCGAACAGCAGGCGTTCGCCGAGCTGATGGCGTCCCCGAAGGCGGACTATACAAACAAGGCGATCGCCAGCGTGCCGCGCATGTGGTCGACGGCGGAAGGACCGCTCGCCAGGCGTCAGGCGCAGGGCGAGGTCCCGCTGATGAAGGTGCAGAACGTTTACCGGACGTACCGCGTCCGCAAGCGCGGCACCTTCAACACCTACAGCAACATCCAGGCGGTGCGCGGCGTGACGTTGGACATCATGCCGCGGGAGAACTTCGGCATCGTCGGCGAATCCGGCTGCGGCAAGTCGACATTGACCCGTCTGCTGGCCTGGCTGGAGGTCCCCGATGACGGCTCCATCGTGCTCAACGGAACGTCGCTCGGCGAGCTGTCGTCGGGCGAACTGATCCGGAAGCGCAATGAATTCCAGCTTCTGCTGCAAGATCCTTACAATGCGCTGCCGCCGCGAACCACGGTCGGCCGCATGATCGAAGAGAGCCTGCTTATCCGGAGCAACGTCCCGCGGGCGGATTTGCGTCGCCGCGTGATCGCGGCCATGGCTGAAGTGGGTCTCGCGGCCGACCTCTACGACCAGTTGCCCAACGCGCTCTCCACTGGAGAGCGCCAGCGGATCTCGATTGCGCGGGCCCTCATCCTCGACCCGAAGCTTCTGATTCTCGACGAGACGTTGTCCGCGCTCGACCAGCGCGAGCAGGGTAGGCTGATCGATCTGTTTTCGAAGCTGCAGGAAACGAACGACCTGACCTACGTCTTCATTTCACATGATCTTGCGATGGTGCGGAAGGTCTGTACGCGGATCGCGGTGATGTATCTGGGCGAGATGGTCGAGATCGCCGATAACCGCGAATTGTTCTTCGACCCGCAGCATCCCTATACCAAGGCGCTGTTGTCCGCGGCTCCGACGCTTGAGGACAAGTTGTTCGATCCGTCGGATTTCCTGTTGGAGGGAGAGCCGCCAAGTCCGATCGACATTCCGGCAGGCTGCAGCTTCGCCTCGCGTTGCCCGAAGGTGTTCGGCCGCTGCCGCGTCGAAACCCCAAAACTGGTCGAGCATTCGCCCGGACGACTAGCGGCCTGCCATCTTCTCGATACCGGCGAGGCCAAGGCCGCCGCGTAGGCGAAAGGGACTTCTGTTTGATACCGAAGCTCGCCTTCAGGCGCGCGGCTGAAACGGCCAGTCCATCGTCACCGATCGCAATTGTTCGAGGACGTTCGTCACCTGCAATACGCCGTGGTCATCGAACCGGTGACCTATGACCTGAACGCCGATCGGCAGATGCCGGCTGTCAAACGCCATGCAGATCGTCGAGGCGGGCTGGCAGGTCTGATTGAACATCGCGGTGAACAGCGTATGCTCGAGGGGCTTTTGGCGGGAGACGCCGGGCTCCTCCGCGGGAAAGTTGACCACCGGCAGCGTGGGCGCGATGACGTAGTCCCAGCCCTTGAAGGCGGCCAGCAATACTGTCTTCATCTTGCCGATTTGGCCAAGCGCCCGATAGAGATCGGCGCCGGAATGCCGCGCTCCGCCAAGGCACCATTCCCGCACATAGGGATTGATGTCGCGCGCGCCGTCCGTGTGTGGTGGCAGCGAAGTGTATTCGAGATAGCCGCGCACCTGGAGGAACAGGTCGATGGGAGCATAGGCGTCATAGTCGAGCGGCGATACGAAGGGCGCGACGATCGCGCCGGCGCCGGCGAGCAATTGCCCGGCAGCTTCGACGGCATGGCGTACCGCGGCTTCAGGCTTGGCGCCAAAGCCCATGTCGGTCAGGATGCCGATCTTCAGTCCCTTGACATCCCGATCGAGCCCTTCGTGATATCGCAGGCCATCAGCAGGAAGGCTCCAGGTGTCACGTTCGTCCTGCCGCGCCAACACCGTCAGCAGCCGCGCAATGTCGTCGACGCTGCGTCCCATGGGCCCGGCCATGCGCATGGTATCGGCCGGCAGGTGTGGGACCCTCCCGTGGGTCGGCTTCAGTCCGGCCAATCCGCAATGAGCGGCCGGCAGGCGAACCGAGCCGGCGATATCCGTTCCGACCGAAACAAATCCGGCGCCCGCGGCGACAGAGGCGCCGGCCCCCGCCGATGATCCACCGGTATTCCAGGCCAGCCCCCATGGATTGCGGGTGATGCCGTGCAGAGAGCTGATGCCGGACGCCATCAGGCCGCAATCCGGCATCGTGGTCTTGGCAAAGATCACGGCGCCGGCTTCGCGAAGGGCGATGGCAGGCGGTGAGTCATAGTCCGACGGCGGCTGCGAGCGGTTTGCCCCGATGCCATGGAAATAGGGCCAGCCCGCCATGGCGACGCTGTCCTTGATCGTCATGGGAACGCCGTCAAGCGGCCCAAGTGTCGCCTTGGCTTTCCAGCGGGCTTCCGACTGCCGCGCGCTTTCCATGGCGTCGTCGGGGCGAAGCGAGAAGAGCGCGTTGATCGCGCCGTTCACGGCCCTGGAGTGATCGATCACCGCGAGAAGAACTTCCACAGGCGACAGCTCTCGCGCTGCGTAGGCGTTCGCCAGCTCCGCAAGGCTCATTCCGATCACTTCTTTCGTAGACATCCATCCTCCGCTGCCTTCCGGTTGCCAGAGCCATTTCCGTTCCGATGGAATCGGAGCGGAAATGGCTCTGGCCTCTTGTTCTGACGCGTTTTCTTCACGCGAACCGGTACCCACTTCGCTCGAAAACGCTCTCACCCGGTCATTGCCCCCGGATAGCGAATATCGTCCGCGCAGGGGTAGGGCGCTGGTTTCATCGGCACGATTTGGTGGAGCGCGAGGCATCCCTTTTGCATCTGTCTCGATCAAAAGTATCGATCTCGATCAAAAGTATCGATCAAACTTGCGATCAACGGCCGCGGGCGATGAGCGTCGGCATGGCCGAAACCCATGCTGCGAGAGATCAGAAGTCGCCATGAGCCTGTTTGGAGCGGAAGTGACCACAATCCGGGAGCGCATCGGGACGCTCCCGGGATGGGGGTCGGGAGATGTCGCGATCGAACCCGCCATCCCCATTCTGGCGTCGCCAAGTTGGCGCGGCGTCGATGGCTTTCCCTGGCGCGCCGTCAACACGTCGAACGGCGACAGCATTTTCATCAAGATGATGGACCCTGACGCAGAACTCTATGTCGACATGCCCTGTGCGTTCGAGGCGGCGCAGCGCGCATCCGATCTCGGTATTGGTCCGAAGGTAATCCTGGCCGACATGCAAGCGGGCCTCCTTGTCATGGAGGACCTCAACCAGGGCTGGTGCGTCGGCACGCTCGAGCGGATGCTCGAGCCGAAGATCGTCGATGCCGTGATCGCGGCTCGCTGCCTGTTCCAGACAGGTAAGTCTCTACCCAAGCGCAAGGGCGTGTTCGACGAGATCGAGCATTTTTACGCCGCCGTGACCTCCGCCAAGGCTCAGCTTCCGACCGATGCCGAATGGCTGGTCAAAGAGCTGCGATTCGCGGCCGATGCGTTCCGGCCGCTCGACATCACGGCGGTGCCGATCCATGGCGACGGCAATGTTTCGAACATCCTGATCAGCGATGCGGGCGAGGTTCGCCTGATCGACTGGGATCGTGCGACCACGGCCGATCCGCTGGAGGATATTGGAAGCTTTCTCGTTGAGGCGTTCGCGCAGGAGCCCGAGGCGCGCGAGGCATTTACCCGCAGCATAGGAAGCTTTGACGAGGCGGCATTCAACCGGGCCCGCATCTATGGCGTCGCGGACGACCTGCGATGGGGACTGATCGGAGCGCTTCTCGCCGCCAAATCGGCGCGGAATACGCTCGAGTTCTACAAGTTTGCCAGTTGGCGGTTCCTGCGTTGCCGCATGGCCGTCCGCGAGCCGCGCTTTGGCGAGACGCTCCGGAGGATTGCATGACGGTCCGCAGAAAGCTCGGCGAGGCGACCACCGTCCACGAACATAATGTCGAGAACGCCATTTCGCGCGTGCCGCAGTGGCGCAGCGGGGAGGCCGCCTACACACCGCTGGTCGGCGGCCTGATGAATCAGAACTGGCTGGTCGAGATTGCCGGCGACCGGCGCCGGTACTTCGTGAAGGTGCCCGGCGAGGGCTCGGAGATGTTTATCGACCGCGCGGCCGCGAACGAGGCGGCCCGCAACGCCCACGCCATGGGCATTGCGCCGGAGGTGATTTTCTTCGATGCGCAGGACGGCCTCGAGATCAGTGAATTCCTCGAAGGCTATCGGGCCTGCACCAATGCGGATTTCGGCGACACCGCCATCCAATCCGACGTCCTCAGCCTCTATCGTCGTCTGCATGCCGGGCCGAAGCTCGGTCTGACCAAGACGATCTTCGACATGATCGAGGAACATGTCGAACAGGGACGCGAATTGGGAGCGCATTTCCCGCACGATATGTCCTGGATCATGCATCGATACGGCCAGGCCAAGGCCGCCTTCATGGCGTCCGGCCTCGATCTCGTGCCCTGCTTCAATGATCCGATGCCGGGGAATTTCCTCATTGACGCCGAGCCTGGCAGCTCCAAGCCGATGCGGTTGATCGACTACGAATTCGCCTCGAACAATGAGCGCAGCTATGAACTCGGCGTTCTCTTCGCCGAGATGTTCTTCGACGAGCAGTTGACCGAAGGCTTGACCGAGCAATATCTGGGCGCGGCGCGTTCGGAGATGGTCGCGCGAGTCATCGTCAATCGCGCGCTTGCGGATATCAAGTGGGCGTCATGGGCGGTTGTCAATCGCAAGCTCAAGGACTGGGATTTCGACTACCAGAAATACGGGGCGTGGAAATACATGCGGGCGCGCGATGTGATGTACGACCCCCGCTGGGAGAGCTGGTTGCGGATGGTGTGATATGGGCGGACGTTGGCAGCGACCCGCCAACCGTCATGGCCGGGCTTCGTCCCGGCCATCCACGTCTTTTGCGGCATTGGAAACTCAAGACGTGGATGCCCGCGACAAGCGCGGGCATGACGAATCATAAACTGATGCCATTGGTATGGATCGTTTCGTGCGGCTGATCGAACTATTTCCTGAGGATCGCAAGGGCCTGCCGGAGCAACGTCTCGTTGGCGGCCGCGACCACCCGGCCATCGGAATTGCGGGTCAGCGGCCGTCCTTCCCAATCGCGTATGACGCCTCCGGCGCCCTCGATCACCGGAACCAGCGCCATGAAATCGAACGACTTGAGGGAGGATTCGACGACGAGATCGCAATAGCCGGAGGTAAGAAGGCCGTATTGATAGCAATCGCCGCCAAAGCGCCTGAACATGGCTTTGCGGCTGAGTGTATCGTAGCGTGCCCAGTCCTCCGGCGAAAAGAAATCCGGCGAAGACGTATAGATCTGCGCATCTTCCAGATTGAGGGCGCGGCTCACCTTGGCCGGCGTGTCATTGAACGTCGTGCCGCTTGAACTGCCATACCAGCGTTCCGCAAGCGCCGGCATGTCGATCATTCCCGCGACGACGGCTCCCTTCCTCTCATCGGCGAGAGCAATCAAGGTGCCGAACAGCGGCATTCCGGAAATGAAGCTCTTCGTTCCATCGATCGGGTCGAGATACCAGGTATAGCGATCGCCTGGCGTCGCGCCCGTCTCCTCGCCGAGGATGCCGTGGTGCGGGAAGCGCATGGAGATCAATCGCCGCAGCTCCTGTTCGATGGCGCGGTCGGCGACGGTCACCGGCGACAAATCCTGTTTGCGCTCGAAGTCGATGTTGGACCGGAAGTGCGTCAGTGCGATCCGGCCGGCTGCGTCCGCGAGGTCACGGAAGAACGAGGCCAACTCGCTCTCGGACAACGTGTCTTGAATATCGTCCAATGATCGCTCCGGAAAGCAAGCGCGCGATCGCAAATGGCCGGCGCTACGAAAGGCGCGGGGGAACGGCTGTCATACGGTCTCATGAAGCGGCCGCCGCTTGTCGGCCTCCCAATAGGGAGAGCCAAAGCTGTCGCGGGAACGAGGCGCGACCCTCGGTGTGACCAGGCTTTTTGGGGGGACGGGCCGCGAATCCTGCTTCGGAGGAGGCGCGGCGTTATGGACCTGACGAACATCACGCGGCGCGACCTTGAAATAGCGGCTGAAACATCGCGAGAAGTGCGAGACGTTCTTGAATCCCACTTCATAGGCGACCTCGGAAACCGTCCGATGGCCTTTCGGATCCGCAACCAGGATTTCATAAGCGCGTTGCAGGCGCTTGGTCTGGACGAACTGATTCACTGTGGTTTCATTGTCGTTGAACAGACTATAGAGATAGCTCAGCGAAATACGGCTGCTTGCCGCGATCTTCCTCGGTGAAAGAGACTGGTCGCTCAGGTGGCTTTCGATGAAATCGACGATCCTGCGGCGCAGATGATAGCGCGCGTTGCGAACGTCGGTGGCGGCCCCTCTGTCTTCCGAACCGATCGTCAGCGCCACGAAGCTGATGATCTCGGTTGCGAGCGCCTGGGGATTCGGCGGCGGGGAATCGATGAACAGCTCCGAGACGCTTCTGATCATTTCCACGAGCAGCCGTGTCATCTGTTCATTCGGCTTGAAGCGCCGGCTGACGTGGTCTTCGACGGAGACCAGCCTTCCGCGCAGTTCCGTCGCGGGAATGCGCATCATGAGCAGCCGCGTATTCTTGTCAGAGGAGAGTTCATAGAACGCAAGTTCGCTCAACAGAACGTATTCGCCGGGCCTTGCGATGCCGATACGCCCGTCCTGACTGAATGCCACGCATCCGCTCAGCGGACACACCAGGACATAGGACGCATCGTGGACGTTCTTCACGCGCTCCCAGTTGCGCGCAAAAGGACGATCGGGTCGAACACATTCGAGATCAAGGCGGCCGATCCGGACCTCTTGCCGCGACGTCTGGCCCTTGTCGAGTTCGCCGTCGAGGCCGATGCGCTCATCGCGCGAAACAAGAGATGTCAGGCGTGCCATGGCTTTGACCTTTCTCAA